>Ga0210388_10001378_pt1 | contig 19133 bp, 14 predicted proteins | sample IncBWC19OmetaG_FD_155485 | JGI IMG/M metagenome (GOLD analysis project Ga0210388, IMG submission 155485) | Forest soil microbial communities from Barre Woods Harvard Forest LTER site, Petersham, Massachusetts, United States - Inc-BW-C-19-O ... | reverse complement strand
ACAGACGACTTCAAGTCCGATCAGGACGCCGGACTTACCCGTGGTGCCGCCCGAATTGTTTCGCCCGATCAGAATAGTGACCGGCGGAAAGGTTGCGCGGGAATCGATTGCCGCCAGCTTCTCAAACATGATCGCGAGGCGCGTGCGCACGGCGGGAAGCGCCGTCATACACGCTCGAGCATTGTTATAGATCGCGGGGTTACCGGCGACGGTCATACTCAAGGCTTCTGCCGATTTGATGCGGCTCGGGATGAACTGACGCACGCCATCGCTGCCTGCCTCGATGTAGTCATGCTGGAGCGCATCGGCAGTGGGGGCGCCCCCCGCGGTGTCGTAGATCTTGTAAAACAGATCGACGTCCGAGGTTCGGACCTCGACCGGAGGCCGCACGGTGCGCGGGGTGTGCTGCGATATTTGTGCGAAGACACGCGGCGAGGCGAGAATTGCGATCGCCAGCGCCCCGACGCCCATAAATCTGCGAGGAAAGAAAACACTCGAACCCATGCTCTATTACCTTGTGTGAGAGACACCGAGGAATCCGCAAGGAGCGACGATATTCCTAGCGGGGCGCCTTTTCAAACAGGTGATGCAGGTTTCCGTCTTATCGTTGGTGTAAAGGGTAATGTTGGTCATGATCGATCTCCGTCTGGGCGGAATTGCCCGGTGACGGGGATCCCCACGTCGCAGCGAGAACGACGTGGCAAAATGAAAGGAACCAGGCAATTACGTTAACGGAAGTGACAATCGAATGCGCTTTCGACGAAGAACCGTTGCGCAGAGTTGGCAACGATTGCATCCAAACGCCCCCCTCGAAGCATCTTACTTGCTAGACAATCAATCGGTCGGCACGTCAAGGAGCAATCAAATGCAAGCGGATAAGGCGTACTTGGGTCTAGGTATGGAGGGTCGAATCGCTACTTGGTACGCGCGCAATACGGCACGCGATATGCCAGAATTCGCCGCGCTGGCGCAGCGCGTGACCGCCACGGTACCAGCCGGCAGTCAAATTCTGGAGGTCGCGCCAGGTCCGGGCTATCTGGCCATCGAGTTAGGTAAGCATGGTGTCTTTCAACTCACTGGCCTCGATATCAGCCACACATTCGTTGAAATCGCGCAGCGCAACGCGAGCCAAGCACAAGTTGATATCGACTTTCGCCAGGGCAACGCATCGGCCATGCCATTTGCTGAGAATTTCTTTGACCTCATCCTATGTCGGGCGGCGTTCAAGAACTTCTCACAGCCCCTGGCCGCGATCAACGAAATGCACCGGGTCTTAAAGCCTGGCGGACGCGCACTCATCATCGATCTGCGAAGTGATGCGTCAGTGGACGATATTGATGCGTACATCAAGCGGTCGCGCCTAAGCTGGGCCAATTCTCTGATCTACAAGGCGACGTTTCGATATCTGCTACTCCCACGGGCCTACTCGAGGCAGGAGTTCCTGGAACTCGCGTCTAGCTCAGCGTTTGGGAGCGCGGATATCGAGGCCGACGAGATCGGCTTCGAGGTCACTTTAGAAAAGCGCGCCGATCCGGTGATCTCGAATGCGTGAGAGAACATCACACTGTGAGTGGCCGTTCGGCTGTATTGATAATACGAATGATGAAGAACGATCCAGGCAGATCATTCGCAGTGCGATCGAATTTATGAGGACCCATTTGGGCTTGGCATAATCAGGAGAGGCGCGGCTGCCGCGCCTCTCCTGGATGACTTCTGGACTGTTAGTTTATCGGCTCGTCATCGAACCGGCCGTCATAGGCTACTTGTTCGCCCACGTTACGCGGGTCGAAGTCGTTCTCGTGCACGACGCAACTGAAGCTCGCGGCATTACTGGGATCGCCATGGCCGACATATTCGCCACGTTCGGGGTAGGGGCAAAGCGGCCGTTGGAACTGGACGCCTTGAGTCGCGAGGTTGTTTACAAAGTGCGTGGCGATAATCTGTTGGGGCGCTGGACCTTGCTCCACCCACTTCTCGAGAGCCTTCAACACATCATGAGCGGCATCGATCACAGGTCCATTGGCGGTTCCGTTGCCGAAGGCGTTGGGGCCGGCGCCCCCATTGCAATGCGCCATGCCGGGAACCATAAAGACCCGATAGAAGTCGTGGGGATCGCCCATCTTGCGCTGCACGGCGCGGTAGTAATTCAGTCCATTCTCGGGCGCGATCGCGGTATCCGCCCAACCGGCATACTGAATCAATTTTCCGCCGTGGCGCCTGAAGGCGCTCAAGTCGGGGTTCACCGAGCTTAAGATCGGCTGCAAGGTACGTCGCGCGAGAGCGTCTTGCTGATCGACGTTGATGCCGAGGTAGTTGCAAGTTGTTACTTGCTGCACCAGGTCGCATCCGAATCCGAACCCGAGTGTGTACTGCGAGCCTGGCGCACTGGGAGAAGTACCGCTGATCCAAGTGTCCCAGTCGCCGCTCGCGGACTCGCCACCGGGCTCGTACCCTGGAAACAGCATTTGTCCTTGAAGATTGTGCGGTCCGAAATAGATCTTGCGTGCCGCTTCTACCTGCGCCGGCGTCAAACAGGTACTGGGATCTTGGCCTCGATGACATTGCGCCACGATGGGGTCAAACAAACACCCACGAGGGTCACTCAAGAAGGCGTCGGTTTTGACGCCGCCGTCTTTGCCGAGACAGGCTGCAAGGGCGGGGGTGCTGAGCAAGGCCAATTGAGCGGTTGAGATGTAGGCGTCGGGTACCCCATCGGTCTGCGGACCATTCAAGGTGGCCTGCATGTCGTAAAGGTAGGAGGAGCCGAATTCGCCCACCTGATCATTCACGGGCGAGCCGACGATGATGCCGTTGAAGTCATCGGGAAACATCTGCGCCTCTTTCAACGCCTCGCGTCCGCCATCGGAGCAGCCCACGAAGTAGGAAAAGCGGGGCGCATCGCCGGTCAACGCCTGGATGATGGCCTTTGAATCATCGGTCGTGGCTTTAATGGCGCGGTAGCCGTAGTCGAGCAAGACGTCGTGGTTACCGATCAGTGCCGGTGCGCCGCTGGGCGGCCCCGAAGTGCCATCGTCGGTGGCGGCAGTTGCATAGCCGCGCGATACCGCATTCGCAATGCCGGAAAGCGAAATCGAGCCCGCGAAGCCGCCGTTGCCTATCTGCTGATATTTGCCGTTCCAACCGTTGCCTGTTGGAATCCACACTTCGAAGTGGACGTTAGAGTTGGCGCCGGGTTTGACGGTGCCGGCCACACGGCACAGATTAAGCGGCGCAGTCGTCGTGCCGGAAACGGTGGATCCGGCCGAGTAGGATTGCGCCAGCGTGATGGTGGTATTTGGCAGCGCGAGGTTGGTCAAACTTTCGCACGTGGTTGCGTCCGCCGCGTAAGAGGCCAGCATCAGAGTAGGAACCGCAAGAAATGATAAGGCGAGTTGGGTCGGGCCCGATCGACCCTGGGACCCGATGCCTCGTGGGAAACGACTGAATTGGAAAGGTAGACATTTCATGGATGTAACTCCGCGTTCTTCGTCTTGATTGGTGATTCGCGTCGCCGTGCACATTCGGCGGGCAGCCGGAATCCTAGAACTGATATATGACGCGAGCAAAGAGCACCATGCTGAATCAATCGTAAGGTTTGTGCTGTAGGATTTCGCGGACACGAGCGTGAGGGCGAGCATTTTGTAACGCGACTAGAGCGGAGAGGGTTTTGTTGGCGACGAAGTGTCGATTACGCTCGACGGTAACCTGAGCTTGCGACGGGCATTGCGCGTTCCGCCGCTCGCCCTCGGAACGGTCCCGCTCACCCCAGCGTCGTTGAGTTCGGGAAAGATCGCTGGGAAACTCTCTCGCCTGATCTTGCAATGGGAGCCGCAGCGTGAATCGAAGAAAACTAATCAGAACGGCCCTGGGCCTTCCGTTGCTGGCTCGCGGTCTGGGATTCGCGTTCGCCGAATCAAAGACCGTCAATGCGCGTCACCTACGATCGCGTGTGCGGCCTTCTGATCCGGCATGGCCCGGCGCGGCGAGCTGGGCAAAGTTGAAGGACGATGTGGGCGGCAATCTGATCGAGGTGCATCCCTTATTCGGGGCGTGCGCAAGCGCGCCGAATGGCGTGGAGTGTCTGACTGCTTTAGAGAACATCCACAATCCCTTTTTCATCGGTGATCAGCCGGGCGGCACGCAAGTCTGCGGTTGGTTCGACGCTTGGACGCCCGCACCCAGCGTGTATGCCGTGAAGGCGCGAAACGCTGCAGACGTGGCGGCTGCTGTGAAATTCGCGCGCGACAACAATCTGCGGCTTGTGGTCAAAGGTACGGGCCATTCTTACCTCGGGACATCGAGCGCGCCTGACTCGCTGCTGGTGTGGACGCGCGGCATGAACGCCGTGACTCTGCACGATGCATTTGTCGGTCAAGGCTGCGAGGGCAAGGTCGCGCCGGCCCCGGCGGTGACGGCGGAAGCGGGTGCCGTGTGGATCGATCTCTACGCTGCCGTGACGACCCATGCGGGCCGCTACGTGCAAGGCGGCGGCTGCACCGATGTCGGCGTTGCGGGCCTGGTGCAAAGCGGCGGGTTCGGCAGTTTCTCGAAGGGTTTCGGCAGCGCCGCGTCGGGGCTCCTGGAAGCGGAGATCGTCACCGCGAATGGCGCGATACGCACCGCGAATGCCTGCACCAATCCCGATCTGTATTGGGCTCTGAAAGGCGGAGGTGGGGGTAGCTGGGGTGTCGTCACAAAGCTTACCTTGCGGACACATGATCTTCCCCAGTTCATGGGCGGGGCATGGGGCACAGTTAAAGCCCGATCCGACCAAGCCTTCCGCAAATTGATCGAGCGGTTTGTCAGCTTCTATACCGAGCATCTCTTCAATCCGACCTGGGGTGAGCAGGCGCGTTTCGCGCCCGACAATATGTTCGAGATCTCCATGTCGAGCCACGGGCTGGACGCTGAGGCAGCGCAGGCGCTGTGGAAGCCCTTCTTCGAGTGGATCAGCGCATCGCCCAACGACTATGCGATCACCGACCAGTTTGGCGCGAACGGGCGCGCAGCGCGCGACAGGTGGAACACTGAGGGAAATTCGTCGATGACCCTTGACTCGCGCGTCGGCGCACCCAAACATCATGGCTGGTGGAAAGGCGACCAAGGACAGGTCGGCGCGTTTCTCAACGGTTACGACTCACTTTGGCTACCGGCGCGACTCTTGCGCGAAGATGATGGCAGGCGTCTTAGTGATGCTTTGTTTGCCGCCAGCCGCTACAAAAAGATCGAGCTGCACTTCAATAAGGGGCTCGCCGGCGCCACTCCCGGCGTCATCGCCGCAACCTTGGATACGGCAACCAATCCTGTTGTGACGGAAGCCTTCGCTCTTGCCATTATCGCCGACGGACAGAAGGGGGCGTATCCGGGAGAGCCGCGCGCCGCCATCGATCTCGAAGCGGCTCGCAAGGACGCGCGCGCCATTGACCTCGCAACGGCGGAATTGCGCAAGATCGCGCCGAATGCCGGCTCCTATGTTTCGGAGAGCAATTTTTTCAACCGCAACTGGCAACGCGACTATTGGGGAAAGAATTATTCGAGGCTGCAGGCGATCAAGGCGAAGTACGATCCCGAGGGATTATTTTTCGTGCATCACGGTGTCGGCAGCGAGGAGTGGAGTGCGGATGGTTTCACACGTGTTGGTTGAGTAAGTGAAGAAGCCGCCGACCTAAGAGTCCGGCGCCGGAAGTCGCCTTAGCGCTGCGATTGCTGCAGGGTGAGCCGCACGCCGGCGAACGCGCGGACAGGAGTCCGGGCTGGTCCGAGAGCGCAGCGGGGAAAGCGTAGCGAACCGGTAGCAGCGGAGGCTGGGTGCAGAACACCTACTTCGTCCGATCAATCCGGCCTGATGCAGAAAGCATGGCGTCTGTGTTAGCGAGAAACACCGTCGCGACTAGCTCGGCCTTCAGCGAAGGTCTACTTGTCAGCCAATGTGTCACCAGCGCGATTTGCATCTCCGCAATCATGAGTGCGACCAATGATCGAGGAAGGTCTGACCGTGAGCCGCCGGTCCTGGCGGCGAGGCGCGGCTCGATCAAGGCGGCGAGGCTTTTGACCCATAGTGATCGGATCGGGTCGGCGAAAAACGTCCGATTCACGGTTCGTTGCTGACGGAAATGATCTAGAAGGGGTACTAGCTGCTGCGGGGTGACATTTCCGTCGACGCAGGCCGCCATTTGACTCGACGGATTTCGCATGCTTTCCGCCAAAAGCGCTGACTTATTGGCGAAATGCAGATAGAAGGTCGAGCGTCCGACATTGGCCTTGCGGCTGATGTCCTCGGCCGTCAAGGCCTCATAGCCTCGTGTCAGCACCAGTTCTATGAATGCCGACATCAAGGCCCCACGCGTCCGTTGAACGCGCCGATCAGGAATTCTTGTCATAGACATTCATCATGATCCGAAAAGGTCAGACAGAACGGTCCGACTGTCCATTATTGGACGAGATACCGCTAGGTTCCGCCAACTCTCCCAACAGATGATATTAAATGATGGCGAGTGACTTGGAGCGCCCATGACGGATGACACCTCAAAACAACGCCGAGGCCTGGCGGCCGCATTTTTAGTCTGTGCGCTTGCAAGCCTGACGCTGCTGGCAAACCACCCCGGCGGTAGTCCAGGGAGTTTCGCCGATCTGATCAAGGATGAGGCTGCACACCAGGTCATTGATGGGGTTGTGCACGGGGGGTTTGTCATCACGTTGGTGGCCCTGACGATCTGCTTTGTCTTTTTGTCTCGCTTGCTGGGATCGGCGAGGACCTCGGTGATTATTGGCCTGGTCTGCTTCTGCGCCGGTTGTGCCGCTTTGACAGCCTCGATGATGCTCGATGGATTTGCGACACCGGCGATCGCCGTGCGCTTTTCCGGCGTGGACGATTTGCAGCCCGCAAAAACCCTTTTTATCCTGCTCGGTACGTTGATTAGATTTTTGATGCCGATGGGGCTTTTGTTTCAGTTCGTAGCGATGCTCAGCTGGTCTTGGGCCATCGTGAAAGGACCCGGGTTATCGCGCGGCGTCGGATTATTAGGTTCAGTCGTAGCGATCATGCTGATGGTTGCCATCTTTGCGATTCCAACGGCGATGGCGGCGCATGTCATCCTGGGTGGTATCGTTCTTCAGTCCATTTGGTATTTGGCGATCGCCGCTCTGCTGATCAATCGTGCGTCGTGGCCCGTTTCTCTCGGATCAAAGGCGGCGTAAACGGAGGTCTGCCCTTAGGGTCCGCCCAAAGTCTGTTCAAAACGGTTCCTGCCGTTTTAGTCCGGTTCGCCCGTGCTGAGGTCGCAAAGAAGAATCGAGACTTGAATCACCAAACCCTGGTGGAGCTGACGCGAGATTCGGTGTACAAGAACTGCATTGGCTACGGAACGGCAGGGAATGTTCACTTACTATTTCAATCTAGGCATGCGCTCATTGTCGCGCAATGTAGCCATCACTGGCCTAATGATTCTGCTGATTGCTGTTGGTGTCGCGGGCTCGATTACCACTTACTCACTGCTTAGCGTACTGTCTGCGGATCCCTTGCCTCTGAAGTCTCATCAGCTTTTTGTAGCGCAAATTGATAACCGTGGACCGAATAGGATTACCACTGGCGGGGAACCCGATCCGGAGCTTACGTTCCAGGACGTCGTTGCGCTTCGTGCTAACCATGAACCGATAGGGCAGGCCGCCATCTATCCGATATATCTCTCATCGGTACCGGCAGACATCACAATCCAGCCCTTCGCGGCAAAGGGATATGCCGTAACCGCAGACTTTTTCCGCATGTTTTTGGTGCCATTTGAATACGGTGCCGCATGGAGTGAGGCTGACGATGACGACGGTAGTAATTCAGTTGTCATTGGAAAGGATCTAAACCAAAAGCTGTTTCACGGCGGAAACAGTGTCGGTCGAGAACTGCCGCTTGAGGGACATGTGTATCGAATCGCAGGTGTCATGAAGCAATGGAATCCCTTGCCGCGCTTCTATGCTGCGGCCGATGTGCAAGCGTTCGATCTCCCTCCGCAGATTTTTCTACCATTTCAGCGGGCAATTGACTCAAAGATTCCCACCGCTGGGAGCACCGGGTGTGCTCTTAACTACCAAGGGAAGGGCTGGGATGATTTGGTTCGCTCGGAATGTACTTGGATTTCCCTTTGGGTCGAGCTGCCTGACGCTACCGGGGTGAGACGTTATGCCGACTTTCTCTTGGCGTATGCCGAAGAACAAAACGCAAATGGCCGCTTCAATTGGCCCGCTTATACACGGCTCCGCGACCTCGATCAGTGGCTAAAGTATCTAAAGATCGTACCGTCGGAAGCGCGGATTTCGTTCATCGTCGCGCTCGGGCTGCTCTTGGTGTGCACCGTGAACACTATCGGTTTATTGCTTGCACGGTTCATGCGACGAGGGCCGGATATTGGGATACGGCGGGCATTGGGCGCGTCGCGCGGCGCAATCTATACGCAGTATCTTGTGGAAGCAGCTGTTATCGGTCTGGCCGGCGGACTGCTTGGGGTCCTGTTGACAGTATGCTTCATTGGAAACCTGAATCTTGTTTTTGAAGGAAAGATCGCTCGGACGGTGCATTCCGATGTCAGCATCATGGCTCTCGCTATTTCGCTCGCCGTGTTGGTGGCCCTGATCGCGGCAGCTTATCCGGTCTGGCGTGCATCCCGAATCCAGCCTGCCTGGCAACTGAAAGCTGGCTGATGTCATGGCTATCCCCGTAAGACCTATTCTGTCAGCTCTCACCCGTCATAAGGCCGGTGTGTTTCTCGTCGCCCTGCAGGTTGCATTGACGCTCGCGATTGTAGCCAACGCGCTTTTCGTCATCAATCAGCGTGTCATTTATATCTCTCGGCCAACCGGCATCGACGAATCCAACATTGTGGTAGTCGATAATCGCTGGGTCGGAGCGCTGACGCCGGAACAAGCTCAGGCAAAGACCGCGGCAGATCTTGCCATGCTGCGCCAACTGGCTGGTGTAGCAGATGCGTATGCTGATTATTCCTTCCCCGGCGCCGGCCCCTGGGCCACGCTTTGGGGCATTGGTCTCGATGCGAACCAAAAATCACCCACGACTTATTCTGAAGCCTACTTTACGGACGAGCACGCGCTCAATACCTATGGAGTCCGACTAGTGGCGGGCCGCAATTTTCGAGCAGATGAGGTGACGCCCGGATCGCAGTTGGAACAGTCGACTGGCGGCCCCATCATCATAACGCAAGACCTCGCTAAGAAACTGTTTCCTGCCCAGTCGAGTCTCGGCAAGGCCGCTTATGTTGGTGGCGTTCCGCGCACGATCATCGGTGTTATCTCCGATATGGAAGTGCCGGCAGTGGGAACACGTACATTCGCTTATCGCTCGGTCTTGAGTCCAATCAGATGGGCGGACCTGGGCGGTGATCAATACATTGTGCATGCAAATCCTGGGCAAGCGGAACATTTGAGACTGTCGCTTGCCGCGACCCTTTATCAGGTGAGTCGGGAGCGAGTAATCGACGCGGTCGACGGAGTGCAGAGCTTCCGCGCGCTGCGAAATAAGGCTTATTCGCGCGATCGCGGCCTGATCATACTGTTAACTGCAGCATCAATTATCCTGTTGCTAGCGACCGCCGGCGGCATCGTTGGTATCACGGTGTTTTGGGTCGACGAACGCCGCCGACAAATAGGTCTCCGCAGAGCGCTTGGGGCGAAGCGGTCCGATGTTCTCGCTCATATCCTTACAGAGAATTTCTTCATCATCTTTATGGGTGTTTTGGTTGGATCTCTGCTCGCATTCGCAGTCAATATCGCTCTAATGCATTATCTCGAGATGACGAGACTGCCAACTATGTATATTGCTCTAGGCAGCGCGCTCCTGTTAATGCTGGGACAGTGCGCGGCGTTAACGCCGGCCCGGCGGGCGGCTCGAATGTCACCGATGGAAGCCACGCGAGCAGCAATCGTATGAGCTTTACAATTTAGACGGAGAAGGGCGCCTCGACGCGAGGCGCCCGACGTCGCCTTAGGCAACGATGCGGCGAAGTTGGCGAGCCTCTTCGGCATAAGCCGCAATCGACTTGTCGGCTTCAAAGTGTCGATCACGCTCGACGGGAAGGCCGAGCTTGCCGCGGACGGCAGAGAGCTCAGCGAGAGAGACGTACTATGAGGCGAAGCGTCGTAGGAGGCCCGCAGGGGCGGCCCTGTGTCTTCACGATCCAGGCGCACCCCTTAGCCATGCTTCGATCTCCTCCGCATGACTGCGCGTTGAGCGATGTTCGGAACCGTCGGACAGCTTGATTCGATATTCTCGATTCTCGATGCTGCGAAATTCCCGGATGCAGGCCTTGCGCACGATTCGCGAGCGATGGATGCGCATAAATTTCTCCGGATTGAGTTTCTCACCCAGCGAGCGCATGGTTTCGCGCAACAAATGAGTGCGGCCGCGGACATGCAATTCGGCGTAGTCACCTGCGCCCCCGACCCAGTCGATCTCGTCGGCCAATACGATTTGCAGACGTGTCCCGGAACGTACGTTGAAGCGCGCCGGGTAGCGATCCGACCGCTCGGTCAGCCAGGCGTCGAGACGTTCCGCCACGCGCAGCCGTGAGTTCGTATCCAACAGGGTACGGACCCTTTCTACCGCGGCGGCGAATCGTTGATCGTCGAGCGGCTTGATCACATAGTCGAGTGCATGAATTTCGAAGGCTCGCACCGCGTGCCGTTCATAGGCCGTTAAGAACACGACCGCCGGCATCTGCTCGCGCGGTAAGTTGCGTAGCACCTCGAAGCCATCGAGGCCCGGCATTTGCACATCGAGAAACACCACATCGGGCGCTAAGGAGAGGATTTGCTGAACCGCAGAGTGTCCATCGCCGCACTCCCCGACAATCTCGACGTTCGCCAACTTCTGCAATCGTAGGCGAACGCCGCCGCGAGCCAGCGGTTCATCATCGACGATCAGCGCCCGCATCCTAAGTCCTCTCCAACGCAGCCGCGGCGAAAGGAAACTCCAGCAATACCTCGCAACCACCTTGCTCAGGCCATCGAAGTTCGAATCGATGTCGCTCTCCGTACAAGGTCCTCAAGCGTTCAGCCGTGTTGCCCAGTCCCACCCTGTTGACGATGCCGGGCGTCTCGCGGGAGTCGCTGCGCGGCCCGGAATTCTCTACCCTGATCTGCAATTGTCCGCCGTGGCGCCTGCATTGCACGCGAATGCACCCACCATTCACCAACGGCCCGATGCCGTGCTGCACGGCGTTCTCAACCAAGGGCTGCAGCAGCATGCTGGGAATCTGGGCGTGTAAGGTTTCAGGCGCAATCTCGAGCTCCACTCGCAGGCGGTCTCCGAAACGAATCCTCTCCACCGCCAAGTAACGCTCAATGAACTCCATTTCCGAGGCGAGCGCGACCTCCATGGCATTGCCTTGATCCAATGCCGAGCGCAACAACTCGCCGATTTGCGCCAGCATACGTGTCGCGGCAGCCGCGTTGCCTTGAAGCACCAGCGTGGATACTGCATTCAAGGAATTGAACAAGAGATGCGGATTTAGCTGATAGCGCAACGCGTCGAGATGCGCCTGGCGCATGTCACCTTCGGCCTTGAGCCTCCCTTCGCGTTCGTGCGTCCATTGTTGCCACTGCTTGATGCTGAAATACAGACTGCACCACAGGAACAGCAGCACGGTGGACTGCACGACGGTAAACAGCCATTCCTTCCAGGCAAACGGCATGATATCCAAGGTCGACAGCAGTGCCGCGAAAGCTGAAAGCATGCCCGCCACCAGCGACCAAGCGAAGGCCCGCGCTTCCACGGCGAGCCACGATAATTCCTTCGCAGCGGTTCTTTTGCACCAGGGATGTAGCACGCAACTCGCCGCGAACATCACCAAGATGAAAGTGCCGTTACTGCGCAACATGCCCGCGCGCCCGATGTCAGGCAGGAGTGCAACGCCGATCAACAAACAGAGGCAACTCCATCCGGCCAGCTGCACCGGCCAGAAGCTCGGGAACTCCAATGTGTCACGGCTGCGCACGGCGGGGATTTTAGCCTTAAAGCGCACGCCGTGAAATTTTGCTTTGTCGCAGCAATCCTTCAGCTCGCCGCAAACAGCCTACAGCTCGCAGATTGGGCTCCGCCGGAGCATTCCTTTGCGAGTTTTACGCATGCTTAAATCCGCCCGATTTTACAAATTATGGAGCGGAGAAATGCGTAAGTTATTCGAGCAGCACGGCGCCCGCCTCATCCAAGGCCTCGGCGCCTTGTCGCTTTCATTGATCTTCGGCATCGTTCCTTTTGCGCTCATCGCGGTCGACGATTTCGTGGTGGCCAAGGCCGGCGTTTCGACCATGGCCCCGGCCAGTCCGCAACAGGGGAAATGCGCGCGCCCGATCGGCCTGCGGGAATTGTCCGCGGACAGCCCGACGCAGGCTCCGGGGACATGGCAGATGCGCTGGAACGAAGGCGCCAAGGACTGTCGCGCCGCGAAGTTCGAGCCCCTGGAGGTACGCGCCTACAACGAGACCACCTTCATTATTCGTGAGGGATTGTGCGCGACCTTCGAGGCGCCTTTCATCTACCTGCTGATCGGCACGAAGCAGGCATTGCTGATCGACACCGGCGATGTGGCGGACCCGCAGCTCATGCCGCTGGCGGATACGGTGTTGCGGCTGTTGCCCACGAGCGGCGATCATAAGCTGCCTTTGCTGGTGGCGCACACACACCGCCATTTGGATCATCGCGCGGGCGATTTGCAATTTCTGGGATTGCCCGGCGTCGAAGTGGTCGGTTTTGATCTCAACAGCGTGCGTCGATACTTCGGATTCAGCGACTGGCCCAATGGATTGGCAACCATCGATCTGGGCGACCGCAGCGTCGATGTGTTGCCGACGCCTGGGCACAATGAGACGCACATCGCTTTCTATGACAGGGATACCGCCATTGTATTCTCCGGCGATTTCTTCCTCCCCGGCCGTCTGCTGATTGATGATCGCCACGCCGATCTGGCGAGTGCCAAACGGGTAGCAGATTTCGTTGCGGAGCGGCCGGTCAGTTACGTGTTAGGGGCGCACATCGAATTAGACGCGAACGGCAAGGCGTTCGGTTGGGGATCGCAATACCACCCCAATGAACACCGGCTGCCGATGACCAAAGAGGATTTATTGAAACTGCCCGAGACTGTCGAACAATTCAACGGAGTCTATACGCGACGCGGCCAAACCATCATGCTCAACCAAACCAACGCCTTGGTGATCACCGCCGTCGCGGTCGCCAGCCTCTTGGCCGCCGTCGGCAAAGTCAGCTACAACTTGCTGAAGCGCCGCTAAATGGATTCCCATCGCCATTCTTTCAAGCAGCGCCGCTGGCCAATCCTGGTCGTGGCGGCGGCATCCTTCTGTGCGCCGCGCGCAATGGGAGCCTCAACGACACCGTCCGCTCCACCCATCCTAACTCAGGACGTCGACCTGTTTTACAGGGTTTACGATGCGGCCGGCGGCCATCCCTCAGCTGCTCAGCTCCAACACGATTACATCGACAGTGGATCGGAAGGCTTGCATCAGTTCCTCAAGGTCAGAGACCTCTCGGGCGAGACCCTTGCCAAAGCGCTGGCAAAGCATCCTGAGGTCTACAGCAATGCAAAGCGCTGCGTCGTCGGTTTAGACGATGTGCGACGGCGCCTCATTATCGCCCTTCGGAAACTCGGCGAGCTTTATCCCGAGGCGAGGTATCCGCCGGTGACCATCCTCATCGGGCCCAACACCACCGGCGGAGCCACCAGCGCGGCGGGAGTCGCGATTGGTCTGGAAACCCTATGCCGCGCCACATGGATGGAGCCGAATATTGAAGATCGATTTGTTCATCTGATCGCGCACGAGTATGTCCACGTGCAGCAACCTGCAGTCTGGGCCGACGATCCGAATGCGACCGTACTGTTCTCCTCGGAGTTGGAAGGAGGCGCGGAATTCGTCGGTGAGTTGATCTGCGGCTCGGTCTCGAACACCCATCTGTCCGTCTGGACCCAGGGCCGCGAGAAGAAAATCGAAACAGCCTTCGTCGCAGATGAGGATAAGACCGACATGTCGAGCTGGCTCTACAACGGGCCGGGCACTCCAGAGAAGCCCGGTGACCTGGGCTATTGGGTCGGTTACCGCATCATGAAAGCCTACTATCAGCACGCGCCAAACAAGCAGTCCGCGCTGCGCGATATGATTGAAGTCCGCGAAGCCAAAACGTTTTTGGCGAGAAGTGGCTGGTATCCAGGCATCGTGCTGCGGTAGGGCGTGCGTGATGCCAGCCATCATGAATCCTATTAGGTCTCATTGGCGCATTGGTCTTCAAGCTTGGAAACAACCCCTCAAAATTCCGCCAGCGCCTTCTCTGTGCCGCATAATCCAACCCATCAGACTCGGCTGCCGATGACCCGGCGGCCGGGGTTCGCGTCGTCAGGACCATGGTGGAGCTCTCATGAATAAGGCCTTGCGAGTTGGATTCATCGCGGCTTTGCCGCTCATTTTTGCATCCTCATGGAGCGGCGCAGACTCTTCATCCCCAATCGACCCATCCAGGCTGTCGGCAATCGCCAAGATACTGGCCTCGGATAAATTCCAGGGTCGAGCACCGGGCACGCCCGGCGAGGCGACCACGGTGTCTTACCTCATCGATCAATTTCGAGCTCTGGGACTTAAACCCGCAGGGGAGAAGGGTGGTTGGACACAAGCCGTGCCCTTGATACATAGCGTTCCCGGCACGCCGACCCGCCTCGAAGTGCGTTTCAACGGCGCCGCGCTGCCGTTGCAAGTCGGCCGCGATATCAATCCACAGACCGAGCGTGCAGTGACACGCGTTAGCATTTCCGATGCGCCGATGGTTTTCGTCGGTTATGGAGTCGCGGCGCCGGAGCGAGATTGGAATGATTTCAAGGATGTCGATCTGCACGGCAAGGTCGCCGTGTTCCTGGTCAACGATCCGGATTTCGAGGCGGCGCCGGACGAACCGGTCGCCGGGAAGTTCGGCGGCCGCGCGATGACTTATTACGGTCGCTGGACCTATAAGTTCGAGGAGGCCGCACGGCGCGGTGCTATCGCCGCATTCGTCGTGCACGAAACCGCCGCGGCGGGCTACGGATGGAACGTAGCGTCTAACTCGGTCGGCGGCACTTACGGTAGGGTCCGAGGCGCCAGTGAGACGCAACCGGTGCTGCTGCAGGCATGGATTTCGCGCGAGGCTACCGTTGATCTATTCATGAAGAGCGGCCTTAACTTCGAGGCCCTCAAGCGCGAAGCGCGAAAATCGAGCTTCCACCCGGTTGAGCTGGGCGGCGCGCACTTCAGCATCGACATGCCGGTGACGACCGAGCGCGTGAACAGCCAAAACGTTCTTGCCCAGTTGCCGGGCACCACGCATGCAGACGAGACGCTATTTTTCGCAGCCCATTGGGATGCATACGGCGTCGGCACACCCGATTCCGAAGGACGCACGATCAGGCCCGGCGCGAACGATGATGGCCTGGGAATTGCCGGTGTGCTCGAGTTGGCAAGGGCCTTTGCGAAGGCGCCGCGGACCGAACGGACACTGGTTTTCGCAGCATGGACCGCTGAAGAGCGTGGACTGTTAGGATCCGAAACCTTTGCGACCCATCCGTTATTTCCGCCGGCCAAGACAGTGGCGGACATGACGATCGACATTCTGCAGACAGCCGGCCCCGCGCACGATGTCATTCTGATCGGCGCCGGACAGACTGATCTCGAGAAAGACCTCGCGCGGGCCGCCGCCGCCCAGGGCCGCACGATTACCCCGGATGCAAAACCGGAACGGGGTTTGTTCTATCGTGCCGATCATTTCTCCTTCGCTAAGCGTGGTGTCCCCACACTTTTGTTGATGGGAATTGGCGGCGGCGCCGATTTGCTCAAGGGTGGTCGGGCGGCAGGCGATACCTGGGTCCGTGACTATACTGAGCACTGCTATCACCAGACCTGCGATTCCTGGACTGCCGACTGGGACCTGCGCGGCGCAGCACAGGACATCGACCTGTTTTATCAGATCGGCTTGAGGCTGGGAAACTCACGACGCTGGCCGCAGTGGAATGCGTCCTCCGAGTTCAAGGCCGTCCGCGATTCCAGTGCCTCACAGCGCTGATCCTACGACTGAGCGCAGGCGCTGCGCGATCCGCGGTTCGGAAAGCGGGTGCAATTGCGAATAGACTAACGAAACAGGTTTCGTAAGGCCCCATGGGTTTCTACAACACTCACATTCTTCCCCACGTGATCAATCTCGCGATGCGCAACCGCGAACTAGGTTCCTATCGCCGCCGTGTCGTGTCTCAAGCACACGGCCGAGTGCTCGAAATTGGCATTGGCTCCGGTCTGAACTTGGCCCTATATGGGCCGGCTGTCGAGGTGATTGTGGGACTGGATCCCGCTCCGCGACTCATTGACATGGCACGGCAAGCCGCAGATCGCGCCAAGGTGCCCGTCACACTCATTACCGGTTCCGCGCAAGCCATCCCGATCGATGCCGGCAGTATCGATACCCTCGTGACCACCTGGACGCTCTGCTCCATACCCGATGTCGCCGCGGCGCTTCAAGAAATGCGTCGGGTGTTGAAACCTGCCGGGCAGCTGCTCTTCGTCGAGCACGGATTCGCGCCCGAGCAAGCGGTACAAAAATGGCAGAATCGCCTCACGCCAATGTGGAGGAGGATCGGCGGCGGCTGCCACTTAAACCGCCCGGTCCGCGATCTCATCGAGAGCGCAGGGTTCAGGATCATTCGGCTCGACACTGCCTACGCCAAAGGTCCAAGGCCCATGACCTTCTTCTATGAAGGATGCGCGGCGCCGCAATGATGCCGGCGGCTGCCGCGAGTATGCAGAACGGACGATCGGTAGCAGCGCGTAATACCCGAGGGTCCACTTCATAGTACGTTTCCGGGCTGGTCCGGATTTAAATCTTGTAGTGCTGCCCGCGGGCGCGCGAGCGGGAATTCAACAAGTCGATCTACATTTCTGCTTCTGTTCGGATTGTTACCCTAGCCGGCTCGCGCGCCAAAATAAACTCCGGCCATGATCGAGCGCCCCGCTTGACGCCACTTACTGCCGATGCGCCTTAAGCCAGGGCCTCAACGAAAACCGCTGGATACCTGAGGTACCGGTGAAATAGATCGTACGTCCATCGGGGTCCAAATGCGAACCCCAAGGCAGATCCTTATTTAAGTCCTCCCCAAGGTCGATCGGCGCGCCCCAATGATCCCCGTCGCGAAACGCAATACACAAGCGCCCCAGACCCCCTTTGACCTTGCCGGAATCAAACACAATGAATGACTGATCCGGCGCCACCGCCGGATCATGGAGCGATTCCTTAGGATCCCCGAGCGTCACCAACTCCGGCTTAAGATATTTGCCTTGGTCGTACCGGGACCGCCAAAAATGCATGGACTTTTGATCTTTGTCCCATCGCATGAAATAGAGCGTGCCATCAGACGCGATACTCGCAAAATCGATGAACACATCGCTATTGATGATCCCGCTGAGCCAGACCGGCTCACCCCACCCATTTCCTTTGCGATCAACCCGCCAAATATTCGAGCCCGGACCGGGTCCACCCGCAAAATAGCTTTGCACCAGCGCTTCATCGCCGGGCTTAACCGGTCGATTTGAATTGAACAACAAGTAGCTGCCATCCGGCGCCACGACTGGATCCTGATCGAACCATGTCCCCGAGAAACTCGCAATCTCCGGTGCAGACCAACGCCCCTTCACCCGGTGCGAGACCATAATGGTCTTGCGCTTACCCTCACTGCGATCGAAAAATACCGTGATTCGATCTGGCGTGAACGCCAGCGTGTCGTCACTATCCTGATTGATGATGCCGCTCAAGCGGACAGGCGTTACCGCGACGGGCTCGATCTCCCTCGCAGCGCTTAATGAGGACATCAGAGACAGGCAGGGTAGGGCGAGGAAGAATGCTGTGCGGTTCATGAGTTAAATTTATACCAACGCATAGACTGATAGTAGAGACTTTACAGAGACGGCACGAGTACCACTTCGACGCTAAATCCGAGTACCACCTGATTCCTTCGAGGCGTGGAAGGGCTCAAAGCGGCGCCGACAGGTCGCGTTGTCCTGCACCCTCGGCTGCTGGGAGTTGCGTATATTCATAGAAGAACGAACATGAGCTTGCCGGGCGCATTGATGAGCGCGGGCAGGGGGAGGCCCTGATGAATCTATACGATCGAATGAAAAGCTTGGTGGCGGTAGTCGTCATCGGCGTCTTTAGCTCAGCCACCGCTCTGGCGGGCGATACGGCCGCACAACACTGGGCCTTTGATCGCTCCACGTTTGATCCTTCCGCGGACCCTTGCAACGATTTCTATCAACATGTCTGCGGGGCGTGGAGCAACACTGCCAACATCCCCGCCGACCTCCCCTTTGCATCCTGGGCGAATTACTTCGCGACCAAGGCCAATGATGATGACTTGAAGAAGCTTCTCTTGGATGCCAAGCCAATCGATGATCCTGAAGTGTCCCGATTGCGCATCTTCGTCGCCGCTTGCATGACGCAAAACGCCGCCACGGATCGAGATGCGCGCAAGACAACGCAGCGGTGGCTGGCACGCATCGACGCCATCAAGACCCACGCGCAATTCATGGCGGTATTACGCGAGCTGCACGCCCATGGTGTGAATGCATTCTTTCGCTATTCGGGCGAGCCCGACATCCATGAGCAATCCCGCAACCGCGGTGACATCCTGCAAGGCAGCTTGGGCCTGCGACGATTGACGTATGCGGACAAGAGTACCGATGCCGACGCGGAGCGCACAAAATATCGCGAGCACGTCACCCGGATGTTCGAGCTTGCCGGGATCGCCTCGGCAAACGCCACTCACGACGCCGCGGCGGTATTGCAACTCGAAACTACGCTGGCCGCCGCCTCATTACCGTTTTTTGACCAGTTCGACGCGGCAATCAGCGAGCATTCGGTCAAATCGCAAGAGCTTGCTGCCCTCGCACCGCACATCGATTGGACTGGCTACCTCAAGATGGTTGGGCAGCCCACAGAACGGGCGTTGAACGTCGCCTCGACCGACTATTTGCGCACCGTCGATACGCTAATCGCAAACACGCCCATACAAGATCTGCGCGCGGTCTTGCGATGGCGCTTCTTGGATACGTTCGGC
>Ga0210388_10001375_pt1 | contig 19161 bp, 17 predicted proteins | sample IncBWC19OmetaG_FD_155485 | JGI IMG/M metagenome (GOLD analysis project Ga0210388, IMG submission 155485) | Forest soil microbial communities from Barre Woods Harvard Forest LTER site, Petersham, Massachusetts, United States - Inc-BW-C-19-O ... | reverse complement strand
TCGCCCCACTCCCTACTCAGCCAGGTTTTTCTGGGTCACATTGGAGCGCTGGGATGCGTTGCGCCCGCACGAAATCGAAGGCGAACTCAAGCGCGCCTACTCCCTGATCTATGAAAGCCTCCCCAAGCGCACCAAGGCCATTCTCTCCATGCCGGAAAAAGAGCGCGCCAGGTTGATCCGCGACCGCAAGAGGCTGCTCAAAGACAGGAAGTAGGGAATAGGGAACAGGGAATAGGAAACTGCACCTTGAGCATTCGGCTGGGTGCCCCATCCTCGGCGCGTCGTTGTTTTTGCGCCTAGGGTGGGGAAACCTCGAACTTCAACCCGCCCATTTATTGGGATCGCAGCGTACTTTAGCGGAGCCGAAGAACCTGCTTTTCGGAAAAGAGTGGCCGCTGGGAACCGGCCGAGAGTCACTTTCGTATCCTCAATCGGGCCAATTGGCCCGCAAGGCGGTCGCCCGATGGTCAAATTTCTGCTGTGGTGCATTCTTTTCGTTCTGTGCTGGCCGCTGGCGCTGCTGGCGCTCGTGCTTTATCCGGTGGTCTGGCTTCTTCTGCTGCCGTTCCGCCTGGTTGGAATCGCAGTCGGCGGAGTGCTCGAGCTGGTGAGCGCGGTCATCCTGCTGCCAGCGCGGGTTCTGCGGACCATCTGACGCCCGCGCAAAAATTATTGAGGTTGTCCCAAATCTAAAACGCACTACGGCCTTATTTTATCCAGCCGCTTCGCCTTCGTTATCTCTAATTCCCCCACCGCCCTGACCACATTTTGCTTTAGCTCAACTATGGCGGGATCGTCCGGCGCAACGCCGCTGGATTGTTCTACTTGCTCTACCGCGCTACGAATTACGTTAATAAGACGGGGAGACTCGGCATTGCTCTGCATTTAAGCCCCCAGATGCTATATTTCGATGCCCAGCACCCCGGCGAGGTTGCCGGACGCGACCCGCCCGATCCCGCCGTTTCCCGATAGATCCCGCGTTTGGTTTCAATGCATTTTCAAGGTGCCGCAAAGCTCCTTACGCGCTATCAAAACACTTTGCAGATTGATAAGCCTTGAGGCCAGTTGCCGTTGTGCGCCCAGGTACGGTAGCTTGAGCCCTATGGCTGGTGTATCGCTCATTTTGCAAGATAAGGTCGCGCTGATCTCCGGAGGCTCGAGAGGAATTGGCGCGGAAACGGTGCGGATCTTCGCCCAAGCCGGCGCCCGCGTAGCCTTCAGCTATGAGCGCGCGCAGGATCGCGCCGAGGCGATGGCCGCTGAGTGCGGCGGACCTTCGCGGTGCGTTGCCATTCAACAGCAATTGAATTCCCCGGCCGATGGGCGGGCGCTGGTTGCCGCGGCCGTCCGCGCCTTTGGCCGTCTGGATGTGCTGGTGGCCAATCACGGCATCTGGGAGGCCGCGGATGCGCCCATCGCGGCCATGAAAGAGGCGCAGTGGCGGCGCACCATGGCGGTGAATCTCGACTCGGTATTCGGCCTGGTGCAAGCCGCGACTGAGCAGATGGAACGGCAAGGACGCGGCGCGGACGGCGAAGCCGGCTACATGGTTCTGATCAGCTCCACTGCCGGCCAGCGCGGCGAAGCCTACCATGCCGATTATGCCGTGACCAAAGGGGCGCTGATCAGTCTGACAAAGAGCCTGTCGAGCGAACTGGCTCCCAAGGGGATTCGCGTCAACTGCGTCGCGCCCGGATGGGTGGACACGGATATGTCGGCAGGGGCGCTGGAAGATGGGGAGGCGGGGTCGAGGATTCTGCAGGGGATTCCTGTGGGCAGGCCAGCCACTGCGCGGGAGATTGCCGGCCCGGTGTTGTTTCTATGCACGCCGCTCGCCGGGTTCATCTCCGGCGAAATCCTAAACGTGAATGGCGGTGCCGTTCTGGTGGGATGAAGTTTGCCGCTGCGGACGAGACCCGAGGCACCCCGATTGCGGAATCAGCCGTCAATACAAATAGCGATTCGATTTGAGCTTGGAGACAGCGAGGAAAGGCGATGCGCAGAGTTCTAACAATGGGGCTGGCTGTGGCGCTGCTAGGGTGGCCTCATGCCACCCGAACGCAAACGTCGGAAGACCAGGGCGCGAAGAACGCAAGGCAGGCGCGCGCGGTGCTGGACGCCATGGTACAGGCCCTCGGCGGCCAAGCCTGGCTGAATATGAAAAATGTGGAGCGCGAGGGCCAGGTAGCGGCATTCTTCCACGGCAAACCGGACGCCGGCACCACCATGTACTTCGAATACCACCAGTCGCCTGACCATGACCGCTTCGAGTACACCAAGCACCGCGATGTGGTGCAGTTCTACGTAGGCCGTACCGGCGAAGAAGTGACCTACAAGGGAAGAGCCGCGCTGCCTCAGGACCTGGTGGACGATTTCATGCGCCGCCGCGACCATTCCATTGAGACGGTGGTCAAGACCTGGCTCAACGATTCCAAGACGATTCTGGTCTTCGAGGGCCAGCGCCTGGCGGAGCGGCACCTGGCCGACCAGGTGACCTTGATCTCGCCCGACAATGAATCGGTAACCATCCAGACAGATGCGCAAACCCACTTGCCCCTGCGGCGGACGTTTCAGTGGCGCGATCCACTTTACAAGGACAAAAACACCGACGCCGAGGAGTACGACGACTACCACACCATGGAAGGTTTCCCAACGGCGTTCACCATCTCGCGCTTTAAAAACGACGACGAAGTCCGCCAGTACTACCTGGTGCACGTGAAGTACAACCAGGATCTTCCGGCAGACTTCTGGAGCGTCGATGCGGCAGAAAAGCGGATCAGGAAGTAGCCGGCAAGTCCTGCGGAGCGCCACGCTGATTACCACTCACTCCGCAGCACCATTTTGCAGCGATTTGAGTGCATAACTGTTGATCGACGGGAACAGATTGCTGCAAATCTAAAGCAGATCGAGAAAGTTTTCCTGTGGATTATTACCACTTTAGTTGCACCCCGATGCGCGGAAATTTGCTTGCTTTAATTACCGTAAGCTTGTACAAACAAAGTGACTTCCAGCGATTTCCGCATTCGAATTCGATGGCGGTTCTGACAGATTTCAACCGCAAGAACAAGCTGATTTCTGCATCCAAGTACCTGTGGAGAGGTTGCTTAAGGTGCGAGACCGAGTCGCTATCGATACCGAGGGTCCCTCCGCCATCACGGAATGCGCCTCCCATCAACCGGTTTGCGCCAAAGATGCAGACGTGCATCCGGTCAGCACATTTGATGGGAAGACTCCAATCAAATACCTCCCCGTTAGCGCCGCCGGAAACGACCTCGACCGTCAGATTCTCTCTTACACCCAGCGCTTCGACATTCAGACCGGCCTGCTGAATCACCTGGCGATCCAGGACGCTGTGGCTGCCATGGTGCGCAACACTGCGCCGGGACGTGAAGTGGCGCTTATCTGGATCGATCTTCTGAATTTGCGCCGCGAGTTTTCATTATGGGGCTCGACGGGGGCCGATGCTCTGGTTCGTCGCGTCACAGGCACTTTGCGCTCGGTGGTGGACGCCGGGACGTTGCTGGGGCGTATGGGCGGCCGGAGCTTTCTCGTAGCTATGGATGCGGCCAAGCACGACAAGGCGGGGCGGCAACGCATTCAGTCGGTTGTGGACGCCTTGACGCCGGCGCGGCATCGCGGTTCAGAGACGCGGCCCGAAGTGGCAGCCGGAGTAGCGTTCTACCCGCTGGATACGGAGTCGACGGAGGATCTGGTGCGCTTTGCCAGCCTGGCGGCCATGCGCGCCGGTCACATTCGCAGCAAGGCGGTCATGGGCTTTCACGCCGGCATGAACAGCCTGGTGGTGCGCGACCATGCGCTGGAAGTGGCCATGCGCAAAGGGCTGGAGCTGGGCCAGTTTTCGCTGGCGTATCAGCCCAAAGTTGATTTGGTGACGGGAAGGATTCTGGGCGCGGAGGCGCTGACCCGCTGGAACCACCCGCAGTGGGGCGCAGTGACGCCGGGCGAGTTCATTCCCGTTGCCGAGCGGTCAGACCTGATTCACCGCATCTTCGATCTGGGCCTGAGGACGGCGCTGGAACAGATGCAACGCTGGAGCAATATGGGGCTGCAACTGCCGGTGATGGCCGTGAATGCTTCGGCGGCCAACGTACGCTCCGATGAATTCACGCGCTCGGTGCGAACCATCATGGCCGACCTTCCGGTGGGCGAGACGGAAGTGGAATTGGAGATGACCGAGTCGCTGGCCTTCGAAGATGAAGAGCTGTTTACGGCGCGCATGCAGCAGTTGAAGGCCATCGGCGTGCGCATTGCCATCGACGACTTCGGGACGCGCTACACCGGCTTCAACGTGCTGAAGCATCTCCCCATCGACACCATGAAGATCGACCAGTGTTTTATCCGCGGCATTCACCACTCGCCGGGAATGCAGTCGCTTTGCCAGACCATCGTGGCCATGGGCAGGCAGTTGAATCTGCGCACCGTGGCTGAAGGAATTGAAGAGCAGGGCGAACTTGAAGTGATGCGCGAGATCGGCTGCGAAGCGGGCCAGGGCTTCCTGTTTCAGCGGCCAGTGCCGGCAGCGGAGTTTGAAACCTTTCTGCGAGAATGGCCGCAGCGAAAGCACGGGTTCGGGTTTGCGGATTCGACGCGAACGCTGGAGATAGGCTCTCTCCGCGACATCGCCTAATATCGCGACAGGGTGAGTTTGTAATTCGACCTCCAACCATGGGTGCCCCAGGTCTCGCGTTTGAGACCTGGGAGACCGCCTTGTTTATAATCCAGACGAGCACAAGCGGGCTTGCCCGCCTGCTGTCTGGAGCCAGAGAATGACCTTCGACATCCAGGAGATCCTGGGTTTCCTGCCCCATCGCTACCCCTTCCTTCTCATTGACCGCGTAATCGAGTTCGAGGCCACCAAGCGGCTGGTGGCCATCAAGAACGTGACCATCAATGAGCCTTTTTTCCAGGGACACTTTCCCGGCTTCCCCATCATGCCCGGCGTGCTGGTAGTAGAAGCCATGGCGCAAGCCGGCGGAATGATCATGATGGCCGAGATTCCCGACCGCGAAAAAAAGCTGGTGGTCTTCACTGGCATTGAGCGGGCCAAGTTTCGCCGCCCCGTCACTCCCGGTGACCAGTTGCGCATCGAGGTTGAGGTGCTCTCGTTCCGCACCCGCGCCGGCCGCATCCATGGCCGCGCGCTGGTGGATGGAAAGCTGGCCTGCGAGGCCACGCTCACTTGCCAGGTAGTCCCACGAGTGCGCGAGGCGCGGCCGGCTGCGCCTGAGCCTGATTCCGACCCGGGACCATCGGAGTGAGCGTTCATCCCAGCGCGGTGATCGCCGCGGGAGCGCGGGTTCCGGAGTCCTGCACTGTCGGCCCATATTGCACCATTGGCGCCGATGTGATGCTGGGGGAAAACTGCGTCCTGATCTCTCACGTGGTACTCGACGGCCGAACGCGCATCGGCGCCGGCAATGTCTTTCATCCGTTTTGCGCAGTCGGTGTTTCGCCGCAGGATCTGAAATATCGCGCGAGCCGACCGAGACCGAACTCGGCGGCAGCAACACCATCCGCGAATCTGTAACCATCAGCCGCGGCACGGTGGGCGGCGGAGGCATCACCCGCATCGGCTCGCACAATCTGCTCATGACCTGCGTGCACATTGGCCACGACAGTCTGGTAGGCAGCCACTGCATCCTGGCCAACGCCGCCACGCTTGCCGGCCACGTCATCATCGAGGACTACGCCACGGTAGGCGCGTTCAGCCCCGTCCACCAGCATTGCAAGGTAGGCAAATACGCCTTCATCGGTGGCGGCACCATCGTCACCCAGGATGTGCTGCCGTTTTCCAAGACCTCCGCGCGCCGCGAAAACAAATCCTTCGGAGTAAACAGCGTCGGCCTGGAGCGCAGAGGATTCAGCCCGGAACGGATCAAGGCATTGCAAAAGGCCTTCCGGCTGCTGCTGGTGTCAAAGCTGAACACCACGCAGGCCCTGGAAAAGATGCGCGGGCTGGAAGGCGACGACGTAGCCCAGCTGGTAGGGTTCATCGAGCGCAGCGAGCGCGGGGTAATCAAGTAAAAGAGGCGATTGGCTCGGATGCATCCACCAAGGCGGCTGTCAATGTCTAAGAGCGAAATGAGCGCGAGGCGAAAATGCATGGGGGCGATGCGCGAGTTCGAGGGAAGTCGTCGAAGCCTCTCCCGGAGGGAGGGAACGATAGTAGCCCAGGGTGGAGTCCGCGAGAGCGGACGGAACCCTGGGACACGTGACGACCACATACATCAGCCCCGTCCCGTAGGGACGGCCGAAACTTACCCCCAAACATACCGGGGGTCATAATCAATGCGGTGTTTCTTCAAAAATGCGATAAACTCCGCCTGGAAATCGCGTTTCCGATGATGCTCTTTCTGACGCGCGATGTACGCCAACGTTGCCGTCACCTGGGACCATCCAATCGAGAAAGCTCCACAACCCTCCTGCCATTCGAAATCTTCCATCGCGCAGATCTTATGCATCCAATGCGAGGACGCGCTCTTGATGTCCCTCATTGCCGAGGCTATCGGCAAAGAGGACGGCAGAGAGAGCAGAAGATGAACATGGTACTCCATTCCGCCTATGCCGAGCGCCTTCATCTCATGCTCGCGCACGATGCCTCCCATGTAAGCCCAAAGACGCGGTTGGATGTCCGGCTCGATGATTTTGCGCCGCTCCTTGGTGGAGAAGACGCAATGAAACAGCGAGCAGCAATAGGTGTGTGACATGGCAGGACAGTATCGTATCGCAATTTGTGCGGGTAGGTTCGGTCGCCCCTTCGGGGCTGTGTGTCTTTGGCGGCCCTGTTCCCAGGGTTCCGTCCGCTGCGGCGGACTCCACCCTGGGCTATTATCGCTGCTCCCTCCGGGAGCGCCCCCCGCCATCCGGTAGGGAGAGCCGAAGCCGCATCCCGCTTCACCCGTCACGGACTCGGTGGTCCGCATGAAGCTCTGCCTCATCGCCGGCAACGTCGGCTTTCCGTTTTTGCTCTTGGCCGCTTCACACCCTCTCGATATTGAGCAAATCCCATCTCAATTAGCTTGTTTTGGATTGTCCACGATGCGGATGGATGCCGTTGCCTTGACTGTGACGACGCAGGCCCTGGGCAGCGGGGTCAAGTCGTTCGAGGTCGGGTCGATCCCTTTGCCGACACAGGGAGTCCAGGTCAGGTCAATGGTGTACTCGCCCGCAGGTCTTTGCGGCCCGCCAAACGCGCCCAGACGCCCTTCGACGGAAACGATTTTTCCTTTCTCCAGCAGACGTGGACCGCGGCCGTGACCCATGCAGATGGGAGCTGATCCGAAGACCGCGGAGCCGGGCAACAGGTTGCCTCGTGAGTCGTGAATCTGGATGCCCACAACGCCGCACGGGTCCCAGACGGGATCCACACTGAAGACGGGAAGATCGGAACTGAGATTCTCGACGGCGGCGTGCAGCGGAATCTCTTCGCCGGCTCGGAACTCGGATTTATCAAACGTGATGTCCGCGCGCAGGCCCTTGGTCAGCGGACCCCATCGCCGGGCAAGGGTGGTCGGATCGGCGATCTGGAAACGCAACGGATTGGACGCAGCGAACCGGATTTCCTTGTCCTGCGGCGATCCGTTCATTACAAAGACCTGCAGGGTGTGCTCGCCGATTCCGCTCCACCGGCTGTTCGCGCCGGAGTCGACATCGAATCCGGATTGCCAGTCTCCGGGCTCGTGTTCGGATTGCCGGGTCTCGCAGCCTTTGAACGCAAGCGGCGGCATTTCGTCGATGCGCGTGGCGCCGTCAGGAGAGCGGCTGCGGAGATAAAGCTTGGGGCAATCTGCCGCGGGCGCTGCTATGGGGCTTGCCGGGTCGAGCGAGAGGCGCAGGAAGAACCGCTCACCGGCATCATAGGTGCTTTTATTGGCGGTCAGCAGGAAAGGAAAAGGCTGTCCGTCCGGTGGCGATGCCGCGTCCGCAAGGGATTCCAGCGGATCGACGACGCTCCAAGAGCTGATATCGATGTTCGAGCAGACCGGCTTCAGGAGAGAGGGCGCTGCGACGAGCACGGGGCTGCCCATCCATTCTGGCTGGATGCAAGGTTGGTCCGCAGCGGGAGAATTGCTTCTCCAGCGCCAGGTCTGCTGCGCGGCCTGACCGTGATTGAGGATAAAGGGCGGGAGCGGGATCACCTTGACGATGAAGGGTCCCATGCCGGCGACGGGGCTGCCGTAATCGAAATTGGGGCCTACGAAGTGCTCTTCGAAGATGCACGGGTGACCTGAAATATAACGCTTGCGGACAACGATGACCGCGTATTTGACCGCTTGATTGTTGGCCTTGACTGTTGTTTCTTCGCTGCCGAACTGGAGCGTGATATCGAAATCGGGGGCGCTGCAGGCCGGGAGCGCGGCGGACGGGGACGAATCGGGTGCCTGGGCGGTGGTGGAGGCGGCCAAAGCCAGGAGCGCTTGTATGACGAGCGCACAGGCCAGACCGGCGAATCTGCGTTGCCGCGGGTGAATCATCGATCGCTCCGATTAGGCCTTTTGCGGTCCGGCCGATGCGGCGAGTTGCACGGCCGGTGCCATGCCTGCATGAGAGATACTGTAATTCAGACCGGTCCACGCGAGTTCAGTAATGATTGAGAAAGCCATGAACCTTCATTCCTCGCCTTCCCGCGCACCACGCGGAGTGTCGTCCGCATGAAACTCGGCCTCATCGCCGGCAATGGCCGCTTCCCGTTTCTGCTGCTCGATGCGGCGCGGGCGCAGGGTCTCGCGGTAACCGTTGCCGCCATCCGCGAGGAAACCGACGCCGAAATCGACCGGCGAGCGGCCGCCGACCACCACATCTCCGTCCACTGGCTGTCCCTCGGTGAGCTTTCGCGCCTCATCGAGATCTTCCACAAGGAGGGCGTCACCAAGGCCGTGATGGCCGGCCAGGTGAAGCACAAACAGATTTTTTCAAGCATTCGCCCCGACTGGCGTCTGGCCAAGCTGCTCCTCAACCTGCGCACCCGCAATACCGACATGCTGCTCGGCGCCGTGGCCAAGGTGCTGGGCGACGAAGGAATTCAGCTGATCAGCTCGACAGCGTTCCTGGAGCCGCTGCTGGCTGAAGAAGGCGTGCTGACCGAGGTCGTCCCCGGGGGCCGCGCACCGGACGAGGAGGAGCGCAAAAACATCGAATATGGCCTCGCCGTGGCGCAAGCCGTTTCAGCATTCGACATTGGGCAGACCGTAGTGGTGGCCGCGCAGGCTTGCGTGACCGTGGAGGCGATGGAAGGCACCGACGCAACCATCGAGCGGGCCGGAGAGCTGATGAAGTCGTTAACCGGAGGAGAAGCATCCACCCTGGCGCGCCGCTTGACCATCGTCAAGGTGGCCAAGCCTAACCAGGACATGCGTTTTGACGTGCCGGTGATCGGAATCCGCACTGTCGAAACGATGATCCTCGCCGGAGCCACATGCCTTTCCGTCGAGGCCGGGCGCACGCTGCTCTTCGATCGCGAGTCCTTGCTCGAACGCGCCGCCGCGGCAGGGATTGCCATTATCGGGTCTGCGCGCGCAATCTGAGGAGTGATACTGAGAGCAGGAGATATTCTGGGAGTCCCGCGCGCCGAGTTCTCCGTCCAACCCCCAGGAGGTCCCCATGAGAAAACCACTGATTTTTGTACTGGCCGCGGCTGCTGTGCTTGCGGTTGCTTATGCCACGGTCCATGCAGCCGACGAACCCATGCCTGCGGTAGGCCAGGCTGCGCCAGGGTTCACACTGCCCTCGCAGGATGGCTCGCAAATCTCGCTCGACAGCTTCAAGGGCAAATGGGTTGTGCTCTATTTCTATCCCAAGGACATGACCAAGGGCTGCACCATCGAAGCGCATAACTTCCAGCGCGATCTGGCCCAATATGAGGCCAAGAATGCGGTCATTGTGGGCGTGAGCGTGGATACCCCGGACAGCCACAAGGAGTTCTGCACCAAGGAAGGGCTGACCTTCCGCCTGCTTGCCGACCCGGAGCACAAAGTGGTCAATGCCTATGGCTCCTTGGGCGACTACGCCGGATTCAAAATTGCCCAGCGCAACACCTTCCTCATCGACCCTAAGGGCAAAATTGTGAAGGAGTGGACCAAGGTCAGTCCCGAAGGCCACTCGGCTGAGGTTCTGGCGGCGATTCCGGCGAGCTAGCTGACTGTTTCGCCAAACTGACAACACATGAGCAGCGAAAGAGGCAGCATGACAGAGGAGATCCTGAAGTGTGCTCCGGTCCCCGCCGACGATCTGAGCCGCACGCTGAAGTTGGCTGAGCCTGACACCGACCAGGCGCTGCCGCACATTGGCCTGGTCGGCGACACCTACACCGTCACCGTGAGCGGGGACGACACCAACGGTCGCTTCTGCGTTATCGACATGCACATCCCACCCGGGGGTGGTCCGCCACCCCACCGGCACGATTTCGAAGAGACATTCATCCTGCTCGAAGGCGAGATCGAAGCAACCTTCCGTGGCAACAAATCGGTCGTTCGTGCCGGAACCACAGTGAACGTCCCTGCAAATGCGCCTCACCAGTTCCGCAACGCTTCGTCCAAACCGGTTCGCATGCTTTGTATCTGTTCTCCGGCCGGGAACGACGCATTCTTTGCTGAAGTGGGGGTGCCGGTGGCAACCCGCACCACGCCTCCTCCCAAACTCGACGCGGAACGGCAAGCAGAATTCATTCGAAATGTTGTTGCGCTTGCGCCAAAGTATCGAACTGAGCTTCTGAAAGAGGCGTAAGCAAAGAGGATTCCATAGAAGGCGTACGCGCAAAAATGCCCGCTTTTGCGGGCTTTTTGCTGGCATTCGTTGCTTGTCGCCGCTACTTCTTCTTTTTCTTGCCTTTCTTTGCAGGCGCTTTCTTGCCCTTCGCCTTCTTGGCCGCCTTCTTCGCCGGAACTCTCTTCGCGGCCTTTTTTGCTGGAGCCTTCTTGGCCGCTTTCTTAGCCGGAGCTTTCTTTTTCACTGCCTTTTTGGCTGGCGCTTTCTTGGCGGCCTTCTTCGCTGCTTTCTTGGCCGCTTTCTTCGCCGGGGACTTTTTAGCGGCCTTCTTTGCTGCTTTCTTGGCCGCTTTCTTTGCCGGAGCTTTCTTGGCAGCCTTCTTCGCCGGGGCCTTCTTCTTCGCCGCCTTCTTTGCCGGGGCTTTCTTGGCAGGTGCTTTCTTTGCGGCGGCCTTCTTAGCGGCCGGTTTGGTTTCAGGTTCTTCGATGATGATCACCACGGCTTCTTCTATGACGCCTTCATCGTCGTCAGAGGAAGTCAGCACGCTGGAGGATTCTTCATCTTCATCGTCATCGTCAAAGTTTCCTTCGAGGTCGAGGTCCAGTTCATTCTGTTCCCCGTCGAGGTCGCCATCACTCATCGCGTACATCCTGAACACTTCATCCATCCCATGCCTCCAGCGGCTGGCCGCTGACGTTGAATTTTGTTCGCTTTTTCGCGCGGCGCTCAGGTACTCGCCGCTCGCGGAAGCGATTGTATCAATAGCTTGCACAAAATAGCTATCAAAACACAAGCACGGAATGAAGCGTGTCTGTAGTTTTTTCTACGGAGTTGAAGATTTGGCCTTCGCCGATTACCTGGCGGCCGTCTTTTTCCTGGCACTCGATGAAGCGGGCTTGGTTGCAGCGGCTGCGGAGTGAGCCTTGACGGGCTTGTTTCCCGGAGCGGCGGTCGAAGCTTTCTTGCCGGTGGAAGTCGCAGCGGGCTTGTGCGCGGCCGTCTTGGCCCCGGAACCCTTAGCCCCAGAATTCTTGGCCGAGGCGCCGCGCGCAGCCTTCTCCGGCGTGGACCCAGCCGATTCGCGGTGCCCAGCGTGCGATGCCGCGGCCGGCTCGGCCACATGCAGCCTCTTGCCGGGATCGACCTTGACGCCAGTGATCTTGTTCCAGGCGCGCAACTGGGTGAGGGACACGCCAAAGCGGTCGGCGATGGTGACCAGCGTATCGCCCCGCCGCGCGGTATAAAGCACCATGCGGGTGGAAGCCGAGCTGACCTGGGCCTGTGGAATGGCCAGGGCTTGAACGCCCTGCAGGCTGTCGGTGGGGCGAAGCTCATTGGCACTGGCCAGCTCGGCCTCGGAGACGTGGAACTGGTGCGCAACCGAGGCCAGCGTGTCGTCCCCGCCCACGCGATGGTAGCGCCATGCGGTCCGTTTGGCTTCAGGGACGCTGGCAATGCGCTGTTGATAGAGCGTCGCAGTCCCGGCGGGCAGGTGCAGATCGAAGGGTGAGTCAGGCGGCGTGACCATGCGCAACATGCTGGGGTTCAGGGCGGTCAGCTCATCCACCGGCGCGTCCACGACGTCGGCCACCAGCCGCAGGTCGACGGAGTAGTTGATGGTCACGGTGTCAGTAAGGACGGGCGGATCGAGCGTGACCTCGTCAAAGCCATACTGCGTCGGGTTGTTGGCGATAATGATTGCCGCAAGGATCTGCGGGACGTAGTTCCTGGTCTCTCCAGGCAAATTATTGCGTTTGTAGAGCTCCCAGAAATCGGCGTAGCCGGTCTTCTGCACGGCGCGCTGCACATTGCCCGTTCCCCAGTCGTAGCCGGCCATGGAAAGGTACCAGTCGCCCAGTTGGCCATAAATGAACTTCATGTAGCGGGCGTAGGCGCGGGTGGACTTCTCCGGATCGAAGCGCTCGTCAACGTAGGCATTGCGCGCCAGCCCGTAGGAGCCTGTGGGCATGAACTGCCACATGCCGCCGGCGCGCGACTTGGGATTCATGGCTCTGGGATTGAAACCCGATTCGGCCACCGCCAGGTAGATCAGATCTTGCGGCACGCCTTCCTCGGCCATCACGCGCTGAATCATGGTGCGATAGCGGCCGGCCCGCTGGAACGAATGCAGAAGCGTGTTGTGGCCCCGTTGCGTGGTCGAGAAAAAGTTGATGTAAGCGGCCACATAATCGTTCACCATCAGGGGCAAATCGGACTTGGTGGTGGCCAGATCGGCGCGCGCCTTGGCCACAATGTTGGGATCCACTTCGAAGGTCACGTCGCTGGCCACTTCGGCCGGCGTCGGCTCCTCTTTAGGTACAAACCCGTTGCCCTGCTTCAGGGCTTCCATCTCCAGCCCGTTGACGCCGTCGACAATGCGGTCGAACTCATCCTGCAACTGCGTATCGGCCTTGATGTCGATGCCGCTCGAGAGCATCAGATCGACGGCGCGATCAAAATCGACTTTGGCGTTGGCCAGGTCTCCTTTGCGATAAGCAGCCTGTCCTTGCGCATAGGCTTGCTCGACCTGCTCGATCAGCACGTGCACACGCTGCTGCTGGGCCGTGGGCACAGGCGGCGACTGCGGTGCCGGAGCCTGAGGCGCCTGCTGCGAGGCTGCACATGCGGCCAGCGAGAAGGCAAGCAGGGCGACGCCGATCGAACGAGAAGCAAACCGACTCATATGCATGGGCAATTGCGGCAGCCCTGGCCGCCGCCCAGCAAGGGTAAGGCCGCGAGAGACACTATGCCGATGATAAGCTATGACCTGTAGGGACCGCGCTTAGTGAGCGCGTTGTTCCCTCATTCGCCAACCCCCGCATGGACGTTCGTTTCCTCCGCAACTTCGCCATCATCGCCCACATCGACCACGGAAAGTCGACGCTGAGCGACCGTCTTCTGGAGTTGACAGGCTCGGTCACCGGCCGCGAGATGCAGGCGCAGATTCTCGACGACATGGATCTGGAGCGCGAGCGCGGCATCACCATCAAGGCCCACGCCGTGCGCATGATGTACAAAGCGGATGACGGCGTCACGTATCAGCTCAATCTCATCGACACGCCGGGCCACGTCGACTTCAGCTACGAGGTCTCGCGCTCGCTGGCTTCGTGCGAGGGCGCGCTGCTGGTGGTGGACGCCAGCCAGGGCGTGGAAGCGCAGACGCTGGCTAATGCGTATCTGGCCATCAATCACGGCCTGGAAATCATTCCCGTGATCAACAAGATCGACTTGCCCTCGGCCGACATTCTCCGCACCCAGGAAGCAATTGAAAAAGCCGTTGGCCTGGATGCGACCGACGCGATCCCGGTAAGTGCGAAGACGGGTCAGGGCGTGCATGACGTATTGGAAGCGATCGTGCATCGTCTGCCGCCGCCAACAGGCGATCCGGATGCGCCGCTGCAGGCGCTGATCTTCGACTCGTGGTTCGATTCCTATCGCGGCGTCATCGTGCTTGTGCGCGTGATGCAGGGCACCTTGCGCAAAGGGCAGCGCATCCGGCTGATGTCGAATGGCAAATCGTTCGAAGTGGAATCGATGGGCGTGCTGATGCCCAAGCCTGTCGAGATTGGACAACTCACCGCCGGAGAGGTGGGATTCTTCGCGGCCACCATCAAGAACGTGGGTGACACCAAAATCGGCGATACCGTGACAGAAGATGCCCGGCCCGCACCGGCGCAGTTACCGGGGTTTGAAGACATCAAGCCGATGGTCTTCGCGGGCCTCTACACTGTCGACTCGCACGAGCACACGCTGCTGCGCGATGCGCTTGAAAAACTTCGTCTCAACGATTCATCGTTCTTCTTCGAGCCGGAGAGCTCCGTCGCATTGGGTTTCGGCTTTCGCTGCGGATTTCTTGGCCTGCTGCACATGGAGATCATTCAGGAGCGGCTGGAGCGCGAATACGAGCTAGACCTGATCACCACCGCGCCCGGCGTGCGTTACCACATCAAGCTCACGGATGGGAGCACCATCGAGGTTGATAACCCTTCGCGCTGGCCTGAGCCAACTAATATCGACGAGATTCGCGAGCCCGTAATCACTGCAAAGATTCTCACCAACGAAGAATACGTCGGCGGAATTCTGAAGCTGGTGGAAGAAAAGCGCGGCAGGCAATTGAATTTCGAATACGTAACGCCGACGCGCGTGATGCTGACGTATGAACTTCCGCTCAATGAGATCGTGCTCGATTTCTACGACCGGCTGAAGTCAATCTCGCGCGGATATGCATCGCTCGACTACCAACTCGCCGGCGAATGGGAATCGCCCATGGTGAAGATGGACATCCTCGTCTCCGGCGAGCCTGTCGACGCGCTTTCAATCATCGTGCATCGCGACTTTGCGTATGAGCGCGGAAAGCTGCTGGTTTCGAAGATGCGCGAGCTGATTCCGCGCCAGCAATTCGAAGTTGCGATCCAGGCGGCCATCGGTTCCAAGATCATTTCGCGGGAGACAGTTGCCGCGCTGCGCAAGAACGTTTTGGCCAAGTGCTATGGCGGCGATATCTCCCGCAAACGCAAGTTATTGGAGAAGCAAAAAGAAGGTAAGAAGCGCATGAAACGGATCGGCAAAGTCGACATTCCACAAGAAGCTTTTCTGGCGGTGTTAAGGGTAGGAGAAGACCAGCAGAAGTAGGTCCACCGTTAACTAAACAGATGCTTTAGTCATCGGCCATTCATAGGCGATTGTGGAAAGCGTCGAAAACGCGGGCCAAAACCGGCTTGGGACGCGCGGCTTGGAAGTGAGCGTTTTTGATCTGCCCATCTATTGATAAATAAGGATTTAGTTTACCTAACAGACTGCGGCCAATGCTTGCAAGGGAAGAAATGGGAATTCTTTAACAGAGTGGCGGCAAATAATCCACATTTTTTTCCACAGAGAAGAGCAATTCGCCCGCGAATTTCTTCTCACACGCAGTCGCCGGATTTGCCGGGGTGTGATATGTGGGATAAGCCGTCTCGAAAAGGCCTCGCCCAGCGAGGCCTTTTCTCGAGGTCCTAGTGGGCAGCTGGCGGGGTGGCCGGAGCCTTCGGAGCCGCCGGTTTGGCAGCAGGCGCGGATGCAGCCTGTGGCGGCGGAGCAGGGACACCGGACTTGACGTTATAAGCCTCGATCACCGGCTTGGTAATGTCCGTCGAAGGCATGTGGAAGAGAATCGGATTTTCCTGCTGCGAACCATCCAGTACCAGCGTGTACCCCTGCTGCTGCGCGTAACTGGCCAGCACGTCGTAGACCTTGGAGGCGAGGCCGTTGTACATCTGCTGGATCTCCTGGGAGCCTTCGTTGCGCAAGTCCTCCAAGTCGCGATCCAGCCTCTTCTTCTTCTCGTCAATGGTCTTGGCCTGGGTGGCGCGCGCGGCTTCGCTGAGCGTGGCTCCCTGGGACTGCAACTGCTTGGTCAGGCTTTCGATCTCGTCGTTGCGCGTCTTCAGCGCGGTTTCCCTCGGCTGGTACTTTTTCTGCAGGTCGGCAAAGTTGCGTTGTCCCTCGTTGGTCTGGGCCACGGCAGCCTGAAACTCGATGACGGCAACCTTGGCGGGCCCGGCAGGTGCGGCCGGTGCAGTGGGCGCCGCGGCGGTAGCCGGCTTGGTTTGTGCGATTGCGGGCATTAGTTGAGCCGCGCTCAGGGCAAAGCCCGAGGCCAGCAAAGTGGCAAGTTCAAGCGAACGCTTCATTTGAATGGAAGACTCCTTCAAGTTCCTGGGTCGAATTTTCTTCTCCAGCCGTACCCGTATGAATTCGGGACCACCGGTTTCTCCTGAGCAACCTCACGGTCCTTTATCAACCCAGCATCACAACCGGAGGAGGTGCGAAGATGAGGAAAAGACGCGGATGGAGACTTCAGCGGAACAGTCTGGATTATAGGAGCGCAGCAAGGGGAGCGTCAAACCGCGCAAATGAATATCCCCCAGCCCGCCGTTCTCCCTAAGGAAAGATTGCTGGGTGCCCCAGGTCTCTCGGGGGCCCCGGCGACTGGTCTTCGTCGCTGGGGTGAGGATTCGATTTTGAGACCTGGGAAACGACAATGCCGGGTGCCCCATCTGGGCGCCCTCTGGGCACGACGTTCTTGTTTTTGTCGCTAGGGTGGGAAGCCACAAAGCTCAACCCGCGGAACAACGCGGTCGCAGCCCTAGTGGGCCGCGGGCGGCCTGGTGGCGGTGGGCTTGGGCGCTGGAGCTGAGACCGGTTGCGGCGGCGGTGCGGGAACGCCCGACTTCACGTTGTAAGCGTCGACCAACGCCTTGCTCACGTCGGTATTCTCGGCGTGATAGAGCACCATCGGCGCCTGCTGCTGGGTTTCCGTAGCGTCAAGCACCAGTGTGAACCCTTGCTGCTGGACATAGGCGGCCAGAACATCGAATACCTTTGCGGCCACCTTGTTGTAGAGGTCGTTCATCTCCCCCGTCAGGTCGTTCTGCGCGTCCTCGGCAATGCGCTGAGCCTGTTTCTTCTTGTCGTCGATGGTCTTGGCCTGCGTGGCGCGAGCGGCATCGGTCAGCGTCGAGCCCTGGGCCTGCAATTGCTTCTCCAGGCCATCGATTTCGTCCGCCATGGTCTTCAGTTGTGTACGCTTGGGCTCGTACTTTTTTTCCAGATCGGCATAGTCGCGCTGGAACTCATTGGTTGCGGTCACAGCGGCCTGGAATTCGACGACGGCCACCTTCGCCGGCCCGGCTGGAGCCGCGGCGGCGGTTGAAGGAGCGGTTGCGGGGGCTGGCAACGATTGAGCGGCAGCGCTGACAACAAACGCCGAGGTCAGCGTAAGAACAAGAGCTAGGGAACGCTTCATTTGAATGCAAAACTCCTTTGGAATTCCTGTATGGGTCCGCGCTTCACGCAAGACCGAGCGTGTGCCTCCGGAGAAGCCCGACTGTCTTTTGACGGCCCTCAGCGCCGGAAGTGGGCACAGAGACAGGAAAAGATACGAGCGGAGACATCGCCAGCAACTCAATGGATTATAGGGGCGCGGGGTGGGAGAGGTAAAGCGGAGGCCGGTTAATTTGCGGTGATTCGATGGGACGAATTAGGGACTTCCGGGGTTTCCCAGGCCTCAAAAGCGAGACCTGGGGCACCCAGAGGTTTCGATTGAATTACAAAATCTCATATTCGCAACGGCTAGAAGGTGGTGGAAACAGTCAGCCGGAAGGTCTTGCGCGGCTCGCGGAACAGGTAGCGCGCGCCGTAACCCTGCAACGCCTCCTGGTAGGTGTAGTCGCCTGCACCGCCGGGAGGGAACAGGTCGCGCGTAATCAGCTCCGCGGAGCAACTGCCCTTGTTGCCGCCGATGATCACCGAATTGCAATAGGGCGTCTGATATAGACGAAGCGGGTTATACGCGTAGTAAAGCCGGAAGGGCGCGTTGATAACCGGCATGATGACCGAGATCTCGCTGCCCAGCGACATGCGCGGGACGAAGTTGGTTCCGCTTATGGGGCGGATGTTCTGCTGGAACCCGACCTGGGAACCGGGAATGCCGCCCTGGCATGCGCCGTTGTTGAACACCGGGCAGCCATAGAGCGGGGCGGTGAGCGAGGCGAAGCCTTCGGGGCTCTGCTTCAATTGGCTCTTGTTCAACGCAGTGTCGATGCCGAAGTCGTCGAAAAACGAGATCATGACCGGGCCGGCGATGGGAATGCGGTACTCGGCATTGGTCGTAAGACTGGTATCGCCGCCGATGGAGGAGATGCCGTAGACCGGCAGCGCAATCAGCAGGCATTGGCCCAACTGCGGATTGGTTGGATCGCGTGGGACGCACTGGCCGTCAGGATTAGTGAGCTGGACAGTGGCGCGATTGGGCACGTAACCGTAAGGCGTTGCCCCGCGGATATCGAAGCCTCTCAGATCGCCTTCGCCGCCGGTGTAGAAGCGGTTGTTGGGCGGAGCCACGTCGCCGCCAAACCCCTGCACATAGCCCAACTGCGCCCGCAGGCCCAGGATGTTGCGTCCCGTGGCCGACGGGGTGAGGTAGTGCATGGGCATGAAACGCTTGTAGGCCACGAACGGAGTGAAATAGCGAACGTTGCCGCCGATGCCGGAAAACTGGAATACCGCCGAGTACTCCTTGCCGCTGCGCGGGCGAAGCGGATTGTTGATGGTGTTGAAGACGTAGCTGAACGATGCCGAACTGTTTACGATTCCCGCCAGCGAGTTGGAACCCTGAATGCCGGACCGGAAGCTGATCGTCTGGAAGAAGGTCTGGGACGCTGTGGAGAATGCCGTGATGGTCGACTTGTCGATCTTGTAGGTCAGGCCGATGCGCTGGAAGGCGTGGCGCTTGAGCGGATAGCTGACGGAGAAATTGAGGCCGGTCGACGCCTGGTTGTAATTCTGCGTCAGGGACTGCTGCGCCGCGCTCAGGTTGGGCGACGCGCCGGTGGTGGTCTGGTACTGCTTGGCGGCGTTGAAGTCCTGCTTGTTGTTGAAAATCTGAAAGCCCAT
>Ga0210388_10001373_pt1 | contig 19163 bp, 17 predicted proteins | sample IncBWC19OmetaG_FD_155485 | JGI IMG/M metagenome (GOLD analysis project Ga0210388, IMG submission 155485) | Forest soil microbial communities from Barre Woods Harvard Forest LTER site, Petersham, Massachusetts, United States - Inc-BW-C-19-O ... | reverse complement strand
AAAATATAACCTCACCGTTCGCCGTGATCACGAACGAGGACTCATCGCCATCGGGCCTGGCCACGATGTCGGCCTGATAGTTTCGAGTCAACGGCACTGCATCGACCGGCTGCGCCTCGCCGCCCAGGCGCAGCGCGAATAGGCCGATGTAGCGACCGTCGAGATAGCTGTCCCAAAATCGTGGCGTAGCGCTGTCGTATACGGTGCCGGTGGTTTTCTGTTTTGCGATGGCATCGTCTTTGCCTTTGCTGCAGGCCAGGGAGTCGCACTCCGGGTGTACGTTGATTGCCAACACCAACGCGCGGCCGTCCGGCGCGATTCGATATAGGTCCACGTCCAGCGGCAATTTCGTCAATTGCGCGGCGTTCCCGCCGTCAGCCGGAATGCGCCAAACCTGGACGGAACCGGAACGCGAAGAGAGGAAATAGAGCCATTTACCGTCGGCTGACCAACGCGGCGCCGTGGCTGATCTTTCCTGGTCTCTGATCAGACGCGGTGGTGAGTTTGCAGCATCCCGGTCCATCACCCAAAGCGCGTTGAAACCCCGGTTGGCATCCCAGTCGGTTGAGCGCAGGTTGTACGCGACCAAGCGGCCGTCGGGCGAGACGCGGGGATCTGAGACTCGATCCAGGAGCGCCAGATCCTTCGCCGTGAACGGACGAGCCTGCGCGAGTCCTGCCGTCAAGATCGCCAGCGCCGTGCAAGCCACGAATAGTTTTAACATTCCGGTTTCCCATGTCAGTGCGGCGAGCAAGCCTAAACCGCCTGGTGCGCAAGTGACAAGCACGATTCCGCATGCAAACATTCATCCCCTTGCGAACATTCAAGCCGTTTGACTCGGATGATGAAGTCGCCGCCATCGGCAGCGGTCTCATCGACCTTACGTTGCCGAAGTCCGCATGGACACATGCGGCGCATTTTGCCGCCACCATCTGGTTGCTCTCCTGCCGAAACGACCTGGATGCCGCGCGCGACATGCCGCAGCTCATTCGCCGCTACAACGAGGCTACCGGCACGGTGAATTCCGACACTGCGGGCTATCATGAAACGATCACGCAGGCTTCAATTCGCGCGGCCCGGGATTTTCTCGGGCGCAATGCGGGCAATGGTCTTTGCCGCACCTGCAATGCACTGGTGGCGTCCCCATTGGGCGATCCCGACTGGCTGCTGGCTTACTGGTCCAGGGCGCGGCTGTTCTCGGTCGCAGCCCGCAGGACGTGGGTCGATCCCGATATCGGGCCATTGCCGTTTTAGCTAGGAGAAAGCCGGCAGTTCGGCGCCGCTCGAGCCGATCTTTGCCTGCGAGAATCGTTGCGATAGTGCGGACAGCATCTTCGATCGCAGTCGGTCGCGGCCGACGGCGTCGGGTGCCTGGAGGCGCAGATCCAGAGTGATTGCGGCCGCGTCGATCTTGGTGAGAAAACACCCGACCACCGCCTTGTCACCGACATTCTCGGCGGCAACATCGAGCGCCAGCTGTCGGGCTGTTTCGATGTCGGCGTCACGGCTCAAGCGAATCGTGACATTGAACGGCCACGGTGCAAATGTCGTACTCAGATTGATGGTCACCTGACTGGCGGCAATCGCATTCGGCAGCACGATCAGATGACCGGCCGGCGCCCGCAACGTGGTGTATCCGAGGGAAATCAGTTCGACGACACCGACATCGGTGCCGGTGGGCGCGGTGACCTGCAGCGTGTCTCCCAAGCGAAACGGCCGGTAGAGCGTGATCGACACGCCGGCGATCAAATTACCCAACGTGGACTGCGCCGCCAGACCAATGACCACCGACGCCACGCTGGCACCCGCCAGCAACGCGGTGCCCATGGAGCGCAGCACCGGGATGAGATGTGCGTACAAAATGAGCATGACCACCCAGATCAGCGCTGACCCCAATTGTTGCAAGAAGCTGATCGCAGTCCGGTCGATGTGTCCGGTGCGCATCATTGACGCATGGAGTGCGGCGCGCAGGCCGCGTGACAACAGCAGCGCGACCACCACAAACAGGAACAAGTAGGCGAACGCACCCCAGATCGTGTCGGGCTTCAAAAACGCGAGCATGTCGTGCTCACCGACCTTCAGCTCCTGCATGCCGGAAATTCTGGCAGATGCCGATTCGTACGCGAAGTGCCTGCTTTCTTATGCGATTTTGCGCTGCCCGCCTACACGAAAACGGGTCTTTGTCGGGATCTTGGCACAAAACCTGCTTACTCCATTCGGTGGGCCGGATTTCGGCCGCACAGGCAGGTCAAGGGGCGGCGCGCGGCAACGCGATGCCGCCGGCGACGGTAGGCGGCAAATTGTTGCCGCTTGTGCGTGATTTAACTCAGGAGCAATACTTCCATGTCCCCGACCGCAATCGCATCTTCGGCAACAGCAGCGCTTCCCAGCATGAACATCCACCCGCATGGCCACGGTCATGGCCACAAAAAGGGCATGGATTTGGATTCCACTTCCGATGCCAGCAGCACCAGCAGCACCAGCAGCACCCCGGGCCAGCCCGCGAGCACGCCGAACCTGTTCAGCACACTGTTTGATTCGCTGGCGCAGGTGCTGGGTGCGCCGCCGGCGCAAGCCGCGCAGGCCGCACGGGTCACTCAGCCGGCACAGCCGGTCCAATCCGCGCAGGCTGCGCAGCTAGCGATCGGGTCGAAGGTCAACACGACGGCGTAAACGTTGGCGTAGGTTCGGAGCCAACGCAATGCCAACAGCGAGCAGCGTCGCGGCCAGGCAGAGATAGGCGAACAAATTTCCCACGGCCACGAATACGGTGTGGCCTCCCGACACGCCGGGCGCGCTGACCACCATGCCGTCGGCGGCTCGCGGCTGGCGGTAGGGATCGTTGGCATAGGTTTTCTTGAGAACCCGGCCGTTGGGATCGATGAGCGCGGACACGCCGGAGTTCACCGCGCGCACCAGGCTGACGCGCAGCTCGACGCTCGCGAACACCGACAGTGCCAGGTGTTCCCACGGTTCGCTGACGGCACCATACCATGAGTCGATGGTCAGATTGACGAGCAGATCCGGGTGCAGTTTCCCGACCTCGCGCAGATATCCCTGCAGAATATCCTCGTAGCAAATCACGGGGCCCAAGCGCCACAGCTTGCCGCCGGCTGCCTGCAGCGAGAGCACGCGGGGACCACCGCCTGCGGCAAATCGGCCGAGGCCGGCCGGTATGAATTTGCGCAGCCAGGGAAAGGCATCGAGGCCGGGGATGTATTCGCCGAAGGCCAGCAGCCGCACCTTGTCGTAGCGATCCGCCACCCGTCCGTCGCTTCCCATCAGGATGGCCGAGTTGAAGGCCTGGTCGTGCGCCTCGTCGAACATGTCGGCGCCGATGAGGGCGGGTGCGCTGAAGCCGCGGCGTATCATCGCCGCCGAATCGATCGGGAAATCGGCACTGAATTCCCGCGGCAAGGTCATGGGATAGCTGCCCTCGCTCCACACCAAAAGTTCTGCGCCGGACTGCTGCAAGCGCCGCGATTGCGCTTGCAGCGCGGCCAATTGGCGCAGCGCTTCGTCGCGCGAGAATCCTCCGTCGTTGCTGTATCCCACGTTTGGCTGAACCAGCCCGACGGCCAAGCGCGGCGCGCGCGCCACCGCGGCGTCCACTTGTTGCATGCGCACGGCGCCAAAGGTGAGCGCAGCGCCGAGCAGCAGCGCCGCCGCGATGGCCGGATAGCGCGCGGCGCGCGCATCGACGAGCAAATCGTAAAGCGCCCCATTGACCAGCATCAGCAAGGCGGTGACGCCCAGCGGGCCGGTCAGCTCGCTGATCTGAATCACCAAAGGGTTCCAGGCTTGGCTGATCCATTGACCGCAGGGGAATAATTGCGGCACGAGCAGCTCACAGCTCACCATACCCAACGGTGCAAGCAGCGTCATGGGGACTTGACGCCGCCGGCGCACGGCGCACACAGCTGCGGTGAACAGCAAAAATATGACGGCGCGGGCTGCGCAGAAAAGCAGCAGCACCGCGGCTCCCCCTGCCCAAGGAAAATCCGCGAAGCGGCGCATGGTGTCGATCAGCCAGTAAAAGCCGCCCGCCGTTTCCACGAATCCTGCCCACCAGCCGAGAAAAAGCGCACGCCTGAAGCTCGAGGTTCGATCCACGGCCATGAGCATGGGGACCGCGGCGATCCAGGCCAGCGCTGAGAAATCAAACGGCGTCACGGCCAGGAACCACAGGCAGCCGCTCAAGGTGCACAAGGCCAAAGCGCTGTAAAAGTTGAGGTTACGCATGCAATCCTTCGATCAAAGGCAGTTCGCGGCCGTCCGGCATCTCGGGTATTCTGGGGCCCAATCATGCAAGAAAGATACGATCCCGCCGCCGTCGAGGCGGAGGCACAGCATTATTGGGACCAGCAGCGCAGCTTCGAGGCCAAGGAAGACGATACCCGCCAGAAGTATTATTGCTTGTGCATGTTTCCCTATCCAAGCGGCCGCTTGCACATGGGGCATGTGCGCAACTACACCATCGGCGACGTTTTGACGCGCTTCATGCGCATGAACGGGCGCAATGTGCTGCAGCCGATGGGATGGGATGCCTTCGGTCTGCCGGCAGAAAACGCCGCGATCGCGAACGGCGTGCCGCCTGCGAAATGGACCCTCGACAACATCGCTTACATGAAAATGCAGTTCAAGTCCTTGGGAATTGCCCTGGACTGGAGCCGCGAGCTGACGACTTGCAGTCCGGATTACTACCGCTGGACTCAATGGTTGTTCCTGCGCATGCTGGAAAAGGGCGTCGCCTACCAGAAAACCGGGGTGGTCAACTGGGATCCGGTCGACAAGACCGTGCTCGCCAACGAACAGGTCATCGACGGCCGCGGCTGGCGCACGGGCGCGGTCATCGAGAAGCGCGAAATCCCGATGTACTACCTGAAGATTACGGACTACGCCGAGGATCTGCTCGACACATTGAAGAGCATGCAAGGTTGGCCGGAGCGCGTGCGCGCCATGCAAGCCAACTGGATCGGCCGTAGCGAGGGAGTGCGGCTGGGATTCCCGCACGACATCGGCGAGCCGGGCGTGCTGTACGCCTTCACCACTCGCGCCGATACCATCATGGGCGTGACATTTTGCGCAGTGGCGGCCGAACATCCGCTCGCTATTCACGCGGCGCGCGACAATGCCAAACTGGCGGCGTTCGTCGCAGAGTGCAGGCGCGGCCCGGCGATCGAAGCGGAACTTGCCACCCAGGAGAAGAAGGGGATGGCGACGGGATACTTCGTGCGCCATCCGCTGAGCGGCGAACCGGTGCCGCTTTGGGTCGGCAATTACGTGTTGTTGAGCTACGGCGACGGGGCGGTCATGGGTGTGCCCGCGCACGATGAGCGGGACTTCGAGTTCGCCAAGAAATATAACTTGCCGATCAAGCCGGTCATCGACGTGGAGGGCCGCAAGTATTCCCTGAAGGCGTGGCAGCCTTGGTACGCCGAACATGGACGCTGCGTGAATTCGGGCCCATATGACGGATTGAACTTTCAAGCGGCGGTCGATGCCGTGGCGTCGGATTTGATCGCCCTTGGTCTCGGCGAAAAACAAACCACCTGGCGCCTGCGCGATTGGGGGATTTCGCGGCAGCGATACTGGGGCTGCCCGATTCCCATCATTCATTGCAAGACCTGCGGCGCGGTGCCGGTGCCCGATGAGCAGTTGCCGGTAGTGCTGCCGGTCGACCTGGTACCCGACGGCACCGGCAATCCGCTGCTGAAAGACGAGGCCTTCCTGCGGGTCAAGTGCCCGAAATGCGGCGGCGAAGGCCGGCGCGAAACCGACACCCTGGATACCTTCGTGGATTCGTCCTGGTATTTCCTGCGCTTCGCCTGCGCGGACAACGAGCACGCCATCCTGGATCATCGGGTGCAGTACTGGCTGCCGGTCGATCAGTACATCGGCGGCATCGAACACGCAATTCTGCACCTGCTGTACTCGCGGTTTTGGACGCGCTTCATGAATCAACTGGGCGCGGTGGCTTTCAAGGAGCCGTTCGCGAACCTGTTCACCCAGGGCATGGTGCTGAACGAAGTCTATTTCCGTAAGCCCGCCGCCGGCCGCGTGGAGTATTTCAATCCGGCGGATGTGACCGTCACTACCGAGCCGGCTACCCAGCGGCGCGTCGCGGTGCTGCGCGCCGACGGCAAGGAAGTCGAATCCGGCGGCGTCGTCACCATGTCCAAGTCGAAGAACAATGGCGTCGACCCCGAGATCCTGGTCGAAGAATTCGGCGCGGACACCGCGCGCCTGTTCATGATGTTCGCCGCGCCGCCGGAGCAGACGCTGGAGTGGTCCGACGAGGGCGTCCACGGCGCCTATCGCTTCATCAAGCGCTTGTGGAAGGCGGTGCATGAGCATGTGTCGCAGGGCGCGCCGCCGGCGCTCGATAAATCCGCATTGAGCGAGGCGCAGCGCGCGATGCGGCGCCAGAGCCATCAGACGCTGGCGAAAGTCACCGATGACATCGGCCGCCGCCGCACGATCAACACGGCGATCGCCGCGGTCATGGAGCTCTTGAACGCAATTGCGAAATTCCCGCAGCACTCGCCGCAGGACCGCAGCGTCGTGCAAGAAGGCCTCGAAATCGCGGTGCTGGGCTTGGGACCCATCATCCCGCATGTCACTCACGCGCTGTGGCGGGCGCTGGGCTATGCGGGTGCGCTGATCGACGAGCCGTGGATGGCGGTCGATGCGCAGGCTCTGCAATCCTCCACGGTGACCATCGTCGTGCAGGTGAACGGCAAGCTGCGCGGACGCATCTCGCTTGCCGCCGATGCCGATGAGGACGCGGTGCGCGCCGCGGCGCTCGCCGATCCCAACGTCAAGAAATTCATCGGCACGGCCAAGGTGCGCAAGGTGATCATCGTGCCGGGCAAGCTCGTGAACGTCGTGGTGTAAGCACGTGCCCACCTTGAAAATGTTGCTTGCGTTTGGCGGTGTGCTGGCGCTTTGCGCCTGCGGTTTTCGTCTCGCCGGCAGCGACCCGTTGCCGGCGGTGATGGCGCGCCCCTATCTCTCGCTCAAGGACCCTTACACCGATTTCTCGAGAGAGTTCGAACATCGGCTCAAGAATTCGGGCGCCACCCTGCAGGCGGGCCGCGAGGGCGCAACCGCGACCATTGAGGTAACCAAGGACGTGTTCCAGCAGGTGACGCTGGCGGTCTCGGCGACCAATATTCCGACCGAATATGAAATCACCTACACCATTACATTCGCCGTGCAGGGTCCCGACAAGCAGCTGCTGGCGCCGCAGACCGTCAGCCTGTCGAAGGACTTCAGCTACGATGTTAACCTGCAGCTGGCGAAGGAACACGAAGCGGACATCCTGCGCCAGCAAATGGCGCGCGATCTGGTGTCCATCGCGATGCACAGGCTGACGAGCTTGAAGTAGCGTCCGGCGTCCTTCCCGCTGTGCTTCAGCTCAACGCCATTGATCGCCTGTCCCTGCAAATGCTCCTGGATCGCTACGGTTTGGCGCTGCACTTGGTGGCGCCCGACGAAATCATCCCCGGCTCCTACTGGGGTGAGCGCGAGGCGGGCTTGATTGCTTCCAAGATTTTCGCCCGCCTCGATACGCCTGTGCATTCCGTGCTGCATGAAAGCGCGCATTTCATTTGCATGACGCCCGAACGGCGCGCCGGATTGGATACCGATGCGGGGGGCGATGAGGCGGAAGAAAGCGCCGTTTGCTATCTGCAGATCATATTGGCGCAGTCGCTGCCGAATGTCGGCTCGGCGCGCATGTGCCGCGATATGGACGAGTGGGGCTATACGTTTCGCCTCGGCAGCGCCGCGCGCTGGTTCGAAGAGGATGCCGAGGACGCGTGCGAATGGTTGATTCGCCACGGCATTCTCGACGCTGAGCGCTGTCCCACCTATGCCTGCAGATGATCCGCAGCCCAGGGCGCGCCGCAGCGCGCTCGCGGCGCTGGCCGCGCTTTTCGAATCCGCCTGCGATCGGCTGGGATTCATGGCGGTCAATGCGCCGGCGTTGTTCGGCGCGTTCAAGCGCCATGCGAATCTTGCATACGGCCCCGACCCACAGCATCGTTTGGACGTGTATGTACCGCGCGCGAGCGCCGCGGCGCCACCCCCGGTGATCGTCTTTTGGCATGGCGGGCGCTGGAAATTCGGCGACAAGGCGGACTATCGGTTTGTCGGCGCGGCCCTCGCGAGCTTGGGTTGCGTCGCGGTATTGGCGAATTACCGCCACTATCCGCAAGTCAAAATGCCCGGCTTCATGCACGACGCCGCGCAGGCCGCGCTTTGGTCGGCGGCGCACGCGGCAGACTACGGTGGCGATCCGCGGCGCGTGTTCCTGATGGGGCATTCCGCCGGCGCGCAGATGGCTGCATTGCTCACCCTCGACGCGCGCTATTTTGCCGCCGCGGGACCGGCGCGGCCGCACATTGCCGGAGTGATCGGCCTGTCGGGAGCCTACGATTTTCTGCCGCTGCTCGAGGCGGACGTGCAGGACATGTTTGGGCCGCCCGAGAACTATCCGCGATCGCAGCCCATCAATTTCGTGCGCGCCGGCGCGCCCCCCATGCTGTTGGTGCACGGCCTGGACGATGAGACGGTGCTTCCCAAGAACTCGCAGAATTTCGCGGCGGCCTTGAGCGCCTGCGGCGCCGCCGTGACCCTGAAGCTATACCCCAGGCGCGCGCATGCCGGCACCGTGGCAGCCCTTGCGAGACTGGCGCGCGGCTGGTCGCCAACGCTTGCCGACATCACGGCATTCGTCAGGAATGCGCCAGCTTGAATTCCGGGGTCGCGGGCGTCGCCGTTGCGTAGCATTGGCCGAAGCGGTTCGCGAGGAAGGCCTTGAGCGCGATCTGCTCCTGGCGAATGAGACCGGCCTGGGGCAGTTCGCCGTCCTTGAGCATGTCGAGGACGGCGCAGATTCCGCCGGCGGTGGTGATCTGAATGGCGCTGCGCACCCGGCCGCCGAGCGGCGCCGCGTAGATCTTGTTGGCGTAAGTCTCCTGCATGAGCTGCCCGTCCTTCATGCCGCTGACGGTGACGAAGACGATCACGACGTCCTGCAGGGTGATCGGAACGGCATTCTCGAGAATGTCCTTCAGCAATTCGCGGCGGTCGCGCAAGCGCAAATCATTGAGCAGCGCCTTCATGATGGCTGCATGGCCCGGGTAGCGGATGGTGCGGTAGTTGAGATTGCGCACCTTGCCGGCCAAGGTTTCGCACAGCGTGCCAAGGCCGCCCGAGGTATTGAACGCCTCGTACAAAATGCCGTCGAGCGAGAATTCCTCCAACTCTTCCAGCGGTTGCGTCTCGCGCAGCTGGCCGTTGACGATGGCTTCGCAGGGTTCGCAGTACTCGTTGATGACGCCGTCGGTGCTCCAGGTCAGATTGTAGTTGAGCGCGTTGGAGGGAAACTTCGGCAATGCGCCGACCCGCATGCGCACGTCGTTCAGCTTGTCGAAGTGGCTGCAGATGTCGCTGGCGACGATGGTGATGAACCCCGGCGCCAGCCCGCATTGCGGTATGAAGGCGGTGCGGGCGCCGGCGGCCAGCTGTTTCACCGCGCGGGTGCTGGCCACATCCTCGGTCAGATCCAGGTAGTGGGCGCCGGCCGCCTTGGCGGCCTCGGCGATCAGGCGGGTCGCGTGGTACGGCGCCGCCGACAGCACGGCGAACTTGCCCGCCAGCAGTTTGCGCAAGGTGTCGCCCTGCGCGATGTCGGCGGCGACCTTGCGGACCGCCGCCGAGGTTTCCAGCCGGTCCAATTGCAATTGTGAACGATCGACCACGGTAACCGAGTAATCGCCCGAACCACCCAGCAGTTCCGCGATCATTGAGCCGATTTTGCCCGCGCCGACCAGAACGATGTCTTTCATACGCCTCCCAGGGGACCCGCATTTTTGTCCGTCGGCACTGCAAAAGGTAGGGTCAATTTAGACGTTTTTAAGGTATATTCACGTTATTCCGAAGGTTGGATACGGCGAATTGCCCATGGATGCCATCGACGAGAAGTTACTGCAGGCGCTGCGCGAGAATGGCCGCGCCTCCACCGCGCAGCTCGCGAGACTGGTCGGCCGGTCGCGCACCAGCGTACAAAGCCGGATCGAAAGGCTGCAGCGCGAAGGGATCATCGTCGGGTTCGGCGTTCGCTTGGGTCCCGAGCACGGACTGGGCGCCGTGCGCGCGCACGTCATGATCAAGGTGGGTCCGAAGGAGGCGCGCGCGGTCAGCGCGGCGCTGCGCGCCATCGCGCAGGTGCGGGTTCTGCATTCGGTGAGCGGCGATGTCGACTTGATTGCGGTGGCCGCGACCGCATCCGTTGCCGAAATGGACCAGGTGATCGATCGAATCGGCGCGCTCGAGGGCGTGGAACGCACCACCTCGTCGATCATTTTGTCCACGAAGTTCGAACGTTGAACGTATTGCTGCCGACGTTGGGCAGCGCCGGCGATGTGCACCCCTTCATCGCGCTCGGCGCCGCGCTTGAGGCCCGCGGCCATCGGGCAACGATCATCACCACGCCGCTTTTTCAGCCGCTGATCGAAGCGCAAGGCCTGAGATTCCTTCCGGTGGGAACCCTGGAGCAGGTGCGCGCGGTGATCGCACATCCCGACCTCTGGCATCTGCGCAAGGGTTTTGAAGTGCTTGCGCAGGTGTTCATACCGGCCATCGAAGAGATCTACCGCTTGATCGAGAAGCACGCCGATGCGGAGACCGTCGTGGCGTTTTCGACCGGGGCGTTCGGTGCCCGCGTGGCGCAGGAGAAGCTTGGCATTCCGAGCGCTTCGATACATCTGCAACCCACCGTCATCCGTTCCTTCGCCGACCAGGGCATGTTCGGCCCCATCAGGCTTTCGGCATCGCACCCCCAGTGGTTCAAGCACGGGCTTTTTCGATTGGTTGATTGGCTGGTCATTGATCGCTTCATGAAGCGCCCGCTCAATGAATTCCGCGCGACCTTGAGTCTTGCGCCCGTGGAGCGGGTGATGCATCACTGGATGCATTCACCGCAGCTGGTCATCGCGTTCTTCCCGGAGTGGTTCGCGGCAATCCAGCCGGATTGGCCGGCAAATAGCCATGCGGTGGGATTTCCATTGTGGGACTTGGGAGGCGAGCCGGCCCCGCTTCAGGAGGCCGAAGCCTTCTTGAGCGCGGGCGCGGCGCCCGTGATCTTCACACCGGGCTCGGCAGGAGCGACGATGCATCGTTTCTTCCGCGAGTCGATCGATGCCGCGCGACAACTCAGGCTGCGCGCCATGCTGGTGACCAACTATCCGGAGCAGATCCCGTCCAGGCTTCCGGAGGGAATCGGGGTATTCGGCTATCTGCCCTTCAGCCAGGTGCTGCCGCGGGCCGCGCTGCTGGTGTATCACGGCGGGGTTGGCACGTTGGCGCAGGGAATCAAGGCCGCAGTTCCGCATCTGGTGGTGCCCAACGGCTACGATCAGTTCGACAGCGGCTGGCGCATCGAACAACTGGGCTTGGGCAGGAGTATTCCCCAGACCCGCTATCGCGCGCGGCGGGTGGCCGCAGCGATCAGCGCCATCCTGGCGGATGGCCCATCAGTGGAGAACCGCAGACGATTGGCGTCGCGGGTCGACGGCGAACTCGCCATTGCGCGCGCCTGCGATTTGATCGAAGGATTGGGTGTTCAACAACGGCGGCCGCAAGGCCAATAAAAACGGCGTGGACCGCTCGACGGCGGCCCACGCCGCGAAGGATTCGCACCAGCGGGGGAGTTGGCTGGTTTGCCGGCGCGAGATTCTCCTAAACCTTCAATTCCATCCTGCCAAAATTACCCACGATGAGAAACGTACACTTTATATTCAATGGTTAAATTTTTTTCGCTTGACAGACGCGAAATATTGTGACGAGCGGCATCCGGGCCGGGCGAGACTACCCGCGTCCGCGGGCTAGACGACGCGCGCCGGCGCGGTCCGCGGCTTAAGCCGGCGGCGCACGATCAGACAAGCCAGCACCGCCACCGCCAATGTGATGCAGCTGAAATAGAAATCCCGCTGCTGCCCGGGGGTGAATGCCATGGCGATGAGCACCGCGGCCATGCCGGCTATCGCCGCGTAGCTCAAGTACGGGAACAACCACATGAGGATGGCCGGGTTGGCCTCACCGCTGCGTTCGCGGCCCCGGCGCAACGCGATCTGCGCGAATGCAATGCTCATGTAGATGAACACGCTGAGGGCCCCCGAGGAACTCACCAAAAAATCGAAAACCGCCTGCGGCGCCTCGGTGGCGGCAATGATCCCCAGGAATCCCGACGCCGCGCCGATCAACACCGATGCCACCGGTACGCGCCGCGCATTCAATTTGATCAGGGACTGGGGTGCATCGCCGCGGGCGGCGAGAATAAACAGTACGCGCGAGCTTACGTAGAACGCCGAATTCAAGCAGGACAGCACGGCGGTGAGAATGATCGCGCTCATGATCTTGTCCGCCCAAGGCACATGCATGGCGTTCAGGGCCAGCGTGAACGGCGACTCGCCGGAGCGCACCGTGCTCCACGGAATCACCGACACGATCAGAAAAATGGAGACCACGTAGAAAATCAAAATACGCCAGATCACCGTGGTGGTCATCTTGGCAACCGCGCGGCCCGGCTGCGCCGATTCCGCCGCCGCAATCGTCGTGATCTCGGCGCCGGTCATCGCGAAGTAAACCGTCGGCACGGCCGCCAGCACCGCGATCCAGCTGTGCGGCGCGAAGCCGCCGTAAGCGCTGAGATTTCCGAAAGTCGCGCCATGCGGCGCGGTCCAGCCGAATGCATAGGAAGCCGCAATCGCGACGAATACCAGTATGGCTGCGACCTTGATCGAGGCGAACCAGAATTCGAACTCGGCATAGGAGCGCGCCGACATGAGATTGACGGCAGTCATGATGGTCATCAGGCCGAGGCCGATCTGCAGCGGCGATAAAAACGGAATCCAGGTCTGCAGAATTTTCGCGCCGGCGATGGCTTCCACCGGCACCACCAGCACCCAGAAGTACCAATACAGCCAGCCGATCACAAAGCCGGCGCCGTCACCCAGACCGGCGCGCGCGAATTCCGTGAACGAGCGTACGTTGGGCAGCGCCGTCGCCATCTCACCCAACATGCGCATCACCAGCAAAATCAGCAGACCGGTAATCGCGTAACTGATGAACACCGCGGGTCCCGCGGCGATGATGGCGGTGCTGCTGCCGACAAACAGGCCTGCGCCGATGATGCCGCCGATGGAAATCATCGTTAGATGACGCCCCAGCAGTGAGCGGCTGAGCTGATTCGCAGGAGTAGCCTGATCGGGAATGTGTGACTGGTTCACTTGGGTCGCCTACAGGGCCCGCAGGAAATCGATCATCGCCTTGTTGACTTCGTGCGGCCGTTCTTGCTGCGTCCAGTGGCCGCACCCCGGCAGCATGATGGTGTCCTTGAGCTGCGGGATGTAGCGCGGCAGATCCGCGATGACCTCTTTCATCCGCGGGAATGCCACGACCAGATCGAGATCCCCCGCCATATAAAGCGCCGGCACGGTCACCGCAGCGCCGCTGTAGGCTGCCATCAATTCCCAATTGCGATCGATGTTGCGATACCAATTGAGGCCGCCGCGAAAGCCGGAACGCTGGAATTGTTGTACGTAGGTATCGATGTCCGTTTCGCCGAGCCACGCGGGCAGCGTTTCCGGATTCGGCATGCGGGTGAGAAACCCGCCGGCCCGCGGCACCATGCCGACGCCGGAGGCGGCGGCGCCAGGAGGGTTGCGCCGCGGCACATCGCCCGATCCTGAAAACAGAATCTTGCGCACCGACGTGCGCACATCGGTCTCCAGCTCCTTTTCGGCCACTCCCGGGGCCTGAAAATACAATTGATAGAAGCTCGCCTCATCGTTTTGCGGCATGACCGTGGTTGGCGCGATGCTGCCGCGCGGCCGATAGGGAACGCTGAGGCCGATGACCGCGCGAAAACGATCAGGCCGCAGCAATGCCGCATGCCATGCCACGGGTGCGCCCCAGTCGTGGCCGGCGATCACGGCGGTCTTCTCGCCCAAGGCATCGAGCACTCCAACCATGTCGCCCACCAGATGCAGCAGCGTATAGCGCTCGATTTCAGCGGGGCGCCCGCTATCGCCATAGCCGCGCATGTCGGGTGCGACAGCGTGAAAACCGGCAAGCGCCAGCGCCTGCAATTGATGACGCCATGAATACCAGGACTCCGGAAATCCATGGCACAGCAGCACCAACGGCCCGCTGCCTTGTTCCGCGATGTGCACGCGTATGCCGTTTGCTTCGATGGTCCGGTGAGTCAATTCGTTCATGATCGATAGAATATCAGGGCGCGGGGCTCATCGAGGCTAGTTTTGCCTCCAATTCGGCGCCAAAATACGCCTGGGGCAGTGACGCATCGACGTGTTCGCTGCGTTCACGCGCGGCAATCGCCGCAGTAGCGGTGTCGAACGCGGTTCGCAATGAACGGCTGCCCGGAAGCGCATCCCGATAGAATGCCTCGCCGAAGTAAGTCAAATCGCGATCGTTCGAGCAGCCAAACGAGGTGCGATCGGCCGCGGCCGCCGCGATCACGATGGTCTGGGGATTCTTGAGTGGCGCGATGAAGGCGCCGGCATAGCAAGCCGAAATGATGATCACGCGCCACTTGATTCCCGAATCGGCCAGGGCTTCAGCGAGCGCCTCGTCGGTCAAGTCATCGAGCGGCAGCCGTAGGTTGGACACGGCGATGGCCGGGTCCGGCGCACCATGCGAGGAGACCGACAAGAACAGCACGTCGCGGTCGAGATTCATGCGCGCGCCGAGACCGCGCAGCGCGTACCTCAAGCTCGATACGCTGGCGATGGGCGCGCCGTCCAAGTCGCGTTGATCGTTGACCAGCGACAGTCCCCGGCCATCAATCCGGTAGCGCCGTGCGAGCACCTGCGATGCCAAAGCGATTTCCTGGGCGAACACGCTCTGCTCGCCGACACCGGCAAACCCTAGAAAGAAGGCTCTGGGCGCGGCCGATTCCTCGCGGCCGATGGCATCCAGCGCCCGGTCAATCCGGCCCGCTTGCTCGAACAGCAGGCTCTCCGCGTCGGGCAGATCCTCATCGCCGGTGCTTGCCTGCGCTTCGCGGGACGCCCATACGTCGGGAATGACATCGAGCGCGTCGCTGAGCCAGAGGAAACCCATGACGCAGACGAGGCCGGCAACCGCGGCCATGCGCTGTGATTGGCCCGTGAAAGCGCGCAAGCCTCGCGCCAAATACAGCAGCGAGTAGGCGGCGGCGATGCTGCTCAAGCCCCAGAGCCAGGTTGAATTCAAATGATCCGCGGCGATGGTTGCGAGCAGCAGCGGCACCGGAACCAAGCCGGTGACCAGTGCGAGCACCGCGCCATAGGGCGGCGCCGGCTTCGATCGCCAACGCAGCAATGCCGCCAATCCCAGCACCGCCAGCACGTACCAAGCGAGTAGCGGCGCGCCATCGACCACGAACTGTGGAGCCGGTTGTGCGTCCCACCAGTCGATGGCGAACCACAGGGAAAGCCATAGCGCGCCGAAGCAAACGACAATCGGGGTTGCCCGGCCGGAAGGCGGCGACGCTACCTTTCTCAAAGTCCACAGGCGCAGCAAGCTCGCAAGATATGACCGCGGCGCATCCGCCGGCACATGCTCGTTCATAGATGCGCCCGATCATAGCAGCCGCGCTGCAGGGTGTTGCATGCCACATGGCGCAGGCAGGATGATAGCGCATGGCTGTCTACAGACTTGGGGAAGCCTCGCCCACCGTGGCGGCGAGTTGCTACATCGCGCCGAATGCCGTGGTACTCGGCAAAGTCATCCTCCTGGAGAACACCAGCGTTTGGTTTGGCGCCACCTTGAGGGGCGACAACGAGACCATCAGCATCGGCGCCGGCAGCAATGTTCAAGACGGCGCGGTGCTGCACACCGATCCCGGATTTCCGCTCTCGATCGGCGCCCAGGTGTCGATCGGGCATCAGGCCATGCTGCACGGTTGCACCGTCGGCGACGGCGCGTTGATAGGCATCCAGTCGGTGGTGCTCAACGGTGCAGTCATCGGCAAATACTGTCTCGTCGGCGCCGGCGCCGTCATCACCGAGCGTAAGGTATTTGCCGAGGGCAGCCTCATCCTCGGCGCGCCGGGCAAGGTGGTGCGGGAGCTGAGCGCCGCGGAACGCGACAATCTCATCAAGGTCGCGGAAAATTATGCATTACGCGGTGCCTACTACCGGACTCATCTGCAGGCGGTCGCCGCGAAGTAGTATTCTAGTCAAAATAACTCAAGACCAATTGAATGGAGAGGCGAATGGCGCAAGAAAAATATCCAGAGTTGAACAGGCGTAGTTTCGTGCAAGGCGCAGTTTCAGGCGTGGCGCTCGCGGCGGTCCCCGCCGCGGTGTTTGCCGCTGCCTCTGCTAAGGACGCGGACAAAGCCGCGGTGTTGGCGCAAATTCCGCAGATGCACGCGGCGAATATCAAGCGCTTGCAGGACTGGATCGCGCTGCCGTCGATCGCCGCGGAGAATCGGAATTTCCCCCAAGGCCCCGAGTACATGGCAAAGCTGGCGCAGGATGCCGGCTTTACCGGCGTCAAGCTGATACCGACGTCGGGCAAATCAGGGGTATTCGGCAAGCTGGATGCCGGCGCCAGCACGACGATGGCGCTGTACTTCATGTACGACGTGAAGCAATTCGTGCCGGAGGAGTGGAGTTCACCGCCGCTCGAGGCGCGCCTGGTGCAAAAGCCGGGTTTGGGAACGGTGTGCATGGGACGCGGCGCGGTGAATCAAAAGGGTCCGCAGAACTCCCTGTTGAGCGCGCTGATGGCCTTCAAGGCGGCGGGGAAAAAGCTGCCGGTGAACATCGTGCTGGTGTGCGAGGGCGAAGAGGAGATCGCCTCTCCGCATTTTCAGGAAGTGATCAAGAATCCCGAGGTCATGGCGGAGCTGAAAAAATGCGTCGGCGTATTCATGCCGGAAGCGGCTCAGGATCGCGATGGCGGCGTGGAAGTATCCCTGGGCGCCAAGGGCGTGGTGGAGCTGGAGTTGATTTCAAGCGGCGAGAAGTGGGGCCGCGGGCCCGCGAAGGATGTTCATTCCAGCCTCGAGGCACAGGTCGATTCTCCGACCTGGCACCTGGTGCAGGCGTTGAACACGCTGGTGGAAAAAGACGGCCACACCCCCGCAGTGGAGGGATTCTTCGAGAAGGCGAAACCCCTGGCTGACTGGCAGGTGCAATTGATCCGCGAGCACGCCGCAAAAACCGCCGAAAACACCGTGAAGCAACAGCTCGGCGTGCAGCACTGGGTGCACGATAAGAACTGGGTGGATTCGCTGATTTTGCTGGAGTCGAAGCCGACCATCAACATTGAAGGTCTGGTAGCGGGATACACCGGCCCGGGCGGCAAGACGGTGCTGCCGCACAAGGCGGTGGCGAAAATCGACATGCGGCTGGTGCCGGACATGACCGCGGCGGACACGCTCGCCAAGCTGAAAGCCCACCTGGCAAAGCATGGCTTCGCCGACATCGAAGTGAACATGAGCGGCGGCTATAACCCGAACACGACCGATAAGGACAGCAAATTGATTCAAACGCAGCTCGCGACCTATCGAAAACTCGGGGTCGAACCGCAGCTATGGCCGCGTTCCGCGGGATCATGGCCGGGATATGTGTTCACCGATCCACCCTTGAGTTTGCCGGCGGGGCATTTCGGACTGGGCCACGGCACCGGTGCGCACGCTCCCGACGAATACTATTTGATTGAGTCGACCAACCCGAAAGTTCAGGGTTTGGACGGGGCAGTCGCGTCCTTCGTCGAGTATCTATACGCGATGGGCTGATTGGCTAGTGCGAGGGTGAAGCTGAGGCCGGCGGCGCGTCGGGTTTTGTCGCCGGTTTTTCCGCATGGTCGCCATGCACGGCGGCTTTCGCCTTCTCGGCGCCTCGCTTGGCGGTTGCGGCAACCTCGTGCGCTCCTTCCTTGCTGGCGGCGGCTACTTCATGCGCCACCTGTTTGGCCGCCGCGGCGACTTGTTTCGCACCGTCCTTGGTGGCGTCGGCAACGACCTTGGCATCATGCTTGACGGCTTCAGTCACGGATTTGGCCGGCGGATCATCGGCGCGCACCTTGGCTGCGGGCGACAGCAGCAAGCTCAACGCGACGACGCCAAAATAATGGATTTTCATGATGAATCCGCTTCAGGTTGGCCGAAGATATTACCGTACTTTTCTCTCAGGGCCGCCTTCTGCACCTTACCGGTGCCGCCCAGCGGCAGCGACTCCAGGAATATCACTTCCTCCGGCACCCACCAGCGCGCCAGGCGCGCGGCGAGAAATGCCAGGATTTCCTCGGGATCAAGCTCATGACCCGGCTTGCGCACCACGAACAGCAGCGGCCGCTCCTGCCATTTCGGATGCTTCACGCCGATCACGGCGGCCGCCGCCACCGCCGGGTGCGCAATTGCGGTGTTTTCCAGGTCGATCGAACTGATCCATTCGCCGCCGGTCTTGATGAGATCCTTGAGGCGGTCTCGAATCTGCATCAGGCCCTGCGAATCGATCGTTGCGATATCGCCGGTTGGAAACCATCCGTGCACCAGCGGTGAGACGTCGCTTTTGTAATAGCCGTTGACGACCCACTGCCCGCGGACCAGCAGTTCACCCTGCGATTTTCCGTCGCGCGGCAGAGTTTCGCCGTCATCATTCACGACCTTGATTTCGATGCCGAACAGCGATTTGCCGCCTTTTGCGACCACCGCATGCCGCTGTTTGGCGGGCCATTGCAGCTGTTCACCGTCCAGACCGCCCATGGTCGCCGCGGCGACCGTTTCGGTCATTCCCCAACCCTGCCTCAATTCAACGCCGAAGCGCTCGTCAAATTTCGCAATCAGCGCGCTCGGCACCGCCGAGCCGCCGGATATCACGCGTTTCAGGCTTGAAAATAGCAGTTGGTGCTGCTCGGCATATTGCAGCAGCTGCAGCCAAACCGTGGGCACGCCCGCGCTCATGGTTACCTGTTCGGATTCCATCAGCTCGTAAAGACCGGCGCCGTCCAAGCGTGGTCCGGGCAGCACCAGCTTTGCTCCGGCGAGCAAGCTGCCGTAGGGTATGCACCAGCCATTGATGTGGAACATGGGTACCACCGGCAGCACGGCGTCCCGGGGAGAAAGCCCCAGCACCCCG
>Ga0210388_10001371_pt1 | contig 19174 bp, 15 predicted proteins | sample IncBWC19OmetaG_FD_155485 | JGI IMG/M metagenome (GOLD analysis project Ga0210388, IMG submission 155485) | Forest soil microbial communities from Barre Woods Harvard Forest LTER site, Petersham, Massachusetts, United States - Inc-BW-C-19-O ... | reverse complement strand
CGCGACGTAGTAACGGGCGAGCACTCCGCGGTTCGCCGGATCGCTTTGGCCGAGATCTCTGATCTGGCGCAGGAGGTCTTCAACTTCCTTGCCACGGTTCTGCGACAGCAGCGACCAAACCAATAAGTAGCGAGCTTGGATGTTGTTCGGGTTACGCGCCAGAGCTTGCCGGATGACTTTTTCCGCGTTTGCGGCATCGCCTCGCTGGTTCATCAAAGCAGCCAACGCTGCAACCGGCGGGATGTCGTCAGGTTTGTATTCGATCGCTTTCAAAAGGCTGGCCTCACCCTCGGCGCTCTTGTGATCGGACACCTGAACAACGGCCTTCAAATACCAAGCCCTGCCATTATTCGGGTCAATTTGCAATATTTTGTCGATGGTGGTGTTTGCGACCTTGGCATCGTGATTCACCAACGCGATTTCGGCTAAGATAAGCAGCGCCTCGGTGTCGTCAGGGTGTTGCCTAAGCAAAGCTTCGGCCATCTGTTGCGCATCTGGAAGCCGATGCAATCTCAACATCAGATCGGCCAACATTTCCTGAGCCTGAATGTTGTCAGGATTATTCTTGGTCACGTTCTTCAGCTGCTGATTTGCGCTAACGTAGTCGTGGCGACCGATAAAGATTTTAGCGAGCGCGATGTGCGCCGCTGGGGCTTTGGGATCCAACTGTATGGCCCGCCGATATTCCAAGATGGCTTCGTTGATCTTCCCGGCCTCAACCCAATGATCTGCCTGCTCGAGGTGACGTGCCGCCTTTTGCTGAGAGCTGGCGCAGCCGTTAAGTCCCGCCACCCCAACCATCAGGAGAAGCGCGCTCAGACAAAGGTGCTTCCGACTAAACGCTCTTTGTCTTTCGAAGAAAACGGTCACTGCAAGCCTCACGTCGAGCAAGAGTTGTGGTTCTATGCCTCTTAAAGCAACCAGCCTTCCACCGTGGATCCTTATCCGAATTCAGTTACTGTCTGCAACCTGCTGATAAAACACAACATAGCAATGGGCCAAGCCTGCAAATATAGTCGTCCGGGCACAACCTAGGGGCGCACCGGAAATACTTTTCACATTCGAAGGCCCTGGCCTCACATGCGTACTATGACTATAGTACCAATTCAGCGAGCGCCTTTTCCGGCAAAAACCACTTGAACCGTCTGAAAGACGATCAGCAGGTCCAGGAAAAGGGACAAGTGCTTGATGTAGAACAGTTCGTATTCCAGTTTGGTCTTGGCATCCTCGACCGACGAGCCGTACTGATACTTGATTTGCGCCCAACCCGTTAAACCTGGACGGACCGTATGGCGCTCGTGGTAAAACGGGATTTGTTCCCCAAGCATTCCGACGAATTCGGGCCTTTCCGGGCGCGGGCCCACCACACTCATGTCGCCGCGAAGAATATTTACCATCTGCGGAATTTCATCCAGACGATAACGGCGCAGGATTTTGCCCACACGGGTGACTCGAGCGTCGTCATGAGTAGCCCACACCGCTCCGCCTTCTTCGGCATCATTCTTCATGGAGCGAAACTTAAGAATCGAAAAGGTGCGCCCATGGAGCCCTACGCGCTCTTGACGGAACAAGACTGGCGTTCCGGATTCCAGGACAATTGCCAGAGCGATCAGCAACAATAGCGGCGACAATATGACTAAAACTAACGCCGAAATAACAACGTCCAGAAAGCGTTTTGTGAACATCAATAGGTAGTCTTTTCTAAATCCTTCAGAAAGGACCAGCCAACTTGCAGAAAGTCTTTCCAACATGACGCCGCCCATCAGCTTTTCAAAAAGGGAATGGGCGTCCTCAATCCTGACTCCCGAGAGTTTCAATCGCAAGAGCTCGCGAGTGGGCATTACACCGCGACGCTCGCCGAAAGCCAGAATGACCCAATCCACTTGTTCCCGCCGCACAAAAGCCTCGATTTCGTTTACTCCACCGACAATTCCGGGGTTCACCAGCGGCTTTCCGATGTTTTCTCCACGCTCGTCCAGAAAACCAAGAACTTTAAGGTTCAGCTCGGGATGCGCCAGAATTTCTCGAACCAGACGAACGCCACCGGGCCCGGTGCCGGCGATCACAATGCGGTGCACTGGGCGGAAGAACTTGCCGGTCTCGACCGTAAGTCGCCAAGCAATCAAGGTGACCAGAATTAGCCCTGCGGTAAGTACTGCGACACCGCGGCCAAGCGACAGATCAGGCTGAACGTAATAGAGAAGCGCGAGTATGAGCGCAGCTGTACCCAAAGATTGCATTAGATGAACGACCAATTCAGAACGTCGTGCAACTACCTGTAGATCGTAAAGATCGTTGTAGTAAAGACACAGCCAGCAGATGACCACCACCGTGGCAATCTGCGCCATGGTGTACGGTCTCGTCAGATACCAGGAAGTGTCCGAAAGATTGCCGAAGCGAATCCAAGCAGCCAGCAGAACTGATAAAATGATTAAGCCGCACTCCGTGATTGCCAGAATGATGATCTTTATTGGGACATATCTACCGAACATTCGAACCATGGATCCCGACTCCCTAGTATCGGCCTTCAGCAGAGTTTCGCTGATATCCCCAACGTACCCCGACGCTTGCTAAGTAGCGGGTTGCGTAGGGAAAAATTCCACCTGCACCTGTTTCATTCGTGAGCGACGCGAAAACTCCGAATTTTTGGTTCCATTGGTAACTCAGCCGGCCCCAAAAAATCCGCGAGTTGAACGAAGACAAGGTCGCGTAGCCCTGCTGTAAATATCCCGCGCCCAAGCCAACGTCCCAACGACGGTTCAAAAAATACGTAAAATCGGAGTCATACCTGGTGTAAAAACCGTTCGCGATCACGCCGACATAGTCTTCATTGCGCGCAAAAGATAAAGCCAAGGTTGCCCGTCGAAAAGTTTTCAGTATGGATGCGGCACCGACGTAGGTGTTGGCGATCTTCCCTCCGCTGCCGGGAATCTGCCAAGCCGGTCCGAAGGACGCTTGCACCACCAACGTCCCGTGGAATCGCTGGCTGTAATCGATCATTACCGAGTGGTATTGATATTGTCCTGTGACATTGCCGATTACTTGGCGATCATAGTTGTAGCTCACGCCGAAGTGCTGATCTCTATGGATCAAACGGGACCATGATGCGCCGCCGCCAATCGTACTTTCGCGCTGAAATTGCGTCGTGGTCACACCCGGGTTCAGCGTGTTCGGTGGTATCCAGTCTTCGACGTATTGATTCTGACCGTGCACCGTGAATGTGTCGCGATAGCTGACTTTCCCCTGAGCGCTTACCAAGATTGCGTTGCTCAGGGTTGTTTCGTCATTCGAAAGAAATGGTCCTCGCGTGAGAATACCCGAGCCGGGGTCCGGGCTGACGGTTGGATCAATCAGACGTCCACGAGCCGGCAAATATTGGAATCGATCGTTTACGTTCAAAAGCCAACTCTCGTTCAAATAATGGAATGTGTGAAGGTCCAGTGAATTAGCGATAAAGTCGGCTTGCACATCTCCCTGAGAGGCCAGGATGTACGGCCGGTACTGTATATCCAGTGCCGTTTTCGGCCCGCCAATCGAGTAAAACAGCAGCGCTTCTAAGGCGAGGGCGTTCGAAGATTCCGGAGTCGGCGAGAACGTGAAATTGCTGTCATATTCGTAAAACGTGCTTACAGATAGGATGTTGAGGTGTCCTTTGTGCAGCAATGCCGCTACAGCGCCCTCTTTCAGCGCCGGCACCGCGCCGCTATCCACCGAGATCGCTTGGCCCGTTTCCAGTGAAGTAGTTATCGGCCGCGGCAGCGAATCAGTCTGAGTTTCGTCAGGCGCTTGAGACGGGATCGTCGCCGAAGAATCCGGTGCCTGAGAAGTTTTCTCCTCTTTGGTTTGAGGATCTTGTGGGGCCTGAGTAGCTTTCTCCTCCGTGGTCTGAGGATCTTGTGGGGCCTGTTGGGCCCGGCTGGGTAATGCCACCGCCAGGAACAATATAGCCAAGCCAAAGACCAACCCCGCCCGTCTGGGGAGTTTGCGCTCCAGCCTGATGGCTCCGAATTCTTCTTTCACTCGCATCGATATACCGATTACGCCTTCTTAAGGAACAACAATTTTGTCGCCCGGCTTTAGAACCACATCCTGGGCGTTTCCCTGACCCTTCAACACTGCGTCGTAGTTGAAGGCTAACTTCAGCTCCTTGCCATTCACGTTGCGCAAGACGTAGATTTTTTTTCGCTTGGCGAATTCCTTCAGTCCGCCGGCCTCGATGATGATCTGCGAAACGGTGGTGGTGCTGTTGATGTGGAATACGCCGATGTGCGCTACTTGCCCAATCAAATAAACCTTGCGGCTATTGATTTCGCGCACCGAAACAGTTACCTGGGGCGCCGTGATAAATGGCTGAAGCTTTTCGGTCAGAATGTCTTGCAGCTTTAGAGGAGTGACTCCGACAACGTAAACTTCATTTACCAGAGGAACCGTGATTTTTCCATCCGGGCGGACAACAACCTGGAGAGTGAGTTCTTTTTCTCGCCAGACGTCTATGTCCAGTACATCTTGCTCGCCGATCGTGTATCCCGCGAGCGATGGATCATCCGCTCTAATTGCCTTGCTGGCCGAATCCGTGGATTTGGCTGGAGCGGCAGAAGCGCCCGCCGGTTTCGTCACGGGAGCAGGTGAAGCAGGAGAAGCCCCAGCCGGCGTTTTGGCAGGTGCGTCCGAACCGTTCTGCGCCTTTACAACAGGTGCTGCCATCGCGAGCAGGGCGGCGACGGCAAGTAGTAGTGACTGTTTCACGTTCTTTTTCTCCATGGTCTGCAAATTCCTAATGCGTTGCAAAAAGCGATTCAGCTGGGTAGAAATCGCGGCAAAATCAGGGACATTTTCTCCGCAAGCGCAACCATTGCCGGGAATGTTTTAGTATCTCCGGAAGTGCGGACCGCCGTCAGCCGTATAAGCGCTCCGTCGGTACGTCCTTTCGTAATGCCATCCCAGGCCAGATAGACTTTACCAAGATACTCGCTGGCGAATATCCGGCCGCGGGATTGATACCAATACAAAACGTCCTGCTGCGTGCCGTCTTTCTGAATCACATAGTGATTGGCATCGAAACCGGAATCCGGCGCTGCTGGATTCGAAATTCTTATCACGTCCGACGAAAGCGTTTGCCATCCAGCGCCTGGAAGGCAATTCTTCGGAGAGTGGAGCGCGTCGCCACTTCGTTGTGAACGGTAGTAAACAATGAATAAGCCTACCGGAGCGCTGCCGTCGTCGCTTCGATAATCTCGAAGCAGGTAGTCATCCGCGCGCAAGACCTTTTTCACGCCGTCATCTATTTCGGGCAGGTTTCGGCCCGACCAACCATCCAACTGCTCCGGAAAAGTAGCGAGCTCTGCGGGAGCCGACACAGGATGTCCGTGAGACAGCCCGCGCAAGTCCACGGTGGTTACGAGCAGCAGCGCGATCAGACAGCCGAAGCGCATTTTGTCGCTCATGCCGCCCTGCCTGTGAGCGAGTGTGTTTCGAATTTGCGTAATATCTGCGTCACGCCCAACATAATCGCAAGAGAACCCAGAAAGAGTAGCCACCCGGAGAAAGTATGGAAGAACCCTTCAGCCCACCTTGCGCCGAAGTAGTTTCCGATAAGTCCGGCCCCTGCCACGCGCGCTGCATTCATACCCAGCGTAATCGGCACAGCCGTGACGACTAAAATCAATCGAGCTCGCCACGATAGCCGCAGCAAATATCCGATCAATACCGCGAAGGCCAGCATGGAAATCAACGACCTGATTCCGGAGCAAGCTTCCGCAACGCCCGCCGTGAAGTTGGCTAGGTACAGAACATTTCCTTCGCAAACGTTGGGCACTCGTAGAATATCTAGGATGATTTGCGCCAGGCGCGACGCCAGCAATTGCAATGGAAATGTAATCGAGTAAAAGATAATGGCCGGCAGGGGAATCATGAAGAGCAGCCATGCGATCGGAAACGCGGCCAGTCGAAACACCTCGGTCCCAAATAAGAAAAGGGTGATTCCGCAGAGCAGAACCAGAAACGAAGAGTGAGCTACGAAATTTTCCGCGCCCCACGTTCCGGCAGCAAGTTGTACGAGTGCCAGCACCACAATGCCAAGCGCCCACGGTTGTGGGGACACTTTGGCGGTGGCCAATTCCGACCTGCGCTGCCAGAGCATCCAGAAAAACGCGACCGGAACGAAAAAGCCATGCGAGTAATTTTCGTCGCTCCACCAGTCCGAAACCAGCTTGACGAAATTCGTGGAATACAATGCACCCACGAGCAGCATCGTTACCGCGAGCGGCCACATCTGGGCGCGAACCCATTCGGCGACGGTGACAGTCTTGGCCGGGGAATCAACTCCCCGAAGCGTTTCTATAGCAGTTAGGCTCAACTAGTGTCCAGGACGAGGCTAGGATAACCTAGGGGATACATCCCCTACTTTGCACACTTCATTCCAAAGAGGGCTGAGTCCACAAGTATACCTAAAACTGCTACTATTCACTAAAGAAAGGAGTTGAGCGACTTCGAAAATAGGGCGAAGGCCGGTGACGGGCATTATTCCGGGCTCCCGATTGCATAGCGGAAGCGATTTTCCTAAAGGGAGCAACCGTTTTCACTCTTTAGGGTAGTTTTAAGGAGATTTTCGAGGCCGCCGGACGGTCCGTATGAAAAGAGCGCGGGCCAACCGGCTCTAAACAGGCCAGTTATAGGGGGTTCTTTGAAACTCGACGCCGGTTCATCAGAAGTGCGTAAGATGTTTCGACCGCCTCCCCTCGGACTCGCTGGCACTCTGATTGCGTCGGAAATCAGGTAGACTCTCCTCAGTTCTTCAGTGAGGTTACTCAAGGAATGACGGAATCCAGCCCGGTGTTGAGCCAAGAAACTGCGGTCCCAGATTCGGCGAAGGCAGACCAACTAACGGACGCTCTGAGCGTCGATGTTGAGGACTATTTTCACGTGGAAGCATTCGCCGAAAACGTCAGCAGAGAAAAATGGCCGAGCTTTCCGTCGCGCGTACACGCCAACTGCGAACGCATCCTGGAGATCTTCGAAAAACACCGCTGGCGCGCTACTTTTTTTGTGCTCGGTTGGGTTGCGGAACGTGAGCCTGCGCTGGTCCGGAAAATTGCGAACGCCGGCCATGAATTGGCGTGCCACAGTTACGCGCATCGCCAGGTTTTTTCCCTCTCTGCCGACGAATTTCGCGACGATTTGCGGCGAGCTCGCGGGCTAATCGAAGACGCCGCGGGCGTTCGTGTCGTCGGCTATCGCGCTCCAACCTTTTCGATTCTTCGCCGAAGTGTTTGGGCCTTGGATATCCTGGCCCAGGAGGGTTTTCTCTACGACTCCAGCATATTTCCGATTCGCCACGATCTTTACGGATACCCGGAATTTCCGCGATTTCTTCAGCGCATAGATTTATCCTCCGGGCGCAAAATCTTCGAAGTTCCCATGTCCACTATCCACTTCGCTGGGCTCAACTGGCCAATGGGCGGTGGCGGTTATCTTCGACTTTTGCCTATGCTTTATACATCTTGGGCAATACGGCGCCTCCACCAACGCGACCGGCAGCCGTTTATTCTCTACCTGCATCCTTGGGAGCTCGACCCAGGCCAGCCGCGCATAAACGGTGGATGGAAATCCAGGCTACGCCACTACTCCGGTCTGTCCGGAATGGAAAGCCGCCTGGAGGCGCTCCTGAAACAGGGACGATTTGAGCCGTTAATAAATCTGGTGAACAGGTTTCACGATTCGGCTCCGGCCTTCCAAGAATCGGCGATTTGAATTGAACTTCCGCTTCAGGAGCACGCTCTCAGCAATTTCGCAGACCATCCAACCAATGCCAGATAGAATTGAGACCGGAATCTACAAATGGTAGACGTGTATATCACCGTCGATACAGAGTGCTCGCTGGGCGGCGCGTGGGAAAATCCTCGTCGGAAGCCTGTTGGCGCGGGTCCGGCTGTTCTCGGACGCATCGGATCGCACTTCTACGGCATACCGTTGATTATGGATATCCTTGAGGAACATGGCCTGCGCGGCACTTTCTTCACCGAGGTTCTCGTTCGCGACTTGCTCTCTGATTCCGAGTTGGCCGAAGCATACGCTCCGATTCGCCAACGCGGTCACGACGCTCAGCTTCACTTGCACCCGGTCTTTTATTACTACCACCAGGTGTCTCAAGGGCTTCTGCGGCGCGGGGATCTTCCCCCGCGTATGGACCTGATTGGTGGCTTGCCCTTTGATACTCAAGTCGAACTTTTAAAAAAAGGTTGTTCAATTTTTCAGGAGATATTTGGATCGATGCCTTCGGCATTTCGCGCAGGCTGCTATGGGGCCAGTATGTCAACTTTGGATGCGCTCGGGAAAGTGGGAATCCCGTATGACAGCAGCTTTAACGCCGCGTATCTCGACGACAGCTGCTTGATGGGTCCGAGGGAAGCAACGAATACTCCTTGGCGCAACGGCTCTGTGTGGGAAATTCCTGTTACCACTTTCGAAACCGGTGCGGGCAGTATGCGTGGGCTGAAACCCTTGGAAGTGAGCGCGGTCAGCTTGCGTGAACTGCAGGGAGTATTAGGGCAAGCAGAACGATTGGGACAGGGCACAGCCATTGTGATGTTGCACTCTTTTGCATTCTTGAAAAGAGCAGACGTGCAATTCCAAAAAATGCGCCCGGACCATCTGGTGATTCGCCGTTTCCGGAAATTTTGCAATTTCCTTGAACGCAACAAGGATCGCTTTCGCGTAATGACATTTTCCGAGATTTCAAAACCGACGGAAAATGCGAGCCGAATCCCTCTTCCACGTATGGGTGTGTTAGTTCCTGCCGCACGCAAACTCGTTCAAGCCGCGAACAGGATTTACTGGGTTTAGTTGCAGGAAGCAGGAGTAGTTATAAGATGCTTCGCGCTCCGCGCGCGAGACCCATTGCAATAATATAACTCGAGCGAAATCCCTCCGCGAGTTCGAAAAGCCAAAGGAATAGAAAAAGATCCAACGAAATGCCGTCTTTTGTAATGATTTGCGAGAACAGGCCCGCGATCCTCGGAGTCGCGCAAATCCACCGGGCAATCCATAATGCGACGGCGGCGATCACAATTCCCGCGAGGACGTCGATCGGATAGTGGCCGCCCACATAAACGCGCGGCGCCGAAATTCCCAGCAACACCCATAGCATCAGCAGCGCACTGACCCATCGCTTGAACGGCCAGAAGCCCGCCGCGACAAGAAGATAAATCAGCGTAGAGTGGCTCGGAAAGCAGTTGTGATTCCCGTCATTCCAAAAATAATCCGGATATAGCATTTGAAAGCGCGGCACGAGCGAAGGAGCAGCCCACCCGATCCACGGCCGCCATGCCAGGGTTACGATCATCGCCAGAAAAAAAGCGAAGACGACTTCCAGTAGACAGCTGCGTCGCCACTCTCTCCGCTTATCCTCAATCCGCCAAAACAGGAAGAAGACCGCCGAAAATATCCATGTGCTGGCGAGAGCATTGACCGTAAGGAATTGCGCTAGCGTGTCCCTGCTTCCTGTGTGTGGAAGCAGCCAAAAAAAATCGCGGAGGACGTGATAGTTCCAGTCTGAAAAAATTGGCCCATGCGGCACGGTTAGTCTCTCCCTGAGAGCAACTGAATCGAAGTATAAGACGTTACGCCGCTGTAGGAAATACACTTGGGAAAGGAACGACGGGTGAAATCAAGACGGAATTTTTTTTCGCTCGGCTTGAACTGCTAACACAAGATCTCCGAATGAATTACACCAGGCCTTAAAAACAAACTAGCCCGGCAACGAAGGTTATTCGTGCCGGGCCAGCTAAAAATCAACAGATCGAATTACGCGGTCTGGCGTGCGTTCCAGCGCTTGGTCGCAAAAAATGCAACCGGAATCAACGAGAGGAACAGCAGCACTGTGCTCGCTTCTGGAGTTGAGGTCAGCGTGGCATCAAACATCTCGCCCGGCGTGAGTGTCCCGCCGAACATACTAAACTCAATCCTCGAGCTAGTCGCCACTGTGTTGCTGCCGCCGCAAACCCCGAGACCCAGGCTATTGAAGGCGTTGGAGGTGCAATTGAAGATCTCAGTGCCCTGATCAGCCAGAGGAATGCCGGTGATCTCAATCCAGATTCTGGGGTTAGAACCGTTAGTTGGGGAGTTTATGATACCGCTCCCGGACAAGGCCCCTTGGTAGAACAAAACCTCGGTGCCCGAGTCCAGCAAGCTGAAATTGATCATGATCGGGGTGAGAGGATTGGTCACCTTATTAGTAAAACAAATATCTCCTGGAGGGCACGGCAGCAGACCATTGCTGTGGACACCGAAAGGACTCGCGATAACGTGTCCTATTCCAGGCTTATTGACCGTAAGCGTAGGGTCGCCTAGGACCGAGCCGGCATTGGCCACCGCTGCTGACATTGCAACCAGTGCCGCTATGCAAAGAACTCTTGTTAATCTCATCGACAAACCTCCGAGGATAGAAGCTGCTTCAGCAGCACACCCTCCAAGAGCATCTTAGATACCAAACCGGGGACCGAATGTCAACACTAACTCTTTTATTTTCTTCTTCAAGCATCGATCAAAAAAGCTCCAAAGTTTGAATGTATGCAATTTATTTCACAATCCCGGAACAGCGATATCCTAGAAGGAAGGCTAGCATTTTGAGTCGGTTATCCGCCTCAATCCGATTCGCGTAGCGAATGGAAGGTGTAATGGAAAGACCATGTCACTAAGCCGCCGCGCGATGTCAGTCTTCGCTCCGTGAACCCGATTGCTCGCGCCGTAAATCCGGCATCATGCCTGTAACTGCTACTATCGTAGGACAGCCAGGCAGCACGCCTGCCGAACGCCAGCGAGTCGGAGATTTTCTCGCCCCGCCTAGAATCATTGTGGAACTCGTCGTGCTAGTGGATTATAAGCTAAAGTCTACTAAGTCTATAGGGATTATGGGACGGATAGAGTTAAACTCTAATTCATGAAAATCTCCCAAAAAGGCTTGTATGCCCTGGAAGCTCTCATCTTCTTGGCTCGACGATATGAGAAAGGGGCCATCAAGATTCGCGAGATTGCGGCCACAGAAGATCTGCCTGAAAAGTTTCTGGAACTCATACTGCTTGAGCTCAAGCACGCTCGTCTCGTCGAGAGCGAGCGCGGCGCAAAAGGCGGCTATCGCCTCAAACGCGAGCCATCGAAGATTTTTCTCGGGGAGATCATACGCACGATCGACGGCCCGCTGGCCCCGTTCGAAGATGCGGAAGGCTTGCGCCGCCACGTGGAGCATGACAAGAAGCACAGCGCACTGTTTCGCGTTCTTTTATCCGTTCGGAACGCCGCTGCGGGCATTCTCGATCACACGTCTTTGGCCGACATCTGTGATGACAAGCGTTAAGCAATCTGTTTAGTGGTGGCTTCTTCTTTTTTTTTCGTATGCCTAAATACCTTGGACACAAGGTATAGAGCAAATGGGCCTGATTTCAGATCGTAACCTTGCGACGGCCAAGCATGAACATGGGGCAAATAAATAATGGTTGAACATCGGAAACTGTCACGCCGCAAATTGCTGGGCACTGCTGCCATCGCTGCAACTGCGGCAGCGGCCGGCGGATTGGTAACGGTCACAAATCTATTCGCTCAACAATCACAAATTCCTAGCTCTGAAAAATCGCTGCCCACTTTTACCGGCCCGTCGGAGAATCCCTACTGGAATTCAGTAGGACCCATAGTCCAATATCCTCAGAAATTTCCGTTGGTGCTGCTCACGGACCGGCCCGTACAGCTCGAAACTCCGCGCCATTATTTTGAGACAGCCTTCACGCCTAATGGAGCTTTTTACGTCCGCTGGCATCTTGATGAGATTCCCAATAGCGTAGACCTCGCGAATTGGCGTTTAAATGTGGATGGCGGCGTCGACCGCCCGTTGAAATTTTCAATGAGCGATCTTACCAGCAAGTTCAAGCCGGTGACGGTGGCGGCAGTCAATCAATGTTCCGGAAACAGCCGCAGCAAATTCCAGCCGCGCGTCCCCGGCGGGCAATGGGGCCACGGCGCCATGGGTAACGCGAAATGGACGGGGGTGCCTCTGCGCGAACTCCTCGATGCCGCCAAAATCAAGCCGGACGCGCTGTTCGTGCAATTCCAGGGCTTGGATAAAGGTAAAGGGCCGGAAGGGCATGGCTCGCACGAATTTTTGAAATCGCTCGATGTGAAAAATCCCGTCCTTGACGATTGCATCGTGGCCTACGCCATGAATGGCGAGCCGCTCCCCCTGCTGAACGGCTTTCCCGTGCGCCTGGTCGTTCCCGGTTATTTCGCTACATACTGGACGAAGGGCCTTAGCTGGATACGCGTGCTGGACAAACCGGATGATAATTTTTGGATGAAAACAGGCTATCGCGTTCCCGACACTCCGCGCGGCAACACCACTCCGGACGATATGAAAACGGGCAATGTGAAAACTGTACCCATCAGCCGCATGCCGGTGCGATCCTTCATCGTCACTCCCGACAACGAAACGAAACTTGTATCCCAGTTGCCAGTTACTATCCGCGGGATCGCGTTCAGCGGCTACGGCTCGGTCAATAAGATGGAAGTCTCCATTGACGAATCTTTTTCCGCCGTATCCGGGCTGACAACCAAGTCGTGGACTCCTGCTGAACTCGGCGAAGATTATGGGCCCTACTCCTTTCGCACGTGGACTCATCGCTGGACGCCGCGGAAGCCGGGCCGCTACTTTATATTTGCGCGCGCTTCGGACGGTAAAGGCAACATCCAGCCGGACGACGGCGTGTGGAATCCCGGCGGATATTTGTGGAATCGCATCGAGCGTCAAGAGGTGGTCGTGGGACGCAGCAGTTGAGAGAACATATGAGACGCACGACGATTTGGTTTATTGCAATTTTGGCGGGATTGGCTGCTGCTGCCGGCAGCTTGGTTTACGCTCAATTCGATGCGGGCTACTACGCCCAGCGAAACCCCGGGGCCATCATGCAGGCCGCTATGCCGCAGGAAACTGACGGCGCGATATACAGCGTGGCAGCTTATCCTCTGTACACCCCTGAATTAGCGCCGGGGCCAGGACGCGAAGAGGTCCAATCTTATTGCTCAACCTGCCACAGCACGCGGTACATCATCATGCAGCCGCCGCTTCCTCCGGAAACCTGGACAGCCGAAGTAAACAAAATGGTGAAAGTGATGGGCCAGCCGATTCCCGACGACGTGCAACCGGTCATCATCAAATATCTGCAGTCGCATTACACACCTGAAACTCGCAAGCCCTGACGATGGGGAGAGCATGGGGCATTTGCCGATGAACAATACAAGGTTGTTTGCTAGCGAACCGATCGGGGAGTTTGAGGAATTCTTTGTAGCGTGGGAATGGGAAAATCTAGCTAGGCTGGTGGAGAAATTGCGCGAGAATCGTCGTCATCAATACTAGTCCAGAAGTCGGGAACAGGTTCTTGGAATCCGATTACTACGGCAGTGCGTTGCAGATATTTGGACCGTTCGGCGACCACATGGCATTCGTGCTCTTTGTGGTTCACTTTGTTGATCAGAATCAGCCGTTGGCCGCACCTCACCGGAGAAGTGAGGGTGATCAGTCCGCCGCCGGCATTCACGCGAAGAGCTTCGGTTCCTTCATGAAAGGGTTCACTCTCGATTGTTCGTCCATAAACTAACACCGGAAGGTTTACCCACAGCCGCTCGCCGTGCCGACGCTCGTGGGACTGCCGGCTCACCTCCCCACCCTCGCGCTCATCGGGCGCAATCGTGGGCGATTCGATTTCATGCAACAAATCTCGGAGTTCGCTCACACCTTGCTTCGCCCCCTGAATGCTCGATTGTAACTCAACCGTTGACGAATAAAGCGGGTCGGGCGCCATACCAGCAACATTCATGTGTCGTGAATCTCACATTAAATTTCTCTTATAGTTGCAGACAAATCGAGTATGCCGGATAATGAACCGTTTAGGACAAGCTCGAGCCGTCCTGGCCGCTTGCTATGATGAATTGTCCTCACTGCAGCACTGCCAATCCGGACTTCGCGACATCCTGCAAAGAATGCAGCACCCCGCTGCTCTCTATTAACGACTCGGATTCAGAAACAATTCAGATGGTGGATCCTTCCGCCATCGCTCTGGGCAGCGATTTCGGCACGCGCTATCGCATTGAATCGCTATTGGGGCAAGGCGGTATGGGCCGGGTTTATAAGGCCTATGACAAGGAACTCGATCGCACCGTTGCAATCAAGGTAGTTCGCGAAGGAGCTATTGGACAAGTCGACGCTTTGAAGCGCTTCAAGCAGGAACTCGTGCTCGCCAGCAAGATTTCACATAAAAATATTCTACGCATCCACGATATGGGCGAAGTGGCGGGCGTGCGGTTCATTTCCATGGCGTACATCCAGGGAAAGGACCTGCAGCATATCATCCGCGAAAACCCGAAAATGCGGCTGGATCGCGTTCTGAAATTTGCGCAGCAAATCGCCGAAGCGCTTGCGGCCGCCCATGCCGAAGGAGTAGTACACCGCGATCTGAAGCCGCAGAATTTGCTTGTCGGCAACGACGATCAAATCTTTGTCTGTGACTTCGGCCTGGCGAAATCTTTCGAAGAAAGCGCGATCGGCATGACTCGCACCGGTGCGTTCCTTGGCACACCGCGCTATATGTCTCCCGAACAGGTGGAAGGCAAGCCCGCGGATCAACGTGCCGACATCTACGCATTTGGTTTGATCCTCTACGAAATGGTGACGGGCGACGTCCCGTTCACCGGGGAATCGACGCTGAAGGTGATGTATCAGCGGATCCAGGAAAAACCGAAGAGTCCGAAACTGATCAACCCGGACCTGCCTAATTGGCTCGTGCGCATCATCATGCGCTGCCTGGAAAAAGATCCAGCCGACCGTTATCAGAATGCTTACGAGATTCTAGCGGACCTGCAAGGAGGCAAGTCGCCATCGGGCGGCGGCGGTTCCCGGAGTGGTCTCTCTCGCAGCGGCATCTCTCGCAGCGGCGATAGCATTCAGATCCAACTGCCTGAATTCGCCAGCCGTCGCTCGGTCTGGATTCCTAGCGCGGCCGGCTTGCTATTGCTCATCGTTGGCGCTGTGTTTCTTGTGCGGCACCTGGTTCAAACCAGAGGGGGAGGCGGCGGAGGCGGTGCCGTCGAAGAGAGTGTTTCGGGCATCCCTCCGTTCTCCAGCGGGAGATTCGTCGCGGTCTTGCCGCTCCAGGTGATTGGCGACTCCTCGCAGATTGGATATTTGGCGCAAGGCGTGGAAGAAGCGCTCTCCACCAAGCTATTTCAAGTCAAAGATGTCCGCGTAACTTCGAGCGAGGAGGCCGACAAAATAGATCAAAAGCAGCCGCTGACAAAAATTGCGCGGACGCTGGGAGCGAACTATCTAGTCCAGGGCACTTTGCAAGGCTCCGGAGACCGGATACGGGTGACCATGCGCCTGCAGGACGCCTTACACAATAAGCGCGTGTGGAACAAAGAATTCGACGGTGTTTCCTCCGACCTGTTCACCTTGGAAGACCAAATCTACAGCGAGCTGGTGTCGGCGCTGGACGTGAATCTTACGACCGACGAGATGGCCAGCTCCAAGGCTCGCCCAACTCAGAATGCCACGGCGTACGATTTTTACGTAAGAGGACGCAACGCGTTGCGCGCACACGACAATGCGAGCGTTCAGTCTGCGCTGGATTATTTCGACAAGGCGTTGAAAGCGGACCCGAAGTTCGCGCTGGCGTTCGCGGGCGAGGCCGACGCCAGCCTGCGTATGTATGAAACAAAGAAAGACAGTTTCTGGACGCAGAAAGCGCTTACTTCCGCGCAGGCTGCCGTGCAAATCAATGACAAACTGCCGGAAGTTCATAACGTGATGGGCAGCGCTTTCATTGCAACCGGCAAGTATGCGCAGGCCATTGCAGAACTTAAGAAGGCCATTTCGCTGGCGCCCAGCTCGGACGAAGCCTACAGAAGGCTCGGAGCGGCATACCTTGCCAGCGGCGATTACCCACACGCGATTGAGGCGTTTCAAAAGGCGGTGGACCTGAACTCCTACTATTGGATGAATCAGGGCGCGCTCGGCGACGCTTATGTACGTTCGGGTGACTATGCCAAGGCTCTGCAAATGTTTCAGCAGGAATCCGTATTGGCTCCCGATATTAACGCGGGCTACGACAATATTGGGCTCGTGTATGCAGCTCAGGGCAAATATCAAGAAGCGGTTCCCTATTTCAAAAAGGCTCTGGAGATTGAACCGTATTACGGGACGTATTCGAATTTGGGCACCTGCTACTTCTACCTGAAGCAATACGCGCAAGCGGCGGAAGTGTTTGAGAAGGCGGTGGAGCTCAATCCCAACGACACGTTGACGGCGGTGAATTTGGCCGACTCCTACCGGTTCTCGGGGCAGAAAGATAAGGCGCAAGCGACTTATCAGAAAGCGGTAGCCCTGGGCTACAAGGAGCTGCAGACGAATCCGCAGAACTCCGACGTGATGGCGCAAGTGGCGCTGTGCTATGCGAATTTGGGCGACGCGCAGCAAGCTGAAACATATATGAAGAAGGCGCGCGGAATCGACAAAACGAGTTTGGATTACATGTACGACCAAGTGCAGATTTATGCCCTTCTTGGAAAAACGAAGGAAGCATTGGATGCCTTGCGCGAAGCGCTGGAGAAACATTATTCGACCGATGTGGTCGCGGCCGACCCGAACGTCAATAGCCTGCGCAGCAGTCCCGAGTTTAACGATCTGATCAAGAAGTACTCCACGAAAAAGCCGTAGAGCGCGGCGCGCTCCCGACGAGAATTCGAGCAGAGCGGCACAAATCCAAGGTGCAATTCCAGTTTCGGTTAGAAATTGCGCGGGTGTTTGTTTTGAGTGAGTTAGAGCGAGTCCTGATTGTGAGCCAGTTTCGGTTAGAAGCCTATATGTGGCCCTGGAACGCGGGATTGAGTTGCAAATTTTTGACGAAACTCTGAGAGTCCTAACGTGTGTTCTAGCCCCGGTTAGATTTTTTTTCGATGTTTGTTTTGTTGGAGTTACGTTGAATTCTGTTTGTGAGGCAGAACCGGTTAGAAGTGGTACAACCACTTTGAAAAATCTGTGGAAAACGAGCCGTCTGCGTCGGCTAAAACGGTGAATTAGAATTCTGAGAGAGGGCGCAGCATGCTGCGACCCTACAAAACCCAAAACAGGCGAACGCGGGATGTCCGCTTGCCGCCAAGTACGCCCCCTGCCGACTTTTTCCGCGCTACACATCGCTGCACATCGCTCCATTTTCAGGCTAACACACGATGCAAATCCTAATTCGTGTGTGCAATTTATAAGTTGTGCTGCGAGTGGGGACTAGAAGCCTATTCCCAAAAAGGGAAACTGCGATTTTGAGAGGAGTTTGGGAAGGCGAGAAATCTGGCCACGGCGGAACCGCGTTGGAGAGTTAAGGAAAAGGCGCCGGCAAGATGCCGGCGGTACGAATCGCCCGCGAGGTGGAGACGAGCAGGCCGCGGAATTTTCGTTTTGGGAATTGTAGTGAACGTATCTAGGAGGGTACTGCGATGTGCCAGCGTCGATTCCCCCGAACGACGCTGGCACATCCTACAACAAGTCGTTAATTGCAACCCATGGTGTGGGCGAGGGTGGAAGGCATGTAAGCGCAAACGTAAAGCCTTGCCATCGCTGAAGCGGAGGCAGTTGGTTCGTTGGAAGCGCCGCCGCGTGCCGACGACATCGAGCGGGTGGCCACCATCACGTTGTTGTGAACCGTGCCGGACGTTGGGCTAGCGGATACCGGCATCACGTTGTTGTGAACGGTGCCGAGTCCCGAACCGGCGGATGCTACTGCATGCAGTTCGTTTCCATGCGACAGAGTAGCGGCTGCACTCTCGCCGCAGGGGATGGATACCAGCATACGAGCGGCGGAGCAGGTAGCTAGCGAGAGAATCGCGAGAGGCTCGTGGTTGTTGGACGCGGAAGCGACGGAGCCCATGTCCCTGGTCACGCGCTTGGCCGGCGAAGCGCTTACTGTGCCCTTGGATGCCGAGCTTGCGGCGGGTGCAGCTGGGGCGGCTTCCAAAGTAAGAGTGCAGTCTGTGGCGCCGCAGCTAAATACATATTGATCGCCTACGGGAGCTGTGGGCAGGATTACGTTGTTGAAATTGCCGGTTTCGGAAGAGTAATTCAAGACGTCCCAAGTATCGCCAACGATCGGAGTGAAGCCGGTGAGCAGATCGATGTTGATGGTGCCGCCGAGGGCGGCTGCGCCGGAAACGTTGAGGACGTCGTACTTGGTGTTGGCAACCGTGCCATCCAGATCGATATTCAAGATACCGGAGCCGCTTTCGGTGTAGGTGCCAGTGATGTTGAGATCGCCAGTCTTCTTGATTCCGTCACCCGGATTGATGGTGCCACCGGTCAAGTCGAAGTTGCCGACGAGCGTGCCTTGAGTCCCGCCGGTGATGCCAGCCGCGTTGCCGTAGATGAATCCGCCGGAGACGTTGATGCCGCCCGAAGCGTTGAGCACGCCGTCTACTGTGGTGGTGCCAGCGGTCTGAGAGTAAACGCCAGTTCCACCGATGATCAGCGCTGTGGAGCCCGTGCCGGTGGATTTTGAGACGGTCACGGTGCCGGCGTTGGTCAGGTTTCCGCCAGTGGTGAATTGCCGATCGGCGGAGAGTATGAAGCTACCCGCGGCGGCGTTGGTATTGAAGTTTGCCAGGGCGTTGGCGCCGGTTTGATCGATAATCGGAGGCTTAGTGGTGTCCACGCCAGACAGGGTGATGTGCGCGGCGTTGGTGATGATGTCGGAAGCATCGCCCTGATTGTTGAACTGGAGTTGGCCGGTGGCAGTGAGATTGTAGGTGCCGCCGGTCAGCGTGGAAGTGGTGCTATTGAAATTGGTGAGCTGGGTAGAGGCGTTGAACTTGCCGCCACCGCCTACCGCGAGGATGCCGCTGTTGGTGAAAACGTTGGCATCCGTGAAAGTAAATCCGTTCACGGTAAAGGTGCCCTTGGTGCCGTTGTCGGCAAATTGGGTCAAGGCGTTGGTGCTGTTGGATGTGTTGAAAATTTCAGCAGTGGCGCTGGAGAGGGTAATTGCCGCGTCGTTGGTAACGAGCCCGGTGCCTGCCGCAAATTCCAGTTCGCCGGCCACGATGTAGCTGCCGCCGGTGAGCGTACCGGAGTTGAAGTTCGTGAAGGGGCCGCCTT
>Ga0210388_10001369_pt1 | contig 19178 bp, 14 predicted proteins | sample IncBWC19OmetaG_FD_155485 | JGI IMG/M metagenome (GOLD analysis project Ga0210388, IMG submission 155485) | Forest soil microbial communities from Barre Woods Harvard Forest LTER site, Petersham, Massachusetts, United States - Inc-BW-C-19-O ... | reverse complement strand
AACTTGGCATTTACCCACGTTCCTGGCTTCTAAGAAATTTGGCCTATCGGAAGCATTCGATCGAAAGGAGACTCCGGGAATCTCCGCTGGAGAATATGCTGAGTCTCTACTCAGCAAGAGTCGCAAAGAAATGCTCTCCGGTCCCTTTCCGAGCCCCAATACCCGCGAATTTGCACGGAAACGCGGGTACACACGGACAATTCTCTATAAGTTATCGATTCTACTGACTCGCTGGCGGTGTGCGCAGTCTGCCGCTAGCCCGTCTCGGGGCCCAATTCCCTGGTAACAGGGAAATTTACAGGGAAATTGCCGCGTTTTGCCCCGGAAATCTACGTGAGAAGTTCCCTATGCGACTGAATGCAAGCGAGTTCCTGCCATCCAATCCCGATTTTCAGGCCCCACCGAACAGGGAAATATCACCTACGTATCAGGGAAAAGCAATTCCCTGATACGGGCTACCGGATCATTCTTACCACTTGGCACTGAGAGGCTCTTCACCAAATCCGATACTTATTCTTGAGGTGTCTTGAAAGCCCCTCTAAATCGGGGAATAGCGAGAATTCATTGAAGCCACTATATTCCAGTGCTTTCTTGACTTCCGAGACGGCACGAGGTTTCAAATCGATCGCAGCAATTAAGCGAGGTGAGATTGCATCTAGCGGGCGAGAGTCATATCCATGAATGGTGAAGAATCCCCTTTGCGAGGAGAGTCTCGCATCCCTCTGCGGCGGGTAAAGCGCTATCGGGTATTTCCAATCCGCCCCACCTTCATCCAGGATCTCCCCGTATTCGTAGTATTCCTTCTTTTTCGGATCCCAACCGAAGTAACGCGGCCAGAAAAGCTCCCTGGACCCAGTAAATTCTTCGTTCCATGCGTAGGGATTGATCATAAAAAGGCGCGGTGTCTGCCCGGGCTTTAGATAAGCCACCGCAAAATAAAGTGCTACGTACAAAACTTCCGTCCAGTCCAACAGCCGGGTGGGGGCCCGGTAGTGTTGCATTAGAAACAGAACATCCCAATGATCGAGCGCGGAGCCATCTCCTGTTCGCGCCTTTGCAAGGAATTCGAAGAATAGATTGGATTCCAGCTCGCACACATCATCTTCTGTGAATTTCTGGTCTTTGAAACACCGGAGGAGGGTCGGGACGAGCCGATGCTCCTTGTTACTGACACCCCTGTACCATATTTCCTCTTTATCGCCTGGCTTCAGGTATGAGCGCGCGCTATCAACTTTCTCTAACAGGTCGGTCAACGAGTTGGCATTTGCGATTGAGGGGCTCTTTGGCATGAGTTGGATCCTTCGTCTAATCCGACCTCTTAAGTTGGGGGAGTTGCTCACTACAATCCACTGCAAAGCGAACTAGTTTGTCAGTGGGACAATGTGTAATCAAGCCTTGCGGGTGGTCTTCTTGGTGGCTCGCTTGGCGACCGTCCGTGGAGCTCTCTTTGCCGCTCGTTTCGCCGAGACTTTCTTGATTCTCTTGGGAGACTTCTTCGCCTTTGCATTCTTTTTCGGCGCCTTGGCCGCCGGCGGCGATGGGGGTTTGACCGGGGCATCGGAACCGGGCAGATCGGCTTGGCCGAGGTATTGCATGTGAAGCGATCGAAGGAAGTGCTTGTCTTCGTAGACGGGCATTAGGTCTTTAGTGCCGTCAAACACGGTGGTAACCCAACTGGGATTGCTGGAAGCGCCGGACGCAGTCCACGCGGCCTGCCAGATCGCGGCCAGCGTTACGGCTCCGGCGGCGATGACCTCGATGGTTGCCTCGCCGCAATTGTCCCAGAGCGCCTTGAGGACCTCTGGATTCTTCGTGGCACTCTTGCCGGTTCCTGGCCGCGATTGGTTATAAATCTTGCATATGGTTTCTGGCGGCAGTGTCTGATGGCAGAAGTTCATCAGGTCCATCACGGCCATTGCGGCGTCCCACGGTGTGGAGATTCTGCGCGGCTTGAAGGTTAGCTTGGTGATGGCATCGGCGATCCCGGCGGCGATCTGGTCGGCGTATGCGTCAACCATGTTGTCCTCATACGTAGAGTGGACTCCAGTAGCCGCGCCGTTAAGGCCATCTGCGTGCTGCGAAGAGTGGAGCGGCTGGCACGAATCGCCGACGTAGTGAGCCAGACAGCCCGCTGCCGTGAGGAATCTGACTCCGTCGGACGCCTTGGCGTATTGAACAATTTGCGCAAAGATTTGCCACACGCGGAAGGGCAGAGCTCCATAGGCTCTAGTTTTGCTGGTCGCCGCTGATGGAAGTGGCGCACTCTCGTAAAAACTCATCCATGACTTGAAATTGAGCGATTTTGAATCAGCCAAGTAATTTTGAAGCAAAGTCCTCCCGTTCGCACCGGGCAGGTCGATGTCGGAATAATGATTCCAATTCTCTTGGGGCCGAGTAACTGAGGGCTTAGCCTTGTTGATGTTGGTTTTCCAAACTACGTCTGGGACATCACTGAGGGGAACGAAGGCGGTGGCTTGGAGATGGGTCGCCAGCTTGATCTGGGCGTCGCTCGTGTAACTGAGATTGTTGACGTTGGCTGTGAAAAAACTCCGAAGGATCTGGTCTTTGATTAGGAAGCAGGCCTGCTGGCCGATCTTAAAGTGGCCGACGGGCCCCCAATATTGCGTGCGCTCGGCGGAAGGGTCCTGGACAATGTCGAGGCTCAACTCGCGCAATGTGACGGCCATCGATGTGGCGAGAGCAAGCTGCAGAAACTGTCCGCTGGCCGGGCCAATCGAAATGCGTTGGCCTCCCCACTCCATTGCAACTGGTGAGTATGTATTGGGCTCCAGAATCGAGTCTAGACACCAGAGCGAGCCGGAATCGCCAGGCTGTGTTATCAGGGGCTCGGTGGCGCCGGCTCCGGAACCTACTACGAAGTCCGCGACGTAATCTCGCCCGCCAATTGACTTGTATCGATAGAACAATGCTTTGATCTCACCCATCATCTTCCCGCTAGCCGCACCGTGGCCTACCACTGGGCGTCCAATCCAGGAAAGCGACGCAGTTTGCGCACTGAAGTCAGCAACCTGTCCGAGGGGTTTGTCGATAGAACGCGGGTTCCATGCAGTGGCGTCGTCAATACGAACTATCGCCGCGTCGATGTTCACAACGGAATCCCTTCCCGGCAACTCGGGATAGACTGCGGAGAAGGTCTTCTCAGTGAGATTACGCGTCCCATGGGTAGTGCCAACGACTTGCGGAACACCTTGGAAAACGGCGCGCACCGGTCTCCCGGACTCGCCGGCGAGGTGGGTATTGGTCAAAAGGTAGAAATCGCTGCCATCGGAGACCATGCAAGCACTCGTACCCATGCGGCGCATTCCCTGGGCGTCGACAAAAATTGGACAACCGATCCCGAGGGAACTCCTAGCGACGGCCGAAGGAGCGACCTTCCGCGGCGGAAGGTTGGACGACTCAACAAGCACTACGCAGATTGGGACAACTCGTCCATCCTGCAAATAAACGAAGGGAGGGACGACCTGATCGGGCTGTGAACGAAGGTCATTGACCGTTTGCCACTTCGTAACGAATACGAGAATGCAGGGCCAGGACCAGTCCTTTGTGGCGGAGTTGAGGAGAGTGCGCGGCAGCGCGTTTGCACTGCGGCGCCTGGACGGGGCGCGACCCGCGTCCGAGCTAAAATCTGAATCGGACGCTCTAATGAGATACAAACCAATAGCAGTCGAGAAGACGTTTGGCTTATGGGCCAGATGAACATGGAATTGATCGCGGGCGTCCAGCAAGTCCTTGACGCCAAGGGAATGGAAGTCATGAGAATAGAGCTCTTTGGACGAGATCGAAGAAAAAGCGTGTGAGTGATTTGGCATGGGAAGCTCTCAAAATAAAATCGGCGGGTATCGAAGTATTCGCTCGCAGATTCGCGATTTGCAAGTAAATTTCAGAAGACGGCAGCAGAATCTTGTGTAAATCTCAATGATCGATGAGTAAGTAATAGCCCGCGTTTACTACTTCGTCATCTTTATTCTGCCGGCCACTTGCAAAGATCTTTCGACCACGGCCTATGAAATGTGATTGTTGCTGACGCCTGGAATGCCATTTTCTCTCTCCTCCGATTCGGCTCGATCAAACCAATTGTGGCCAAGGCCCTTCCTTTGCCAGACGGAGCGGATGCTCTACCCAATCTGGTAGAGGACCGGCATGTAATCACATGCATACCGCCGCTTCGATCGCCGAACCTTATAAGCGAGCTGAGATCCAGAAGCTGCATTGAAGAGTAGGGCCGCCCTGTCACCACGGCTCTCATCAATGTGTTATTAAGTTCCTGGACAAGTCTGGTCAAGTACACCCATCAGCGCAGTCAACGCTGCGGCCACAGTCGAGCCGTATACCGGTATGAGCTTCAGAAACGGCAACACTCCTGTCAAGATAGGCTTGACCTTCTTATAAATTCCGCAGATGTCCACCGCCTTCGCTTCCGGGCTCACTTGGAATGCCTTGAATGCCTCGATTGCTCTCACAAACGATTCGTCTGACATTTCGATTCCCCTCTCCTTGGTATTTGTGCGAATCCAATAACCTAACCAGAAGATCTCAACGCGGTGCGCGAAGAGCGCCGGTTACCTGATCAGGCGGAGAAGTTAATTAAAAGGGGACATGAGCGCTAAAATAGATTATTGTGACCTAGAAGAGCTATAGGGAAGCCGTAGATGGAAGCGAGGAATTTGCCTTGGGGTTAGAGCTGCATCGGTCATGGCCCTGCGCTTGCGCCCAGCATGACGAATACTCGTCACACTGAATTTGTTCAATCAGAGCAGCATCCAAAAATACGGTGAATTTGCCTAAGCAACCAGCACTCTTTCGGATCGCACTTGACCAAGTACTGTCGATTTAAATCCACAAACAGAAATTCCTTCTTCGATGCGTCACCGAGCCCGTTGACAGTGAATCGGATGGATGCATTTCTTCCTGGAGGTACGCGAGTCACCCATGTCATCGATTCTCTTCCCTTTGCCTCGCCGCCCCCGGTCCGCTGAGTCAGAGTCGTAAGAGCCGGGTGATAACTGCGCTTACCGATAGTGACAGCACTCGTGAACTCCACGCTCTCAAAAGATGAGGGATCAAATTCAACTTCGGCAGTGACTTCTAATGCCGATCCTTTGATGAGCGTTTCCCCGGCATCTGGTTTGAATGATATTAACTGTGCGCTCGGTCCGCTCGGACCAAAAATCTGTGCAGGCGCGGCCATGACGTAGCCGACTGGAAAAATCAAGGCTATCCCTTGAGCGAGACGATGGAAAATCTTCATTGGGGTCTCTCTGAATTTAAGAACATGGAATCCTCAAAATGCGGTCGACATTCTGAGGATTCACACGTGTACGCATTAAGATCCGACACCAAACGCTAATAGAGGTTCCCTACGCAGGGAAGCGAGACTCCGCTACCATCCGTGCTTTGGAGATGTGGGTTTGGCGCCAAGAACCGGAGTTGGCTGCTATTCTGCGCTTGCTGAATGGCTGCGTCCATCACGATCGCAAACAGGTTACCACTGACGTCGTAATCGTAGTCCCGATTGTAAACGGTTCCCTTGTAGTTGAACTGGCTTGTCTGTTGGGCGAGTTTCATCATCGAGCCTACGATTGTCTGTTGATTTGCTTCACTGAGCCCCCAGCTGTCCATGGTGTGCTTTGTGTCGCTATAGGAGGCTGATACTCCGAAGCTGAAGAATCCGAACAGACTTGCCCCGCCACTGATGTCAGTCTTGGAGATTTCGTCGAATAGATGCTGATGGGACGCATCCAGTAGCGAGCGAATCAGTGCAGACAAAGTCTGCACGTCGTTAGGAGTAACGCAGAAAATGTTCAATTGGAAGTCGACTTCAATTTCTCCGTGGGCCGGCACTGTGTATGTCACGCCACTGACCTGACCTTGTCCATATGAGGTGACTGCGATACCGCTTTGGTTTCCGCCGGTCGTGTCAAAGAACCGAAATAAATTGTCTAGCCTGATTGGTGTCTTCCGTATTGCATTGAGCTTTTTGAGATGATCGATTTTGATTCCTGGCGCGTCGGGCTTAGTTGCGATTCCTGAAGGGTTCATATATCTTCCGTCCTCTCTCGATGACCATTATGTGGTCTCATCTACTTAGGCGAAGAATTCCCACTGAAAGGGACAGAGCGATCGTGCTTTTAGGCTGTTCAAGTTTTTCCGCGAGCTTGGTGTTGAGGCTCTCATACTGCCGCCAAATGATTGGGGCCCGCATAAGCCAGCCGAGCCTAGCGGAGGTGAGGCTCGGCTATATCTCGTCCTAGGCAGTAACCCCGTTATTCTGGTTTGCCGATACCGATGGTGCACTCGCCGTTTCTGCAGTTGTAGGTATAGGTAGTTGAATTGATTGTCGCTTGGATTGTTGATATGCGCTCGCAAATATCTTCATCTCCGGTCGCCCCTGGACCGTTTGGCCCAATGCAATTGCTGCTTGATGAAGACAGATCCCTATAACGTACGCTCACTGCGGGTTTCTTGGAACTGGCTGGATCATCATCATCGAGTTCGTTGGAAGACAAGTAAAAGCCTGCCTGTCCAATCGGCAGCAGGAGAATAGATGTGCCGCTCGTGCCCAAGCAAGATTTAGGCTGCGCGGAAAGAGCGATCCCGCTTTGGCTGGGATTAACTCCAGCCGCAGACGAAGGCACCCGGCCATAGAGATTCAGAGTCCAAGGAGCAGTTAGACCAATCCAGCCTGTTGGGTTTGTTGCCGTGCCGCCGTTGGTGAGTTCAACCCCGTCTAATTCAAGCTCGGAGACGTCATTGACACTCACGTCCGCGCAGTATCCGTTTGTCGTTCCAACCGTTACACTTGTCCATTGCGCTGGCTTTTTCGTGATCCGGAACGTCATCGACCCGCCCTGAACGACAATCGGTGTGTTCGGCTGGGGACCACCCTTGCCACCACTACTATTCGGGCCCTCCCCAATTAAAGTGAATTGTCGCCAAACGTTGCCCAAGGGAATCGCTATCAAGATTGCGGCCAGCAATGCCCCACCAATTCCAACTAGGGCTAAATGCGTCAAGCTGAATTGCTTGTTGGTCTCCATGTTGCACTCATCCTTTCTGGAGTTCGTCTTGCTCACTCGTGTCGAGCCGCATAATCTGACTATCCAGTTCGGCGGCATATACGAATTTCTGAAGACTACGAAGGCTAGCTTTATCCGATTCGGGCGCGCTGCATTGATCGAATGCCGCTGTCCATCCGGGCACCGCCGGTGCTGTCAATTCATTAAGCGCATTTCATGCGCCAAAAGGGCCACAGTGCTCACTGATTCGCAAGTTTCTCCAACTGCCCCTTTAGAGCGTGGATATCTTGGCGTTCGCTATATGACGTGAAGGTTGGGGTGCCCCAATCCTTTTCGATTTGTTTGAGAACGTCGGCACCATGTTTGGCGCCTTCCGCGGCAGATCGGAAATCTCCCTGTTCGGCAGCCGCCTGTGCAACACAAAGCAGGCTCACCCATTCTGATTCCGCCTCGTTGTTCAGGGCGAACTGCCGATAGGCTGCGTCCGCCAGATTCCGTGCATTGTCTGGTTCGTGCGTCCTGATCAAAACCTCGGCTTGGACCAGTTCGGCTTTGGCGATGTAGTCGCCGTCGCCCACCCTTCGAGCCATCTCCAGCAACTGTCGTGCGTCCTTCATCGCCGCGCCCGTCTGCCCCGAGCGCACTTCGGCTACAGTTTCGAGCCGTTTGAATTCTACTGCCCTTATTGGTGTGAGTTGATCCGGCTTCTTAAGCTCACTGTTTGCAATATCAATTACTTCCGCAAATCTTTCTTGGCTTAATCGCATCCCTGCGCGTGTCAGCTCTATACCCGAGGCGACGTTAGTTTGCGCGGCCGCTTGCGCTTTGATCAACCGGAGGCTCGCATCTGCCTCATCGTAGCGCCCGAGCCTCCAAAGCATCTCCGAACAATGCAGAGCCTGCAGAGACAAATCGGCGTTCATCGACTGCGCAGCCGAGAGCGCGCTCTCATAGTGCATCAGCGCATCCGGAAAGCGCTCCAAATCTGAAAGAACGTCTCCTAACGCTTCGTGAGCGACCTCAAGGCTAGATCCGGTGTTCGATTTCTGCGCCAGTTCCAAAAGATCCGTCGCCGACTGGAACGCCGCCTCATACTCGTCTTTCGCCTCTTGTGCTCGAGTCAGCAAGGTTGTTGCGCTTCTAGCCAAGCCGAGAAAGCCATACTGGTTGTAGTAATGGAGTGCATCTTGCGCATACCGTTTTTGGTCGTCCCTGTTGCCCTGCTGGTCGCGTAGGCTTGCTAGCGTCAGTTCTGTATTAGCCTTCAGGCGTGGGTGCTGATTTTGCTCGGCCCTCTGCAGCGCATCCAACAACAAAGCTCCCGCGGTTGTGTAATCTCCCTCGAGGAAGTACGCCGTGCCTTTCCGCATCAACGCATCAGTTGCCCAGTATTCAAGACCGTTTTCGCTAGCCTGTTTATATGCCAGGTTAGCGTTTTCAATCGCTAGATCTATCTGGCCCGTGAAGTACTCGGCATTGCTCAGCTGCGTCAGGGCGCGAACTTCGAGTTGTACGCTCTGAATCTCCTGACCTATCTCAAGACACTTTTTCAGATCGGGCTCGGCGAGCGCTGATTGTCCCAGTTCGTTCTCATAGTGCCCGCGCTGATACGCGACCTCTCCGATTCCCTCAATATTTCCTTTTGTGCGATACAGATCCTCAGCACGTTGAAACGCCTGCTTTGCTTCGGCATCATCCCTCTGGCGACCCAACAGAATTCCCAAATGAACGAATGGTGCGGGATTGTCCGGCGTCAATTTCACCGCGGTTTGGTAGCTCTTCAAGGCTCCCTGAATGTCTCCGGCCTTCTCCTGTGCCCGCCCTAGATCGACATATCCAAATCCTTTCTGGTCATCAGGCAGCACGTTCAAAATGTCTTGTTGATCCCGGACCGCGCCAGCATAATCACTTAGCAACATTGCGCGCACCGCATCGATGTATTTACGGTCGAGATCCGGCAGCCCACTCTGCTGCTCAGGGCCGGAGGCCAGAATCATCTCACTCTGTGCTGGACCCGAAAAATCTAGTTCAGCCCACGCCTCTGCCAGACGCGCGTGCGCAACGGCAAAATTCTTGTCAAGATTGACCGCTTGTTGCAATTCGTGCGCGGCCTGCACAAACTCACCCTCCCGCAGCGCCGCTGTTCCTTCCTCATACCAATCGAAAGCCCGTGGATCGGGTGTCTGGTAGACACGGGCCCTGGTCCAGAAGAAAATCATCGCCCCGCATGCAGCCGCCGTAATCACTGCATACAAGATTCGCCTTTGGGTGGGCCGCCGATCTTTTTTCCAAGTCGCTGGCGGCTTTACCTTACCGCCCTCGAGGACAGAGACCACATCTGCCGCCGACTTGAATCGCTCCTCCGGCCTTGTACGCAGGCAGCCATCGATAGCGTGCCGCCATGTTTCAGGTAAGTCAGGCACAAGGGTTTCGGGATTTGGAGCAGAGCCCCTGAGTCTTTGGGTAATACCGTTCAGGAAGTTGTCTGATGGAAATGCCCGTTGCCCGGTCGCCATCTCAAACAGCACCAGGCCAAAAGCGTAGATATCCGTTGCAGCGGAAACTGGCTTCCCCTCCAGCTGCTCCGGAGCCATATAGGCGAGGGTACCAAGAGGCCGCGCGGTGTGACTTAATGACGAACGATGTCTGGTAGACCCCGGAGGATCTATTCGGGCCAACCCGAAATCGGTGATTACGACACGAAAGGTTTGCCGATCGCTGTTTGCGTTTGCAACCAGCATGACGTTCGCCGGCTTAACATCGCGATGCACTACACCGAGAGACCGGGCTGCCACGAGCGCATCCGCAATCTGTCGCGCAATGTGCAACCCCAGATCCATCGGTATTGCGCCGTTTTGTTGTATGTGCGCGGCAAGTGTCTCTCCCTCAAGAAACTCCATCGTGAGAAAGACAATTTCTTGCTCGGTCCCGCTCTCCGGGTCAACGACACGCACATCGCGTTCAAAATCGAATGTTCGGCAAATATTGGGATGTGTGATCCGCCTCGCCAGCCGCACTTCCTGGCGAAAGCGTCTAAGCGCCTCAGGATTCGATGCAATTTCAGGTCTTATAACCTTCAGTGCGACGGGAACGGTGAGTTCTGAATCGAACGCCTCAAAGACATGTCCCATCCCCCCTTCAGCGACGGCACGCACAATCTTGAAGCGCCCGCAAAGAACGTCGCCCGGATTGACTGAGGGTGGCGGAGCAAGGAGCGATTCCCGTGCGATCAACGGAGATTCAAAGTAGCTTCCGGCATCCTCATCGGCCTTCAACAGATCTTCGACTTCGGCTATTAATTCGACATCGCCGTCGGCGGCTGCGCTCAAAAAAGCATCCCGCTCGCCCGCAGGCAGCTCAAGCGCAGCGTGAAAAATCTCGTTTACGGTCTTCCAGCGAACCCGGTCCATTGATCCCAACCCGGCGGCACAACAACGCCGCACCCATCGCCAATTAGCAACTGAGCTCTTTAAATAGCCAGGCCTTTGCGATTCTCCAACCGCGTTTCACCGTGCGCGCTGAAATACCCAGCGTATCCCCAATCTCTTCTTCGCTCATGCCTGCAAAGAAACGCATCTCCACAATCTTCGCTTGGCGCTCATCGAGCATCGCAAGACGCGCTAACGCGTCGTCAAGCGCGAGTATCTCGGGTGACTTTGCCGGAAATGGAAGTACGGCGTCGTTTAGGCTAACTGCAATCCAGTCGTTACCACCGCGCTTCTTGGCGCGCTTCGTTCGGGCGTGGTCAACGAGTATGCGGCGCATGAGAGTGGCCGATACTGCAAAGAAATGAGACCTGCCTTCCCAGTCAATCTCTTTAATATCGCTCAATCGTAAGTAGGCTTCGTGAACTAGCGCCGTGGGCTGAAAAGAATCCGATCCGAATTCGCGCCGCAGGTATCCTGACGCGATTCGACGCAACTCGCTGTAGACCAATGGAATAAGCAGCCCCTCGGCCTCTTTGTCGCCCTGCCTGAGCTTATGCAGGAGCTGCGTGACCTCGCCCGGTGCCACACGCATTTTTAGTCCCTAGGGGAGATGGGAATTCAATAGCCCTTTTATACCATCAATCCACCGGGAATCGACGTTTGTCTTCTCTGCACAGACCTGGACTATCGTCCTGGCCGAACTGAGACTGCACTCCCATCCGGGCGCTATGGCGCCTGTCCGAACCAAGCCGCTCCATGCATCATTCGCCAGATTCCCGTGACACCGACGCGTAGAATCGCGGGGGGTTAGACCTGCCTGATCTGTCCTGAGGGCTCCAACGGGCAATAGGTGTCAGTCTACAGGGCCCGAACTAGGCCAACTCAAATGACTCTATCTGCTTGAGAAGACTGCGCTGACGATTGTGAATCTAATCAGTACGAGAAAATGTGTTGGCCTGTTGGCGTTAGTGGGAATTTCTGCATGCAAACATCGATCAACCTTAGCCGACTTGTCATTACCGATGATCATTGAACAACGGCGGCTCAATCCACAGCTTGGAGTCGGGAGGCTCTCAGCCACGCTCACGCGGGCGTCGGCCAGACTGGTTTTTGTAGAGGGTGATCTACGTCGAGAAGTCGACCAAGAACGACACCGGTACTTCTTCGCTCAAATTCCAAAATACGTTCCCGAACAGCAGATCGGCAGAACTTTTTCTCTGCGGGAAGCACCATGCGGCCAAAAAGACAACCACAATCAAACATTTTGTCGCAGTTTCTCATAAATGGTGCAATTGGCCTTAATGGCCGCTGCCACTGTTGAACGGAAGGCGGATAGAGAAACCGAAAGACGGCTTGACGGACCACACCCCGTTTGTAGCCGGAGTGGTTGCAGCCCCTGGCAGCGGCTGGTTCTTTGTGAATCCGCTGGCAAGCGCAGTGTCACGTCCGACATCGGCGAGTAAGCTGAACACAATGGACTTCACAGCCAGGCTTGGGCCGACTCCGAACTCCACCATGGTCGTGGCCGGGTTATAACCCACGGCGACGGTTCCGAACCACCCATAGCGCTTGTTGCCGGCAAACTTGTCGTTTCCCCATCGGAAGTTCAGATCCACAGCGGGAATGATAGTGAATGTGTCGGTCTCCTGCGCTACGAGAGTTGCCGAGCCCGCGCTTTGCGGCGCCGCCGTATAGCTCTTATATGGCAGGAACGGCACAAGGACGCCCGCGGTCACCTCCATCTCCGGTTGAGTCACATATTGCACGGTCGCCTGCATGACAGCCGTCTTCGTCGGCGCCGTTGCGACGATTGAATCCGCTAGCGTCTGGCTGTACGGGTCGGTGGCTGCGGAAGCAATGAAGATCTTCAGCGGATCGGTGAGGTCGTTGACCGCATTCAGAGTGAACACTTCCTGTTGGTCGTTTTTGTCTTTGTTGAGCAGGTCGGTAATTGGGAATGGGCCTGAGGAGACAGCCGGGCTGCTAATTGTAGTGGCCAGAGCCCGGAGCTTGGTCTCAGCTGGGAAGAAGACTGTTTTGACGACAGTTTGCGCCTTGGTGAGCATATCGGTAAGAGCGCCCTGACCGGCCTTCAGTTGGTCTAACTGCACCTGCCAACCGGCCGCGGCCTGGTTGGCATCTGTCTTCTTCGTCTCAATGTCATGTTGCTGCGATGCAATTGTGTCATTCAATCTCTGGATCAGCCGGGTATCCGGCCGCCGCTTTTTCTCTTCCTCATCGATCTTTTTCTGGAGGTTCACGTTCGATGTTTTCAGGTCGGCGATGTCGTCGTCGGATTTCTTCTGCGCCGCGGCTATGCCGCTTGTGAACAGGTCGATGTCCGCCTGAATCATGGCGAGCTCCGTCGCGTCGTCGGCCATCTTAACGCCGGCGCCTCCCGCACCCGTCCCCGGATTACCTACCAGCTTTTGGATGGCGTCATGTACGGCGGTGAGTTCGGGCGCGACGTTTGAGAACTTGGCATACGCAAGACTCCACTCGGAGCCTGGATTGCAGGCGCCCAAGGGCGGGACCAGAAGTGCACGTAGAACAGCTAGCGCATCCACCAATTGTCCAAGCTTGCCGGGATCCACAGTCGTATCCGTTCCAATCGTTTTCGAGAGTGTGCTTTGCTCATCCTGGATTTCCGCGAACGATTTCGAGCCGGGAGGAGTGTTCAACATGAAATGGGCAAAATCCTGAGTAATCAAGTTTCCCGTCGACTGCTGCAGGGGAAGCGCAAACTGCCCCAGCTGGGTCAGCAGCGGCGCGAGAGCCTGTACGGAATCAATCGGAATCTGTGTATTGATCGAAGTCTCGTCCAGTTCGAGTTTTTCTAGCGGCGAAGGATTGATGACTTTCAAGGTTACAACGCTTCCGCGGCGGACATAGATAGTCGGAGGCGTGGCGGCGCGCATGCGGTCAACGATGATGGTGCAGGCGCCGTTGACGCCGGTCAACGAACAGGCATTGTCTTTCCCGTAATCCACGTTGGAACAGTGCGACTGTGCATTTGCCGGGAGAACGCAGGTTGCAAGCAAAATCAATGCGTGGCAGGGTTTTCTCATGGCGAGGGTCCCTTCCTTGAGGAGTTGCGCTGCCTGGTTGAAGTGCGACGTGCGGAAATTATCCGGGTCACGGCCTGTGGCATCGCTACTAACTATGGCGCAATTTTTAGCAAAAGAGGGACATTCGGCTATGGCAGGTAATCAGCAAGATACGAACCCAAGCGGTCATCCTCTGGTTCTCACCGAAACTGGGCTGCGTGGCGATCTCGATCCCGGCGCGGAGCCCCATTGTCTGGAGCCCGAAGCAGTGCCATAAGCCGTTGATTGAATGAAGCACTCCCTTCGAATTTCAACGCGGCAATTCATCATTCAACCCCTTCCCGCAAACAACAACGTGATCTTGCTGGGTGGCAATCAGTTGTGGAGCGCGCGGATCTTCTTAAATACGGAGGGCTTTCACATTCAAGACGGCGTCATCTTGAACAGAAACCGAAAGCCAGGCGAGAAGGCACTTTACAAGTCCGAGTTCGATCCCGTGACCAACGAGCTCACTCGCGACTACGCCCTAGTCTTGATGCTGCCTAATGAAAAAGAGAGAATCACGTTCTGCTCATTTATGGAACTTTTACACAAGGCTCGCAGGCAGCAATCGAGTTCCTGACCGGCCCTGAGAAAATCGTTCAGTTACACTGTGCGCTGGCCGCTCTCTCGCCCGATCGCAAGACGCTACCCCGCTATTTCGAGGTGTTGCTCACAAGTACAGTCGAGAATGCAGTCCCGGGCGACGCCTCGATCGTTGCGGTACGTGCGGTGCAACCTTAAGCAATGCGGACTGATTTGGTTCGGGTAGCCGTGGTCCGTTGCCGGCCGGTGTGCCGTTGTGATCGTTAGCAGCATTGCTTCCGAGTGTAAGACATTCGACACGATCGCCGCTGATCCGCAGCTCGATCTGGGCGAATCAACGCGGGTCGCCGCAATGCTGCCATGGCGTGAACAGCGAATGTGTGGCGGTTAATCGCCCCAGGCGCCCATCTTTCAAGGTCCGGTTCGGACCCCGTTGCCTCTGGGGGTAAGTCCTTGAACGGGGTGCGAAGGGGGTAGACGCATGTGCAAGATGGTCACAGAAACTTAGCTGTCATGAAGGAGGCATTCTCTGAACTCTGGGGTGTCCCTTCCATAGTGTTATTTCGTCACAACGCATCAGAAAGGAATACTTTAGTGGACATCATCTCCCGTATGATGGAAGGGGCAGTCGCTTGATCAGCCGCGGACTCCCAACGTGAATTTCGAGATAAGGGCCCATGGAAAACCTCGAAAACGGCAACAATTCGGCCAGTCAACCCACCTATGCTGGTGTCCAGCTTGGCGTTAGGTTCGCGTGGCGCATCGCCCTTGGGTTCGTCCTACTGTGGACGGTCTATGTTTGGGCCAAAAGGCTTCCAGACGATAGCCTCGTTGTTATTTATTTCGGGAGGCCCGCAGACACTCTTAAATACCTGATTGACGAAAGGCACACTCTAATTGTTAGTAGTTTCTGGTGCGTATTCGTGGCCGTTGTGTCACTCTCGATATCGGGAATCTTGGCAATTGTTCTCCTAGCCATTGGCCTGTGGTCCGATGGTCGGTTGAGCGCTATCGAACGGCTTGCTGCATCACTTCAGACCGTACCGGTTCTCGTGATTGTCACCTTATCCCTTCTTGTTGAAACCCAGATAGCAATGCTGTTCAATCTCTCGCCAGCAGCCTCTTCCTACTGTGTTCTGCCCGTCACCATTGCACTCATGTTTCCGCCACTCGCCAACGGAGCAGGGGCGATCAGGCGTATGCCGATTCAATTGAAAGAGCTTCTTAGAATTTGGGGTGCTCCGTCTCTCTGGAAGATCCGGCGTGTGTACCTTCCCCTGGCTATTCCTGATATCTTGACCGGAGTCCGCGCAAGCTCCACGTGGGCGGTCGGAGCTACGCTGATAGCTGAAGGTCTTTTAAACGGGGTCAGCGGTGACAGCAACACGCTGGGTCATTTCCTAGTTCGGCCCTTTTCAAGCAGCGCCTCACCGGGTAGGACGCCCGCTGTAATACTGATTGCGACTGTGCTTGGCTTCTTGGTGTACCTGTTGTTTGTAGGCATTCAACGCTATTGGGAAAGTCGCCTGATGGGCGACTCAGCGCAGGTTGAAGTCGATCTTGGGCTTCGAATGCGAGAAAGCCTGCACGGAAATAATGAGGAGTTGACTTTCAAATGAATAAGCCTGTACTCCGAGCGCTGCTTCTCTTCTCGGCGGCTACGTTTCTCGTTGGCTGTAAGTCGGCGCCACGCGAATTGATACTTCAGCGAGAATGGACTGCCAACGCGGAGTTTGCGGGCGACGTCTGGGCGTCAACAATCGCACAGCAACATGGATTGAAGCTGGACGTCCGAGAGGGATCTGAAATTATCGATCCGATCAAGCTGGTTCGAGCAAACATTGCCCAGTTTGGAGTCGCCAGTGCGGATCGAGTTTTGCGGGAAAACGAGAACGGGGCCGGACTCGTTATCCTTGCAGCGGCTACCTACCGCTCACCGGTCGTTTTCCTGACGCACCCTGCGGCCAAAATCAACTCTCCGGCAGATTTCAAAGGTCGCCGGATCGGAATTCAGCCTGGGACCAACACTGACTTGATATTGAGAGCCCTCATAAGAACGGTACCTCTCACTAGCAAGGATATGGAAATTGTGGATTCTGGCTGGGGAACTACTAATTTTGAGAGCGGACGATTGGATGTCCTTGGTGCCTTTGATTACGATGAGCCGGTTCAGCTGGATCTCAAAAAGGTTCCATACAACATGATCTTACCTGAGAACTACGGGGTGCGTTTTGTCGGGACCGTATATTTCGCTTCTCGATCGTTCGTGCAAAAGAACCCCGAAATTGTGCAGACATTCATGAATTGCTTGGTGGATGGATGGAGCCACGCCCTGAGCCATCAGACAGATGCAATCAACATGGTCGGAGCCCGTTTTCCCGCCATGGATGAAAGCAAGGAGCTTCTTTCCCTCGCGCGTGGGAAAGTGTACTTCGCAGGGGAGGATGGAAAGCTGCTATATGCGTCTGAAGATCGCTGGAACGCCATGGGCCGGGAGCTCGTCTCTCTTGGGGTTTTGCATCAATTTGTCTTCTCGGACAATGTCGATTATCGCTTTCTTGACGTTGCGTTGAATTCTACGACTCCATCCCAATGATTGAGACATTGACAGATTCAACGGCTTTTCGATCTCGCAGAGAAGCAGCATGGGCACATAACATCAGTTATTGGCTCTCCGAGCCGCTTCGACATGTAGCAGATGTTGGCGACTACATCGCGGACAGAGTGAGCATCCTCTGCCGGGACAGCGGCGCCTCGCCCTCGACCGTGGTTGACATGGGATGTGGCAGTGCATGGCTCTTGCGCTACTTGCTCGACAGACGTCTCGATATGTCTTATATCGGTCTGGACGGGACTCCGGCATTCATCGATCATGCCGACCACGCATATGAGGGGATTAAAGGTGCATCTTTTGTCCTCGCGGATGTGGAAACTGAACTTACTTTTCCAATCCGAGCGGATGTAATAGTCAATGCCTTCAACTTCTTTGAGGTCTGCGATCTGCCGATGGCAATGCACAACGCGGGCAAGCTCCTTCGCGCGGGCGGAAAGCTGCTAACGTCAACAATCGACAAGACCTACTTGATCCTGGCTCTGAGTGCAGATCTGGACGAGTTCTACGAAAACTTGCGCAGGTATCAAGATCTTCCCGGTATCAAATACGGCTTTCAACCCATTGATCTAGGCGGAGCTATTTCAGAAGTGCTTGAATATCCAAGCGTCTTGTATTCCACCCAGGATTACATCGATACGGCATTGAAGTCAGGGCTTCGGCTTGTGAATTATGTTGAACAGCCATTTACTGCGAAGACCGTACCGAAAATATACTGCCACCTGGAATTCGAGAAAGTTGTACATGACATCAACCCATGATGCGTGGCCACTGCGCCTACGTGAAATAATGCGTAGATAGCCGTAGGGCGTTAACCGTTTTGTTTCGCGCCGCGCATTGAGAGGCCAAGGGCATGCTTCTGGTTCGAGACGTTCGATTCAAATATTATCGACAGCCCGTTTACGCCCTGAACGGCATCTCGCTGCGCTGTGAAACGGACGGCGTCACGACAATCGTTGGAAGATCGGGCGTGGGCAAATCGACCCTGATCGCCTTGATCGCTGGCATCTATCACTTGACCGACACTCTTGTTGGCGATTTCCAAGGTCATATTGCGATCGACGGTCGATCGCCGGACACTTTGATCGGGCCCTCATTGATCTCGTGGGTTCCACAGGAACCCATATTGTTGGAGCACTTGAGCGTCGTTGAGAATGTTATCTTGCCTCTAACCATTGGCGCCAGACCGGACTCCGCCGTCGCCGCCGCGACGTCTCTCCTCGACGACCTGGGAATAGGATCATATGCACAGAGTCGTCCTCGTAACTTAAGTGGGGGGATGAGGACAAGGGTGTCGCTGGCCCGAGCTTTGGTAAGCGAGCCAAGATATCTTTTCCTTGACGAACCCTTTGCCGGTCTTGACCTTATGAACAGGTGGAATATTTACCGGATTCTGAAGAAACGAAGAGGCCGAGCAGGACTCTCGACAATCATGACCTCTCATGATATTCCCGAATCAATCATCCTTAGTGACCGAATTGCCATCCTCAACAGAGTTTCGACGGGTCTTAAGGTTGAGGTCGTCCCACAAGACAACTTTATTCCTAATCTTGATGACCCTTCTGAATGTCTGCGATTGGCACGGAACCGTGCTGGTCCGATTGAAGCTGAGCTGTTCAAGAACATGCCTGCCTCTGAAGTCTCCTGACCGCTCAGACGGCGTCACGAAGCTGATGGGCAAATCTACCTGCAAAATACGAAACCCACTATGTTGCTGACACGCGAGGTTCTGTCGCAACCACACGAGCCGCAATCAACACGTAGGTAATCGCCGATACCAAAAACTGAAAGGCTATCGCCCCGCCGACGAAGTATTCCTTGGAGGCCCAGATATTCACTATCTTCGGTCTGTTTACCGGGACACTGCGTTGAAAATCTGCATGCCAGGGCACCATAGCGAAATGCTGCTGATAAAACATATGTTCTTGATAGTGGACAATCAGAAATAACCCCAGGCAGAAAAACGCCAAACACATCGGGATGTCTACAACCAAAACGCCATTACGCGACTCGCTTTTGTGACTCTGGATGAGCGTTATCGTATCGCCGGTATTATCTAAGAGATCTCTTAGCGGCTTCAGACCTTCTTGGTTGCCGTTAGTTGCCGTCAAACAGCGTTCAGCCTCAAGCAAGGCAAGGGCAAGACCTTTCTGCTTCTCGGCAAGCAAAGCCTCCTTTGCCTCCATTCCTTGCCACGTGAAGAGATCGTTCAGAAAAAAAGTGACTGCCACGCAACAAACAGCTCCAAAATGCCAATACAACCAATTGGGGTGGGCGATCGCTTCGAAGATACCGATGATCGCCAAAACAAGAAACGAAACCGCAAGGAAAAGGCACAGATTAGCGGCGAGAAGGAAGTGCCTCTCTATTTCCTCATGATTTCCCATTTGATCGAACCAATAAACGATCGTTATAACCGTGGTGGCTAGCAAAGACGCGAGCTCCCATTTTCCCACGTAGGTAAAGTCGA
>Ga0210388_10001368_pt1 | contig 19184 bp, 19 predicted proteins | sample IncBWC19OmetaG_FD_155485 | JGI IMG/M metagenome (GOLD analysis project Ga0210388, IMG submission 155485) | Forest soil microbial communities from Barre Woods Harvard Forest LTER site, Petersham, Massachusetts, United States - Inc-BW-C-19-O ... | reverse complement strand
CACGGGATAAAGCACGTAGACATAAACCAACGTGATGCAGGCCGTCCAGAATAGAATTTCGATCATGGCGTCGGGCTTCTCTGTGGCGTTGCGGCGTCCATGAGACAGGGGGCACCGGGTCCCTTGTCCGCCCTAATAATTAATCATAGCACGCTGATCTTTCGAACCTGCGTGATGAGCGCGACGTTGCGCTGCTCCGACCCGCCAAAGCTATTGGAAGCTCGAACTCGTCACCCCAGCAGCTCAGCGCGGACGCGCTTCGTACAGGTGTACGAAATCACCAAAAGTGATCGGGAATTCGACCATTTCGTCGGAATTGAATGGATCGAATCCCACTTCGTCTTCCAGTTTCGCGACGATGATTGCGAAGCTCAGCGAGTCGAGGCCGGAATCGAGCAATTTCAAACCATCCGACAGTGGCACAAGTGTGCGCTTCTGCTCTTGCGCCACTTGTTCGAATATCGTCGTGACCTTGGACCTTACAGACATTCCCATTTGCTCCGTTCTTGGATTTGCCTAGTTTATCCTCATCGGCTCGCCTCTACATCCGTGATTGCCGTCTATTCCGTCACAGTGCGGTGTTGTTCGAGCGCTAACCTCTGCGAGGGCAAACGCGGACGGCGAATTTGCGAAATATAGCAGGCAGTGCGGTCGCCTGGCGACGTGTGCCACGGAGGCCGGTCCTTCGGCGGCGCAAATTGAGATATCCGGGGAAATCCGGCCATGCGTCCGTGCGCAGCCCAACCGCCTCGAAATGCGGAGCATTTCGCTGATCGGCACGGGAGCGATCATCTATACTTTCTGCTCGGTGCACCCATTGGCCGCCATCATCAGATAGAAAGGTAGCGAAAGAGATGAGTGAAGTCGTCGCCATTGTCGGGTTGGGATACGTGGGTCTGCCGCTCGCTGTGGAATTTGGCAAGAAATTTGACACTATCGGTTTCGACCTGTCGGCCGAGAAAGTCGACAGTTACCGCAAGTTTTGCGACCCCACGGGGGAGATATCCAGCGAAGAATTACGGGCCGCGACGCGATTGACCCCCACCAGCGATCCCTCCGGCTTGAGTCGCGCCGATTTCATCGTGATTGCGGTCCCGACACCGGTAGACGTGGGGCACATTCCGGATTTTGGCCCTTTGATCGGCGCTTCAACGACGGTTGGCCAGCACATGAAGAAGGGCGCCATCGTGATCTACGAGTCCACGGTGTATCCAGGCGCGACCGAAGAGGTTTGCGTTCCCTTATTGGAGCGCCATTCTGGGATGCGATGGAAGCAGGATTTTCACGTCGGCTATTCTCCCGAGCGAGTCAATCCTGGCGATAAGGAGCACACGGTTTCGCGGATCATCAAGGTCGTCTCCGGCGACGACAATTTGACGTTGGCCAAAGTCGGCGATCTCTACGCGTCCATCATCACCGCCGGGGTACACCGGGCCAGTTCCATCAAAGTTGCGGAGGCTGCCAAGGTCATCGAGAACACCCAGCGCGATCTCAACATTGCGCTGATGAATGAACTGGCGTTGATTTTCCATCGCATCGGTATCGATACCTTGGAGGTCTTGCAGGCGGCCGGCACCAAGTGGAACTTTCTACCGTTCCGACCGGGTCTGGTCGGTGGCCATTGCATCGGGGTCGACCCCTATTACCTGACGCATAAGGCAGAAAGGATCGGCTACCATCCGCAGGTCATTTTGGCGGGGCGGCGAATCAATGACGGCATGGGTGCTTACGTTGCGCAACAGACGCTGAAGCAACTCATCCTGAACGGCAGCCCGTTGCCGGGCGCCAAGGTGATCGTTCTGGGAATCACATTCAAGGAGAATTGTCCGGACCTGCGCAACTCCAAAGTCGCGGATGTGATACGCGAGCTAAAGGAACTCGGATGTGAGGTAAGCGTCCACGACCCAATTGCGGACTCCAGCGAGGCCGTGCACCACTACGGCGTAGCGCTTACACCTTGGGACGATCTTCCTGTCAACGCCGATGCCGTTGTCGCAGCGGTTCCGCACAAAAGCTACTCTGGGATGCCCCTTCGCGACCTCTTGGCCAGCCTGAAAAGGGGCGGAGTCTTTATCGATGTGAAATCCGCGTTTGACCGAACCGCCATCAGCGAGGCCGGATTTCGCATGTGGAGACTGTGATGCGCTATGCGCAGGTGCGCGCGGAACTTGCCAACGCTCCACGGAGGTGGCTGGTTACGGGGGCAGCCGGCTTCATTGGCAGCAATCTTTTGCAGTCTCTGCTAGAGCTCGAGCAGCATGTAGTGGGCCTCGATAATTTCGCCACCGGGCACCGAGCGAATCTCCAAGAAGTTGAAAGCTGTGTGGCGCCCGCTCAATGGGCGCGCTTCCGTTTCATCGAGGGCGACATTCGCGATCCCGATGCTTGCCGGCGAGCCTGCGACGCGACTGATTTTGTCCTGCATCAGGCAGCACTCGGAAGTGTGCCGCGCTCGGTCGCAGATCCGATCACTACGAATTCGGTCAATGTTGGTGGCTTTCTCGAGATGTTGATGGCCGCACGGTTAGCAGGCGTAAAACGCTTTGTCTATGCCGCGTCCTCGTCCACGTATGGCGATCATCCGGGTCTGCCCAAGGTCGAATCCTTGATTGGAAAGCCATTATCGCCGTATGCGGTCACCAAGTTTGCAAACGAGCTGTATGCCGAAGTCTTTTCGAGCACCTACGGTTTCCCCTCGATCGGCCTGCGCTATTTCAACATCTTTGGTGCCCGCCAAGACCCCAATGGGCCTTATGCGGCCGTGATTCCGAAATGGATCGCTGCGATGATTCACAATGAGCCCGTGCACATCAATGGCGACGGCGAGACCAGCAGGGACTTCTGCTACGTTGCCAACGCCGTGCAGGCCAACCTGTTGGCGGCGACCACCACCGACCCCTCCGCGGTGAACCAGGTGTACAACGTTGCCGTCGGACAGCGAACCTCGCTCAACGAACTCTTCGAGCATCTGCGCGGCATGCTCACTCCACGCTTAGCGCACTTGACCGGATTTTCGCCCATCTATCGGGATTTTCGGGCCGGCGACGTGCGCCATTCGCTGGCAGACATCAGCAAGGCCAACCGCTTATTGGGATACGGGCCTACGCATACCATCAACAAGGGACTCTCTGAAGCCATGGAATGGTATGTGGGTCACCTGAGCGGCGAAAAGCAGTCGTGAGCGCGCGGAACTGCGCATGACCGGCAACACCGACATTATCGCTTGAAGCCGGCGGCGTCGACAAACTACTGGAAAGCCCTCGGCAATCTCGGATTGCCGGCGCGCGCCGCGATTCTCGGCGGACTTTTCTTCCTCGAAAAAAACCTCCTAACTCAGTTCGTCGACGTTGAGCGCGCCGACGCAGCCCTTGGCATCGGCGCCAGCTTGCGCGTTGCGCAGAATTTCGGATTTCGATTCATCGTGGCACTCGCGGCCACGTTGACTGTGTTTGCTTTTACCCGTGGCGAGGCGTGGAGGTCACTGAGCAGGTTGGCGCCGCCGCCAACGGCATACCCACGGCCAGCCTGGATTGGCGCACACTTCGGGCTCGTCGCGTGCCTTGCGTGGCTGGGCTCGCTGCTGTTTCCGGCGACTCCGTCCCCGATCCCCTTCGAGGCGGTCGTTTGTCTTTGGGTGGCTTGCGGCGCAGCCGCTATTGTCTGTGCCTTCTCCGCGATGGCGCCACTGCCGCTTTGGCTGAAAGCCGCGCGAACGCTCGGCAATATTTGGCTCTACGCTGCCGCAGCCGCGCTGGCCGCGGCCTGGGCGATACCGCTTAGCCAAAAATATTGGTGGTCAACGGCCGCGGCGACATTCGAACTCGTCAGACTGATGTTGCTACCCATCCTGCCGGGGTTGACCGTGGACCCCACAACTCGGGTCCTGGGCACGCAGCGCTTCGCCGTCGAGATCCTGGATTATTGCTCGGGTGTTGAGGGCATGAGCCTCATCCTGGTCTTTACGATCGCCTGGCTCTGGTATTTTCGAAAAGAATATCGCTTTCCCCGCGCGCTGCTGCTGATCCCGATTGGACTGGCGCTCATGTTCGCTCTGAACGCCGTTCGCATCGCCGTGCTAGTGCTCATCGGCAATGCCGGCTACCCCGAAGTCGCCGTTTTCGGATTCCATTCGCAGGCGGGCTGGATCGCGTTCAACGCCGTTGCCGTTGGGATCGCTGTCTGGACGCGGGGCAGCCGCTGGTTGAATCGGAGCACAGAGCCGATTGCAGGCAATCAATCGGACAATCCGACGTCCATCTTTTTGATGCCGTTGCTCGCAATTCTAGCGGCTGGAATGTTATCCCATGCACTGTCGGGCAAGTTCGAGTGGTTGTATCCGTTACGCCTGTTCGCCTGTCTGGCGGTGATCGTGATTTATCGGCATCGTATTGCGACGCTCGATTGGCGCTGGAGCTGGCGCGGACCGCTGCTCGGCATCGGTGTCTTCGTCGTTTGGATTGTCGCAGTACATCTCCTAGCGCCGGATCGCGGCATGCCGGAGGCGCTGGCGGCCGCGTCGCCAGTGCTGCGCTCGAGCTGGATCGTCTGCCGGGTTGCAGCGTCGGTATTGACGGTACCGCTGGCTGAGGAACTTGCGTACCGCGGATTTCTGATGCGGCGCTTACAGACCCGCGAATTCGACTCGCTGGCGTACGAACGCGTGGGCTGGTTCGCGGTTGTGGTGAGCTCGATTGTCTTCGGCGCCGCTCACGGAGCGTTGTGGGTGCCCGGAAGCGTGGCCGGATTCGCGTACGGCTGGATCGTCAAGCGTCAAGGCTATCTCGGCGAGGCGGTGACCGCGCATATGACGACGAACTTCCTAGTCGCGGCTGGTGCGCTCGGATTTGGCAACTGGGCGGGGTTTTGAAATTGATTTCAGCTGACGCAAATCCTGCTTTAACCACACCCGGCGAACAGGCGTTCAAACCATCGCGGCCGGTACTAATTTAACATAACGTCTTTTCGAATGTATGGTGGCACTCGTTTGAGAGGATACCTGTTGATGGTCAACGACCATTCCTTGTACGATCCAGCCAAGAAGCCCCGTCGGACGTGAGAGAGGATGCGATGGTAAGAAAACTTGGCTTGGCGATCCTGTTGGCCACTGTCGCGGGTGTCGCGTCGGCTACTCCTCCTGGTGTTTCTTGCACGACCGAGTACTTTTGGGGCATCTTCCCCTACGAAGTCTGCACGGTTGATCCCTCGCACAAACATGTTGTCGCTGCCCCGGAGATTGACTCGGCTTCCGCAGTCGCCGGTCTGACCTTCATGGTCGCCGGTTTGGCGTTGTTGCGCGGTCGTCGAAGCAAGTTTTGCAAGGCCTAACTGCCAGTGAGAAGCCTTGCCGTGCGCGCAACGCGCTCGGTGCCTTACGTGGATTGGGCCGTTCTTGGCCGATAGCCAATCGTTAGAAACACCCTATTCTCGCTGTAGCCAGTGTTCACACCCGGTACGGCTCCCACGCCCGACGCGATGCCTACGCCCGACACGGTCCGGGACGAGTGATCGTAACGCAATTTAATTTCCAGCCCCCGCCCCTCGCGAAACGTCAACGCCGCACCGACAAGGCCATCCGTTTCAGAGTAGTCGGTGTTGGTGTATTCGGTTCGGAAGACACCACCTCGGAGTTGGGCGGTCAACACGCTGCTTAGTTTCCGCTCGATCCTAAACTCGGCGCTGCCGCGCGTCAGATCTTGCAACGGCTGGCCATCATAAGAATCTTTTTCCCAAGTTCCGCTCACGCCAATCGTCGTGCGATTGCGCGCGTACTCCCACGCGACGGAGCCATAAGTCACTGTGTAGTTGTTCAGCGATAGCGAAGCCGGCGCCGTTACGATGCCTCCAATAGCGCCGCCCTGCAGATTGGCGAAAGCGGTGCTCGCGTCGGTTATATCGCGTCCAACCGTGAATGTGAGCTTGGATACCGACGAGAGTTGGCGCGATAACTGCAGCTTCGCGTCAGGTCCAGTGAAGGACTCCGAACCTTGATCAACTTTCGTGACGCCCAGATTCGCCGTCAAATCAGTGCGAGCACCCTGTACTGCATAGCGGACGTACACACTGGTGCGGTCGAAATCTGTGTTGACCTCGGTGTTATCGAACAACATTCGCTTAAAACTTCCATTTATCGAAATGCTCGACTGCGCGGATAGCGCCATCCCCAGGGCTGCGCTCCCAAGCACTGCATTACTATCGAAGGGATCGGTCTGGTAAGTCGTTTTTTCATAGCGTGCGCTCAAGTCCAAGAAAACCGTCGGTCCAAATCTGAAGGCGGCATCCGGCCCGGTGGCCACATAGTTGATGTTTTGAAGATTGGTCGGTACGACGGCCGTAAAAGGATCGATCTGTGCCTGGCCAAAACTTTCTGTGAGCACCCAGTTCACGCGTTCCGGAACAAGCGCGACCTGGGCGCTGCCGTCAAATCGGCCGATCAATTGATTGCTGTAGGCATTCTGCAGGTAGTAAAGATCACTGAAGTCGCCCTTGGCATCGATGTCAAATCGCCGGGATTGGTCCTTTAAGTTAAAGTCAAGATCCGCGACTGCGATGGTTTGACTGACTTTGTTCGTCTCAACGAGAGTTACGTTGTCCGTTTCTCCAATGCCCACGTCTGCGCCATAGGTGAACGATTCTGCGGGGGCGCCCTGTGAGGGAGTCACAGTGCCCAATTCCCCCACTGCTGCGCCGACAGGGCGGTTGACGGTTTGTGAATGAGCGATCGCCACGAACATCAGAGTCGAGGAGATTCCGATCGAAACGCGGCGGACGCGGAGTTTAAGGACCATCGGCCGGATTACCGTACGCTCCGTACCCGTAGTACCCTTCCGTAAATCCGACCGTAACTTGATTCAGAATCACACCCCCAGCTTGCTTTTCATCGAACATGCCGATTGCAGCTTGCACGGCATGGCGCGGCGTTTCTCCGGCGCGCACCACCAGAACCACTTGCCCTGCAAGTTTCACCAGTGCGCGGCCTTCATTGGTAATTAGCAGGGGCGGTGAGTCCAGCAGTAAAATTCGCCGCGGATTGCGTGCGCATAGGCTGGAGACAACTTGGCGCATTCGGTTGCTGCTGACTAACTCGGCGGTGCCCTCCACTCGGGTGCCCACCGGTAAAATCGAAAAGCCACGCAAACTCGTGGGTATAACGAGCGCCTCAGAGTCCAAGCTTGGGTCCGTCAGCGCATCGAGCAATCCTTTCCGCTCGCGCAGTCCAAATATGTCCGTGATGTGATGTTTCGCCACGTCCGAATCAACCAGCAATACGGAAATATCCCGTTCCTGTGCCAGGCTAAACGCAAGATTGATGCTGGTGAACGTCTTCCCATCACCCGGCACCGCGCTCGCAACCATGATGATGCGAGGCTCCCCGCCCGTGCTATCACCGGAGAGCGCCTTCTCAATCAACGGGCGCTTGATTCGCCGATAGTTATCGGCGAACTGCCGATCTTTAGCCACTTCCGGAAGATAACCGGCGGCGCGCAATGCATTGACATTGATCGCAAATCGGTTTGCGGTCTTCGTCGAATCCTCTAATCCATTGACCGTTGGCGGCTCAACAGCATTGGCCACAACCCCGCCTAGGACTGGTCTTTTGGTGCCCGACTGCTGGTTCTTCAGCCGGGCAATGGCTTGTTCGACTAGGCTCATATCTTTACCAAGGATTGGATCGCGGCGACGCTGAGTCTGGCGCCCGACCAGTTCAGCGCGAGCACTAACCCAAGCGCAATAGCCAGGCAGGCGGCAGCCGCGGAAATTCGCCACATATGGCGCAAATTTTTCTTTCTTTGCGCGGTCGGAAAGGCAACACCCACCACGCCGAGTACTGGGAAAGCGGTCAACTCGTTGAGCGCGCGTACCGAACTGAGCACCGGCTTGATTGTATGCAGCCCGTAGGCGATGGCGGCGCCCGCGCCAAGCGCCGCGAGCCATATTAGTCCGAGGAACAAAGTCCGTTTCGGCCACACCGGAACCAGCGGCGAGGTCGGCGGAAGAACGACTTCAAACCGCACCGAGCCCGCATTATCTGCCCGCTCGCCCAAACGTGCCTTCTGATAGCTCTCGAGCAACGCGGTGTACTGAGCTTTGTTCACATCGTAATCACGATTGAGTTGCTGATATTCCGCCTCGACCTGCGGTGCGCTGTTTAGGCGCTGACGAAGATCCGCCACGGTGCCTTGATGCTGCGCCAGTTCGCGTCGGAGTGCGGCAATTTCGACATCCACTTTGTTCAGTTCGAGCTGCATGCTTTGATATACTGGGTTATTGCCCGCACCGCTCGAAGCGACAGCGGTCGCGTCGCCGCGGCGCAGGCTTTCCAACTCCGCTTTGCGGCGATTCTTGAGCTCCTCCAGTGTGGCCCGCATCGCGATCACATCCGGGTGCTTATCAGTGTACTTGAGCAACAACTCGTCGAGCTTTGCCTGTGCTTCCTGAATACGGCTGAGCGTATCGCTGCCTGCGCCTGCTCCGCGTCCGCCTGTGGCGGCTGAACTTCCCGCCGCAGACACGGCAGAATCACTGTGCAATTGCTTCGCCAGCTCATCGCGCCGACTCATTGCCACGGACAGATCCGACTCGGTCTTCTTTGCGGCATCCACTTCCTTCTGCAGCTGTGCGAAGTATCCGCCTTGATCGCTCGGCATCAGACCCACATTCTTCTTCTTGAATGCCGCCAGCCTGTCCTCTGCCGTGCTCAACCGCTGTTCATAGTCCTTGATCTGCGTCTCAAGAAATTTCTGCGCATGTTGTGAGCCTTCGCGCTTGCCGCCCAAGGTTTCCTCTATGAACGTGTTCAGCAATGACTCGACCACGCGCAGGCCCCGCGTCCGGTCGCCATCGGTGAAGTGGAAGCTGTAAATCGTACCTGCCGTACTGCGCTCGTCGCCTTGACTGCCGGCGCTGAAGACGCCGAGGACGATGCGGTTACTCAACTTATCAAGGATCTTGTCGCGCACCCGCTCGTCGGTCACTGTCGACGGCAAAACGCCAGCTTCTTTGGCAATGCGTTCCAATTGCGGACCTTCCAGCAAGGATTGGCGCACAAAGTTGATTTGCGAATCGACGTTTTGATCGATGGTCAAGCCCTGCAAGGCTGGTTTTAGCGCCGTGCGTGTATCAACGAAGACGCGAGCATCAGCTTCATACCGATCCGGCAGAGCGAATACCACTGCCCACCCAATCAATGCGAGGGTGAACGCTGTAATCAACGCAATCCAACGAAACCGCCACGCGCCCCGCATTTCATCGAAGACATGATCCAGTGCCGGCGTCATGAATTGCCCCTCAGCATCAAAAGCGGGTTTCCGGCACTACCAGTACATCCCCTGGCTTCAGAAGCAAGTTCTGTTTCATGTCGCCGTTGTTGACCAGAGCATCGAGCTTAACTTTGATTTCGGTTTGTTTGCCATTTTCGGTGCGCACGATATGGGCCCGGTTGCCCGCGGCGAATTGACCCAACCCGCCAACCGCTAGCACGGCATCAAGCACCGTCATTCCATCTCGATAGGGCAGAGCTTCAGGAGTCTTCACCTGGCCGATAACCTTCACCTGACTGAACACGCTCACCGCGATCATCACCACCACATTGACCTTGGGCGCCTTGACGTATTCAGCCAACGATTTTTCAATGTCGCGCGCCAACTGCGACGGAGTCTTTCCCACCGCAATCATGTCCTCGACCAGGGGCGTGGAAATCTTTCCGTCGGGCCGCACCGGAACTGTGGCGGAAAGTTCCTCGTTTTGAAAAACGTACACTTTCAATGTATCGCCGGGACCGATGCGATAGTCGGCCGGAATCCCCGCGTCGGGGGCGGGAGCGACGGACGGTGGTTCGGCCGCGATAGCGGGAAGCCGCATGGAAACGCCCAGAATACACAGCGCCGCTATCCCAGAAACCAGGAAGATTTGCATTTTCAATGGGTTGGCATGCACCACGCGCGCTATCTTACCTCGGCGCATTAATGGCCGACCAAATATTCGTCGGATCCTAAACCCTGAGGGCTCGGCCCCGCGTGGTGGATGGAAATGTTAAGTTAAAGATCTGCGATGGTGCGAGTGACGGACCTCACACTCTGGAATGCATTAAGTCCGCAATCTGCGACAGATTGCACCAACCGAACACCCGTACTTTAATCGGCGCATGCCAACGATCGGGCGTCTCAAAACACTGCTTTCGCTGTCGGTATTGCTGATCGGCGGGCTGCTTCTGGCGGGCTGCGGCGGTGGTAGTGTGGGAACCGGAGGGTCTCCGGATGCCGCGGCAGCGGCAGCGACACCCGCGTCGGCGCCACCGCCCGCCCTCACACCTGTAGAACTTACCGGCACGCCAGCGACCAGCGTCACCGCCGGCCAAAACTATCTATTCCAGCCCAAAGTCTCTCAAGGCGGGGGCGTCGTAACATTCAGTATCCAAGCGCAACCGACGTGGGCGACATTCGACGCCGACACAGGAGCATTAACCGGCACGCCGGCAACAGCTAACGAGGGTACTACCGGAAGCATAACTATTACCGGTACTAATGGCAGCAGCAAGTCATCGATTGGTCCCTTCGCAATTACGGTCAACGCGCCGGCACCACCACCCCCCGCAACCGGCTCAGCCACTCTGACCTGGACTGCGCCTACCGAGAACACTAATGGAACCCCGATTGCCGGCCTTGCCGGGTACCATATTTATTACGGAACCACCGAAAACACATGGACGACGACCATCACAGTTGCAAGCCCCACGGAAACCTCGTACGTCGTTAGCGGGCTAGCGCCCGGCACCTATTATTTTGCGGTGGTTGCCTACAACGCGGCCGGCATGGACAGCCCTCAATCGAACGTGCTAAGCAAAACGATTTGAGGGAATGGGTCGAGGGGTCTTTCCGTAGCTGCTTTCTCAATCGAAATCAATCGCTGCTAACATGACGCGGTCCGTACAGGTGGTATCGGCTCCTTATGGCGTCATGCAAACTCTCTGGTTACGGGATAGGCTTACTGTCTGCTGCACTGCTTTTAGCGGCTTGCTCGGGGGGTAATGTTACGGCGGCTGCGGGTACGCCCCCGGCCACCGGCACGGCTATCCTGTCCTGGACCGCCCCGACCAAGAACGCGGATGGCAGCCCGATAACGGGTCTCGCGGGTTACCATATTTACTACGGTACGGATCCGAACCACTTCACGCAGACCATTAAAATCAGCGGAGCCGCGTCCACGAAATATGTCGTCAATGGGCTCGCTGCAGGCACCTACTACTTTGCAGTAAGCGCGTACAACGCGGCAGGACAGGAAAGCGTCAAATCGAACATCGCAAGCAAGTCGATTTGAACCGGCCGCTGCCCAACAGCTATTGGGTAATCCCCGGTCGCCTGCTAGCCGGCGAATACCCGATTGGCGATTACACCGATGCTCGTGCCCGCCTGACCGTGTTTCGAGAAGCCGGCTTCAACTACTTCATCGACCTCACCGAGCCCGGTGAAATGCCGGCCTATCGGCACCTGCTGCCTGTCCACACCAAGTACCTGAGTTCCCCCATCGCCGACACCGGTTTGCCCAAGAACACCGTCCAAACCTTGAGCTTACTCGCCGACATTCGCGCGGCGCTCGACGCCAAGCGCCGCATTTACCTGCACTGCCGCGCCGGGATCGGCCGAACGGGTCTTGTCGTCGGATGCTATCTGGCAGACGAGAGCGGCGACGGCAAGGCCGCCGTCAAGGAATTGAACCGCTTGTGGCTGCAGAGCGAACGTGCCAAGAGCTGGCCCAAGGTGCCGCAAACTGAAGAGCAGGCCGACTACATTCGCCACTGGCCCAAGCTCAAAGTAAATTCCAAGTAGGCCATGCACCAGGGCGGTGCCAGTTCGGGCCCCCATCACGAAACTGCCTCGCGATGAGCGATACAGTGTTACCGTGGGCGATACCCTTAGGAGACTCGAGTGAATCCATACAAGCCTAGCCCCACCATGGGACGACCCTCTGCATCCTCCTCCCCCGAGGATCCGATGATGGACTTCAGAGCACGGTTGGTGCACCAGCAAGCCGAAGCCGCCGAACGGCGTCGGGTGGATCTCGCCGAGCAGTCCTCGCGCTTGAAGACCCCCGAAGAACGCATTCGCATCTGGGAGCGCATTCACGAAGTCACGCTGCCGAAGGATCCCGCGCACCGGCTGGTGGAAATCATTGCGACCAATACCGGATTGACCGACGCGGACGTGCGTGACGAGCAGCAGCGCCGCGCGATGCTGAGGGCCGCAGTCTAGCCGAGGACTTTTATTCGAGGTATTTCGCCGGCGTTTTGCGGCGAATTTCTTCGCGCGTGACACCGGGCGCAAGCTCGATCAGCTTGAACACATCCTTGCGGGTCGGCCTCGAAAAGACTCCCAGCTCCGTGATCACCACGTCGACGACGTTTAAACCGGTGAGCGGCAATTCGCAGCGCGCTTTGAATTTCGGCTCGCCGTCCTTGGAGGTGTGCTCCATGACCACCGCCACGCGCTTGACACCGGCCACCAAGTCCATGGCGCCGCCCATGCCCTTCACCACCTTGCCGGGAATCATCCAATTGGCCAGATCACCATTTTCCGCGACTTCCATAGCGCCCAGGACCGCATAATCGATGTGGCCGCCGCGGATCATGGCGAAACTATCCGCGGAGGAAAAATACGAGGTCATGGGCAGCGCGGTCACAGTCTGCTTGCCGGCATTGATCAAATCAGGATCTTCCTCTCCCTCAAATGGGAACGGACCCGTCCCCAACATGCCGTTCTCCGACTGCAGCACCACGTTGACGCCCGGCGGAATGTAGTTGGCGACCAGGGTGGGAATGCCGATGCCGAGATTCACATAGAACCCGTCCTGAAGCTCCTTCGCCGCGCGCGCGGCCATGTCCTCACGCGACCACGGCACGGGAACGCTCCTCATGCTTGCGCACGGTGTGCTTCTCGATCGGTTTCAAATAGCGCGCGCCTTGAATGATGCGCTGCACGTAAATGCCCGGCGTATGAATCATGTCGCCGTCGAGTACACCGGGTTCGACCAACTCCTCCACCTCGGCCACGGTGAAGTGCGCGGCGGTGGCCATGTTGGGATTGAAATTGCGCGCCGTTTTTCGATAGATGAGGTTGCCTTCGGTATCGCCCTTCCAGGCCTTGACGATGGCGACATCGGCGGTGAGTCCCTTTTCCAGCACATAGGTCTCGCCATCGACGGTGCGCTGCTCCTTGCCCTCGGCCACGGCCGTGCCGGCGCCGGTCTTGGTGAAGAAAGCATAGATCCCCGCACCGCCGGCGCGAATCCGCTCGGCCAGTGTGCCTTGCGGGTTGAATTCGATTTCCAATTCGCCGGCGAGATACTGTCGCTCGAATTCCTTGTTCTCGCCGACGTACGAAGAAATCATTTTGCGGATCTGGCGCTTCTGCAGCAGCAAGCCCAAACCGACGCCATCGAACCCCGCGTTGTTGGACACCACGGTGAGATCGCGAACTCCCATGGCGTGAATGGCGTCGATCAGATTCTCAGGAATCCCGCACACCCCGAAGCCGCCGCACATCAGGGTCTGGCCGTCCTTGATCACCCCGGAGAGCGCGGCTCGCGCGTCGGGAAACACCTTCTTCGAGCTTAGTTTGGCGCTCACTGCCCCTCCTAATACCGATATTGGTCGGCTTTGTAGGGACCTTCCTTGTCGACGCCGATATAGCGCGCCTGGATGTCGGTGAGCTCGGTCAGCTGCGCGCCCAACTTGGAGAGCTGCAGTCTCGCCACCTTTTCATCCAGGTGCTTCGGCAGCACGTACACGCCGATCGGATACTTCTTGGTGTTGGTGAAGAGCTCGATCTGCGCCAGTACTTGGTTGGCAAACGATGAGCTCATGACATAGGAGGGATGCCCGGTGCCGCAGCCCAAGTTCACCAAGCGGCCTTCGGCGAGCAAAATGATGCGCTTGCCGTCGGGGAAAATGATGTGATCGACCTGGGGTTTGATGTTCTCCCAGGTATGTTGCCGCAGGGAAGCCACTTCGATTTCATTGTCGAAGTGCCCGATGTTGCACACGATGGCCTGATCCTTCATGCGCTTCATGTGCTCGTGGGTGATGACATGGAAGTTGCCGGTGGCGGAAACAAAGATATCGGCTTTGTCCGCGGCGTAATCCATCGTCACCACACGATAGCCTTCCATCGAGGCCTGCAGCGCGCAGATCGGATCGATTTCGGTGACCCACACCTGGGCGGACAACGCGCGCAGCGCCTGTGCCGAACCCTTGCCGACATCCCCATAGCCGCACACCACCGCCACCTTGCCCGCGATCATCACATCGGTGGCGCGCTTGATGGCATCCACCAATGATTCGCGGCAGCCGTAGAGATTGTCGAACTTGGATTTGGTGACCGAATCATTGACGTTGAAGGCCGGGAAGGCGAGCTGCCCTTCCTTGGCCATTTGATACAGGCGCTTGACCCCGGTGGTGGTCTCTTCGGTAACGCCCTTGATCTTGGCGAGACGCGTCGAGTACCACTTAGGATCGGCTTTGAGCCTCGCCTTGATGGCCGCGAACAGCTGCTGTTCTTCCTCGTTGGCGGGTTTGGCAATCAGCGAGATATCTTTTTCAGCCCTGGCGCCCAAGTGCAGCAGCAACGTGGCATCGCCGCCGTCGTCCAAAATCATGTTGGCATGGCCGCCGTCGGGCCACTCGAAAATTCGATGGGTGTAGTCCCAGTACTCGGCCAAGGATTCGCCCTTCACCGCGAATACCGGCGTGCCGCCGGCGGCTATGGCCGCGGCTGCGTGATCCTGGGTCGAGTAAATGTTGCAGGAGGCCCAACGTACCTGCGCGCCGAGCGCGTTCAAGGTTTCGATCAGCACCGCCGTTTGTATGGTCATGTGCAAGGAGCCCGAGATGCGCGCGCCGCGCAGTGGCTGCTCGGCCGCGAACTCATTGCGAATCGCCATGAGACCGGGCATTTCGGTTTCGGCAATTTTAATTTCCTTGCGGCCCCAGTCCTGCAAGGAGAGATCCTTGACCAGATAATCCGATTGCGGCTTGATTGCTGCGTTCATGAAATCAACTCCTTAGGCTGCCCGCGTGGCTTTGCATTCGGCGGCGAGTACCTCGGCCTTGTCGGTGCGCTCCCAGGTGAACTCGTCTTCCTTGCGGCCAAAATGGCCGTATGCGGCGGTCTTCTGATAAATGGGCCGCGCCAGATCCAGCATCTCGCGCAAGCCAAAGGGCGTGAGATCGAAATGCGCGCGCACCAACTGCGTCAACCGCGCATCGGATAATTTTCCGGTGCCGAAGGTCTCGACCATGATGGAGGTGGGCTCGGCCACGCCGATGGCATAGGAGACCTGCAATTCGCAGCGCTGCGCGAGTCCGGCGGCAACAATGTTCTTGGCCACGTAGCGCGCGGCATAGGCTGCCGAGCGGTCGACCTTGGAGGGGTCCTTGCCGGAGAAGGCGCCGCCGCCATGGCGCGCGAAGCCGCCATAGGTATCGACGATGATCTTGCGCCCGGTGAGGCCGCAGTCGCCCACCGGTCCGCCGATCACGAAGCGCCCGGTGGGATTGATGTGGTACTTGGTGCGCTTGTCGATCCACTTGGCCGGCAGCACCGGTTTCAGGATTTCTTCCATCACGGCTTCGCGCAGCTGCTTGGTGGAGATGTCGTCCGAATGCTGAGTCGAGAGCACCACGGCCTCCAGGCCCACCGGCACATCGTTTTCATAGCGCAACGTGACCTGGCTTTTGGCGTCGGGCCGCAGCCACGGCAGTTTGCCGTTCTTGCGTACCTGCGCCTGGCGCTTCACCAGCCGATGTGCCAGCGTGATGGGTGCCGGCATCAGTACATCGGTTTCACTGGTGGCGTAGCCGAACATCAGGCCCTGATCCCCGGCGCCCTGCTTGCGCTCGTCCTTGCGGTCGACGCCTTGCGCGATGTCGGGCGACTGCTTGCCGATGATGTTGAGCACCCCGCAGCTGGCGCCATCGAAGCCCATGTCCGAGGTGTTGTAGCCGATATCCAGCACAGTCTTGCGAACCAGGGCTTCCACATCCACCCAGGCGCTGGTGGTGACCTCACCGGCGACGATCACCACGCCCGTCTTGACCAGGGTCTCGCAGGCCACCCGGCCGCGCGGATCCGCCGCCAGGATGGCGTCCAGCACGGCGTCCGAAATCTGGTCGGCGACCTTGTCGGGGTGGCCCTCGGAAACCGATTCCGACGTGAAGGAAAAGCTCTTACTCATTGAAATTCCTTAAAGAATTAGCCGAAATTATCCTGATATCGCCGCTCGAATTCGGCTGCGGTGAATGCATGGTTCTGCGGCCCCCGGGACTCGATTTTGATGGCTCCCATGAGGGAGGCCGTCCTGCCGATGCGTTCCCAGTCCAAGCCCTTGAGCAACCCGTGAATTAGACCAGCGCGGTAGGCATCTCCGCAACCCGTGGGATCCACAACCGCTCGAGGTTTGGCGCAGGGAATCCTCAATTTACGGCCATTGGCGTAAATGACCGAGCCGTCGGCGCCCTGGGTGACCACCAAGGCCTCCACCTGGGCCGTGATCTCCGGGATGGACAGACCGGTCTTCTGCTGCAGCAGTTCCCACTCGTAATCGTTCAAGGTCACCCAGCGTGCCTGCGCGATGAAGCGGCGCAGCTCATCGTCGCCGAACATGGGCATCCCCTGGCCGGGATCGAAAATGAAGGGAATGTTGGCGGCGGCAAACTGCGCCGCATGGTCGATCATGGCCTGGCGGCCATCCGGCGCCACGATGCCCAGGGCAACCTTGGCGCCGGCATCGGCCACCTTGTTCAAGTGGGCGTGCTGCATGGCGCCGGGGTGAAAGGCGGTGATCTGATTGTCATCGAGGTCGGTGGTGATGAAGGCCTGCGCTGTGAACGTGCCGTCGACCACCTTGATGTGCTCAACCGAGATTCCCTGCGCCAACATGCGCTCTTTGTAAGGCGCAAAATCATGACCGGCGGTGGCCATGACGATGCCTTTGTCGCCGAGTAATTTCAAACCATAGGCGATGTTCGCGGCACAGCCGCCGAATTCGCGGCGCATTTCCGGCACCAGGAATGACACATTGAGAATATGAATCTTGTCGGGAAGGATGTGCGACTTGAAGCGGTCCGGAAATAGCAGAATCGTGTCGTAGGCTACCGAGCCGCAGATCAGTGCGGATTTATCTTGAGATTCTTGCGCCATCGAACACCGTTTGATTCAAACGGCTATTCTACAGGGAAAGCGACGGGGCCCGGGCTCGTTTGGCACCAGGTCGAATTACATAACCGCAATCGAGGTGCTCAACGTATTAGCGCTTTTGCTGTTTGCTATGAAGCGGGTTCACCCAACCCCATCCGGGGATCGCAACATCGTAGTACGTCGATCTGCCTGCGCCTTCCCCTTTCGCGATCATCCCTTTTTTGATGAGATCTTCGATGTCGCGCCAGGCTGTCGCCGGTGAAACTGCGGTCATGCCTGCGAATTTTCGCTGTGTCAGACCACCCACGAATCGCCCGGGGCCGGCATCCAGCATTTTGTTGAGGACCTTGCGCTGTCGTTCATTGATGGCGGCATGCTTGTGATCGCTCCAGAACCGCGCGCGCACCACAGACTCTGCGATCACTTCAGCGCTCGCCAGGCAGGAGTCGGCGAACGCGTGCGTGAACCAGCGCAGCCAGTCCGTTACATCCCCCGCGCCTCTCTGCGCTTGATTGAGCGCTTCATAGTAGTCCTTCTGGCGACGGCGCAATTCGGAGGAAATGCCGTGCAGCCGCGTCGGCCTGTGCGCATCTTGGGCAAGAGCCAGATCGATGATTGCGCGGCCTATGCGGCCATTGCCGTCTTCAAAGGGATGGATGGACTCGAACCTGACATGCGCCAAACCGGCGCGCAAAACACCGTCGAGGGACGTGCCGCTGCTCCTGTTAAACCACTCGAGGAAACTGTACATTTCCGCGCGCACCGCGGCGGAAGGCGGCGCAACGTAGTGCACCTTCTCGCGGCCCGGTGGACCACTCACGATTCTCATAGGGTTGTCATGGCTGCGATACTTGCCGGTCCCAATAGCGCGCAACGCCGACCCGCCTGCCGGAAAAAGCGCGCCCTGCCAGCGGCATAGCCGCTCCCCGGTCAGCTCCTTGTCCCAGTCTGCGGTCGCGCTTTCCATGACATCGAGCAGGCCCTCGACGTTGCGTGGTATGGCGACAAAGTCCGGGGTGATTCCAAGGCGGCGCGCCACTGATGAGCACACGCTGGCGAGATCAAGCGTCTCGCCCTCGATGGCGGCGGTCGACACGGCTTCCTCGGACCAAACATCGCGCTCGACTCGAGCGAGTTCATCGGCGCCGATGAATTCGGCCTTGCCGAGCAGGCGACCATACTCGGTCCTCGCGCGTCGCAGAGGCTCCGCGAGAGTCTCAAGATCGTAAGTCAGCGTGGGCCATTGTGCTGATTCCCAGATCCAGGTTGAGGCAGCCATAATCAAATCATTTTATGGTGTAAATAGCCATAATATCCACCCATGAGGTGAATTTACAGCTTAATCACATCATTTTTTGAGTTGATTATGGCTGCCATCCACCTCGCAGCCCACCGACCGGCGACGCACGCGGCCGCTCAAAATGGCAGTGCGCCCCGCACTATCCCGACTCATTGCGAATCGATCTAATGGATACTGCCTCGAAAACGAAGAATCAAGGATTGAAATGACCATAGAGCGAGAGCGCCTGCGCACCAATGTGACTGGACCTAACGGTTGGCACCATTGGGGTCCCTACGTGAGCGAGCGCCAGTGGGGCACCGTACGCGAGGACTACAGCCCGGGCGGCACGGCCTGGGAATACTTTCCCCACGAGCATGCGCGCAGCCGCGCCTATCGGTGGGGCGAGGACGGCATCGCCGGCATTTCCGATGCCGAGCAATTGGTGTGTCTGTCGCTGGGACTGTGGAACGGCTGGGATCCCATCTTGAAGGAGCGCTTGTTCGGTCTCACCAACTCGGAAGGGAATCACGGCGAGGACGTGAAGGAGCACTACTTTTATTTGGATGCCACCCCGACCCATTCGTACTTGAAGATGCTCTACAAGTATCCGCATCGCGCATTTCCCTACGCCGATCTGGTCGCGGAGAATGCGCGCCGCGGCACCGACGTGCCGGAATACGAGCTCTTGGACACCGGCATATTCGCGGACAACCGCT
>Ga0210388_10001367_pt1 | contig 19186 bp, 24 predicted proteins | sample IncBWC19OmetaG_FD_155485 | JGI IMG/M metagenome (GOLD analysis project Ga0210388, IMG submission 155485) | Forest soil microbial communities from Barre Woods Harvard Forest LTER site, Petersham, Massachusetts, United States - Inc-BW-C-19-O ... | reverse complement strand
GCTAAGTCCGCGACCTTCCGCCCCGCTTCCATCTGCTTCAATGCACCGATGATCTGCTCCTCGGTGTAGCGTGTCTTTTTCATCGAAAAACTCCCTTCTGTTTTTGGAGTTTCTCAATTTTCGCTGGTAGAAGTTTCGGGGCTCAGGTCAAACTCCGCATTGAACCTCATTGAAACTACGAGGAGCCAACGGTCAGGGAAGCTCCCCCATAGGGGAGGCCGATCTTGCGCCTCCTGCCCGTTTGCTCTGATTGGGACCAGCGGAGTGCGAGGGTTGGTACGTCCTTGCCGAAAGCACAGTCCGCGACATCGAGCCGCGACAGGACGACGTTACCGCGATTGCCCCGACGACAAAATTATGAAAGACTCGGCGACATCAGCGGCGACGGCTCACCGGGATCCCGATGAAGATTCTGACAACGGGGTAGGGACCACGGCCTCTAAATCGACAAACGACTATCTATTTGCGCTCGCGAGGCGCCTCGTGTCCATGTACATCATGCATTGCCTGACCGTGAAACTCTGCGCGGTGTTCCGCCGGGGCCGCCCCGCGCGTTGGGAAACCGCCGTGGTAGCCCTTGCAATAGTCGAGTTGATGATCGACGTGGCCATAGAAATGATCCGATCCGTGATACCAAGGGCCAGCGCCGATGAAGATACCGCCGCCTCCGAACCACTCCGGCCCATAATAGCCATCTGGAGCGCAATTGTAAGGAGGAGCCTCGTAATATCCGTAGGGGCAACCAGGCGCTGCTCCGATGCTGACTCCAACTTGTGCATGCGCGGTCTCAGTGGGAGCAAGCAAAAAACCTGCAGCAATCGCCATTAAGGCGAGCGGTCTTAGTGTTTTCATATTGTTTTACCTCTTCTGACACGCTTTAACTGATCGTTTGCCTAGAAGGCGGGTCCTTCTGATTTCAAACTCCGTCCCCCCGGCTTACGCAACAGGACGAACGTTGCTGAACCGCGGCGATGCGACTGAACCCATTCGCGAGTTGCATTGAGCTAGGTAAGTATTTTCTGGCGCAGCCATCGACATAAACGTTGCAGTTCTAAAATTGCGGCGCGTGGCATTAGAGTGAACGTCGCACCCAGAGGGGTCCGCAGAGGACGATTCTCATTCATTTGTGGGATGGGCTGGAGGACGTCTATCACGGACCGCCCTAATCAACTCAGCCTGGGTTATGCTCGCCGCCACTCTCTCGCTAAGAACCGTACCAGGATCTTCTCCGTCGGACGAGGTGATAAAGAAAGAGCACCACCACGGCGCCAATAACCGCCACGAAGAGACTATAGAGGTTGAGCCCGCTCACGCCCGAGGCGCCAAAGATGTGGAACAGAAAGCCGCCTGCAAATGCACCGACAACACCCAGCAGGATGTCGAGCAGGATGCCTTCGCCCTGTCGGTTCACGATCTTGCTGCCAATATAGCCTGCGATGAGCCCGAGAACGATCCAGGCGAGAAAGGACATCGTCTCGTCAGACTGTCCCGTTAAAGTGCGCAGCGAAGCGGATTGGCCGAACGCACGAGTCGAGAAAACGAGCGCTACTAGAGGAGTCTTTTTCATGGGAGTCCTATACGGATAACAGCCGGTCGAAAAAGGAGCGGTACCGGCGCAGAGCTACGCGGAGATCTTCGGTTGAAACGTTGTCGGTTTTGTCCGACTCCGCCTCTAGTTTCTGTCGCTCCGTGGCGAATACCTCCGCTAACCGTTTAATGGTGTCGGCGACCAGTTCGTCGGCCTGTTCCACCGCTTGCCGCGGCTCGTCCACGAAGCCGATCTGAATCTTCTCCCAGCGTGAGCGGAGGCCCAGAGCGTCGGTCTGCGCGAATAAGGGCAGATTATGTTCTACGATCGCCTGTTGTGTTGTCATTTTCCTACTCCGGCGGCTTTCTCGGACGTTTGTGCCAAAAGATCGTCGAATAGCGCGTGGTAGCTGATCATGGCCTTGCGGAGATCCTCTGTGGTGCCCGAAGCTTGACTCTCCCTCAGCGCGATCCCATGCGCGACGCGGTAGTTTTCCACCACCAGCGGATGATCCACCGACAGATCGGCCGCATTTTGATCGAAGTCCCCTACCGGATAGCCGCGCTGGTGCATCACATCCTGAACTAGCCCGTCCGCGTGATTCACCGCTGCCCGCGGATCGTCCACGAACAGGGACTGCTCCCGCCGCCAGTCTTCGCCGTAGCGCGAGCGCTCGTCGTCTGTGAGAGGCTGAATGTGAAACTTCGCGACACGGTTCGCTCTTTTATCGAGCTCCGATTCCGCGTGCGAGCGATCCCGATGCTCGCCGACAGCCTTGTCGTATTCGGGGCCGAATTTCGCGCGCAGATTCTGAGTCCGGCGTTTCTGTAGATACATCCAGAGAGCAAAGCCGACCGCTAGAACAATGCCCGCGATCAGGGCCACCGTGAGCTGACTGAGGTTGGATAGATTCATGCTCTCGCTTGTGCAGGTGGATGCCCAAAGCGCCGCCAAGTCTTGAGACCCGTTTGTCATGAAGGAAGACAACACCGTGTCTTACGGCACGACGTGGGATGCTCCTCTCCGACAAGTTCATCGTTGAGCGAAGCAGCCTTCACCTCACTGCGCCGCAACCGCCGCGCAGACCCGAGAACACGCACGTTATCTCCGGTTACCCCCGTGGTATCGTTGGCGTCTCCGGTGGTGGCCAGCGAAGGCAGGCGCGGCAGCAAGAGCGGCGAATAACAATAGAATCAGGATTTTCTTCATTTCTGCTCCGGTAATTCTGGGCGCACCCCTTGGCCGTTTCGAGAAACTCGGCGGGCAGCGACTTACGATGAAATCCGTGACTACACATCGCCAGAATGACGCCCCGCGGTCGAAAATACATATAGCTACTCTCCAGAAAACGGTTTTCGTATTCGATCGCTTCAAGATTCATAACGCCGGGGCGCTGCTCCACTTTGGTGAAGTTGACGCTTTGGCCCTCAGCTTGCCCGCCTTTTCTTACGAAGACATGCATAGCGGCAGATTAGTTCGATCGATCATACTCGGGTTCGCTTGGCTGCCGTTGGCCTTGGCTCAGACTGAACAACCTTCAGCGGGCCGATTGACTGCGATTACCACCGCAGGCCAAGCGTACCTCATCGATAAAGCGATGGGGATCACAGGACCGTCGGAACCTAGTCAATTGACCGAAAAGAAACGCTTTAACCTTTATCTGCTCAGCGTCGCGGGGCCAGTCCCATTATTGGCTGAGGCTGCCGGAGCCGGCCTTAGCCAATCGGAGAACAGCCCGGCGAAATGGGGGCAGGGCTGGAATGCATTCGGAGAGCGCTACGAGAGCAATCTTGCTTACAACGGCCTGCGCCAAAGTATCACCTACGGAACTTCCGTATTGTTTCACGAAGACAACCGATACTTCTCGTCCCATAGACACGGTGTCTGGGCGCGGACGCGCTACGCGGTTCTTCGCACTGTTATGGCCCAGCATCCAGATGGTAGCCAGGCCTTTTCGGTTTCCAGTGTCACGGGTGTCCTCGGAGCGAGTGCGGCCTCCAGTATTTGGGGGCCACGAAGTTGGGAAGGAGTGGACGGAATTGCGCGCAACGCTGGCATCTCTTTCGCTGCTACCGCCGCTTTCAATGTTGTCCGGGAATTTCTCCCTAACCTTCTGCGCCGCCCTAAAGAGTAATTAACCGTAGAAGCGTTTACCGGAGGGGCCCGCCGGTTAAGAGGCCACGAGCTACCAGCAGCAAAAGCTGAAGCCGCGCGATCCCGCATCCACTTCGTGAGGTGCGCGAGCCAAGCCTCCGGTCGACATTCGAACGTATCAGTGATCCAGGGCGAGCGCTGGCGGTTGGGAATGCTGGCATAAGCCATCGATGGTGGTCTGCCCGACCAAACTCACCTGCAACTTCCTGGGCGCAGTACGCGAGCGCGATAGAGACGATTCCGCAAGGAAAGTCCGGTTACCGGAAAATCCCCTCGGAGCTGGACCGAGAGTGTCGACGTCCTGCTGCCTCCCACCGTAGGGGCAATCCGAGCCGGTATTGTGTGGATATCCGAAGTAAATGCCCTACTCGTTATATGGCCCGAGCATTGCCGCGTTTGCCACGGAATTTTCGGACGGGTCAGTTTTCGGAGGTTCGATGGCAGAAAGTTTCGGGGCTCAGGTCAAGCCCGTGAGTAACGGCGTACTTTGTCAATTCAGCAGTAGTATGAAGGTGCAGCTTCTCCATAATGGACGCCTTGTGGAACTGAGCCGTCTTGACCGAGATGTTCAAGTTCACGGCAATCTCTTTGGCCGAACTCCCTCCGGAAACGAGGCGGAGTACCTGAATTTGACGGCCCGTGAGAGAAGCCGAGCGGTGATCAAGGAAGCTGGAGAGAAGAGCACCCGCGATATCCGCACTGACGTGGGAGCCTCCACTCATAACAGTTTTCATTGCTTGCGCAAGTTCCGCAGCGGCCGCTCGCTTGACCAAATAGCCTCGGGCACCGACCGCAAAAGCTTCCCGTACGAACTCCGGCGTGGCATACACGCTTACGAAAATGATCTTGCACTTCGGAACAATTTCCAACAGTCTACGTGCCGCTTCGAGACCGGTCATCTCGGGCATCGATACATCAATGAGTGCAACATCTGGTGTACAAAGCAGCGCCGCTTGGAGCAGGTCGGATCCGTTGCCTACAATCGCAAACACATTGAAGTCTTTCTCAATAAGGCTACATATGCCCTGTGCAACCAGTGTGTGGTCGTCCGCGATCAAAACGGCGGGTCGTTCCCGCGCTTCAGAGGGTGCAGGACGCCGCATTGGATCCCTCCTACGTAGATTCGCGCCGTCCTTAGTTGCGAAGGCATCTTGATGCTGCGGTGTTGTTTTCATGCGATTTTAATTCTCTAAAGCGTAATTTGTACGAAGACTCGGCCGGGATTTGTGTTTTTCCTTAAATTGGTCTGCTCTAAGGCCTAAGCGGCAATCACTGCCGACGAAGCCTACTTTGAACTGAACAGAGTCAGTCGACAACGATAGCTGTTGGGAGCACCGCTCTAACCGCCGTACCGACCCCGTGCACTGAACATATTGAGCTGCGGCCCCCTGATCCCCTTACTCTTTCCTGAATGGATATCAACCCCAGGCCTGCTTTACCTCCGAGTAGCGAGGGGTCGAATCCTATTCCTGAATCTTCTATAACAACCCCCAGGCGACCCGAAGAGCCTCGCAAGGAAACCTTCGCGCGCTTAACCTTCGCATGTTTCAAAGTATTGTGCAGGGCTTCTTGCACTACGCGATAAAGACAGAGGGAAAGTGCCTCAGGAACAATCGCAGGACACTTTTCATGCATGAACTCAATCCGGAGGCCCAATTGAGAAAATTCATCACATAAGGATTTCAATGCCGCGATCAAACCCAAGTGTTCCAGAAGAACAGGGTATAGCTGATAGCAAATCCGGTGGATGCAGTGATCCATCTCTCCGATCATCGCCCGCGCTGACCTCAACCCCGTTAATGTGTCGGTACAAGCGCAGTTGTCCGCCAAGTGGCTTAGTTGGATCTCGAGAAGTGCAAAACGTTGGCCAAAATCGTCGTGCAGCTCCCGAGAAATTCGGTGACGATCTTCTTCTTGCATTTGCAATACATTTCCGTGAACGGTTTCCCGAACAAAATGATCCGGAACGGAGGCACTCCGGTCAAGAACGTCATTTAAAGCCAGACTTGCCATTGGGTCTTTGGCCCTCCTTATTCGGCGCGGTGCTTACGTCACCCGAACGCGTAGATGAAAAGCAGTCGAAAGGCCATAGGGAATTAACCATAGGAGTAGGCGATTTGTTACTTAGATGAAGCTCCTTGAACTCAAGTCAAATATGCATTTCCCACCTGAAGTCTTGCGGAAGCCCTATTCAGTCGATGTTGCGGTACGAATTCGTTGCTCGCCCGAGCGCCTGCCAGCAGTTGCCTTAATGTCGGCAAACTGACGGCGGGGGGTCAGTCGGCGACGTAGAGGTCAATTCTGCGAATGCGATATGTTTACCTATTTTTTCGGGAGGCGGGTGGAGTCGTCAGCACCGCGGCAACTCATCTCGGGTGCCCCGGACAACCTGAATCAGGGATCTTTTATGACCACTATTGGTCATCTGGCGGCCTGCGGACAAACGGAGAACCCGATTGAGCTTTAGATAGATAGCCCATGAGGCAATTTGTTTCGGCAGTTGAGGTGCATGTTCGTTTCTATTCAAAAGGAAAGGTCTGATGATGTCGGCTTGCTTCCAGGACTTTCGAGCTCTCATTGAACATAGCCCCGATGCCGTCTCCGTAATCGATGCGCGGGGCGATATTTTGTACGGGAGTGCATCCACAACCAAGATCTTCGGGTATCAACCGGAAGAACTGGTGGGCCGGAATTGTCTGGAATTGATTCACCCAGCGGATCGTGACCATTCTCGGCGGGCTCTGAAGGAGGTACTCGCCAAGTCTGGCCCCCTCCAATGGGATGCGCGCATCCTCAATAAAGACGGAACCTATTCCTGGGTGGAGAGCACCATTTCGAGTCTTTTACCCGAAGCGGAGGTGCAGGCCATCGTCGTACATCAACGGAATATCGATGGGCGGAAGGGGGAGGAGCGGGAACGGATGCAGCGAGCCGAGGAACTGGCTCGTTCCAATGAACGACTGGAGGAGTTCGCGTACACGGCGGCCCACGATTTGCGAGAGCCCCTCCGTGCTATTTCCGCGTACACGGAGATCCTGATTCAGGATGCGCAACTGGATACTCATGGCGCACAGATGGCTAAATTCATTGTCGATGGCGCCAAAAGAATGTCCATTCTGATTGACGATTTGCTTTCCTTTGCAACCACAGGGATGGTGGAACCGTCGCAGTACGTCGACTTGGAGAGAGTCCTGGTGCAGGCCACGCTGAACCTGGAAATTGACATTAAGACGGGCGGCGCAACCGTGATGCTCGACTACTTGCCGGCGGTGCGCGGCAACGAAATACAACTGATCCGTCTATTCCAAAACCTCATCGGGAATGCTGTCAAATACCGGGGGCGGGAAGCGCCGAAAATTCTGCTATCCGCAGAGCGCAAAGGAGGCGACTGGATCATCCGAGTGAAGGACAACGGCGTCGGCATCGCGAAAGAGGACCAGGCTCGTATTTTCTTGCCGTTCGTGCGCCTAGCAGCACGGGACGTTCCGGGGACTGGCCTGGGGCTCGCGGTTTGCAGAAAGATCGTTGACGGAATGGGAGGCGAGATCTGGGTAGAGTCCGAAATCGGGGCAGGATCGACTTTCTCCTTCACAATCGCCGCGCAGGACGCTCGTGGGAACCCGGCTCAAATTATTATTTCAGAAAATTGAGCAAAAGTGAACAGATTGTGCCTTGATGTCCGGATGCAAGAGCGAACGTCATGCACGTTCCGCCTAATCGTGTAGCACGACATTTAGTAACGAGCTGTGGACCTCGAGACTTCCGTTGTACTTAATGAATCCGAGCCGGCGGAATTTGTTCATGAAAAAGCTAACTCTAGAACGGGTCGTGCCGATCATGTCCGCCAGCGTCTCCTGGCTGATCGCCGGAATGACCGTCTCGGGTTTGCCTTCCTTGCCGAAATTTGCCAGCAGCAGCAACGCTCGTGCGAGTCTTTTCTCACTTGAATTGAAGAGCTGGTCGACCAGATCCTCCTCGATCCGCATTGCCCGTTTGAACATATACGCGAGCAACAGCTCTGCGAAAGCGGCCTCCTTATGAAGCATTTCGACAGCCACGGCTCTGTCCAGCCGCATTAGCATACACGCCGTCATTGTGGTTGCGGTCGATATCCGTAACGGTTGTCCACCCAAACATCCCTCTCCGAAAAAGTCACGGTCTCCCAAAAGAGCGATTACCGCTTCTTTGCCGCCCTTTGAAAGAACCGTTATCTTTAGCGTGCCCTTCTGGATGTAGAACAGCGAATCTGCCGCGTCGCCTTGCGAGAAAATCACGGTATTCTCTTCGTAAGGTGAGATGGTCCTACCAATACCCGCCTCAGCAAGAAACTTTTTGGGGCTGAAGCGGGAGTGCCCTTTCGTCGTTTTCGGCTCTGTCGGCTCCATTTGAACCTTTCGTTTCAAGGATACTCCTTAGGTGGTTTTAGCGACAACTAGCAGCCTCCGTGATTGTGAGCAGGGCGACCTTGCGGAATCCCCTGGCCAGACCATCGCCTTTAGGCGAGGATTTCTTCGCAGTTGCGATCGAGAAACAGAAAGTGGACCCAGATCCAAGTTCGGATTCTACCCAGATCGCGCCCCCCATTTCTTCAATGATTTTTTGGTAGTGGGTCAGTTTGAATAGTTAAAAAACAGATCGTATAAGGCCTTCCTGCTGATTTGCCACATCTTCAGGAGTTCCCCATCGACCTACAGCAAGCATTGACCCTTTTCGGTCAGGCCGGGCGTAGCAGAGAACAGTAATTTGTCGGCCACCTTGTCGGGCACCCTTTGAGAGACGGTGATGTTGCTCAGCTGAAGTTCGATCACTATGATCTGTGCCGGCTCAGCCTGAAATGGAGAACTGGCGTTCCCGTTTAGCCAGTATACCGCCTTCTCGGCGGGGCCAGTTGTGAGAACATCGCACAACGCAAGTGGCGTCTGGTGAACTGGGCGGCGGCTGAAACCGCAACTCGTTTCGAGAAAGGAAAAACACGTTGGGTGGTCCGCACTCACACAGCCTCCCTGGGTGGAGGAACAAACTGGCTAGGAAAGAAAACAGTGACGGCCCGAACGCTCATACTTCTCGCCAAGCGACTTGCGTGTGGCCATTTGTCAACGCCGGATGAAAAGTCCCCATTTCGCCGGTTGAAAAATCCCCACCCAAAAAAGCTCCCAGCCCGTGCCGGGAGTTGGATTCCGTTGTGCCCCCTTTCCCTCATATTAGGACGCGTTGCCAGAACGGCCCGGAGCGGTCAAGGACGCGCCGGTTTTGCGCGGCGCAGCGGATCCTTGACGGCGAGGACCGTTCTGCGACACCTCTGAGGAGGGAAAGGGGGCTGGTCTGGTTTCCTCTTCGGCTCGCGGGAACAGACCCGCTTTGCGTCGGTCCTTTAAGCGGTAACTCTCTCCGCGGATGTTGATCGTTGTGGAATGGTGCAGCAGGCGGTCGAGAATCGCCGTGGCGATGATCGGATCGCCGAAGATCGAGCCCCAGTCGCCGTAACTTTTGTTGGAAGTTAGAATGATGCTGCCACGTTCGTAGCGGGCGCTGACCAGTTGGAAAAAGATCGTCGCGCCCAGATCGTCCAAGGGCAGGTAGCCCATTTCATCGATAATCAGAACCTTCGGCGCCAGGTAGACACGCATGCGCCGGTCCAACCGACCCTCTCGATAGGCCCGGCCGAGGTCGGCCACCAGATCGTGCGCCGTGATGAAGTACGCTCCGAATCCAGACTGAATCGCGGCTTCGGCCAGAGCCACGCTCAAGTGGGTTTTGCCCACACCCGGCGGTCCCAACAGAATCACGTTGCTGGCTTCGTGCAGGAATCGCAGGCTCCGCAACTCACGAATCTGCTTCTCGTCAATCGACGGTTGAAAGCCGAAGTCGAACTGGTCGAAGGTCTTCACGAAGGGCAGGTGCGCCAGTTGCAAACGCGCCCGCAAGTAGCGCGTGCGGCGCGCATCTACTTCGCAGCCCAGCAGCTCGTCCAGAAACTCGGCATAACCCGGAGCCTTCTTGGCGGCCTGTTCCAACAGATTCTCCAGGCGAGCTTCGACTGCCTTCAACCCCAGGCTGGTGAGCGAAGTTTGCAGCCGTTCGATGGGAGTCATCTTGCACCTCCGATCGCCGCGCTCTCGTAAGCGGCTAGCGGTCGCACTTCCACCGAGGGCGCTGTTTCCCGCATCTGGATCAAAATCTTACCGCCGCCTCTTGCGCCCCCGAGCGGAATGCCCTGGTGATGCGGTCGATGCGTGACGATCTGGTGGCGGCGCTCGGCGCGGGCATGCATCGCGATGCGCTGCCCGCCGTAATGCACTTCCACGTCGACTCCCCGCTCGCGCACCCAGACTTCCTTGCCCACATACTGCCACGGTACCGAATAACGGCTGGCTTCCAGCTCACGTAGGCATCCCGAGCCACCTTGCGCAGTTCGTCGTCCGAGTACGGATAGGGTGGCCGGCCGTTTAGCAACTGCATGCTGAACTGATCCATGTCCCATCGCGCCAGAATCAGCTCCCGCGTGGTGCCGTGTACGCGTTGGTTGGCCACTCCGTCCACCCATTGGCGCAGCTCGGTGTTGAAATCCATCAGGCACGATGGCTCCCGGCCTTGCAGTCCGCATACGAAGTTTCGCCGCACGTACTTCACGCCCGACTCGATCTTGCCTTTGGTCTGCGCCCGATACGGCCGGCACAGTCGCGGCCGGAAGCCCCAATAGCGCGCGAAGTCCAGAAACACCGGGTGCCAGACGATCTCGCCGCGCTCGTCGCTGCCCAGCCACACCGTTTTCATGCGGTCGTACAGGATCTCTTCGGGAACCGAGCCCCACTCCCTGAAAGCGGCCTCGTGCATCCGCAGCAGCGTTCCCAGTTTCTGATCCAGCGCCGCTTGCGCCCACATCCGGCGGCTGTAGCCCAGCGTAACGGTGAAGCCCCACACCCGGCACTGCTCGCCGCCGGTTTCCAGGTAGCCCAAGTGACCCCAATCCACTTGCGCCTGTTTGCCAGGCGGCGTTTCGAACCGGCGAACGGCGGTCGCCATCCCGGCCGCTCGTTGCGGCTGCAGCCAGTCCTTCAGAATGGTGTAGCCGCCCTGGTAGCCGAACTTTCGTAGCTCCCGCAACAACACCTGGGCGTTCCACACGCCGGCCTTCATCCGGTCCTGCAAATACGGCTTGTGTGCGTCCAGCATGCTCGGTCGCTTCCATCTCGGCCCGTAGCGCGGAGCCGTCTCCGGCCTCAGAAGATACTTCCGCACCGTTTTTCTGTCGTAGCCCGTCAGCTTGCTGATTGCCTGGATGCTGAGGCCCTCTCGCTTCATCTCCATAAGCTGTTGCACGTCTGATCCCCTTAGCAATGGCGGCCCTCCTCCATCGAGGATCGACCGGCTTTTATCCCTCGTCCGAGGGTGGGGAATTTTCAAACGGCTATATGGGGATTTTTACACCGGCGCTGACACATTTTCCGATATGGCGGTTTCACTGGCAGTGGCAGGACTGCGTTCAGACACAGGTGTTAATGAGTGCCCGAGGACGCGTCGGCTTCCGGCGATACCTTTTTACCTTCCGGTCCACCCCAATCGTGCGGTGGCTAAGCAGCATTGGGCGGAAATGTTCGCCGATCCGGCCTTTTCAATCGATGATGAAAGAAGACCGATAAACTGTTGCAAAGGGTGGATGACATGCACCCAAGCGATTTTTCAGCCAGAAGTAACCGCTGAGCCGAATCGATTTGCCGGGGCTCATAGAACGAATCACAGCGAACCCGTTCCTGTTTCGACTGGCCGAGCGTGCCCAACGCTCCGCGAAGGCATTCCAGTTCGGACTCCGGCGCCGATAGGAGCAAGGAACAGGAGGCGATTCAACCGGGTCTCGCGTTTCAACGTTTTGGCTTCGGCCAACGTATAGGCTTGTGACACCACGCGCCCACGCGGGGCGCGACTCGGCACCGCTGGCGGCTTCGCGGTTCCCGTGGCGTTTCAATCCACGCGCCCACGCGGGGCGCGACAATGATCAGCGTCGACTGGCAAATTAACATGTTGTTTCAATCCACGCGCCCACGCGGGGCGCGACGCTCGCCATCGAGAAAGAGTGCGATCCGCCCCGTTTCAATCCACGCGCCCACGCGGGGCGCGACGGCGTTCGACCAGGAGAGGTTGTATCGTAATGCCGTTTCAATCCACGCGCCCACGCGGGGCGCGACGTGACGGCGCGCGCAGAGGAGAGGGCGCTGTCGAGTTTCAATCCACGCGCCCACGCGGGGCGCGACATACGCCCCTGGAATCGCGGCCTATCACTACCGTGTTTCAATCCACGCGCCCACGCGGGGCGCGACTACGCTCTTGCAACTGGCCGAATCGGAAGATGTGTTTCAATCCACGCGCCCACGCGGGGCGCGACCGCTGTATCTCTAAGTATTTCTATCTTAAACACTTACGACGCGAGAAGCGCGCACCCACGACGCTGGCCCCACAAGGCTGGTAGGAATCCTTGGGTTTTCTCTCATTCTCTTTCATCTTCTATATTTTAAGGCTTCCGCGAAAGGTACCGCTCCGGAATGGTAGCTTACCGTACGCGCAACAGATTATCAATCCTCCGGTTCGCCTCAACTAGGTGATCAGTGGACCTTCGCGATCATAAGCGAGCTTACTCCCATGATGCTCCACTCTAACCGCGCCAGTGGTCACCGAGGAAGTAGAAGCGTAAGCTGTCCCTCGCGGCGTCAAACTCACCTAACAATGTGATGCGGAGCTTCGTCCACAGCAACGGCAGCGTGAAGCTCTGCAACAAAAACCTTATGGTCAGCGGTCTCGAATCGGCGAACGGCAGGTACTCCGGATCCTGCGGCGTTCCATATGTAGCAGGACGATGATGGTCCTCGTGCACGCCGACATGCATGTAAGATGGCAGCAGCAAGGGCACTCCAAAGATCAGGTTCCATACTGTCTCAAATCCCGGCACGGAGTCGGGCCGGATGTGGGTCACCTCCTGCACGAAGCATACTCCGCGATACAACAGCACCACCGAAAGTCCCGCGGCGACAACGACAACCGCAGGCTGGCGACTGAAAGCCGCGATCGCAAATGCACACCAACCGAAAAAACCCGTAAGGATGAGATCGGTCCAAAAGATGGACGGCCTCGGATTGTGCAAATCCGCGACCGCTCGATGCGCTCTCCGCTCAAATGTTTCCTGGCGAATGCTGTCCTGGACTGGCATACCACGCTTTCCTTCGCTAGTCGCATGCGATGTAGCTCGCGTGGCTGCCTTCCTCACACCACCTGCCGCAATATAGCTACAGCTTGGGCCGACCCCGCTTGGTGATTAGAGCTCAGATACGCCGGAGTATTTCAGCCTTTCCCGCTCAACCCAGAGGAGAAAATATGCGCCCGCCATGTTTTTCATACCTTATGGTGCGAGCAATCATGGTGTAACGTTCTGAAAAACGCGTTCGCCAAAGAACCAACTGGCTTTCGAACCAGTTTGAGCGCGCGAGTAAACGCTGCGCTGATTTCGGTGATCTATCGGTGTTGGCACCGCCCGTTCAATTCTCAGTCGGCTTCTTCTCGATGTGATCTATCACCAACATCTGCACCGGTCCCTTCCTCTTCTCGATCTTCAGCCCGAGCTGCTCTTGAACCGCATCGAATATGCTCGGACCATCGGGGTCGTCGGTGGTCGGTGTTCCCCGCTGCGCAGCGTCGGTGGCCGTGGTGGACCAGAAGATCGTGTAAGTCGTACTTGCCCGTGAGGCCCGTCGCGTCCGTCAGCGGACTGCCGAGGGCTTGCGATTGGTCGTTCCCTGTAAGCTTTCCGTCAGCGACAGTCCTCTCGAGAATCAGAGTTTGTTTAAGGAACTGCTGCACGTTTTTCGATAGGATCGATAAGTACACGACCGCGAAAGCGACAGCGCGGGAAGTGGCGACACCAGTTCAAGTCGCGTTCTTGGCTGTTCGCCGGTTAGTTAGGAACGAGAAACGCGCTTGCAGCCGCCAACAGCTGCTCCGAGCGCCACTCGAAGTTGCCGGCAGCGGCTTCCTCGGAGATACTCCCGATCCATTATTTGTGAGTCCTATTGTTCGACGCGTCTCGCGCGACTCGCTGACTTCAAAACGCCGCGGGAGGTAACCTGACCGCGCGCATCTCACCAGCGGAAGTCATCTCTATCTACGGCCCCGGCATCGGACCATCGACCCCGGGTCGATCCACGCCGGTCCTCCGGGTAATTTTGAATCTTCTTCCAGACCTGTCGGATAACGGGGACGCCTGCGGGAGGCAACGGAGAGGCTCCGCCAATTCGACCTGATTAGGGTGGCGCTCGCTACTCCTTCCCTCCGCCGAATCAGCAGTGGAGACGCTTAAACCACCCGCAACTCGAAACTTGCGGCAAGAATGGCCGTCGACGGCCGGAACTGCTGTGAAACAACGGGCAGAGGGAGTTCGAACCAGGACAAGTGGCTCCTCGTCATCGATTCGAACGGTTGTTAACTCCTCCAGAAGAAGCAAAGAGATCTCCGAACCATCGCTATCTGACCCAAAACACATCGTTCTTGGTAATGATCCGCACGCTTGATTCGTGCACTTAATACGCATTCGGTCGGCCTGCGCCTACCCACTTCTCAGCGCAACAGTCAAGCAGCGAACCGAGCCCATCCGCACTTGCTTTGCAGTCGAAACGGAGCGTCCATGGAACTGTGGTTAACACGATTCAAGAGGAGAAAACACGATGGATACAGCCGTACTTGCCGAAATCGACAACTTGCGCCAAATGAAGACCGGCGCCCTGCGAATCAAATACCGCGAGGTGTTTGGGGAGGAGACGCGCTCGTCGAACAGGCGGTTTCTGTTTCGCCGAATAGCCTGGCGATTGCAGGCGAATGTCGAAGGAGATTTAAGCGAGCGCGCACGCCAACGCGCCCTGGAGATCGCGGACGACGCGGACCTTCGAATCTGTGCACCGGAAGGATTCTTCGTGAAATTTGGTCCCGCTGACACAGCGAAACCAGTTGCACAGAAGGGGCCACCGAGAGATACGCGGCTACCCCGACCCGGCGTGCTGATAACGCGCCAGTTTCAGGACCGCCGGATCGTGGTCAAGGTTCTTGAAAAAGGCTTTGAATATCAATCGCAGAAGTACCGCTCACTCAGCGCTATCGCCCGCGAGATAACCGGCACTCGCTGGAACGGGCTCATTTTCTTTGGACTTGCGGGGCGCAACGATGCCTGAGGTAAAAGAGACGCAGCGTACCGTCCGGTGCGCCGTTTACACGAGAAAGTCGACCGAGGAAGGACTCGAACAGGAATTCAATTCGCTGGACGCACAGCGCGAGGCGGCCGAGGCGTACATCAAGAGCCAGCGCCATCTCGGCTGGACGGTGCTGCCACAGCACTTCGACGATGGCGGCTTCACGGGTGGAAACATCGATCGTCCCGCCTTGAAGCGTCTCCTCGAAGACATTGAAGCCCAACGTGTGGACTGCGTCATGGTCTACAAGGTGGATCGATTAAGCCGATCCCTACTCGACTTCGCCCGCCTAATGGATCGGTTCGATCAACGGTCTGTCAGCTTTGTTTCGGTGACCCAGCAATTCAACACGACAACTTCGCTGGGGCGGCTGACGCTCAACATTCTGCTGTCATTCGCGCAATTCGAAAGGGAGATCATCGGCGAGCGTACCCGCGACAAGATGTCGGCAGCGCGGCGCAAGGGAAAATGGATTGGAGGGTTTCCGGTACTCGGTTAGGCAACAAACTAGTTGACTCACCTGACAATGTTATGATGTTTCGATGGCCGACAACAAATTCGAGATTTTTCATAGGCTCAATACGACTCATGGACTGCTTGTCGCGGTTCTCGGGGGACAAGCTGTGAACGCGGCAATAGGTGTGGCCGTTTCGGCATTTTCACGGCCCGCTTTGCCGTGGATTTGGGAGGCCGTAATCGCTGCCGTTTGCAGCGCCGCAATCTTCTTGGTTATAGCGCATAGCAGGTCATCCGTTCCCGGAGGACCTATCAACAACCAGCGCTTATTTAAGGTTCTCGAAGCGGACTGGGGCAATATTCACCACAGAGAGTTAGTGGACGATATCATTCCGCTCATGCCTCAGAATGCGCTGGTCTTTCATGTGAATCCAGATGCTCTCAAACCATACGATCCAAGGCGCGCCGATCCGGCACCTGGGCCGGGAAAGTACATCGAGATCACCTATTCTTCAAGCTTGTTTGGTAAACGCAAGATAAAACGAAAAGAAGGGGAGTGGGTGATCCTGCCGGAGGACCCGTATTATGTCCGGTTTAGTCAGCTATTGAGCAAGTTCCTTCAGAGCGCTCGCGAGGAGATCGACAGTGTAAAAGCTGCTGGGAAAGTGGAACTACTTGTTGCGGACGCTGTGCAACTAGCGTTAACCCTCGAAGAAATTTTCAATACCCTTAGACTTGAAGGGAACGAAGATGCGATAAAGCTTTGCATTTACCCGCTGTCCATTGACTGCTTCCCACGGGTTGATTCAGAGTGGCGCTGGCACCATCGGAGACTTTCTGTTTTTCAGAATAATTACAACAGGCATCGGCAAACGGTGATGAGTATGTCTATCAAAGACTTCACGTCGGTTGTCACTAGCCATCCATTGGGAAGCGCGGATCTTAAGGAAACCACGTATTTGGTACTACCGGATCTTTTGAGAAAGCACTCGCGCGGTCTAGCGGAGAAATCACAAGAAATGGTCAATCCGCTGAACGGGGCAATTTCTTCAATGGAGGGGCTTTGAGCACTTGCTTTAACATCTTTTCGAACCGGCGATACTCAGGCGGCTTCTTTGCCTTCGCTGGCTTTGTGCTTTCCTCGGCCTTCTCGTTTGCGTGTTCCGGCATCCGAGTCACCCCTTCACCTGGGCGTAAGTCAGTCGCTTGCCGCCTACGCAACCCAACACTTTTTGAAATCTCTCGGCGTCCGTTGCCTTGCGCTCGTTGTAACGGAACGCCTGTTCATCAAGGTATCTGAACAAATGGAACGGCTCGACACTGACGTATGTACCACCGATGGAGCGCTTCAGGAGGCTCCAGAAGTTCTCCATGCGGTTCGTGTGCACGTTGCCGTCAACGTAGCGCTCAGCGTGGTTAATCACCTTGTGAGCATACTCCGAATCAAGTCCATCGTAGGACAGCAGCTCATCGGTCATGACTTCGGAACCGCGCCGAACGTGCTTGCGAACTTCGCTGGTCAGTTCATGCTTCCGGCGAGTCTCAACATGCTCAACGTGGACGCGTCCGGTGTTACGCTCAAGCAGCCCGAACACAATCTGCTTTCCCAGCGGGCCGCGACCGTGGATCTTGGCTTCCCGCTTGTCACGGTGCATATTCCGCGCCGCACCGCCGATAAAGGTTTCATCCGCTTCAATGGTGCCAGACATTTTGTTGATCGTTCCGTTGTGCATGGCGTGGCGAATCCGCTGAAGCATAAACCATGCCGTGGTCTGCGTCACCGTGAGGGCTTTGGCTACTTCGTAGCTCGAAACACCGTTCTTGCAGTTCGCCAACAGCCACATGGCGCAAAGCCATTTATCGAGGCCGACCGGGGAGTCTTCAAAGATGGTTCCGACCTTAACGGAGAACTGCTTTTGGCAGTCAAGGCACTTCCACATCAGGCGAGTTTTCAGAAAAGAGTGCCGCTTAGATTCGCAACGCGGACACACCGGACCCCGAGCGCCCCACTTGGCACCGGCTACCACTTCCAGGCAGACGTTGGGGTCCGCAAAGGTCTTGATGGCTTCCATCAAGCTACTGGGATATTGAAAGTTAACCGTTTCCATAAACCCATTTTACTACGGAGTTTCAGGTGAGTCAACTAGTTTGTTGCCCTCGGTTACGATGTACCTCCCGGTGGCGGTCGTTTGATCGTCAATGACGTAGAAGCCGCCCGGGTTCGCGAGATTTTCAAGCTTTATGCCAAGCATCGGTCGCTTGCCGCCGTGGTCTCGGAGCTGCAACGGCGTCAGTGGAAAACGAAGTCGTGGACGACCCAACATGGAGCGCCGCGTGTGGGCACGGTGTTTAACAAAACCAAGCTCCTGCGTATGCTTACCAACGCGACCTACGTTGGCAGGGTGGAGCACAAGGGGACGATTTACCCCGGCGAACAGGCGGCGATTCTCGAACCTGAGCTATGGGAGGAGATCAATGCGGAGTTACGCGGAGCGCGCCGCGGCCGAAATCATGTGAAGCGAACGAAGCAGGAGGGTCTACTGAACGGACTGCTCTTTTGCCGGAACTGCGATCAACCGATGGTGCCGGCCTATACTGTCAAGGGCGAGCGGCGATACCGGTATTACATTTGCCAGGTCGCAAGGAAACAAGGATGGAGCGCGTGCCCAACAAAAGCGATTGCAGCTCGCGTGATTGAAGGGTCCATCGTGAAGCAGCTTCGTTCCGCACTGAGCGTCGATGGTGCCCGCGAACAGTTCGGAGTCTCTGACGCTGACTGGCTGGCGTTCGACGAAGGCGATCCAAGCAACCTCGTCAGGGCAGTCGTCAAACGAGTCGCGTATGACGGCGTAAGCGGCGCGGTGTCGTTGGAACTCGGTCACAAATGAAAATCGAATACTCATTATCGGTTCACCACAGGCGAGGACCAAAGACCGGCGTCATTCCGCCACCAGTTGCCGAACGTGATCGACCGCCTCGGGTCACATGTCTCTTGGCGCTCGCCCACAGATTCGAGGCGCTCGTTGAATCGGGCAAGGTTCGCGACTACGCACACCTCGCTCGGGCTGGCCGGGTGTCACGTGCCCGCATGAGCCAGATTTTGAAACTGCTGACACTGGCACCATCGATCCAGGAGTACATTCTCTGGTTGCCGCCGCGAATTGAGGGGAAAGAAGGCATCACAGAACGCCACCTGCGCGGGATCGTCAACGTGCCGTGCTGGGACCGCCAGCGGGTACTCTTTGAGAAGTTAGTGCGCAGCGTGGGTTGACCTTCATCATCTCGTCTCCTTCGCCAATTTTCCGAGAAACAGAATTAACTTGCATTCGTGGCCGCGCGGAGTGATCAATGTCATGACCGCGGCGATTGCCGCAGAAGGAAAAATCAAAACAATGACGACACCAACGCCCGCGAAACAGAAGAGAAGCAAGGCTACCGCCGGGAAGGCCTACCCCGCGCAACGGCGGCCCACAGTCGCGCCATTGAAGGCCAAGTCGGGCCGGAAGGCTGGCCCAGCCAAGAAGCCAGCGGAGACCGACAAGATTGGCAGCACCGCCAGTCAGGGCAGCAAAACTAATAAGATCCTCGATCTGCTGAAACGGCCCGGCGGCGTAACTCTGAACGAACTCATGAAGGCGACCGGCTGGCAGCCACACTCGGTTCGCGGGTTTCTGAGCGGCACGCTGAAGAAGCGGATGGGGACGCCCGTTGAATCCTTCAAGAGCGCCGACGGAATCCGTACGTATCGCATCTCCTCCAAGTAACATCCCTACCTTGACCGCCGTGCCCCTTCAGCCCGGCGGCGTTTCTTTCTCCGGCTGTT
>Ga0210388_10001366_pt1 | contig 19192 bp, 16 predicted proteins | sample IncBWC19OmetaG_FD_155485 | JGI IMG/M metagenome (GOLD analysis project Ga0210388, IMG submission 155485) | Forest soil microbial communities from Barre Woods Harvard Forest LTER site, Petersham, Massachusetts, United States - Inc-BW-C-19-O ... | reverse complement strand
TCAAGAAGGTGAATTTGTCTGACCGCAGCCAGTGGGCCAATACCAGCTTTGCCTTCGCGCGGCAGTTGAAGAACATGCTGGAACTTTCTCGCACTATTACGCTTGGCGCACTGCTTCGCGACGAGTCGCGGGGGGCGCATTACAAGCCGGACTTTCCGGATCGCAACGACGAGAAGTTTTTGAAGACGACGAAAGCGAGCTTTACCGGCGCGCCGGCGGGTCCTCGGTTTGAGTACGAAGAAGTGGATACGCAATTTATCAAACCGCGGCCGCGGAGTTATACGGCGACTAAGTAGCGCGGAGCGCGCAGGTCCTAATCGACGGGGTTTTGGATTTCGAAGTTTCCCACCCTAGCCGCAAAAACAAGAACGCGGCGAGGATGGGGCACCCAGCATTTGCGGGTATCCAGCGCCCGGTTCATTTGCTTCGTAGCTCGCCGGATCAAGTTGGCGAGGGAATTTTTCACGGAAAGGGATTGATGGCAACGAAGACTGTAAGCCTTGAAATCAAGCGCCAGGCCAACCCCGATGCTCCATCGGTGTGGGAACGATTTGAGCTGCCGTGGCGGCCGGGGATGAATGTGATCTCCGCCATGATGGAGATCGCCGCCAACCCTGTCACTGCCGATGGCCATGACACTACGCCGATCACTTACGACTCGAATTGTCTTGAGGAGATTTGCGGATCGTGCGCTATGCGGATCAACGGCAAGGCGCGCATGGCGTGCTCGGCGCTGGTCGACAATCTGGAGCAGCCCATCAAGCTTGAGCCGCTATCGAAGTTTCCGCTGGTGCGCGATTTGCAAGTCGACCGGTCAGTTTTATTTCAAAACCTCAAGGCCGTGCAGGCGTGGGTTCCCATTGATGGCACCTACGATCTGGGTGCAGGGCCGCGCGTGTTTCCGCAGCAGCAGGAGACAAGTTACCCGCTTTCGAATTGCATCAGTTGCTGCTGCTGCATGGAAGTCTGCCCGCAGTTCAATGACGACACGGGCTTCGTGGGCGCGGCCACCATTGCGCAGGTGAAGCTGTTCAATGACCATCCCACCGGAAAGGTTTTGAAGGAAGAGCGGCTACGCGCGCTGGCGGGCGATGGAGGAATTCAGGAGTGCGGCTTCGCGCAGAATTGCGTGGAGGTTTGCCCCAAGGGGATTCCGCTGACGAACGCGATCAGCGACATTGGGCGCGATGTACTGATTCAGAAGGCGAAAGATTTTTTGCGCGGGTAAGGCAGAACGAACAGCTCATCGTCGCTGTTGAGAATCGTGCTTTCCCAGGTCTCAAAAGCGAGACTTGGGGTACCCAGAATTACGGGTTGAATTCCTCAATCGCACGGACACGATGCTGGGATTTGGTCCTCAGTGCTTGCTCCCCGGACCCCATTCAATTTTCAAGCCAATTCGCGCGGTGAGCGGCAGGCTCGGAAAACCGATCGGCGCTATATGCTGGCTGTTGGTCAGGTTCTCGGCCTTTGCATAAATTCCCAGCCAGTTGAGCAGTTGGTAGCTGCCTCCGAGGTCAATCTTGGCGTAGCCGAAATCCAGATTGCGGTTGGGCAGCAGCAGGCTGTTGCCGCCATTGATGTCGTCGAAGGCCAGGAAGTCCGAATCGTCTGACCGGCTGGCAAATGCTGCATTAAATAATCCGGTCAGCTTCCTGGTGGCATACGTTGCGCTGATGAATCCAGTATGCGGCGCGCGGCGGAATGGGCGTGCGCCTTGCAGCGGAGAATCTTCACCGATGGGGATGCCGTTGGGGATGCCATTGTAAGTCGGAACAGGGCCGAGCAGCGCTGTATCTGCGTTGGAGAAGGATCGCTGGACAACAGCGTCCAGGTAAGTGTAGCCGCCGCGCAGAAACAGGTTGCGGCCAATGCCACCTTCCACGGTGGTCTCGACTCCCAGTGCACGATAGGCTTCAGAGTTGATGGCCAGCTCATAGGCGAACTCTGCCTGCAGTGTCTGCTCCAGTGCATTTTGTTGAGCCGGAGTGAGGCCGGGAATGAGCTGCGGAACCAGATCGAGGCCAACGAATTCGATCTGGCGTCCGAATTCATTGTGAAAGAAGCTGCTGCGGAAGACCAACCGCTGGCCGAAGAAAGCCTGTTCAATGCCGCCTTCATAGAGCCGCGTGGACGGCATGGCGAGCGGAGAAAGATTCAACTGTTGAACGGTCGATTGTCCGCCATTCGTTTCTAAAAAGTTGTAGAGCGAATAGAACTGGTCTTCAAGCGTCGGCTCCTGAACCGCGTCGCCGAAGTTGAACAGCACGCGCGTGCCGCTGAAGATTCCATTGCGCGGGCGAAGAACATAATAGGTCAGGCCGGCGCGCGCGGGAGTCTGCGTGCCAAACATCGAGTAGTGGCCGAGGCTTCCGCCCAGCGTGTAGAAGAAGCGGTCCTTGAAATCTCCATGCACATTCGCCAGGTAGATGTAGTTGGTGCGATCCAGATCGGTCAATGACCCGCCGGGATCTGCGCCGCGCTCATCTTCGTAATGGAAGCCGGCCGATGCAATCAGGTGCGGCGTGAAGCGGTAATCACCCTGGTAGCTGATCTCGTCGCGGTTGTTCACCTGCTGGTTTTCTTCCGGATACCCCGTTGCGGAGAAGGACGGAAAGTCGAGAATCGCGCGCCCTGAAACGTCGTACCCATTCGCGCCTGTGATCAAAACAGGAAGACCGAAGTAGGCCTGGTCACCATACATGTCATAGGTGAGCAAATCCCCTGACGGCGACCATAGATGATACTGCTCACGCTTGCGCGTCATACCGTAGCGCGCGCTCTGATGGAAATCCTGGGTGGTCTGGTTATCGATTGAGCCGGAAAGAAAAATGTCCTGATCTTTTTGCGTCGCGCTATCTGCAACGTGATAAAAATCCCAGGCGTTGGGATCGCCGACTCCATCCACTCCATAATGCAGCGTGGCGCGAATCTGCGTGTTGCCACTCGGCGCCCAGCCCACATTTGCCGCCGTGGTGGCCACATGATATTCATCGTTGGGCAGATCGTTTGAGGTCTGGAGCCAGCTGAATGCGCCGAGGTAGTCGAGCTTTTTGTGTGCGCCGGCAACCTCAAGTTCTTCGCGCGAGGTGTAGAGGTTGCCCACATCGCCGTGGAACAGCAGCGACGGAAAACTTGTGGTCCCGTGTGGAGTGGTCAAGCTCACCACGCCGCTGTCCGCGCCAGCGCCATAGAGATTCGAATTTGTTCCGCGATAGACTTCGGCGCTCTCGACGGCAGTAGTGGAAAGCGGCCCGAAATCGAATTGGTTGCCCATATCGCCTACGTCAACGCCGTCCAGCAGAATCTTGTCGTCGGTCGAGGCTCCGCCGCGCACAAACAGCGATGTGACAGCGCCCATCTGGCCAGACTGCACTACAAACGTGCCGGGCATCATGCGCAATTCGTTGGCCAGGTTGTCCTGCAAGGCCAGGTCGAGCGGGCCAATTACGCTGGTGGCCGCGCTGGTCTGCGCTTGCGGCGTGGGCGTGCCAGTGGCTGTGACCACAATCGACTCGCGGACCCACTCCGGCTCCAGCACTACGTTGCGCTCGATGTAATCCAAAGCTCCGGCGTAGAATCCGGGCGTCTGCACCTGGCGAAAGCTCTTGGCGGAGACGACGAGGAAGAATCTTCCCGGTGCGCCGGTCTGAATTTGAAAACTGCCGTCGGCTGTCGAGACGGCGGCGGAAACCACTTTGCCGTTGCTCAACAAAACGACATTGGCGCCGGCCACCTTGGCGCCGGATGGGTCAGTGACGACGCCGCGGATGGTCGACGCCTTGCACACCGAGGCAGCGGCGGTGAGCAGAACGATGAGAAGAATTGCGGAAGACACGCGGCGCAGCCGGGCGCGCGGAGATGCGGGGTGAGGCATGACGAGCTCCTTCGTTCCCCTCGGAACGCAAGCGGGTAAGTCGCCGTAGGACCGGTCTCCTGACTTGCGCCTGATTCAGCCACCTTCCCAAAGACTCGGACCTTCAATCCAAGGCACCCGCGTCTCCAGTGGTTTGTTGGGATGCTTCGCCGGCGGCGAAGCGTCCCTGGCTGAAATCCTACTTGCGTGGCAACCCGATACGACGGGGCCGGGCGGAGTGGCGCTCACAGTTGCGGGGCAGTGGCGGACTTTCACCGCCTTCCCGAGCATCCTGGCGTTTGTTGTGGTGAACCGGGCTGCCTCAGGGAGCAGGCAGCCGGTTATGTCATGGAAGCGACTTCCATGACATCAACATTTATAGCGCATGGCGGAGCGCCGAGTCAAAGCTGTGGTGACCCCGGGAAGATTCGAACTTCCCACCTGCGGTTTAGGAAACCGAGTAGATGCTCCCCGCACAGAGTAGCACGCATCTGCATCCCCCTGCTATCTCTTTTGTTTTAAGCGACAAATAGGAGTTGTGAGGTTGCACCCGGCTGCAAGAAATATCGCTAAATTACAGTTCGAACCGACACCACAACCGACACCTGGGCTTGCGATAAGCATCATTGTAGGAGACGAATCTTGACTACCATTTCGTGGGAAATGCACCGAATTGCACGGCGAGGACCGAAGAGCAGAATTGCGATTCTCGCATAGCTGGTGGAATCAAAACTGTTGGGTGCCCTACAAGAGCTCAGGCTTATTGAAATTCGCGCGGGGAAGGTCCGACCCCCAATCGGATTGCCTGGGATTAACCGCCAACACGCAGCATTTTAAAAGCTACTACCCACAAAAGTCCCGACATTGGGTTGATTCTGAGCTTCACGGAGCGTGAGGAGACGCCGGAGTCGAAGAATCTTTTGCCTCCTCAGATAGAACTCGGACCTACACCCTTCCGTTAAGAGAGCAATAAACAACGTATTATCAACGACTTACGCGGAGCGGCTGACAGCCTAAAGTATTGAAAAGAAACGATAGGGAATGATGAGGAATTGGTAAAGTGGGTGGATTGTGGGGTTGAATTTCGTCGCGTCAGGCCTTGTGGGGATATTGTGGGGTTGAGATCGTTCAGCTTTCCTTCCGTGCCTTTCATGCCTTTGCACCCAAAACTCCCAAAAGGTCGTCCAGATTGCGGAGTGGCGCGTCGTGGCCAATCGTGGCCCCGGCATTCCGCGTTATCGCGTCCGGCCCATCCCCTCACCAGATCGCCCCGGCACGTCCTGCATGACCTACCGCGTCGGCAATGCGGCCTGTAGATCGACGGCCATCGGGTGTGTTGCCCTGTACTCTTGGATTGCCCTATTTAGACTCGCAACCTCTTTCATAACCGCGTCAATCTTCGATTGAATTGCTGGCCTGTCGGCTAGCGCGACGGTATACATCCTGTTCACCAGGCGTCTGAGCTTTTCCAGACGATCTATCTCGGCGCTGAGCAGCGATTGTTGAAACCGGTCTCCGCTTCTCGTAGACAACATGGAACGGTCCTCCTAATCCCCACCGCCCTCGGTGATGAGGGGAGTTGATTCTCTCCACAAGAAATAGTCTGTACACATTTGCACGCTTCCCTTGGTTACCGCATCGGAGGCAGGACTTCGATGTAAGGTCGGGAATCGGCACTCCCGCTCAGGCTCCATGTTGCACAGGAGCACTCGCGACGCACCAACTCGCAAATGTAAGTGCGCGTTTCCCTTGCGACACCGGAGGAGAATTAAGCCGCAATCTAATAGGAATTTGGCATTCAGTTTGATCTTTGGGCATCTGCCCATCGCGAGCAAGAAGGAAGGCCCGTCTGCATGGGTTTGTGAAGGAAGATGCGATTCGGCAGGATTTGCTTAAGGTAATCGACGTCTTGAAGGCTAGCCTTGTCAACATTCCCCTGAGTGCAGTGATGTACATCTGGCGGCCGGGGCAGCTTCCAATCGGTCAAACTGCAAAGGCCCGATCGGGATACCGTGTGCAGTCACTCCGTGTAGGACGCGACCGCCAATGTAGAACCCATCCTATACACGATGCGTCACCTGAGTTGATCAAAATCGCACCTCCTTTCTACACCTCGGCGGGTCTGAAGAAGGGTGAGCTATGCCTAACACGTAATTGACCGGTCCCAGAATGATGGCTTCGTGCGGGAGCCGGGAGTTGCAGTTTTTTGGAAGCGACGCTTGAGCATTCGGATCACGGCGCTCCAATGTGAGCAGACCTTGAACTAAGCCGCTTTTAAGGCGGAATTCCTTCAATTGCTTGCGGTCTCAGCGCTTCCGGTAGCGATTCCAATCCTTTTCGAGAAGGCGAGCCATACGCACTGCCGCATTCCGCAGCCAGGAGGGTTTCCTCTTTTGCAGGTCGTTCAGAATCTTGGTCGCCTGACCTTTCGTGCCCAGGTGGACGTTTGCAGTCTCAGAGCCCATCGCATGCAGGAGCATGGGCACATCTCGATGCTTACGCAGGCTCTGAATATCGATGGGGTTTGAGTCTGGAGAAAGTCGCCGGATCAACCATGGTCCTTCGATGACTTGAAACGGGTCAGGTGAGCGAATCGCAGAGCTAATCGCTTGCTCGTAGTAGGACTGACGATGCCCGATTTGGTCATTCAACCAGGAGCAGGCAGAAGGGAGCATCGACTTTGCTTCTCGGGCAATAAGACCACCCCGCCATCTGGCGATTGCTACGAATCGTTTTTGTCCAAGACTCCCCAACCCAGCCTCACGTCGTACGACTTTGTATTCCATCCTTGGGTCAGGCAGCGTCTTTTGCAATGCATGCTTCAGGTCGCGCGCCAGCGGGCGCCTGACAGTTGGCAAACGATTTAGCTTCGCCCAAAAGTCAGAGGGCTGCTTGAAGCTTTCCGATCCCAGTTTGTCCAGCTTCTGCTCTCGTTCGGCAAGGACGATCGGACAACCGCCTTCGCGGAGTGATTGCAGATATCCGTCCAGAATCGCAGCGCATCCGTCCTTAAATCTAATGGACAGGCTACCGGCATCGATCCCGATCTTCAGACTTGCGGCCAAACGGACGATGTCGTTTGTGTAGGCCAAGGGGTAAGATTCATCGAAATCGTCGACACCCCAACAGAGGCGGCCCTCGGCATCCCGCCAGGTTCCAAAGCTGTTGACATGAAGATCCCCTACCGCGAGAACCTTCGGTGCGTCACACAACTCAGCGCAGATCGACGGCCAGAGTTGAGCCCACCTGTAGAAAGTACCCCTCAAGAACTGGAACGGGCTTTCTTTCATTTGCTCGTGTTTCGATCGAAGATCTGACGAGACGACCGCTGTACAACTGCGCATCCATCCCTCATAACTGGCGGTCGCGCTTTCGATGTTTAAATCTCTGCCTTCGGACGATTGGCCGATGGCGGATTTTCTCCTGTGGTGTTCGGTCTGCATACATGCCTGACATTGTGAATCGCACGTTACTTCTTGGTGAATCGGATGCAATGTGATCCGTTCAAGTTGTTTATTGTGTGCCGACGAGACGTCGTGTTGAGACTTGTTTTGGCGCAGCTTTGGCGACTGCTCCGAGACGGCCGGGAATCACGCCAGGAACCCGCATGCGCTAGCCCCAGTAGAAGATTCTTCGGCCCCAACGACATATTTCCCCGACCATCCCCTGGTTTGCGTCCGGACCCGGTGAATTTCTGTCTATATTACGCCGGCCAAATAGTTGACTTCGGACAGATGAGGCCTCTCATTCCAGGCTTCGCACTCGGCCAACACGACGGGCGACAGCGTAATCACCGGGCAATGCGCATATGCCAGCACCTTGTACAGGTGGCCGGAGCGGCTGATAGCGGCAAACTGAGACGCGCCCTGAGCACCCAGCACCATGAGGTTGGCCTGCTGGGTTCTGCCCTGGTGGAGAAGTTCCTCCGCCGGATCGCCGAGCGCCACTCGCGTTCGCACGCTGACTTTGTGCTTCAACTCGACCGGAACGAGAGAGGGTAATTCCGCCTCAATCTGATCGATGGTACGGCCTCCGAGGACTTGAACCCGTTCCTGGGGCGGAATGACCTGGTGCAGGATCAGGCTAGCATTGTTCCTGGCGGCCAGATCCGCGCCAAAGTTCGCCACCACGCGACTGGCCTCCCGCTTGCTGACGTCACAGAGGACCTTGCGGTGGACAAGGTTGCGATAGGTACCCTCAACTACGTGGGGACCGACGATGCAGACCGGAACATTGGCGTTGCGGAGCACAGATTCGGCCACCGAGCCCACGAGCAACTTGCCAACCGGGCCGGAAGAATGAGCGCCCATAACGACGCGATCGATATTCCGCCCGCGCAGGAAGGCCAGGATCTCGTCGGCGGGCAAACCGGGCCGGACAATGACCCTGCATTGGATGCGGAGTTTCCTGGCGCGTTTGGCGAGAGGTTCAAAGCATTGCTTCGCGGCGCGGGCAGGTGCGATATCGTAGCAGTGGTTCGTCGAAACCTGCGATGCGGAGATGTCTGAGCTGTCAAATGCGTGAAAAATGAGGAGATCTGCGCCTGACTCGACGGCCTGTGCAAGAGCAAGACCAAAAACCTTCTCGTTGGCGGGAAACTCGGAAGCGAAAAGGATTGCGGAAGGCTTGCTCCAACTCGGCTTGGGTACGGTGGCCATGGGAACCTCCTACATTGGGTTGTCCTTTATAAGGGCTTCCAGCCCAGCTTCGAAATGGGAATTAGGATGGAAGCAACAGCGTTTCCCGGAAAGCCCAACGCGGTGGTCGCTAAGATCTCGGCGAGGTGAATCGATGCCCGGAGCCAGTGTGTTGAATGGAAGGTCTGTTCTCCACTTCTGTCACCAGGCACTCATCAAGTGGGTGCACGGGCGAAATTGTCGGCTGAACCGACTAATTTGTCTGTCCAGTTTTGATCAATTTTGAAATCTCTCGGACATCGCCTCCAGGAACCCTGGAATCCAGTCATATTCACAACGCAGAATCAAGCCGTGCGCCCATCCAGTTCCCAAGCCGTGTACCTACACGGATGATCAATTTTGTACGGACGACTGCCCAAGTAGAAGTCGTGATCGACCGCCAGTGCTCTCGCTACCGCCGTAGGTCAAGTTCAACCCCGGTCAAGAGCGTCAGTATATTCATGATGAAGGCCGTCATCCGTGGCGGGGGAAGCGAAGTCATTGGTCTTCTGAAGACAAGACTATTCCCATTGGCGGCTCCTCCGAGCTTGGCTTGTCCTCAAGAGCCCGAACTCACGGCTCTTCGACGACATTTTGCAAATGACCGATTTTGTTTTGGATCTTCCCAGCTATTTTCTCGCCTACACCCTCGCCTTCCAAGTTGGGATCGTTCGTCGCATGACCCACCTTCTCCTTAACGTCGCCCTTCACTTCGTGAACCTTACCTTCGACCTCGTTCACAGTACTTGGCCTCATTTTGTTGTCTCCTCCGCGTTGATTTCAATTTCGGTGCAAGATGGCTGAGATACGGAACAACCACATAAGGCACCAGAGGCACAATTGTAGGAAGAACGAATGTGGGTATCTGTCCCCTTTGAGACACTTTCAAGTTCAATGTGCTGGATTCGGAGTCGCAAACGAGTTGGCAGAAGGGCGTGACGCGCGGGAAGAAACCCAGATCCTCTTTATGCCGGTTGTCGCCGAGTTGAATTTCGAGCAAAGACCTCGGTCCTTCGGACGGTGATAGGACGCCACTCCCGGCCATCTTCAGAGACACGGCCGAGCGAAGCTGCATCCGGTGTTTCCTCAGCGTTCATTCCCGATCCCCGATCTCCGCGACGGTTCTTTCTCCGGGCCGGATCGGTTTGAATGCTTGGGAATTCCACTTATTAGACCTTGATAATCTGTAAGGCGTTTTCCCAGAAGAACCACTCCCTTGGAAGTTATTTCATATTCGCGAATATCCTTGGCGTGATTCCCGCCCCGCATTTTGATCACCACCATGATCTTCCGAAGCTGGCCATCGATGGAGACGTAGCGCAGCCGAAGGATGTCATCGCAAAGGAAAGAAATCGAGTAGGTACTGAACGGAAACTCTGTGAAGGACTCGTCCACCTCAACCGTGCTGAGAATCGTCACGCCGATTCCCGTCAATGCGAAGATCATACGATAGAGCGACTCGCGAAAATCGGCGCGGAAGCCGGGCGAAAGAGCCATCTCAAAGCCGGCCAGGGAGTCAATAACGAGGCGCTTGGCGCCAATTTTCTGTACGGCATCGAGAATCGACTGCATGGTTTCATCCACCGACAGGTCGAGAGGACGGAGATAGAGGATTGAGAGCTTCCCTTCCTTCTGCGGCGTTTCCAGGTCCAAACCTAGACTCGTGGCTCGCTCCGCATACGCTTCCGGCCGTTCCTCAAAGACCGCCACAATGGCCGGCTCTCCCTGGCGAATACCTTCTGCGACGAATTGGGTTGCGAGAACAGATTTCCCGGTCCCAGAAGACCCTGCAACCAGGACGCTATCGCCTTCGGGAACGCCCCCATCCAACATCTTGTCCAACTCCGGAACGCCGAAGGAAAGCCGCCGGCCGCCGGGCGGATTCCTCTTGCGGGCGGTCAACCCAAACGTGCGCGAGAAGGCTTGCACTCCGGCATCGGTGATGCGGAACGTATGCAACCCTGGGACGGAATCCTGTCCGCGCAGTTTTATCACCTGCAACTTCCGCACAATTGAATTTCGCTCCGCCGTTTGACGCAGCCACAACAGCCCATCGGCGACCGTAAAGATGGGATTGTCGCGTAACTCTTCCTCGGCATATTCACCGATCAGGAAAGTCGTAGCCTGCCAACTTGCCAAAAACAGGGCCAATCGTTGAATGAACGATTGCAGATCCATATCGCTTTCCGGTTTCCGAACCATGGTGCGGAAGGAGTCAACAACCACGACGGCGGGGTTGGCCTTTTCAACTTCCTTGGTAATCTGCTCCAAAACCGCGCCTAGGTCCTTTTCCAGAACAACCTGACTCAAGTTGATAAAGCGGATCGAGTCTGGCAGCTTGGCCGGGTCGAAGAAAGTGTACTGTTGCTGGTATCGCAGCATTTTTATGGCGGATTCGCCGAGGACAGTGAAGTAGAGAGCAGGACGTTCCGAGCTTGCATTGGCAAACACGAACTGGTGAGCCAGCGTCGTCTTGCCGCTTCCGGGCGCGCCCGCGATGATGTTGAACGAGAATTCGGGGAGGCCGCCGCCCACAATTTCATCGAGGCCCGGAACTCCGGTAGGTAGTTTGTTGATCTTCACTTTGTCTTGGGTGCTCAAGATTTTCTCCCGTTCTCGGAACTGAAATCGTTGAAGGCTGCACCCGGCCAGGCAACCCGGAGCAGGCTCAAAGTCAAGGCTTCGCCAAGGAAGAGAAGAAGCAGGCCGAGCAAGCGGGCGATGAGGATGTTTCCCCCTTCGCCTGCCGGGAACTCCCCAGCCCGAATCTTGTCGATGTCGAATTGATGTTCAATCTTGTCCAGGCCGTGTAATGCACCGTCCGCAGAGACCCGCACCGCGTTCAGGCTGGGAGCTTCTGTTCTGGCCAACACCAAGGCGCGAGAAGCGAGCGACTGAAAACCTGCAACTCCAGCAAACTCACCAAGACCCCGGCGTAGCTTCTCATAGACGCGAACGGTTGCGGAGTCCGCAGGTTCGGAGGTCTCGCCCGCGAAGGCTTCGTAAGCGAGAAGACGCTGGCCCAAATCTCGCATTTTTGGTTGAGTTGTCATGTTCAGCTGTGCATTGCTCCAGATAGCTGATTCCGATATTCGTTGCGTGCTTTGTTGGGACGAGGGCGACGTTTCCATGTTTTCGGAAGTGCCCTCGCAGTTGTGGTGTTGGGCATCCAGAATGGCTCTCGAAGTGGCGGAACTCAATTCATGTAGTGATTCGATTCGGGGTCAGGTCCGTCTTCCTGCGATCCGCCGGCCTTGCTTCGTATGAGTGTGAAAACGTCCAAAACCGTGGCAATACTGCGAATGTTTCCCGCAACACTCAGGAGCCCATCCACCATACCGGGGTGCACGTCCGCCAGAAATTCGATGCGATCGCTTACGCTCCGCAGCCGGTTGATTTCCAGCAGCAAGTCCTCGAAGGCCGCAGTCATTAATGGCCCGTCGGCCTCCGAGTAGATGGTGTCCGCTGGGGTCGCGAACGACTCTGTCCCGGCGCCAACCTGAAGGCGCAAATCTTCTATCAATCGCAGCGTTGTTGCCTCGCCAAGGAAGGTAAGAAACAGGCCGAGGAGCTGCGCAATCAGAATGATTCCGGCCTCGCCGGCCTCATCCGCATTCATTTCGGATTCGACTTCGCCGAGACCCCGCACGCCTCCATTCTCCGTAATTTGGACGGTGCTGAGCCGGGGAGATTCGGACTTGGCCAGAGCCAAAGCACGGGAAGCGAGCGCCTGAAAACCGTCCGCTCCAACGGGCGCGCCGAGTTGCCGGCGCAGTTTCTCATACACGCGCACAGTTGCGGGTTCAGTGTGCAGCGAGGCCGTACTTGCATCGGCCTCGCAAGCAACGAGGCTGCGGGCCAAATCACGTGTCTTTTCCGGAGGAATCATCGGTGCCGTTCTTTCCTTCCAAGCTACTCTTCGCATTGATGTTGAAGCGCCTGCCGCGATGATACCCTGGTCGCGATCGCTTCGGCGGCGAGACTCCCGACGCGATCATTCAGACTCGATTTGGCTTCATGCGATCCAAACTAATTGAAATGCCTCCGGAAAAGATGAGCAAACTTGGACAGATTCTCCGTCGCCGGAGGAATCCCATGGTTGAGTCTGGTTTAAGTGTGCGACCCAAAAGGGCGCAACGGATGCTTAGTCGAATCGAGAAGGTCCGGCACCCCTGGGCCCTCCCCTGGAGCAGATGAATCTTTACAAATCACACACCTGCCTTGTTAGACTAACGGCAATGCGGCGCGCCCCGCCAGCGGTCACCGTGCAAACGCCGCAGCCGGAAGGAGGCCCTTCAATGGTTGAACTTGAAAAGCCCCGATTCAATGTCGCCGCTTTCCTGTCGAGTGCCGGCCTGGGGAGAAGAATAATCAAATTGAAGCCGAAGGAAGCTTTTTTTTCGCAAGGAGATCCCGCGGACTCGGTTTTTTATCTTCAGACGGGCCGTGCAAAGGTCACGGTGGTTTCCCCAGCCGGGAAGGAAGCTACCATTACGCTTCTCTCCGATGGGGACTTTGTGGGCGAAGAGGCCCTCGCGGCAGTGGCTGGGTTGCGGTTGGCCACAGCCACTGCGATTACCGCCTGCACCGCTCTCAGAATCAGCCGCGACGAGATGATCCACGTAATGCATGTGGAGCACACCTTCTCAGATCTCTTTTTGAAGGTCTTGCTGGAACGAAGCATGCGTATACAGGCCCATCTGGTCGATCAGCTTTTCAACTCCAGTGAAAAGCGCCTGGCGCGGATACTCCTGTTAATGGCGGAGTTTGGCAAGCCGGGCGAACCGGAACAATACATTCCCAAAATCTCGCAGGAGACCCTCGCGGAAATGATCGGCACCACCCGCTCCCGCGTGAGCTTCTTCATGAATCGATTTCGCAAACTCGGGTTTATCGAATACAACGGGCGCATCAAAGTTCACAGGTCGCTGTTGAATGCGGTCCTGCTTCATCGATTGCCCGGGGTCACCCCCGGGAAACCTCCATCTTCGACAACTGCACGAACTCGATCAAAGCCCCCCAGGCGCGTCTTGCATGACCGCATCCACGAAGTACCTTCTGACGTGACTCCAACAGGCCGCATGCACCATCTTCACACCGCCCACGCGATCGTACGCGGCGCAGCCATCTGTTTGGAGAAGTCCTTCGAAGTTGCCGAGGAAGTTCAGTGGGCCTTCGCGTTTGGGGCTCATGCGGAAATCAAAAACTGTTATGCCCCCCGGTGTGCCATACTGCCACAGATAAGCCTGATGATTCGTGCCGCTTCCGTCGTGCGTCTGTACATCGACAGAAGTTTCATCCGCCCGGATGTAGGTGCCGGCAAGCAACTGGATTCGCATCGCTCCGGCTACCGGCATCAACATCTCTCCGATGGTCATCACCCAACCACACATCGTAGCCCGGCTGTGGCTATCTCATTGCGGTGTGGTTTCTTGCGCGGTTTGCGTGCGTTGCGGCTGCGGCTTTTTGGCATAATAGCCCTTCCGGGTCCGCACAATCAGTTTGCCATGCTTCGGTACGCTCGCTTCAACGCGCACAACCCGGTAGCCTTCCTGGCTTGCCGGTTTGGTGGAGCGATAGCCGATGGTGTACTGGTCCCGAATATCGTGTGCGACCTCCACTGCGATACTATCCACTTCCTGCAAAGAATGCGGGAAATAGGCGATGCCACCTGTTTCCTGAGACAGCTTTTCAAGGGCGGATCTCGCTCGCTCCGATTCCTCCTTGTCTGACCCGAAGAGTAGGCCGATGGTATAAACCACTGGCCCACCCAGGTTCTGGACACGACGGATGACTTGCTCCAACTCGAGACGCGACGCATTGTCCGCTCCGTCTGTGATGACTAGCAGCACCTGCTTTGGGAGTTTTCCATGCTTGGCCAACTCATCCGCGGAAGCAGCCACCGCATCGTATAGAGCTGTTGTGCCCTTGGAATCAAAGTGCGAGAGGCCGCGATTTAACGCGTCTATGTTCGAGGTGAAGCCCTGATCGAGGAAGGCCCTATCGGAAAAATTCACGATAAATGTCCCGTCCTGGGGATTCGACGCCTTCAAGAGGTTCAACGCGGCCGCATTGACCGCCGCGCGTTTGTCGCGCATCGACCCCGAGTTATCGACCAGAATGCCCAACGAGACCGGCTGATCCTGGTGCAGAAACGAACTCGTAGTTTGCGCAACTCCATCTTCCCAGACCCGGAAATCCCCGCGAGTCAAATCGGTGATCCCTCTGCCTTTTTCGTCTACCACTGCGCAGGTCAGCAGAACCTCATCCACATCCTGGTGCATGGTGAAGATGCCGTCCTGCCGCTTCTCCACCTCGCCTGGACGGGCCGAAACCGGAGACGACGCCGTGCTCACAGGGACACTTTCTTCAACGTCGGGCGAAGGAATCGGATCGCGGTCTACATCCAAACGCAGTTGGGCCTCTGCATGAGTGGGATCAGGCATTGTGCTCTGTGCCTGCGCAAGCCGTGAGGACTGGTTCTGGCACAGCAGGGGCGATCCATTGGTGACAAGGAGCAGTTGGCCCATCACGGCGGCCGACCATAGGATACGCGATATCAGGAGTACTTTTGGGAGCATAAAATGTCATGGAACGTCGGCGATGGAATTCTCCGTCACATCAATAAGATGCAGATGCAAGCCAAGAGAGTGATGCGTGGTCCGTTAAACATCAATTTACCGGCATCCTTCTCCTGAACCTACTCATCAGGCCGCGAGCGCGGTACACCAGCTATTGGGCGACAGGAATCAGACTGGTTCCCGGGGTCTGCATTCCGGGAAGAATCTGGTTCATTGACAACTCCAACGAAAAAAGAGTCGCAGACGCTCCGTCGGCATTCACCCACATGCCATTAAATGCGTCATGCAGCTCAGGATGTTGCGCCAGCAGCGCTGTCATCACCTCGGTCACCTGCTTTCGTGCAGTTGGCGGATCGCGCAACTGGGCTACCTGCGCGGCGTCAGGAGTGTAGTGGACTTCCAGATCCAGGGCGCCAAATTCATCCGTGGTATCGATCCTGGTAAGTTGATACGCAGAACCATGCGCAACGATCGTCAGCGGCTTCGCGCCGGGAAGATTGTCGGGGTGCACTCCATCCTGTTCATGCTTCAGCTTCTCGAGGTTGGGACTGGAGAGAAACTCTACCGGATCCAGGGAATAGGAGGCAATTCGGTAGTAGAACCAGGCATCCCAATTCATGTCCCTTTGTGCGAATTTACGGGCTGAAGACCAATACCATAAGCCATCGTGACCCGCCTCCATCATGGGCCTGTTGAACAGGCCGCCAAGCATCCAGCGATGATCGGCCGTTTCAGAAAGAATGATTGAGATCTGCTGTGGTTTTGGCACGCCGGTGGCGTGAATGATGGCTAGGGCAGCCTGGGAACATGCCCATTGAGTTCCGCGGATACGTCCCCGAAGAGGCCATCCCTGAGCTCTTTCAGTCAACGTCGATCCTGGTTTTGCCCTACGACTCGGCCACAGGATCGAGCGGACCCGCCCATCAGGCATGTGAGTATGGCGTTCCGATCGTGTGTGCAGACATCGACGACTTTAAGGAAATGGCCGCGGGCGAAGGTATGGCGATCCGCTTCTACGAAAAGGGCAGCGCGCACGATCTGGCTGAACAGTTCATTGCCATTCTGAAATCTCCGGAACTGCAGCGCCAGATGTCGGAACACAACTTCGCGGCAGGCGTTGAAATGACGATGACCAGCGTGGTCAAGAATTATCTTCGCTGGTTCGAACTCCAAAAATGCAAAAGTGCGTTACGCGGTCCGGGGGTCATTCGAGTGAGCCGGCGGCTCTGGCGCCGTGTTCTACGGGCCGGCAGGCCAACACTCGGCTGGAGTTTGCAAGCGGGTGTTCCGTGCCTGCAAAGAGAGCTCACCGATGATCGCCATTCCGTCGGGCCAATGGGACGCTATACTCACGTCGACAATGCGCCGACCCCCTTCACCTGGAGCCAGGCCATAGTCCCAGACGACCATGCGAATGGCCAAGGAGATCGGGGTCATCCGCCCAAACATCAACCTACAAATTGAGGCAACGAAGTGCCAGATCTGAGAAGCCGGCTGCTGCTCCAATATCGGACGAGCATGCTCCCCTAGCGGGATAGGAAGGAAATCATCATGACCGAGGCGTGCGTTAGCAGATCTCTACTCTCCATTTCAATCCGGCTTATGCCTTGCATTCTGCTACCTCCTCTGTTCACCGGATGCGGGGGGAGCGTCAGTCTTACATCCGCCGTACCAACCGTGAGCATTTCCGCCGTCCCTGCTTCGATTGCCGCGGGAAGTTCGTCCACTCTGACGGTGATTGCGACGAGCGCCACTCAAGTGACGGTGACGGGATCCGACGGCATCAAGTATACCCTGCAGGGAAGCGGCGGAACGCAGGCTGTCAGCCCAAAAGCCACCACCACTTACACCGCGGCCGCGGCCGGGTCTGGTGGGAACAGTTCGGCGATTGCAACCGTGACAGTTAGCGCGAATCCCGCGCCAACCGTGAGCATCGTCGCGAACCCTACATCAATTGTCTCGGGGAACTCATCCACGTTGACCGTGGTTGCGACAAATGCCACGCAAGTGATAGTAACCGGAACCGATACCAGCATGTATCCGCTGCAGCCGGGCGGCGGAACGCAGGCAGTGAGCCCTGCCGCGACTACCACTTACACGGCGGCCGCGACCGGCGCTGGAGGCAACGCGTCTGCGAGTGCGACTGTGACAGTGACGGCGGCTACGAATTCTGCGCCGACCGTCACCATCGTCGCGAACCCCACTTCAATTGTCTCGGGGAACTCATCCACATTGACCGTAGTTGCGACGAATGCCACTCAAGTCATAGTAACCGGAACCGATCACAGCACGTATCCGCTGCAGCCGAGCGGCGGAACGCAGGCAGTGAGCCCGACCGCGACCACCACGTACACAGCAGCCGCGACCGGCGCTGGGGGAAACGCTTCGGCCACCGAAACGGTAACGCTGATACCCGCGGGCAGCGTTCAGGCCATCGATCACGTCGTCTTCATGCTGCAGGAAAACCACACGTTCGACAATTATTTCGGAATGCTTAATCCTTATCGTGAAAACCCAAATGGAGACGGGATCTGTCCCAACAATGCGTCCGGCGTTCCTCAGTGCTGGAACATCGGCGACGATGGCGTTACTTATAACGTCGATGGCATCGACGACAAGCTGACTACGATCAGCGACATGGACGATGCGGGCACATCGTACCCACTCTTCAAGTTCACCAGCACGTGCATGGACGACGATAGCTCGGATTGGCTGGCGAGCTACGGAGACGTCAATCGCTACAATTTTGTAGCCACACGCCCCATCTCGGAGAATGGTTTCGTCCACACCGGCGAAGGCTACGCAACTAGCTGTAAGTTGTCTGGCACCTGTGGCGGCAAGTACACCGATCTCTCAGGTCAGCGCGCCATGGGCTATTACGACCAGGGATTTCTCAACTACTACTACTACATGGCCTCCCAGTTTGCCGTATCCGATCGCTGGTTCTCGCCGGTGGCCAGCAAGAGCATTGACAATCGTATCGCCACCTTCACGGGAGGCACGACGCAGGGTCTGGTCAAAGATCCAGGGGGAGACGACCATCTTCCTCAACTCGATATTCCGAACATCTTCGAAGAGCTTGACACGGCCAAAGTATCCTGGAAGATCTACTACACGGTCACGCAGGGATTTTGCCTCACTGACGACGACTGCACGGGTGGATCGAACGCGGAGTATCCCGCAACCGACTTCTCTAGCCTGAGCTACTCGTTGCCGTATCTGTATGACAATACTTCAGGCGCTCCCTGTACCGCTCCCACGGTGGCGTCGAGCGCGGTCGGCGATACGCACAACACCTTCTGCATCGATGTGAATCACATTGCCCCGCTGTCGGTCTACTTCAGCGATCTCACCAACGGTACGCTTCCCAGCTTTGCATTCATTGAGGCCGGCTATGCCAACAATGACGAGCATCCAGGGTCGGCTCAATCGGTTCTGTCTGGACAGTTGCAAGTGGCGAAGGTCGTGAATGCATTCATGATCAGTACTTCATGGAGCGACTCCGTCTTCTTCTTCAGCTATGACGAGGGCGGCGGACCATACGACCATGTTCCGCCGGTCCCCGGCTATTCAAACTATTTCACGGATGCGATGGTCGGCGACACGCCCGTGGCGAATATCCCCGATATTGGCGGGGTTGGCGCGGAAGACGGCGTCCCCGGGACAGGCGGGATAGCGGTGAATCCCGATGCGACTCCTCAAGATCCGACTCTGTACTTCCCCTGTGTGCCGCCCGGCGGGGTGGCAACGACACATTGCGACCTGGTCTCTAATGACCCTGGGGCAACTCTAGGCGACGCAGCGTATGACTATGGATTTGCAGCTCAGCTTGGTTTCCGGCTTCCGAACATCATCATCTCGCCATTCACGCGAAGGCATTATGTTTCACACATACCCATGGACCATACGGCGGTGATCAGGTTCGTCGAAGACCGGTTTATCGGCGACCAAAAGTACCTGACCAACCGCGACGCTGCCCAGCCAAATCTTCTGGACTTCTTCGACTTCACCGACATTCCATGGGCCACGCCGCCCATGCCGCCTACGCCGATGCCAGTCAGCAATTGTAACCCCACGAG
>Ga0210388_10001364_pt1 | contig 19212 bp, 18 predicted proteins | sample IncBWC19OmetaG_FD_155485 | JGI IMG/M metagenome (GOLD analysis project Ga0210388, IMG submission 155485) | Forest soil microbial communities from Barre Woods Harvard Forest LTER site, Petersham, Massachusetts, United States - Inc-BW-C-19-O ... | reverse complement strand
CGCTCGTTGAGCTGAGTCCAGGAGCCGGTCTCGCCGAGCGAGGCCGGGTCGGTCTGGTATCCGTGCGCTGCCCACCTTTTCAGCGCGAACTCGTCGGCTGCCGACGGAGCTACCGTGCGCTTCAGGCCCGCCGCCGCGGCGTCATACCAGCCGATCACTTCGTCGACCAGCGCAGCGTGGCCAGGGTGGACCTGATACCCCAGATACGCGCCGGTGACTTCGGTCACCGACCCGTCGCTCCGCCTGACCTGGTGCGGGAGATAGGCCCAGCCCCACGCCACCAGCGCGTCGCCGGAGAACCACAGCCGGCGCGGCCAGGTCCCGCCGTCGCAGGCGTGCCCTTTGCCCCAGATCCAGGCCAGCTCCCCGTACGACGCGTCGCTGTTCACCAAGTCCGGGCGGATCGCGGTGACGCGCTGCGCCAGGCCCTGCATGAGCCGTATGTCCGTGGCAGTCACCAGATCGAAGTCACCCATGATGGGGCACTGTGCCAGGATCCGGCAGAGCCGTCGAACTGTTTTCGCGGCCTGGCCACCCGGCACGGCGTGGTATGCCCGGTGCGGCGCCATCGCCCGTGAGCCGCATGGCGGCCGCGCTTACGGACGCTTCAGGAACCACAAGTAGAACGCCGCGAACACCAGGACAATCCCGACGTTTACGAACAGCCGCTTCCAGAAATAGTGCCTCAAGAAGAGGACGTCCACACCGACCACGACGACTACCAGGGCAAGCACGTAAAGCACGACGGCTGCCTGTCTTCCCATGCTTTCGTTCTACTATGCGCGCGGGAGTGGGGCAACGGCGGTGCGCGCCGCGGCTGCTTTGGTTCTGGGCGGCCGGCGTAGGTTATCCGGTTGACCTAAGTACTGCGTACGCCGAGAGTCGCCGACGTGCCAGTGGTGACGGCGGGGTGCGGCTGCGCCGGCCCCCGGCGCCGCCGGAGTCCCCGGCCATGACCTGATCCGGGCGCCCAACGCGGGCGATGCTATCTGGCTAGCTCACCCGATCGCGGTCCTGGCAAGATTGCGCCATGGAACGTGTGCTTGGAATCGGCGGGTACTTCATGCGGGCCGCCGACCCGGCGGCCCTGAGCGCGTGGTATCGCGATTGCCTGGGCCTGGACGCCGATGAGAACGGCCTGTGGCGTCAGGGAGCCGGGCTGACGGTGTTCGCGACGTTCGAGTCCGAGACCGGCTACTTCGGGTCCCGCGCCCAGCAAACCATGCTCAACTTCCGGGTCCGCGACCTGGATGCGATGCTCGCGCAATTGCGTGCCAAGGGAGCGGACGTGGCCAAAGAAACGCAGGACATGGAGGGCGTCGGTCGATTCGGCTGGGTCGCCGATCCTGAGGGTAATCGGGTCGAGCTGTGGCAGCCCGCCTGACCGAGTCTTCACGCAGGCGATGACGTGCTGACCGCCCGCGAGATTGCCGGCGTGTGAACCTTGGTCAGGCCCGCGCGGCCATGTCCCATTATTAAGGGCGCTCTGAGGGGAACTTCAGCCGCCTTCGAAACGCACCCAGTGCGGGCCTGAACGTCCAGCGATCATTCAGAAACGGACGCTAGCTTCCCTGGCATGGACGAATTCCGGGCCCGCCGAGTGGTCGATGCCCTTCGTGACCGTGGCGTTAACGCTCACCTTCTCCGGGGTGGCGTGGGCCAGTTCGGCGTGCGCGTATCGCTGCCCGGCGGCCGCGAAGCCGAGTGGGATACCGACGGTACCGCGGGCCTCGAAGCCCAGGTCATGTGCGACGGCATGCTCGTTGGCTACGTCCCTCAGATCGACGGCTCCGAGGGCTTCGATGAGTCCCAGACCGTTGACGCTATTGCCCGGACAGACTACGACCAGCCGATCGCTCGGCAGCGGACCGTGGCTCCGCCACCCGGCCCCGCCCTCGCCCGGGAAGGCGGCGTCTTCCGCCGGTTCCTCGACGGTTTCCGCTACAGCTAACGAGGGCCGTCGGCCAGGTCTGGCGTAGAGCGGGTAGATGCGGATTCCGCACCATGAGCACCGAGCTGCGACGCGCTATCACTGCCGCCGTGAGGGTGTTTATACATGGGCAGGCGGTCCTGGCTGCGATCGCTGCGGTACGACTGCCTCCGTGGCCAGGGGCAGGTCTAGGACGAGGCCGCCATTGTGCTGGTGAAGCCGTACATGTCCTCGCGAGTCCGTAGCATGACAGGCCGGTGCGTAACGTGCGGCCCGCTACAGCACCGGCTAGAACACCGACCAGCCGGTCAGGGTCGTGAACGCGTCGAGAGCCGCAATCCCCGCGATCGAGTTGCCCTTGTCGTCCAGACCCGGGCTCCAAACGCACAAGCTGCAGCGGCCCGGGATAATCGCGAGGATGCCTCCGGCAACGCCGCTTTTGGCCGGCAGGCCGACCCGGTAAGCGAACTCGCCCGCCGCGTCGTAAGTGCCGCAGGTCAGCATGACCGCGTTGATGCGTTTGGCGTCGCTTCGCGACACCAGCCGCGAGCCGTCGCGGCGCACGCCGTGACGGGCGAGGAAGCCTCCGGCCAGGGCGAGCTCGGCGCAGCTCATCGCGATGGCGCAGTGGCGGACGTAGTGATCAAGCACGCGACCGACCGGGTTTTGGAGGTTGCCGTAGCTCGCCAGGAAATGAGCGAGCGCCGCATTGCGGTGACCGTGCTCAGCTTCGGAGGACGCAACCACCTGATCGCTGGCGATCTGCGGGCAGGCGCACTCCGTCCGCAGGAATCGCTCGACCGCCCCGCACGCGTCTCCAGTGAGCGTCAGCAGACGGTCGGTGACGACCAGGGCGCCGGCATTGATGAATGGATTGCGCGGGATCCCGTGCTCGTGCTCGAGCTGGACAAGTGAATTGAACGAGGTACCCGATGGCTCGCGTCCGACCCCGGTCCACAGCGCCTCGCCGTCTTTCTCGATCACCAGAGCGAGCGTGAACACCTTCGAGATGCTCTGGATCGAGAACCGCCGACGCCATTCCCCGACCCCGTGCACTTCGCCCTCGACAGTCGCAACGGCCAGGCCGAACATGCGCGGATCGGCGCTGGCGAGCACGGGTATCTGATCCGGTACACGTCCGCTACCGAGCACGCCCCGCACAGCGCCGGCCACGCGGTCCAGGACGCGTTCGTACTCCAGCCCGCCGACCGCTGAGGCGTTGCGCGAGGCCATAGTGACTCCAACCCTTATGATGCCAGGCCGACGCCGGCAATGACGAGACGCTGGAGCTGGCTGGTGCCCTTCGCCCGTGTGATCGACGCGCATGGGCAGGATCGACGAAGCCGAGCGTCTTTACCGGCAAGTCCCCTCGAAGGCCGCCAGCGCGTGCTGGCCGACCAGGTACATGCTCGCACGGGTGCCCGTTTGCGGTGGAATCACGCCATCGTCACGACGGTTGCTACTGCTATGAATATCGAGATCTGGTCTGACGTCGTGTGCCCATGGTGTTACATCGGCAAGCGCCGGTTCGAACGCGCAGTTGCCTCTTTCGGCCATCCCGGCGAGGTCACGGTCACCTACCGGTCCTTCGAACTGGACCCGAGCGCGTCCGCGGAGCGTACCGGGACCCATGCCGAGCATCTGGCCGGAAAGTACGGCATGACGATCGCCCAGGCCGAACAGGCCGGCCAGCAGATGACCCAGCGTGCCGCCGATGACGGTCTGGAGTTCCGGTTCGACCTGATGCGTGGCGGCAACACCTTCGACGCTCACCGGCTGCTCCACCTGGCCAAAGATCACGGGCTGCAGCCGGAGATGAAGGAGCGCCTGATGCGCGCGACCTTCACCGAAGGTCTCCCGATCGCCGACAAGCCCACCCTCACGCGGTTGGCGGTCGAAGCCGGCCTGCCAGCAGCGCGGGTACAGGCCGTCCTGGATGGGGAGACCTACGCCGACGCGGTGCGAGCCGACGAGCAGCAGGCCGCGCGGTACGGCATCAGCGGCGTGCCGTTCTTCGTCGCCGACGGCAAGTACGCGGTCAGCGGCGCACAGCCGCCCGAGGTGCTCCGGCAGCTCCTACAGCGCGCTTACGACGAAACAAGCCAGCTCACGCCCGTTGCCGTCCCGACCGGCAGCAACTCCGACGCGAGCTGCGACGGCGACTCCTGCGCGGTCAGCTAACGCGTCCACGTGACCCCGACAAGATCCAGTCCTCTGCCCGGCAGATGATCCGCAGAGGGCGGAGCTTCTGCCACTCACTCGGTGATCAGGTCGCTCACGCCAGGTCAGTCGGCACACTCCGTTACCACCTTCTGGCGGCGACCCTGTGCGCGCGTAACGTGGGACCTGCCCAGGCTTGAAGCCAGGCTGGTCGCCAGCGAACGGCGGCGGATCGCCGCTGAACGTGACCGGCATACCGAGATAGCCAAGCGCTACCTGCAGCGCATCGACCAGATCAACGCGCAGTATGCGCCAGACCCGGACCGCGAACCCCGAGCTTACTGACCGGACCGGCTCGGCCGAAGGTCAGCCCGAAACGCCCGACGACTTCAGGCCGTCAGGCAAAAGCGCCAGGTCAGAGGTTATCCCTCAAGTGTGGCAGGCGAGGGAGTCATCACTACACCTGGCGGAGCGGACGGAGCCGGTGTGGCACACGTTGGAGGCGCCGGCGTGAAACCGCCGCTTGGTTCAGGAGGCGCGGATCTGGTCTGGTCTGTCATTGTTAGTTGAGGATTAGCAAGTACCCGGGTCTCAGGTGGGGAGCATGTCGGCCCATGACGGTTAATTCTGACGCGGCGGGCACGCCAGTGCAGGCAGGCCTTGCGCTCGGACCGCACTACAAGTGGATCGCGTTGTCCAACACGACGCTTGGCATGCTAATGGCGACGATCAACCAGTCGATCGTGCTGATCGCGCTGCCCGACGTCTTCCGTGGCATCGGGCTGAACCCGCTGAGTCCGGGGAACACCAGCTACCTGCTGTGGATGTTCATGGGGTTCCTGGTGGTGTCGGCGGTGCTGGTGGTGTCGTTCGGCCGGCTTGGCGACATGTTCGGCCGGGTGCGGATGTACACGCTGGGCTTCGCGATCTTCAGCGTGGCCTCGATCTTCCTGACCGTGACCTGGATGCACGGCGCGGACGGGGCGATGTGGCTGATCATCTGGCGGGTCGTGCAAGGCATCGGCGGCGCGTTCCTGTTCGCGAACGCCGCCGCCATCGTCACCGACGCGTTCCCCGCGAGCCAGCGTGGCCGTGCCCTCAGCGTGAACTCGATCGCGGCCATCGCCGGGTCGTTCATCGGGCTCATCCTCGGCGGCGTGCTTGCCCCGGTGAACTGGCACCTGATCTTCCTGGTTTCGGCGCCGATCGGTGTGTTCGGCACGGCATGGGCGTACTTCATGCTGCATGACATCGGGATACGCAAGCACGCGAAGATGGACTGGTGGGGCAACCTGCTGTTCGCCGCCGGGCTGGTCTCCATCCTGGTCGGCATCACGTACGGCCTGCTGCCCTACGGCGGGCATCCGATGGGCTGGACCAACCCGTGGGTGCTCACGGCGCTCTTCGGCGGCCTCGCGCTGCTGGTCATCTTCGTGTACGTCGAGACTAAGGTGGCCGAGCCGCTGTTCCGCATCTCGCTATTCAGGATCCGGGCGTTCGCCGCCGGGAACGTCGCGAGCCTGATGCTGGCGATGGGTCGCGGCGGCATGCAGTTCATGCTGATCATCTGGCTGCAGGGCATCTGGCTGCCGTTGCACGGCTACGACTTCAGTCAGACCCCGCTGTGGGCCGGCATCTACCTGGTGCCGTTGACGACCGGCTTCCTGGTGGGCGCGCCGCTGTCCGGAACACTGTCCGACAAGTTCGGCCCCAGGGTGTTCACCGTGGGCGGCGCGCTACTGACCGGATTGAGCTTCCTGCTGCTGATCTTCGTCCCGGTGAACTTCTCCTACTGGGAGTTCGCGGCTGTCATCGCCCTCAACGGGTTCGGCTCCGGCCTGTTCTTCGCGCCGAACTGGGCGGAAATGATGAACTCGGTCCCGGCCGACCGGCGCGGGGCGGCGGGCGGCATGATCGCCACCTTCCAGAACTCCGCGTTCGTGCTATCGATCGGCATCTTCTTCACCCTGATGGTGGCCGGCCTGTCGAGCAAACTCCCGGGGGCCATGTTCAGCGGGCTGACCGCGCAGGGCGTCCCGGCCGCCACGGCCGCGCCGATCTCGCATCTTCCCCCGATCGGCGTGCTGTTCGCCTCCTTCCTGGGCTACAACCCAGTACAACAACTGCTCGGCCCGCTGCTGCATCAACTGTCCCCGGCGCACGCTGCCTACGTGACCGGACGGCAGTTCTTCCCGCATCTGATCACGGCGCCGTTCCACAGCGGTCTCGGCGTGGCTTTCGGGTTCGCCATCGCGGCCAACGTGATCGCGGCCATCGCCTCGGCGCTGACGGGCCGGGGGACGCCAGAACCCGCCGCGCGCCAGTCACTAAGTGAGGAACTCGCCGCCGTGGCCGGGGAAGGCGGCTTCGAACCCAGCGAACTCGTCGTCCCAGGCGTCCCCGAAGAGAGCACCGGACCGCCTGACAAGCCCCGCTAAGGCCAGTGCTGGCTGGCGTTCTGCTCGATCCGGTCAGTTCTGGTGCAGTTCACCGCGGCCAGAATCAGCCAGCTAGATCACTCAAGCTCCAGAGTTATGCGCACCCGCGGAAACCGTCGCGCTCCGTCACTCTCAGTCCACGCACAGGCAGAAGGGATGCCCGGACGGGTCGAGGAACACCCGGAAGGAGGTGCCGGGCTGGTTCTCGTGCTTGGTCGCGCCTAGATCGAGTACCGCCGCCTCGGCGGCGTCGAGGTCGTCCACGATCACGTCGAGATGCATCTGCTGGGGCACCTGCTGCCCCGGCCATTTCGGCGGGGTATAGGCCTGCACCTGATGGAAGGTGATGCACTGGCCGTACTCCGCGCGGACCTCGGCCCAGCCGGGGCGGACCTCGGTCTTCCAGTCCAGCATCGTGCCGTAGAACGTCGCGAGCGCGGCCGGGTCGGGGCAGTCGATGACGATGCTCGGGAAGCGTGCGATAGCCATGCTCCCACGCTAGACTCCATTCCGGACGTTCTGCTTCCGGATTGGCGAGACGCGGGGAGCGCGGCTGGCTCGCTGATAGCCCTGATAGCGTCGTCGGCTCAGTCGGCGACGGACCGCTGCGCGCCTTGCTCGAGGTGGGGTTCGTCGAGTCGCTGCAGGTGCCGCACGCTGGGCGCCGCGAGTATCGCAGCGACTGCGACAAGGTCGACCGCGGCTGCGATCCAGAGCGTGCGGCTCATCCCGATCCCAGCCGCCACGACTCCTGCGAGGGCGAGTCCGAGCGGGTCGCACAGCAGGGAGCCGAACCAGTCATAGGCGCTGACGCGCGAGAGTGACGCCGGCGGGATGTGCTGCTGCAGCGTCGTCTCCCAGAGCGTATTGAAGAGCATGTTCCCGAAGCCTGTGACCAGCGCCGTAACGACGAGGGTCTCCCAGGGCAGCTCCAGCGCGAGCACGATGATCGGCGCGGCATTCGGAACTACCGCAACGGACCCCAGGAGGAGCGGGTGCCGCGGCTTGAAGCGAAGCGCCGTCGCGCCGGCGGCCAGCGCGCCGATGGCCGAGACGACGAGGATCGCCGTCCACGCGCCGGCGCCACCGTGGCCGTTCTTGACCCACACCGCGGCGAGCACGAGCCACACCGAGCTCATCATGTTCGCAAGGGAAAAACTGACCACGCTCAGCCAGACCCAGGTACGGGCGACGAACTCGCGCCAGCCGTCGACCAGGTCGCGCGCGAACGACTGCGGCGGCAGGCCGACGTGCAGCGGCAGGTGCAGGCGCGCGAGGCAGAACGCGCTAACCCCGAAACTCGCCGCATCAATAGCAAGCGCGTACCCCGGCCCGACCGTGACGATGAGGAGGCCTGCAAGCGCCGGGCCGGCGAACCGGGTCAACCCCATCGCCATCCCGCGCAGGGCGTTTGCCTCCTGCAGCCGCCCCGCGCTCACGGTCATCGGCGTGAGCCCGGTCGATGCGGGGTTGAAGAACGCCGTCCCGGTTCCGGCGCACGCCTGCAGTACGATCAGTTCCCAGATGCGCGCGGTGTGCGAGAGCAGCAGCGCCGCGGTCGCCGCCTGGATGGCCATGCGCGCAACGTCGGCGGTGAGCATCACGCCGCGCCGCGGCAGACGGTCAGCGAAGACGCCGCCGACGAGCAAGAAAGCTACGAGCGGGGCGGTGTACGCGGCAAGCACGAAGCCCAGGTCGCGTGCGGATCCCGTCAGGTCGAGCACCGCCCAAGTGAGCGCGAACGGCGTGACAGCATCGCCGAGCAGCGACACCATCTGTCCCGTGAAGAACAGGCGGAACTCGCGCTCCTGGAGCGCGCCGAGCGGGATCCGCCGCACCTAGGCCTTCTTCCCCGGTTCCAGGGCCCATGCGGGTCCGCCGCCTGCTCCACGAGACTACGTCCAGCTCGAGCTGGCCGCGCTGCAGAAGTTCGTCGCACCTGCCGCTGGTGGTGGCCGGTCTGTTGGGGGCGGGTCAGTCGCCAGCCTGGTCCCTTGCCGCAGCACGCTGCTGCGGCGCGTCGTCGGCGGCTAGGTCGCGCTGGTACCAGGTGCCTTGCTTACCGCCGATGTGGGCCGGATCGGCCGGGCCGACCGGGACAAACCCGGCCTTGGTCAGCACCTTCTGGGACGCGGTGTTCTCGCGGGAGGTGGCAGCCCTGAGCGTGCGCAGCCCGTGCCGGGTCGCCGCCAGCCGGCACAGTTCCCGCACGGTCTCGGTCGCCAGGCCGCGGCCGGCAACGTGCTGCGCGACCCGGTAGCCGAGTTCCGCAGTGCCGTCGCCGGCGAGGATCAGGTTGAACCGGCCCAGGACCGAGCCGTCCTCGGCGACGAGCACGTAGTAGGCGCCGGCGCCGGCCTCCTGCTCAGCCAGCAGGGCGCTGTGCCGCTCGGTGAACTGGTCGAAGAACTCATCGCCGCGGTCGGAGATGAAGGCGGCGAAGTAGGAGCGGTTTGCCAGCTCGAAGGCCAGGACCGCCGGGGCATGGCCGGGATGCAGCCGCTGCAGCTCTGGCACGGCCCGACCCTATCAAGCTGGGGTGCCGGGTGACATCTGGGTTTCCGCCGGTACAGCCTGTCCTGGCGGTGGCACCCTGGCCTTCGGCAGCATGATGCGATAACCGGAGCGGGCCACCACTCATGCCACGCGAGAGCGCGACCCGGGCGGCGATGGCTGGGGCGCGCCTCTATGGTGGACCAATGGCGTCGGTCAAGCAGTTCCAAGTCACCTTCGACTGCGCAGAACCTGAGCGCGTCGCTCGTTTCTGGTGCGAGGTGCTGGGGTACGTCGTACCGCCCCCACCGACAGGGTTCGCTACCTGGGACGATTTCGATCGCACGCTGCCGCCTGAGGATCAGGGTTCATGGTTCGCATGCACCGATCCCTCAGGGGCGGGCCCTCGACTCTTCTTCCAGCGCGTTCCCGAAGGCAAGGTCGTCAAGAACCGGCTGCATCTTGACGTGCGGGTCGGCACCGGGCTCGTGGGTGAAGAGCGCCTGGCCACGCTCGAGGCCGAATGCGCACGGCTGGTCGCGCTCGGCGCGGTACGCGTGCGGCTACTGCCTGCCGATGAGGACAACGAGTCGTGCATCGTGATGCAGGACATCGAGGGCAACGAATTCGATCTCGACTGAGTGGCCTCGAACGTGAACATGTCGCCGGACTTCCCGTGCCACCACCGCTCCACTGACTGCTGGGAATTAGGGTCGGGCCAGCACGATCACGTGCACCAGCCAGGTCTGACCTGGGGTGGTGAGCGTCGCCCGGCCCGGCTGCCACGCGCGGAACTCGGCGAACGGCCCTCGCCCCGGGGTGCCGAGCGGGCCGAGCACGGCGGGGTCACTGGAGCGCGCCGGCTGGGCGGTGCTGGGGTCCTCACCGGGGAACAGCCCCGGTGGGGCCAGCACGTCACCGACGTGCATGGTGATTGTCGTGCCGCTATCGAGGATGCCGAGCGTGATGAGGGTCCCGGTCGGCGGCCCGGAACTCTCGCCCGGTGTGGTGTTGCCGGTGCCCGGTAGGTACAGGCCGGCCGCAGCATGGACCAGGACGGGCGGGAGGTTCTGGGTGACGCTGGCGGCCTCCAGGTATACGGTGACCGGCCTTGGCCGGCCGCACCGCGCCGCGACGGGGCCGTAGGCGAGCACCCGCACCAGGGCGGCGCCGGGGATGACGCCGGTGACGGAGTCGTGAAAGTCACAGGGCGGCACGGAGGCGGTCAGCACCGCGGAGAACCGGTCCGGGTTCCGGCGGTCCAGCGTCCACGGCACCGAGGTTTCCTCGATCGGCACCGCCACGCCGGCTGGGACGACGCCGGTCCCGCCGCAGGGGACCGGCTGGATCTCGTCGTAAATGAGGGCGTCACCGCCGGTGGCCGCGTCGATGAGGAACACCTCGTAGCCATAGCCGGTGTACGCCGGCTGGCCGGGCGCCGGGGCCGGCGTGGCCGGCGGGGTGGTCACCGAAACAGCCGGGCAGGAGGCGGTCAGCTGGGTGCGGAATACTACGACCCAGGCGAGGCGGCGCCGGTAGGAGGCCGGCCCGGGCATGGTCTGGCCGTAGCTCTGCCAGGAGCTCGAGTCGACCGGCAGCCGGGGCGAGACGGTCACGACCGCGTAGCCGATCGCCAGCCCCCATTCGTCGGCCGCGATGTCCAGTGCGCCGCCGTCGCTGCCGATCGCGGCGAGTGCCTCGCACTCAGCAAGCGTGCGCGACACGCGCGGAACGGCAGCCGGCGGTGGCGGCTCGACGGACAGCAGCCCGCCGTCGACGGAGAAGCCGTGGGACGCGGCGCCGCCACGTAGCGCAGTGACGGCCGGGCCGGTCAGCCGCTGCCCCGCCGGCACCTGGCCACGCTGCGCCGGCAGGTCACAGGCTCGCGCCGCCGTACTGGCCGGGGTGATCAGCCCGCCGCCGGCCACGGCAGCCCAGACGCAGCCGCTCACCGCCGCTACCGTCGCGACGAACAAAGCCGCCGCGACCGATCCGCGCGTCTTCCGCATGCGGTTCAGACGCTCGCCCCGGCACCGGGGTTCCCCGCGCCTGGCACGAATCTGCTCGCTTCCCCGGGCGACCGCTGGTCCTGGCGTGCTGTCTGCCGATGGTGCGGCACAAGCGCGTCAACCGTCACGGCCCGGGCCTGGATTAACGTTGCCATCAACCCATGAAAGGCCAGAGGTGAGCCTGGTCCACCTCGGCGAGGAGATGTAGCGGCGCTAGGCGGCGGGGTTCGGGATGATGACGTATTTCGAGCCGGTCGCCTGCCGGCCGTAGTCGGCGATCGCGTCGAGGGAGAGCGCGCCGGGGAGTGATACCTGCGCTGTGTAGCTGCTGGCGAACGTGGTGGTGATCCCGGCAGCGACCTGGTCCCGCAGCTGCGCAACGCGCGCCAGGCCGATCTTCTGCAAAAACGGCGTCAGCAGCCACCCGCCGATGCCCCAGGCCGTGCCATAGCTGCGGCTGAGCTCGGTCGGGCCGCGGTCAAGCGATCCGTAGATGTAGACCTGCTTGTGCACGGCCGACCCGTACCTGCTGTAGCCGCCCGCGGCGGCGTTAGCGGCGGCTTCCATGCCCGTCAGGATCTGGCTCGCCAGCCGGCCGCCGCCGATGGCGTCGAAGGCAAGCGTGGCACCGGTTGCCTTGAGCGCGTCGGTCAGCTCGGCCATGAAGTCGGCGGACGTCGAATTGCAGACGTGGACGGCACCAGCCGCGCGGAGCATCGCTTCCTGGTCTGCCTTCCGCACGATGTTCACGAGCGGAATCTGCTGCTCGATGCAGACCCGGTTGAGCATCTGCCCGAGGTTGGAGGCTGCGGCCGTGTGCACCAGCGCGCTGTGATTCTCCATCCGCATGGTCTCGACCATGCCGAGTACCGTCATCGGGTTCACGAACGAGGCTGCGCCTTCGATCGCCGTCGCTCCGGCCGGGAGCTCTAGGAGCAGCGCGACGTTGACCGGCCGGTATTGCGAGTACATTCCGCCGCCCGCCGCAGCGACGACCTTGCCCAGCAGAGCCTGCGCGGCCGCAGACTCGCCCGCTGCCACGACCGTGCCAGCGCCCTCGTTGCCGACCGCCATGGGCGTCCCCACCCGGCCGGCCAGGCCCCGCATGGCGGCATCGGGGATGGGCGCGGTGACGACCGGGCGGTCAGCAGATCCGCTCGCCACCGCGGCACCCATATCAGCCCCGCCGAAGAGCAGGCCCATGTCTGACGGGTTGAGCGGTGCCGCCTCAACCCTGATGACGACCTCATCTGGTCCTGGCTCTGACACCGGGACCATGTCCAGGAACAGCTCGAGGGTCTGATCGGCTCTCACCAGCGATCGCAACTGGAGCGCTTCGGCCGGAATCTCTGCGGACATAGGTGAGATCCTCGCAGAGCGCATCGGCCAGCCGCTGGTAATCGCTCATCGAGTTGCACAGCCGGTCTGACAGCCGAAGCAGCGGCGATCAGGCAGACGGGACAAGCAGGCCGCTTTGCGTCGCGGGTCCTGAGCCGCCATTACGTAGCTCATACGGCTGGAGGGGGATAGCACCGCCTCTGCCGCCGCGCGGTCCGGATCGCCACGCAGACGTGCAAGGAGATCGAACGCTTAACCCGTAGTAACGTCGGCTGCGGGCCCCGCCGCAAAGCGGGGTGTGAGACCTGACTAGTGGAGGTACCCGGATGGCCGAGCTCCCATCGCCCCCCGAGGGAATTGTGCTGACCCACTTCATCGTCTCAGACGATGTCGAGCGCTCTCGGCGCTTCTACACCGAAGTACTCGGCGGCAGGGTGGCCTTTCCCGGGAACCCGGTCAATGTTGCGCTCGCCAACAGCTGGATCGTCATCAATGCCGGCGGAGGCCCGACGGACGACAAGCCTACGGTCATCCTGGAGACGCCGCGTGATCCCGACCGGGTCAGCAGCTTCCTCAATATCCGGGTTAAAGATATCGACGCCGTGTACGCCGAATGGAGTGCCCGGGGTGCTGAATTCCTGACGCCGCCGAAACAGCACCAGTACGAGAAGCGTTGCTACATCCGCGATCCCGACGGTCACCTGATCGAAGTGGGGCAAACCACGGACCCAGAGGGTGACTGGTCGCCCGCTCACTGGCCGTCGAGTACGCCCGCCGAGGAGTCCGGGTGAATGCCGGGATCGCCGCCGTCTGAGCCGGCGAACCCGGCAACTACCAGCACGCCCTGCACCGGGTCAGGCCGGTCAGCGGGCCGCGCCCGCGGATCAACTCGGTGCTGACCTACGGAGAGCACCCGGGCATGAAGCTGACCGAGCTCACGCAGAAGCTGTTCTACGGCCGCACCGCCGGGTTCCCGCCCGTCGGCTAAAGCGCTGCCGGCGGCGCTTCAGGTTTCGGTGCCAACGCCATGGTGAACAAAGAACAGGCCGCCGGGATCGTATCGGTTCTTCACCTGCAAGAGGCGGGCGTAGTGGTCGCCCCAGAACGCTGTCTGCCAGTCGGCTTGGAAGTAGTCGGTTTCGTTGAAGTAGGAGGCGGGTTGCTCGCGGAGGGCTTTGACCGGCGCCATGGCGGCGGTCACGGCCGCCGCCTGCTGCTGTCCCTGCGCGGCGTCCGGCTCGTGGCCGGGGATGCCGGGATAGACCGCCTGCTCGCTGGCCGCGGCGATCACCAGCGCGAAGGCATCCAGGACGGCCGGGTTCATCGCGGTGTCCGCCGTCCAGCCCACGGCGTCCGCGGCTCCCCCGGCGAGGCCCTTGTTGCAGTGCAGCGCTATCTGCGCGAACTGGCTGGCTTGCACGAGCGCATCGACCAGGGCCGGCTGGTGTTCGGGGTCGAGAAGCTGCTGCGACAGCCACGTCGACTGGTAGGCGGACCAGAACGCAGCCACCTCGCCGGCGTCGCTCCTCCAGTAGTAATAGTCCTTCGGCGCACCTGAGAGGTCATCCGGCACGATAATTTCGGGGGCGTATCGCTCGAAGAAAGCCGCATTCCAGTAGTCCTGTGCCGGGAGCGCTGCCACCGCCAGGCCGGTGAGCGTGTAGTCGGCCGGGCGGGCCTTGACCCAGTCGAAGAACGGCGCCCAGGTCTGTCCGGCCTGGGCTTGGGTAAGTCCCTGAAAATTCATGGCGACGGAGATCTGGGATCCGGGCCCGAAATGGATCTGCTCTCCCCAGTGCGGGTTGAACAGGCTCTGGCGGTAGAACGAGATCATCTGCTCGACCAGCGCCTGGTAGGCGGCGTCCGATGAGGCGCTGATCGTCGCGCTTACGCCGCCGAAATATCCCGGCAGTTCGTGGGTGCGCAACGTGAACCGGGTGACGACGCCGAAGGTCCCGCCTCCCCCGCCCTTGAGCGCCCAGAACAGGTCCGGGTCCTGGAACGCGTTGACAATACGCACGGTCCCGTCCGCGGTGACTACCTCCGCCTCCAGCAGGTTCGCCGCCGCGGTGCCGAAACCCTTGGAGAAGCTGCCGAAGCCGCCGCCCTGCGTCAGGCCGCCCACGCCGACGGTCGTGCAGCCCCCGCCCTGCACATAGCGGCCCGCGACGGTGGTCACGGCGTTATAGGCATCCATCCAGATCGCGCCGGCGCCCACGCTCACGGCCGGCCCGGGTTCGGCCGCGCCCGTGGCGCCCTGGGGCACGAAACTGTCGAGGACCTCGACGGCTGCCATGTTGGGCCTGGTCCAGATGAGCAGCGAATCCGGCGCGTTCGAGGTTCCGAGATAGCTGTGACCGCCCCCTTTCACGACGAGGCGGACACGATGCTCGCGGGCGAAGTTCACCGCTGCCGCCACATCGGCGCTGCTGGCGGCCAGTACCGCGTACGCGCTGGGCTCGGAGGTGAACGCGCCGGTCCAGCCCAGGGTCTGGGTCAGGTTGACACTTCTATCGATGTAGAAGGGGTCTAGCAGGTTCTGGAACAGATCGGTGCACGCGGCACTGCCGGCGTCGGGCTCGCACACGGTGAAGGCCGGCTGCACCTGGACCAGGCGCCCCCCGACGCTTTCGCCGAGCGCCGCCCACTGCGCCGGGCTGGGCCAGCCCGGCTCACCAGGCCGTACCCACCGGGCCGGCCGTACGGCGGCGGCGGGCTGTACGCCGGCGGCGGTACACCCGGACAGCGCGGACCAGGAAAACAGCGGCAACCCGACCAGCGCCTTCAGTACCGTGCGTCGTTCCATGCCCCGCACCTCCGAAACGCGGGAGACCCCGTTCCCCGCAGGGGACGCTACGCTGAAGTCGGCCCGATATCATCAACCGATTGACCGATCTGATTCACCCATCGACTGAACTTCGGGCTGGAATCCCGCGCGATCGTGCCCTCGGGGCCAGGTGGTGGTAGCGCCCGGGATGGCTGGTTGGCGGGGGCTGTGGTCAGGGGGATGGGTGTGGGCTGGCCTGGGCCCGGTGGCTGGGGAAGTCGGGCTGGCCGGTCAGGGCGGCCCTGCTGAAGATGGCGGCGAGTTCCGCTGCCTGGGTTCCCTGGCCTTCGCGTTCGGTCTGGACGGGCGGGAACACTGACCGGATGCCGGTCAGCAGTCCGGCCAGGGGTGGTGCCGGGTGGCGGCTGGTGACGAACAGGGCCTGGCTGGAGACCAGGGCCAAGATGGCCAGGACACTGTCGAGGCATTCGGCGGCCCGGTGCTGGCTGCGGTAGGCACCGAAGGTAGGCGTGGCGATGTCGTTCTGGGTGTCGTTGATGGTGGCGGGCAGCAGGGTGGGCGCGGCCAGCGCCCGGGCTTCTTCGACCAGCCCGGTCGCTACCCAGCCGAACAGATTGGTGGCCCCGCCGGAGGCCCCGGGGATGAAGCCGGCCGGGGCGAGCAGGTGCGGAAGCCCTGAGGTGGGACTGTGCATGGCGGTGACCTGGCGCTGCGCTACCAGGGCCAGGTCGGCCCAGGAGGCGGTCAGCCAGTTGATGGCCGGGGCGGCCGCGCCGTTGTGGAAGCCGCCTGTCGATAGGACGCGGCCGAAGGGGTGGCCCTGACTGGCGGGCAGGTAGACCGGATTCTCGGTGACCGAACCGAGGGCTGTGGTCGCGGCGTGAGCCACCGCCTGCACGGCGCGCTGGGCCTGACCCAGGACTTGGGGAAGGATGCGGTAGCTGACCGGAGCCTGGTGGGCCAGCCGGCCTGATGTGACCGCGCCGCGCAGATGGCCGCGCAGGTGATGCAGGACCGTGTGTTCTGCCTCATCGCCCCGCAGATCATCAAGGGCCTCATCGTAGGCATCTAGCGGGGCGGCGAGCGCCTCGATCGACAGCGCGAAGATCGCCTCGGCCAGCCGCAGGCGGTTCCTGGCGTGCAGGGTGACATCGGCGGCCAGCGCGGTGGCGCACGGAGAGCCGTTGATCAGCGCCATGCCCTCGCCCTCCACCAGGTCGCCGGAGTCCACGGCGGCCATCACGTGCATGAGAGGCAGGATCTCTCCGGCGCCGCCCTGCCCGTCGAGGGGAACGCGCGGCAAAGGGCCATCCAGCAGGGCGGCTACGCGCTGGGCGAGTTCAGGTCGCACCTTGGCGTGGCCGCCGATGAAGTCGGCCAGCCGGGCGAAGACGATGCCTCTGACCACACGCTCATCAAGGCAATCCCGGCCGAAACCCCGGCCCACCCCCCGGAAGCGGCGCGCATACTCGCGCAGGTCCTCCGGCCGGATCGCTGTGCCGACTTCCACGCCTGGCCGGGTGGTCACCCCGTAGATGAAGCCGCCCGGGTCAGCAAGCAACAGGCGCTCGAACCCCGCGCGGGCCTCACCCATGACCCGCACTGCGGCCGGGCCGATGACGACACCCTCACCATCTACGGTGACCCGCCGGAACGCCTCCAGCGTGAAGTCCCCCGGCGCACCGACAACCACGGCCATTTCTCCTCCTAAGATCACGCGTGTGCCTTGCCCGGCCGCAGCCCAGTCTGCCAACCTGAAAAATTCGGGGAGATCAGGGACTCGGCAGAGCCACCAGCCCGAGCCGCTCTCCGAGGCGGTCGACGCGAAAGGAACGGCACCCATGCCTAACGAGCGAGCAGGCGACCCTGGCCACCAGGGAAACACGATCGCTGACCTCGCCGAGACCGCAGGTCCCGGCTCAGTCGATCGCCGCCACCTTCTGCTGGTCGGCGCGGGGCCTGGCCTTGGAATGGCCGTGGCCCGTCGCTTCGCCGTGGGCGGCTACCGGGTAACCCTGGTGGCGCGCAGCACGGACGGCCTCCGCGACCTCGCGGGCACCTTGGCCGACACCGGTGCCACGATCAACACCATCGCCGCCGATGCCAGCGATCCCGATGGCCTGGGCGCCCGGATGAGGGAGCTCTATCTCGGAAATGGCGCACCGGGCGTCATCGTCTATAACGCCGTCATAGGAGCTCCGGACCGGCTGCTGAGCTCAAGTGTCGCCCACCTCCAGGCGGCGTATTCAGTAGATGTCATCAGCGCCATCGTCGTCGCGCAGGTGGCCGCCCCGGCCATGCGGGCCGCCGGCTTCGGGACCATCCTGGTCACCGGGGGCGGGTTCGCCGACCACCCGATCCCGGCCCTCGCGACCGTTTCCCTCGGCAAGGCGGCTCTCCGGTCAGCCGCGACAATACTCGGCGCCGACCTGGAACCTGACGGCATCCGTGTGGCCACACTGACGATCGCAGGGACGATAGTTGCCGGTACTTCCTTTGACCCGGAGCGCATCGCCGAACGCTACTGGGAGGTTGTCCACCTGGACAGCCCATGGCAGGCAGAATTCCGGTTTACCGGCGAGTAGGCGACGTCTCACGGATGCGGCCATCAGGGTGTCATCGGGCTGGCCGGGGGTCTTCTTGCGAATACGCTACGCCGTGCGGTCTGTCTCCTGGAGAACTTCTGCCCAGCGTCGCGCCCAGGAGTCGAGGGATTCGAGCGCTGGCGCGAGCGCCCCTCCGAGATCGGTAAGCAGGTAGGCGCCGGCTCCGTCACGGGTCAGCAGGCCTGCGGCCGTGAGTTCTTCCAGCCGCTCGTACAGCACGCTGGACGACATCTGGTCGCACCGGGCCTGCAGTGCCCGGGCCCCGAGCGACTCGGCGCGCAGTTCCCACACGATCCGCAGAGCCCAGCGCCGCCCGAGCAGATCCATCGCCGCCATCAGCGGCCGGCCTGTTGTCGATCCGCGGACGGGCTCGCCGGGACGCGGTACCCGCGCTGCCATGGAAACTCCCTTGCGTTTCGGTATCAGAAACGTTACCTTAATCCAGGTGTTTCTAAATCAGAAACAGGGAGGATCTCGATGACGACCCGCGTCAATCCCGTCTGTCCGCCGTATCCACCCCATGTCGCCGAACAGCTCGAGGCGATGATGCCGCCCGGCGTGCCGCCGATCGTGTTGTTCCGGACCTTCGTGCGGAACCTTCCGATGACTGTCGCCATGAGCGGCTGGGGAAGCTACGAGCTCAGCAAACGGCTCTCGCTGTCGATGCGTGAGCGCGAGATCATCATCGACCGGACGTGCGCCCGCTGCCGGTGTGAGTACGAGTGGGGAGTGCACGTGGCGTTCTTCGCCCAGCGGGCCGGCCTGTCTGGCGAGCAGATCACCTCCCTCACGCATGGCGGCGCGAGCGATCCGTGCTGGGCCGATGAGCGCGACCGGCTGCTCATTGAAGCGGCCGATGCCCTGCACGACTCCGCTGACATCGGCGAGGACCTGTGGCTCCGGCTGACCTGTCTGTTCAGTGAGGAGCAGCTGCTTGACCTGCTGATGCTCGCCGGCTGGTATCACGCCATCAGCTTCACGGCCAACGGCGCCCGGGTCGCGTGCGAAGACGGCTCGCCGCGCTTCGCCGACGTAAGGCCGCATCGAGATGATTGACCTCGAGTACGAGATGAGGTTCGCCGAGCGGATCGAGGGGCCGCTGGGGCCCACCACAGGATCTCCGGCCCGGTTGTGCTGGAAGATCGCCGAAGCGACACTCGCCACGGATCTCGGCGAGCCTGGCGATGCCGGGGACCGACTGGATCCGGGTCGCCAGCAATGGCATCCGCCGCCAGGACCAGCGAACGCAGTTCCTGACCGATGACGGGACGCTGATCCTCATGCGCTACGACGCCGCCTTGATCCGGGGGGACGAGGAGTTTTCCCGGGCCCTGGCGAGCGGCCGGGAGACCACGTACGCCGCCCAGTACATGTACATGACGCCCCAGTTCGACGTCAGCCACGACACCTACGACTGGCTCACGCAGAGCCTGTTCATCGGACGCGGGCG
>Ga0210388_10001363_pt1 | contig 19214 bp, 16 predicted proteins | sample IncBWC19OmetaG_FD_155485 | JGI IMG/M metagenome (GOLD analysis project Ga0210388, IMG submission 155485) | Forest soil microbial communities from Barre Woods Harvard Forest LTER site, Petersham, Massachusetts, United States - Inc-BW-C-19-O ... | reverse complement strand
GCCATGATCGTCATGAATTGGACATTGGCGTCGAGAGGGAGGGACGCCATATAAACTACGGCGCGCGCAACGTCTGTGGGATCCATAGTGGGCTCAACCGCGATCGTGCCGTTCGCTTGCGGTACGCCTTTCTTCATTCTTTCCGCCATTTCTGTCGACGCGTTTCCAATGTCGATCTGACCGCAGGCGATGTCGTACTTTCGGCCGTCGAGAGCAGTCACTTTGCTGAGACCTGTAATTGCGTGTTTTGATGCCGTATAGGGGGCGGAATTAGGTCGAGGGCTATGCGCAGAAATCGAGCCGTTATTGATGATGCGCCCGCCGCGTGGCTCCTGGGTCTTCATGATTTTGAATGCTTCCTGCGTGCAGAGAAACGTGCCAGTGAGGTTCGTATCAACCACGGACTTCCAATGCTCGTACGTTAAGTCCTCGAGCGGCATGGCGCGACCGGAGATACCGGCGTTGTTGAAGAGCAAGTCGAGCCGGCCGAAAGCGTCTTTTGTTTTCGCGAAAAGCTCGCGCACGGAGGAGGGATCCTTGACATCAGAAGGTACGACGAGCGTTTGGTAATTGGCCTGTCCCACTTCAAGCGCGGTCGCCTCCAAGGGCTCCTTGCGGCGGCCGGCAAGAACCACCGAGTAGCCGTTTTGAACAAGAGCAACGGCGACGTACCTGCCGATTCCACTACCTGCGCCGGTGACGATGGCGATCTTCGGTGATGAATCCATGAACGCCTCCACTATGAGCGGCAGAGCTGTCCCTAGCCAAAATGCTATCGGCGCGAATGCCTTTTGAAATCAGCGATCATCTGCTCAATCCGCGCTTGTCCCTCGCCAAAGCCCTGCGCGGCTTTGAAATCAAGAGCTTACAGCCAATCGTTGCTGCGCTATTCCATGTTACATCTGTATCGTGTTCCAAACTTTTGTTGTTTACTTCCCGGTATAAGCGGGTACTATCTGTAAAGGCGTTTCAGGGCGTCCAAGGGCGCTTTAGGCTAACGCTTATTGGGAACAAAGGAGAAACCAGCTAATTCATTGGAAATACTTCCCGCCTTCGAATCCCATCCTCTCCTCGCAGGCGTGCCACTCGAATACACGGTTTACCCTATTTTTAGTTGGGGCCTCGGTCGCTACGCTTAGGCAGGGCCCGAGTGGGTTCTGAGCGGCAATATTCTTTCGTCGAAAACTTTCTGCGTGACCAACATTATGAGCAAAAACTGCAAAATATTTTCTTTTATCGTTATGGCATTCGCATCTGCCGCATTGACGCTTGGGGTTGCGGGATGTAAGAGCGACACCCAGGACAGCAGCGGCCAAAGCCAACCGGCGCAGACCGACCAGTCGCAGGACCAGACGGCTGATGCCAACCTGGCTCCCGCTAGCGACACACAGGCGACGGGTAACGGTCAGGACCAGAACGATTCCGATGGCGGCGGGGATTACGACGCTGACTCCGAGGATTCGAGCTACGGCCAGCCGGTCCTTCAGGCTTCTGAAGCCCCGCCACCTCTGCCGGAGTATTCCCAGCCCGATTGTCCCGACGATGGCTATCTCTGGACGCCCGGATATTGGAGCTACGCTCCGCAGGGCTACTATTGGGTGCCCGGCGCATGGGCTCGGCCACCTGAGGTAGGGGTCCTGTGGACGCCGGGATATTGGGGATTTTCGGGCGGGAGATATCGCTTCCACTATGGCTTCTGGGGCCGGCATATCGGCTACTACGGAGGCATCAACTATGGTTTTGGGTACATCGGCGTAGGTTATCAGGGCGGATATTGGAGCGGAAACCGTTTCGACTATAACCGCACCGTCAACAACATCAAAATCACAAACGTCCAGGTGTACAACCGCACGGTGACGAACACTGTCGTCATCAATAATAGGACCGTTAACATAACGACTGTTAACCGCGTTAGTTACAACGGCCCGGGAGGCGTCACTCGTAAACCTTTGCCATCGGAAATCGCCGCTACGCGCGAGCAACGTATTCCTCCGATGTCCACCCAGATCGAACAGCAGCATGTGGCGGCGCAGAACCACGAGCAATTTGCATCCGTGAATCACGGGAGTCCTGCCCTGGTTGTGGCGGCGAAGCCGCTTGCGCAAGGCAAACCGATCGCTCCCGTAATTGCAGCGCATCCTGCTGAAGCAAGACGAACGGAGCCAGCCAACGCTCAGCCGAATCGAGCCGAGCCAACCCCGGCGCGTCCTGCACCGGCAAAGCCTGGCGAAAAACCCGGGCCAGCCGAAAAGTCTGCTGAACCCCCTAGGAAACCTGTAGAGCCGGCGCATCCTGCGGCTAAGCCCCCGGCACCTGCCGAGCACCGCACTCCAGCGGAATCGCCCGCGCAACCGCAACCATCGAAACCCGCTCCGGCGAAGCCCGCCCCAAAGCCAGAGGCCAAGCGGACCACTCCGCCTCCAGACAAAAAACAGCCGGAACATCCGGCTCCAAACGCTAAACCTAAAACGACTCCTCCTCCTAAGAAGGAAGCGCCGAAAAAGGAACCGCCAAACGATAAGCCGAACTTTTGAACGGATCTAAAATTGTCGGGGCGGATGAAGAACCTTAGCTTTTTAAGTACCTGGGAGAACCTCGAAAAGCCGAATATGTTGTTGTGCGGCTTTCATCACCAGTCCGTCTCACGAGAGCTCAGTTTGCGCGACACGATTGTGAGCGGTTACCGGCAGTGCTCAAGGTAATGCAGCGCTCCAAAGGCGAGAACCAAAGCGTCGAACGGAAATGCCAATCGCCGCATGCTTAGCGCGGGCCGTTTCCAATCTGCGGTTGTAAGTGTTACGACATACCCGTCCTTTTCGACGAGGACCGGGCTTGGCAATTCAAATCTCTTTTGAACTTCGAGCAGCTCCTGGAGAGACGGTTTATCGCGGAATTACCAGCTTCAGATTTCCGTCGCGGAGTCGACGCGAAAATCTCTAAAAAAGAGGTCGGACGAGCAAGAGAGCTGTCTCCGGCACTGCACGGCCTGGCCGAGCCCTTGCTACCAGAGAAAAGAGAGTCCCTTACCGGGACAGCAACGGTCACGCCCGTCGGGCGGAAAACCGAAGTTGCAAACTACTTCGCCGGAGTTGCAGGCGGCAGGCCCTGCAGCCGCTCTTTGTTAATCTTCAGCACGACTCCTGCATTGCGGTCGGCAACCTCACTTACTTTATACTCCGCTGACGTGCCCATCACCTCTGCCACCTCAGTGGGAGTCAGCGCGTATTTGTCCGTCAGCCAGTTCGCCATATTCGTGGTCGCATCGCGAAACGCATCATCGATCGACCCATCCAGCCCCACCGCCATGAGATGCGTCGCCGATTCGACACGGGGCCCCGGCACGCCTTTACCAGAAATCACGTCAACCGTGAACTCCACGTCCATCGACGTCTCCAGCGCGTTCCCGTTCAACTCCCCATCGCCTTGCGCCGCATGGCCGTCCCCCAGATACAGCATCGCTCCCGGAGCCCTCACCGGCAAATAGACCGTCGCGCCCTCGATCACTTCATTGAAGTCCATGTTCCCGCCATAGCCGCCGGAATCCCCCGTCCCCGGAGCAGCCGCGGCCGGCGGGGGCGCCGTCGCCACGCACCCGAGCATGGGCCGCAACGGCACAGAATAATTCTTCAAATGCTCCGTCGGCTTTTCCACCGTGGCCACGCCGCGCGTCGTATCTAAGTGCCATCGCACACTTTTCCCAGCATCCTTCATTTTCACGGCCCACTCGGTGTCCACTCCGCGTGGAACGATATCGTCATCACTCACCGCCCAATCGCGGTTCAGGCGCAGCCGCGTCAGGTGCACCACGAGCGTGTCGCCCGGCTCTGCTCCTTCCACAAAAAACGGCCCGGTTTGCGGATTTCCTCCCAGCACCCGCGTCGCTCCATTTTCATCCGTTCCACCCGCATCCACCGTAGTTGTATGGATCGTGTCTCCCAACGCAACGCGCAGCACTGGCTCGTTCAACGCTGAGAATTGCCGGTAGAACTTCGTCGGCGTGAACTCATGGCGTTGCGGCGCACCTGCTCTCCGCGCCGGCGCGATGGTCCCAGTAAACGAATGAGTGTCTGGATGCTCGGGGTCCTCCGCACCTTTGTGCACAATTGTTCCGGAAATCACGCCATCTTTGATTGTCGCCGTGCATTCCTCCGTTCCTTGTTCGCCCTTTGCAACAAAATGCACCGCGTTTCCAGTGACGGTCCCCTCCAACTTGTCCCCCCAAAACTTCCCCGTGAGCTTTCCGCCTTCGTCCTTGAGCTCCAACTGAAAATAGAGCGGCGTCCCATAGAAGTCCGCCTTCACTGTCCACCTGCCCGTCAGCCCGCCGCTCGCACCAGCAGGCGTTTGCTGCGCCGCTGCACTCAACCCCGCCAATGATACGATCCCCACCACGAAGAACAACGCGACCAATATTCTGCGCATTTTGCACACCTCGACTCCGAGATTTACTGTATCACTCAGGAGAAGACGAGCGGAAACCGCCAAAAGTTTCCCCCGCACTCAACCAGAACATCAAGCTCGATTAAACCGACGCATAATTACTTCCGGACTGCCCGTGACCGGACCCGAGTCCACATCAGCGCCACCTATATCGACCCAGTGAAATTGAGGTTCGTCCGGTTAGGGCCTCGGACCACGAGCATCTCGGCGGCAGGCTACCACTCCATCAAACGTTAGACCGAAAAGATCCGAATCTTTGGCCGCGGCGCACTCGACAGGGATTTGTGGTTTACCGCGTCGATGGTGACGTCGCTCCCGGGAATGTTCAAACTCCCGCGAGAAAAATTGTATTTGTCTTCCGGGATGGCTTCGGCAACTTCTACACTCTGCTTTTCGATGGCGCTAATCTCGAGGTCTACGGTGGAGGCAACGGTTGGGGGCCTGCTGCGACTGTTGCGGCCGCGGCGCGTTTGCCGCTGCGGCTCTCGATATGTCTTGTTCCAAGGCGGCCGCACTCAAGATGAATAATGCCAACAGCAAGAAGATTCGTATCTGTTTCAATTAAAGTGACTTTCGTCGGAGTGAAAAAATGGATTGCTTTCATACGTCGAGACTCGCGCGATTACTCACAGCGGAGGGCGGAGAGCGGATCGACACGCGTGGCGCGGCGAGCGGGAATATAACTAGCGAGCAAAGCGACACTCATGAGTACAAGGGCGACACCCAGGAAGGTCAGGGGATCGGTGGGCCTCACGCCGTAGAGAAGTCCGGCCATTAAGTGCGACACGATCAACGCACCGGCGAGCCCAACCGCGGCGCCAGCAATGGCGAGCCCCATTCCTTGACGCAGGACCACCCACAAGATGTCCCGGCTTTCCGCCCCGAGCGCGAGGCGAATCCCGATCTCGTGGGTGCGCTCGCTTACGAGGTAAGAAATCACTCCGTAAATTCCAAGCCCTGCAAGAAGCAAAGCGGCCAGAGCGAATAGCGCAACCATCTCCATCGAGAACCGCCTCTCGGCAAGAGACGCGGATACCGTTTCGTTAAGCGCCCTTGCACCGAATACGGGAAGCGTCGGATCGACGGACTCAACTTGCTCGCGCACTTCTTCTGGAATCGCACCGGTGTCCAAAAGTCCGCTCAGAAAGATCGCCAGGTGTTTTCCGCCGGCCTGATACAGGTTGAGATAGACTTGCGGAATATCCGCTTCCGCCAGCGATTCTGTCCTCGCGTTCGCAATGATGCCGATAACCGTAATCCACGGTGAATTTGCCCGAGTTGACTTGAAGCGTTTGCCCAAGGGATCTTGGTTTGGCCAGTGAGCCTTCGCCATCGCGTCATTGATCACCGCCATCCCCGGCGTTTCTTCGTTGTCGAACTCATTGAATAAACGTCCGCGCAATAGCGTCATTCCCAGTAAATGAAAATATTCTGGCGTAACTCTCAACCGTTCCACCAAGAAGGTGGACTGACCGCCTTGAGTGTCGCGCCCCTCGAATGTCGTGTAGATGTGGCCCTCGGAGCCCAGGCTGACATCTCGTTGACTCGCGTCTAGCGGAATGGACTCGGCATCTCCGAAAGCCACTTCTTTGACTCCCTGCAGCGTTCTGGCTCGGCGAAGTACTTCGCGAAGAAATGGCGCTTCCTGAGCAGCCGTTGCGTATTTGTCAATGGTGGGATCATTCGGGTAGGGCAGCCTCGTGCGGATCGTCATTACACTCTGTGGACTAAATCCCAGCTTCGCATTCAGCAAATCCCAGAAGCTCCGCAGGAGAAGGCCCGCGGCGATCATCAGCACCAAGGAAAGCGCAAACTCCGTTACCACCAGCAGAAGGCGCGCGCGGGACTGCTCCCTGGAGCCTGTCGAGCCGCGCGCTTCCTGCTTGAGCGCATGCGTCAAATCCACGCGCCCGGCGTGCAAAGCGGGCGCCAGGCCGAAAATCGCGCCTGCAGCGAGCGAAGCGCCCAGAGCGAAAAGCAAAACTCCCCAACTGATCGAGATGTCGTTGAGCCGGGGCAGGCTTTCAGGGACGATTCGGAGCAGGAGCCTCTTCGTCGAGAAGAGAATCGCCAGCCCCGCTATCCCGCCGAGCAAAGATAGCAGCACGCCCTCGGTCAGCAATTGCCCTATCAACCGCAAGCGCGCGGCTCCGAGCGCCTGCCGAACGGCCATTTCGCGGTGCCGTGTGCTGGCGCGCGCGAGCAGGAGATTGGCGACGTTCACGCAGCCGATCAGCAAAACCAATCCCACAGCGCCCAGCAGCAGAATTAAAGACTGGCGAACATCTCCAACAACAGTCTCCTTGAGCGGCACCAATCGCACCGCCCACCCTAGCTGCAACGGATAATCTCCCGGGAATTGTTTCTGCAAAGCTGCGACAAGCGCGTCTACCTGACTCTGCGCCTCGACAATGGTCAATCCAGGTTTAAGGCGGGCGATCGCTGCCGGAATATTGCGCCTATTGCGGGGTGGATTGTCAAGCATGGGCGCACCGTAAAAACTGGTTGCGGCCCAGATGTCGACGTTCCTTTCTGCGGTCGTTCGCCCCGGAGCGTGAAAACTCGCTGGCATGACGCCGGCGATCCGATACAAGTCAGTGTCGAGCCGTATACTCCTACCCAATATATTGGGGTCACCCCCGAACAAGCGCTTCCAGAGACCGTCGCTGATGAGAACTTCCTGCATCATACCTGGCGAGTGATCTTCAGGATTGAAAGTCCGGCCCAGTTGGGGTCTCGCGCCCAGAAGCGCAAAATAATTTGGTGCGACGATGAACAAGTGCGCGGTCGCAGGTTGAGACGCACCCGTAAGATTATTTTCGTCGTACCATGTCGGCGAAACGTACTGGAATATGCCGGAGTGTTGGAGGTCCTGCCACTCCGGCTCATTCAACCCCACATCCAGGGCGCCCGCGCCAGGAATATCATCCTCAATGCTGACGAGTTGCTCCGGCTGTGAGTACGGCAAGGGATGCAACAATGTGGCGTCAACGACGCTGAAAATCGCTGTCGTGGCTCCGATGCCCAACGCAATCGTCAAGATGGCGATGGCCGTGAAGCCGGGAGACGTGCGCAGCATGCGCACTGCGAAGCGAATGTCCTGCCAGAAATGATCCCACCAGAGCGAGCGGCCGGATTCGTAGAAGCGCTCTTCGGCTTGCATGAGGTTGCCGAAGGAGCGACGAGCGGCGGCCCGAGCCTCCTCTTCGCTCAGCCCCAGCTCCCGCAAGCGCGCTACCTCGAGCTGTACATGGGCTTCGATTTCGGAGGTAAAGTCGCCGAGTTTGCGTTTTCGTCCGAACATGGCATTAGCCTTCCGCGCCCTCCGGCCCGAGAACTCGCACGATGGCCCCTGTCAAGCGCTTCCACTGATTGGTTTCTTGCACGAGTTGTTTGCGGCCGGCGTCTTCCGGGCGCTGGAGCGCGGGACAAAGGGCCATGTGCTCAACGAGCAGCTCTTTGCCCGACGTTTCCTGGATGGCGCGCGCGATCCCTTGTCCGTGTTGCGATCCAAAAATCAGCGTGCGGAGGATCACAAGGTCCGGTGTGCCCTCTAGCAATTCCAATCGTTTTCGTGCGTCTTGGGTTGACATTTTACCCGAGTATGCCCCGCGTTTGGGTAAAATGTCAACCCCACAATCGTTTGACACGGTCAGGTTAGGTGTGACCTGCCTATGCTTCCCTCACTTCCGGGCATCCAGGGAACTCGGTCAGAGACGTGTTTCCAATATATTCGAGGTACTTGATTCCGACTTCGCTGGTGAAATAGCCGTCGGCCACAAATTTGCGCAAAAAAGAGAAGAACTCGATTCCAGGGCTCAAGCCTGGAACGCTCGCCACGTTCTTTCGATAGGCAATTAGATCGAGTACTTGCTTCTGCTGATCCGTCCGGCAATAGACATAGGCCATGCCAAACCGATCGGTGCACTCGGAATCGAGCCACATCATCCCGCCGCCGAGCTTGAGTTGAAAATCATGATTCTCGCTGGTCAGCAGATCGATGAACTCCGGCGCGCCTGCTTCGAGGGCACCTCCTGACTGCGTGTCGGAAGGAATGATCGCCGCGCACAGCGCCAGTAGCGTTTTGTATTGATGAGGGGTGAAAAACTTCGGCTGATAGGAGCTCTTGGGCGTTTTCTCAGCTCGAACCATTTTGTGCGCGTACTCCGCCGCTTGCAGAGGAATAATTCGCGCGGCGGAACCTGCCGCCAAGCCGATGCCGAGCGACTTCAATACGTCGCGCCGTAAAATTAAGTTTCCGGCCAAATTCTCCTCCTCACCTATAAATTGCCCTTCTTGGCTTCGTCCAGTAGAAATTCTGAAGCCCGCCAGGAAAGCGCCAAGATAGTTAGCGTGGGATTTTTGTCTGGGCTGGTCACAAAGGCCGCGGCGTCCGTTACGAACAAATTCTTCACATCGTGGGCTTGGTTGTACTTATTCAGGGCGGACGTCTTGGGGTCATTTCCCATCCGCACTGTACCCGATTCGTGGATGGCAACCCCGCCATCGTAAATCCCGTATGGATTAGGACCGTCCGGACCGCTCTCGGTTAAGTACTTTCCGCCGCCCGCTTCCACAATTGACCGAAACGTGTCCTGCATATCCTTCACCATCTTGATTTCGTTCTCTCCGACTTTCCAGTGAAACCGCAATACCGGAATGCCCCACTCATCGACCGCGCTCGGGTCCAGTTCGCAAAAAGTGTTTTCGTTCGGAATCATCTCTCCGAGGCCTTCCATGCCAATCGTCGTTCCATAGAAGCGCTTGCAATCTTGCTTCAGTGGGTTGCCGTAACCTTCGAAGCGGTCACAGACCTCATCAAAATCCCCGACCACTGGCATGAACCGTCCGCCGCCAGGCTCGATGTGATAGCCACGGAGGAAATCGTTCTTGCGATCGAATTTCCACCAAGGCACGTACACGTGGGGGAGGAAATTCCCTCCAGCGCCATCGTGATTGTGCGGAGGCACTCTTTCGAGCTGAGGGAAGTAGCCGATTCCAAAGCTGCCAACACTATCCATCAGGTTTCGGCCAACCATTCCGGAAGAATTGGCCAGTCCATTGGGGAATAACGTAGAACGCGAATTTAGCAGCAAGCGTGCGGATTCGCAGGTACTCGTCGCAACCACGAAGGTCCGCGCATCTATTCGCTTTTCCTCGCGAGTCGCACGGTCGATATACGAGACCGCTTTCGCCTTGCCATCCTTGCCCAGCACAATTTCTCGGGCCATTGCGTTGGTGATGAGTGTGAGGCGGCCCGTGGCTTGCGCCGGTGGAATCAGTACTTGACTGGAGCTGAAGCTCGAGGCGCTCTTGCATCCGCGAGTGCATTGACCGCAGTAGTGGCATGCTGCGCGGCCATTCAACGGTTTGGTGATGATGGCCATTCGCGCGGGAATACACGGGATGTTAACTCTGCTGCACGCTTTCTTGAGTAGCGTCTCGGTGCAGCGCGGCTTAGGAGGCGGCTGGAAGATGCCGTTCGGTGAGCTGGCGATATTTTCGTTGGAGCCGAAGACTCCTATGTACGATTCAACTTTGTCGTAGTACGGAGCAAGCTCCCCGTAGCTTAGGGGCCAGTCGTCTCCGACTCCGTCGATCGAGCGCGGCCTGAAATCCATAGGCGAGAAGCGCAACGCGACTCTGCCCCAATGATTCGTCCGGCCGCCCACGATACGTGATCTGAACCAGCGGAACTTCGAGCCCGGCGCGGATACGTAGGGTTCGCCCTCTATTTCCCAAGCGCCGTTTGGGGCCATGAACTCATCGTTCTCTTCGCCTCGCAACTGTCCGCCTATACCCGCGCCTCGATGCGGCAGATCGTATGGCCAGAGATGCTCCTTGTAATCCCTCGGGGGATTCAGCGGCGGACCAGCTTCGAGTAGTGCAACGGTCAGTCCTCCACCCGTCAACACCTTTGCCGCCGCACCACCGGCCGCGCCCGAGCCGATGATACAAACGTCGTACATCTTTGGTGAGCGAGCTATTTCAGGCATGACGATTCACTGAAAATAAATTCTCGATCATCGACGAAGAAGAAATTGCACGGAGCGGCTGCGTTTCGGCTTCCCCAGAGAGAACCGCGAGCATTATACACAAACCCGGCTAGAAGTCCGGTTCGAGGTAGACCGACACTCATGTGTGCAAGTCAGATTTGACGTTTTTGCTCGCGCAGAGTCGGAACTTCGATATTTCGGTACCATCCTCGGTACCATTCAGAAGGCTAGCAACGAATGGTTTTGCCCGTAAGCGACACCAGAAAAAAGGCTTATAGTTTTCGCTTCGTTGGTTCGCAGCCTGTTGGAAGCGGGTAGCGATAAGGGGCAAGTCCCATACCGACTTTTCCAGTAATCGCGGTACGAGGCGCTACTGCGCTGTCATCGCCGTCCATGCGAAGTTGTCTTTGAGCCACGGTGACCCCTCGCCAGTGGTCAAGTTCTGCCTTCGCATCGGCAACAACGACGGCGGGTCGGGCTCACAGATTGGGAATGATCACCCAAATCCAATTCGTCGTCGGAACGTGGCACGGCACAGACTTCCGGAAGTTGCGTATTGGAGATTTTTGAAGGTTTAGCTGGCGATTCTGATGTTAAGGACTCGCATGACCGGTTTCCTGCACGACATTCTGGGTCTGGCTTAGCGAAACTTGCCCCTGTTGGTCCTAGTCCGGGAGTTTCACAGACGCCGACGGCCCCTGCAGGGGAACAGGGGAACTTCTAACTGGTCCCGGGCGGCGGTGTGGGCAATTCTTTAACTTCGCTGTCGTCTTTCGGTTCGCAAATCCGATTGTCTTAGTTAGAGGCCGGGTCAGGTCTTACAGCGCGAAAATGATAACGGCGCCTTGTTTAGCCTCATAGCGAAGGGAAGAGCAGATGATCGCCTCGGCGCTCGACCAGTACGACAAGGCGGATTTCCCTAGTTCAGATAGTTCAGGATTCGTGAAAAAGGAGCGAACATGTCAGATGATAAGGAAAAGGCGATTGAGCAGACCCAGTCCCCCAGACCCAGTGCGCCGGAGGTTCAGGACGAGCTTTCGGAGGCCGACGTCGAAAAGGTCGCAGGCGGCCGTCCTCTCCCAACGCCTGCCTGCTTCACAATGAAGGACTGCTGCATTGCAAGCACTGACGTAATCGCATAAAGGCACTGTCGCTGCAATCCAACTCAATTAGGCTGCACCCGTCTACGCAAGCCAGCCCGTCCCACGACAGCGGCTGTAAGTCGCGGAGATGCAGCCTTAGAAGGGCCTAGCAGTCGTGCCCGCAGTGCGACCCAGAGGTGTTGACATCTGTCCCTGGTCGGAGACCGTGGGCAGATTTACCTCCGCGGAAGGGACACTCCGCTGATCTGCAATTGTTTGAGAACGAAAACCAGATGGTGCCTGAGGCCTCTTTTCCGGGGCACTTCCCCATCGAGTCCGCCCCACCAGCAGCGTGTCCAGCGTGCGACGTACCGCCGGAGCCGGCAAGATGACGCCCGTTTCACGCCTTTTCTACTGCCGACGGTTTTAAGTTAGCGCTTATGCAGGTTTCGGGAGGCGCGAATGCGGTACACCAAGAAATCAAAGCTGTTGTCAATACGGCGGATTTGAAGAGGTGTTCCTGCCCATGGAAGATCCACTGCCCATCTCAAGCGAACCGCTCCGCGAAATCGTAGAACGATCAGCGTTCCTGGAGGAGCGCCTGGGCGACGACTTCCTGCCGGAAACGCGCGCCGAGGACTCCGAAGTAATGGATGAACGAATGGCCGCATGGCGAAGAAACTCTGCCAAGGGCGACGAGAAGGTCTTCGCCAAGCGCCTCCAGTGGGACGGGCTGGATCAGCACCGCGCCCGGGGCTTGGTGGGGCGAGTCCGGCGGGCAAACCCCGAGTTGCCGCCATGGGGGCGGTTGCTAGGGCGCATGATCGAGTCCTCCCAAGAATCCTGGGACGAAAAGAAGAACGACTTTGCTGCCATTCGAGGCGAGCAGCCCGTCGCCTTTGAGGAGCTTTTTCATCCCTTCCTCCGGCTCGCACGAGAAACACTACGGAAGGAGTCCGGGGCAGCCTATTCCTTGTTGACGGAGGCGGCCCATCGGCAGTGGGAACGGTCCCTGTTGGCTTCCTGGGGGACGATGGCGGGAGAGACTCTGGATCTCGAATTCACGGATTTCCGCACCGCGCACCAGGTTTCCCCCCGCTCTGCGGAACCGGTTGCGGGCACTAGCTCCCGAGAACTCTACGAATCCTTCCTGCGTTGCGCCCAGGGGGAGGGACTACTCCAACTCTTTCTGGAATATCCGGTGCTGGCGAGATTCCTGGCCATCAGGCTATCCATGTGGGTGGATGCGGCGCGGGAGTTTCTCCTTCGCCTCGAAGCCGACCTGGCGGAACTGGAAGCTCGCTTCCACAAAGGCCAGGCGCTGGGACCAGTCATCAGGCTGGACCCCGGCTTGTCGGACCCGCACCGGGCAGGACGCACGGCGCTGCGAGTACACTTCGCCGCTGGCGTCAGGCTGATTTACAAAGCCAAGGGGATCACGGCAGAGGCCTCGTTTTGGAATTTGCTCGGTTGGATCAACCGGAACGCCGACCTGCCACCTCTCCGGACGCTTCAGGTTCTGGATGGCGGCGCCTACGGCTGGGTCGAGGAAGTCGAGCCGCGTCCCTGTCGAGATCAGCGCGAGGTCGAGGCCTTCTATTACCGCGCCGGGATGCTCTTGTGCCTGATTTATGCCCTCGAAGGAAGCGACTGCCATCGGGAGAACCTCATCGCGGCGGGCGAACATCCGGTCCTCATTGACCATGAAACCCTGCTCCAGCCTCGCATCCGGTACTTCGGCCCCCCGGAAGAGGAAGGCCCGCTCTCCCTTGCCGTCCGGTTTTTCTATGAGGACTCGGTGATCCGCACAGGCTTGCTCCCGCGCCGGGAGATTCGGCCTTCGGGTGAGAGTTACGACCTCAGCGGGCTGGGCGGAATCGAAGTGCAACTGACGCACCGGTGTAGAAAAACCTGGGAGAATATTAACACCGACGCCATGCGACTGCGGGCGGAACGGATTTCCCTCCGGCCAAGCCACAATGTCGTGATCCTGGACGGCCGGAAGGTGCGGGCGGCCCCCTACATGGACCAGATGGCCGCCGGGTTCGAGCAGATGTATCGTTTTCTCCAAGCCCGGCGGGCCGAGTTGCTGGGCCCCCAGGGTCCTCTCCGTAACTGGTCGGGCCTGCGTTTCGTGTTCAGGGACACGGCGATATATGCTTCGATGCTGAAACGGTTGTTTCCTCCTCGCTGCCTCCGCGACGGCGTGGATGCGAGCATAGAACTGGAGCTGTTTACCCGCCCCTTGCTGTACGCCGAGGACCGCCCCTTCAGTTGGCCTATCCTGGCCGATGAACGACGGAGCCTCCTGCAAGGGGATATCCCCCTACTCCAATATGCGGCGGAGGGCGACAGTCTGATGCTCGAAGGTGGTGGCTCAATCCCTCAATTCTTTCGGGAATCCGGGTTCTCTCAGGTTGAAAGACGTTTCGAAGCCCTGAGCGAGGAAGACTTGGAGCGCCAATTGGGTTTCCTGCGAGCCTCGTTCGAGCTGCAAGAAGGCGAGCCAAAAACGGTAGGCGGCAAAGCCTCTGAGGTGCCGGGGGAAGACGAGGCGGGCCCAGACGATTTTCTGGCAGAAGCGCTCCGCATCGCTCACCAGATTCGTGGAGCCGCGCGCTCATTCCAGTCGGGTGTTAGTTGGAACACATTTGCCTATTACCCCCAGGCGAAGCGCTGGCAGTTGGAGCCCATGACGCCACGCTTGTACGACGGCCTTAGCGGCGTGGCATTGTTCCTGGCGGCAGTGCAAAAGCTGGTGGACGAACCGGATTTAACCGCCCTGGCGCGCTCCGCCCTGGCAACGGTTGTCAGGGAGGCGGTGCGGCCGGAGTATGCATCGGTGCTCTTCGAGCTGGGCATCGGCGCCGCGGCTGGTCAATCCTCTGTCATCTATGCGCTCGTCCGTGCGAGTGAGTTCCTGGGAGAAGAGGAATGGCTCCACCATGCCCGGCGTTTTGCCGAAATGCTCGATACCGAGAGGATTACGTCGGACCGGACATTCGACCTGATATCGGGAGCGGCGGGAGCGACGCTGGCTCTGCTGGCACTCTATCGGGCGACCCGGCTTCCAGAGGCCCTCGATAAGGCGGCCCAGTGCGGGGAGCATCTCTTGCAGCATCGGTCGGCCAGCCGGCAAGGGCTGAGGGCATGGAAAACGATAGGGGAAGAAATGCTGACCGGTTTTTCGCATGGCGCTGCCGGGATCGCTTATGCGCTGCTTAAGTTGTACGAAGCCACTGGGAAGAGCTCTTTCCGGGAAGCAGCGGTGGAGGCGGAAGCTTATGAAACCAGCGTTTTCTTGCCCGAGGTTTCCAATTGGCCCGACTTCCGTGTCCCGCCTACGGAGAAGGGGCATAGCCATATCGCGGCTTGGTGCCACGGGGCGTCTGGGATCGCTTTGAGCCGCTTAGCCGCGCTTCCGATTCTCGATACTCCCCAGGTCCGCCAGGACATTTCCCACGGATTGCGGGCTACCCGACTAGCTGGAACGCAGGCGCTGGACACGGCGTGCTGCGGCGCAATGGGGCGCGTCGAGGCACTTGTGGTTGCGGCCAAAGAGCTCGGCGATGCGGCTCATCTACACGCGGCCCAAAAGATGGCGTCTTCTGTCCTGCGACGCTCTCGACAGGAGGGAAAATACGCGTTAGGCTGGAAAAAAGCTCCTTTCCTCGCCTCGTTTCACCAGGGTATGTCCGGCATCGGCTACGAATTCTTGCGCCTGGCCGCTCCCGGTTCACTGCCATCGCTGCTGATTTGGGAATGAGTCATCAACCCTTTGCTCCATGCTCACAAACTGACCCACTACCCCCCGCTCGCTTTTTCCGTCGCGCTCGATTTTCCGTCGGCGTTTACAGCAGCGCAAACCTGTCGCAACGCATCCACAATCGCATCCGGCCGTTCGAACGGAATCATGTGGTCGCTGTCCGGGACGATGATCTGCTTCCCCCGCGTCGAGAGATGGGTTTCTTTCACCTGGAGTTCGTTGACCCACACGTTGTGAAAATCGTCCATCTGCTGCTCGGGAATCTGCGCCGGCAACTGCGAGGCGTCCACGTTCTTGCCTGCGGTCAGCACAATCAGCGGCTTGTCGCCAAGGTTGCCCGCGGCCCGCACCTCATTCGCGCTCTCCAGAGAAAATAGCTCCATCTCTTCTGTGGTCGCCTCGACATATTTCGGCTGCAACTGCAGATACTGCATTTCCTTGGCAAAGTCTTTGGAGACTCCGGGCCCCCCCGCCTCGCCTCGCTGGCCGAATCGAGTGAAGCCCAAGCGAATCAGTAGCGGAGCCCACATTGCCTGTCTCTTCAAGCTCTTCTGGTAGTCCCTCATCATCGCCTGCAGTGCAGGCGGCTCGCGGTCCCCCTGGTCCTCATGCGAAGCGTCCACCAAAACCATACCCGCTACTTCCGCCGGATACTGCCCGTTATAAACGCGCACGTTGTAACCGCCGAAAGAATGCCCCGCCAAAACGAAGGGGCCTTTCTCGCCCGCCGCGGCCAGCAGAACATGCAGTTCCTTCGCAATTTGCAAGCTCGTGCGTGGTGCTGAGCTCGCCTCGCTCCAGCCATATCCCGCCCGGTCGTACCAACACACCCGCGTAAATTTCGCTGCTTCCGCCTGCACACGATTCCAACCCACTCCCGGAACGCCAAGCCCACTATCGAGCACTACCGTCGGGCTCCCCTGTCCCTGGCAATCGATATTCAGTTTCAAATTACCGAAGTCCGGCCCCAGCGAAACCGACTTGCCTTGTTGCGGGAATCGCCGGGCATCCGAGCTGTTCTTGATAGCCTCATAGCTCGCGCCTACAATCGCGGCCGCCACCACCAAAACGAGCAGCGCCAGAACGGTTCGCCGAAGATAGCGCTTCAGCCGTCCCGGCCGCGGTGAACCATTCGTTCCATTTTCTTCAGACACGAATCCTCCTGAGCCTTCCCGACTCCCGCGCGCTTCAATGCGCGGATACTAGACCTTGTTATCGCAGGCGTCAATGGAAGCTTGTGAGGCGACAAAACGAGATTCGCTGTTACGCTACGAATGTTGATGCCGAGGCTGAGCTGTCTTCAGCCGCGCGTCGAAGGACTAGCAATCGGCAGCAGCACACCGATAATGAGTTGATCGCTTAACACGTCAGTTCAAATTAAATCGATTTCAGCATCGTACGGTCTGGATACGAGGTCGATCCGGTCCTTAATTTTCGAAGCCGGTCTACAAGTGCCAGGTTGGTGGACCACTCAGGATTGGCAGCTGAAGCCTCGTCCACGATTGACGCAATGTCTGGAGCATGAAGGCGTGCCAGTCCGAAGACGGATGAAAGTTGGACCAGCGGATTGGTGCTCCGCAGCCCGCTACGCATCTCGCTTTTCAGAACTCGGGCCAGATCAGAAGGTCCACCGGATCTGTGCAAAACGTGAGCCCACCAGTTAGCGACATCATTTCCATCCAGCTTGTCAGCGACGGCTTCCAGCCCCGCCGAGATTCGCGTCGCCAACGAAATCTTTTCTTTCAATCAACTTCGACTCCGACAAAGCCTGACCGAAATCTTGCTGGCTGTTTGTCGTTGAGTCCTTGAGCTGATCTGGCGGAAATTCGTCGAGACCTCCCAGGACCCGGATGTTCACAGAACCACTTCCACGGTAACCGCGTTACCAGACTTAGCCTATTAGTTAGTTCCGAACGGCTGACCACTCTTCTTGAATAAAAGAGGCCCGAAAGGAGGATTTCCTAAGTCAGACGTACATCAAATAGTGACAGCCAATACTGAAGGGATTGCAGGGTAAAACCGCAAAGAATGAGCCCAATGCCGAATACGCCTAGTCGTCGCTCCGGGAGATTGTCGGCGTAATATTCGATGTAAGGATTCACCGTAATTCCCACGCCGGTGACAATGCCTGTCACCAGGCCCACGCGAATCGCAAATAGCCAGGCGTGGTCCACGTGATGGATGAACGCGCTACAGATTAACGCTGTGGCCGTGTAGCCGACGGTACGCAGCATCGTTCCCCAAAACTGACGACGCGTAAGCCGTGGACGCCGAGACGCTGCATATTCGGCCGCAGGACGCATTCCGCGAGAGTAAGCAAGGATTTGGCCGGCGGTGACCAGAATGGCAAACGCAATGGCGAATCCGAAGCCCACCATCGGATACAGTCCGGCTCCGAAAGCAAACCCTCGAACAGCGGCAAACAGTCCTTCCCAAGGCAGTGAGTAATGATCCAGCCCACGAGATGCCCGGCTGAATTCAATCGACAAGGTAACACCGCTGGCCAAACCGGAAGCCAGTCCAAAGAAGAGACCCAGGCCTAGTCCATAGCCGACGCCGAAGACAACGGCGTACGTTACGGCACGGGTAAGCAGGCGCAACGGACCGTGTTGTCCACCCAACAGGTCGTAGGCCAGATAGAGACTACCCAGCACATCAAGACAGGTACCCGTAATACTGACGACCGCGACGGCGTGGTGGTCCACGCAATGATTGTAGACCTAAAATCTCGGCGACCGGCTCGAGGGAAGCACCCAAACTCCAAAAGGGGCGACCTTTTATATTGCGTCGTGTGGGCCGAACTGTACATTTGAGGTACTAGGTCACTGCTCCGGTGACCGCGCGGATCAGGCGCTAGCCAATCAATGTGAGCGGGCCACGCCACGCGTCATTGACTGCGTAAACGGCTTGAACGTAAAATCCGCCCGGAGTTGTCACTTGAAAGTCTCCCCTACCTTCCCGGTATTCCTTGTCTGCATTCTTGCTCTATCTTCGCTTCCCGCGCGGGGACAGTCGGCTTTGGAACTCGGCATTGATCGTTCCAATCTGACGAAGGCGAGTGGGTCGACCCAACAGAAGACAGTCGAGGGCATCCGCTCACTACATGGCAAATGGTTCCCGGATGTCCTTTCCGCCGCAGGAACGCCTGAAGCTTTGGATAAATTTGTCAACGAAGTCAGGCTGGTAAAGCAAAACAATTTGAAAATGCTTGTAAACGTCCTGCCATCGTATATGGATTATGACGAACCCTTTGCCAATGCGGGAGACGAGTTCAAAAAAATGTGTGGATGGTCAGGCGGCGACGGAAAACTAAGCCAAATCAATTTGACGAAATTTACCAGATCACCCGCTTGCGGCGATACGAGGAACAGTGTTCGTTCCGTTGATTGTTCCAGTTCTCGAAGAATGCGATGGTACGAGGCGCGGTCGTATGGATTGAAACTGTAGCCGGCACAATTCCCTGCGTCCAAGCCTTCGTTGAATTGCTCGCGAAATTCGCCCCACCGGAGAATGCCCGGCATGAGCTGGGGAGTAGTCACCGCCACGACAGAAAGCGACGGCGCGGAGCGAAAGCATGAGCGCCGTTCATCGTAACAATGACGAATCAACGTTGGACGAACGACGGCCGCAGGGGGAAACTAAGATTGCATTGGACCAAATCTAAGGAGCCATGATGGGCGACCGAAGGGTGGCGACCTTTTTCTACGGTTCGTTCATGGACGATAACATTTTGAAACAGCTCGGCGTTGTAGCGGAGCGCAGTGAGGTCGCGGTGTTTGTGTTACGTCATCACACCCGTATGATTGCGAACCAGGATGGCTCGGTCTACTCCACGAGATGTTCGGCCGCATACGCAGTCTACCGGGAGGACCAATGGCAGAGACGTTCGAAGCATACCGAACTCGAGTCCTGAGCTATCTTGGCGATGAG
>Ga0210388_10001362_pt1 | contig 19216 bp, 16 predicted proteins | sample IncBWC19OmetaG_FD_155485 | JGI IMG/M metagenome (GOLD analysis project Ga0210388, IMG submission 155485) | Forest soil microbial communities from Barre Woods Harvard Forest LTER site, Petersham, Massachusetts, United States - Inc-BW-C-19-O ... | reverse complement strand
AAAATCCCGGAAACCCGGCCGCTCGGCTTCAGAAAACAGTTCCGCGGTGAGAAACCAGTCGGTCCCCGCCGCCATGCGGTCCCACTCGCCCCACGTCACGGGCCCGGCTGCCACGCCGAGTTCCTCGCGCAAGCGCGCGCTCACGCGCGTGAGACCCGAGCGATGACCGGCGGAGGCGGACTTCGTGACGTCGAAGAAAATCATGGCCGCACGGCTTGCTCAAATTGCGCGTAAAGACGCGCCGCATTTTTGTGCGCATCGAAATTCTCCCCGACCCAGCGGCGCGCCGCTGTGCGCAGTGATTCGGCCAGGGCATCGTCGGTCGTGAGGCGGCGCAAGGCCGCCAGCCAGGCCTCCGGTGCGTTCACCGGCGCGACCAGGCCCGTGACGCTGTCGGTCACCGCCTCGGTCGTGGCGGCGGTCGGCGACGTGACCACCAGCGTGCCCAGGGCCATGGCCTCGGGGATGACATTGGGCAGGCCGTCCCGGTCGCCACTCCCCGCCACGATGCCGGTATGCACCAGCACATCGGCCCAGGCCAGCTGGTCCCAGACCCCGGGCTGCGGCAAATGGCCCATGAAGGCCACGCAGTCGGTCAGGTTGAGTTTGTGCGCCAGCAATTCGAGTTCACTACGCAACGGACCGTCACCGACCACGTGCGCATCGAACGCTAGGCCCGCATCGCGCATTGCAGCGTAGAGGCTAAATTGATGGCGCAGCCCTTTTTTCTCCACCAGGCGCGCGATGCAGATGAGATGCAGCCGCGGGCGCGGCATGCGCAGCGGCTTGAACGGCGGCAACGCGTCGAGCCCGCGCCGGATGCAGATGATCTTTTCCGGCGCAAGTCCGCGCGCGATCAGCGCGGTCCGGCCCATTTCGGTCGAGGTATGCACGAAAGCGGCGGCCATGAGCTTTTCCCTCAGCCACCAGTCACCGCCGTGCTCGTAGATATCGTAGGCATGCGCGGCGGCGCTGAAACGGTGACCATTGACGCGCCACAGAATCCACGCCGCCGTCGCCGGCGCCCCACCCCATGCAGCATGGATGAGCGAAGGTGGATTTTTCCTGAAGTGTTCCGCGTAAACGCAGGCGAAACCGGCCCCGAGCATGTTCTCCCAGAAATTCAGCCATGACGGCGCCCGCCGCGCGACCAGGCCGCGCAGCAGATCCAACAGCACGCGCGGACGGCGCAAGGACTCCAATGGAATTTTCCAAACCAACTCGAGCAACCGCCATTTGGAGAACCGCTCGACCGGCAGGCCGCGGAAATCACCGCCACCGCGATGCAGCGAATAAAGCCGCAGGTTCGCCCCGCGCGCCTGCATCGCAATGATCTCGCGCTGGAGAAACGTCTCCGTGGACTTGGGAAACGTCGTGAACAGGTAGGCGATGGTCAGCGGTGGCTCGGTCAAGCTACCCGAGCATGCAACGGCCGAGCCGCTAATCAATGCCGGACGCGATAACTTCATCACCAGTCATGCTTGTCCTCGCGTGGGTCAGCTCTAACGTTCGGCCATAGCATGAAAATCGCTATCCTCGTTATCACGTTTTTCTCACTTACAGGTTACGCAACGCAAGAAGCTGTAGCCCAAGAAAAATCGGATCGCCCCAGCGCAATCACATTAACCGCTGGACAGAGTGTGATCCTGCCTGCCGGCGAGTCAGCCGCAGTTCCGCTTGGAACAGTCGTGAGAAATCCAAATGGCATCTCCGTCGTCATTAATGGGCATCGCAATACGATCGATGCTTCGGCCGGAGTCTTTATCTCGGTCCCTGTCAGCGCAAAGGGCCCTCCTGATAACATAGTGATCGCGAAGCCAAAAAAAGCCGTCGAGCCTGCAACCGATTCGGATGAACATCATCGGCTGGAAGCTATCCATGCTGAGCTTGAAGCCCGTCGGCATGAACCTGTGTCGTCGAAGACAGTTTTTCAGTGCACCCTCGCGGTGCGAATGCAATCGCGCGCTGGAGACCTCCTCTTTCGCGATTTGATCAATGCCCCAGGCGGCGTGGGAACGATCGATGCGACTTTCTTTCCCAAAGCAATCGACCGCCGGATTGTGAAAATTGAAGTGATTGCGCCCTATGATAAAAAGGGTGCAGGCGTTGAACGCTGGACTATCAGCCATTCCGGCTCAGATGTCGTTTCGTATATTGTGCGGCTTACTGCCGACGGCCATGGTGGAACCAATTTTGTTGTGGCGCATTCCGTCACGGATCAAACGGAAGAGACAGAGTAAAAAGAAAAGCCAAACATGCGTCCAACCAGACGCCAGACCCAACGCGGACCGGCCGGGGCCGTTTTTGCCACACCTGTCCCCGCGTGGCTCACCCTAAACGTTCGGCGAAGGATATGACCGCTGTAAAAATTGCGATTTCCCTTATCGCTCTGCTCGTCGGCGGGTGGCTTGCTTTCGACGGGGCACACGCACTGGTGATGGGTGACTATGTTACACCGCGAAGCGGCCCAGGCGTTGGCCAGCTTGGCCCGTGGTCGAAAGTAGTGTCGACGATTGGACTCGATCCAAGGAGTAAGAGCATGAAAGGCGTCCATCTACTTCTCGGCCTTCTCTGGTTGGTTTCGCTGCTAATGTTTTTCACCAAGCCGGCATTCGGCAGGAATGCCCTCGTGGGCTGCTGCGTTCTGAGCCTTTGGTATCTTCCTGTCGGCACAGTATTGAGTGTCGCCGAGCTTTGCCTGCTGTTCTTGCCGTTCGTCCGGAACCACAGATGAAGAAAGATCCGAACCAGCCACCAGATCCAACGCGAACAGACTCAGACGCTCCGGCAAAATTATAATTCACATGGGACAGTTCTAACCTGGGCAAAGATGAACGCTCTTTCCGTGCAATGGGACCCAACGGCCTTCGTCCCAGTTTTTTCCAACGACCAAACGCAGATCAGCTCTTGCCTGGGCCGACATTTCCATTCGCCAGCGAGAAGGGATGGCGGGTGAGAGGGACGCCGGCCGCCTGCTGGGCCAGCTGGACCAGTTCATCGATGACAACCGTCGGGTCCTCCTCGTACCGCAGGCGCAGGAAGTTTTCGCGGATGGCGGCATAGCTGGCCGGATCAGCCATCCACCGGTCGATGAGCGTGGCAAAGTCGCCGGCCGTTTCGATTTTTTCGCAGGCACCGCCGTTGCGGAAGAATTTCCAGGTGAGGCTTTCCTGCGGCATGATGCCGCCAAAGGCGTTGAAGATGATGGGGCAGTGGTAGTGCAGGGCCTTGGCGCAGGTGGTGGTGCCGCCGCGGGTGACGACGGCGTCGCTGGCCTGCATGAGCAGGTGGACGATCTCGGAGTAGCCTTCGAGGTAGAGGTTGAACTCGGGATGGAGCGCGCGCCAGTGGACGAGTTCGTTGTAGACCTCGCGATTGCGGCCACAGATGACAATGGCCTGGCAACAATCGGCATGCCGCACGAGCACGGGCAGGAGCTCGAGGTGGTTGTTGGCGCCGTTGCCGCCGGTGGCGAGAAACACCGTGAAGCGGTCGGGCTGCAGACCGAGTTTTTTTATGCGAAAATCGGCCCGCCGGTTTTTATCAGCGAGCACTTCGACATGGACCCGCGGGCTCATGAGATGTCCGCGGACGCGGCAGCGATCAGGCGGGACGCCTTTTTTCACCGCGTAGTCGCGCGCCGTGGGCGTGCGTGAAATGTAAAGGTCGGCACTGGGCTCGATCCAGTTGATGGAGTAGCCCCAGCCGCCAGAAAATTCCCCGCAATAAGTGGCGCAGCGCACATTGGCCGGACCGAGGATTTTGCGCGCGAGCTGGAAATAGCCGCGGTTCAGGCAGTCATGCACGCTGAAAACGAGATGCGGACGGTATTCGCGCAACACCTGCTCGTAGTACGCACGGCCAAAGGAGACGCTGCTGCGGTTGATCAGGCTGAGCAGTTCGATGAAGGCGTAATAGGCGGTGTGCAGGCCGGGCGCGCGGCGCTGGATCCAGTTGTAGAAATCGACGCCAACCCGGTTCACCACGGATGATTTCTCAAGCATCTGCTCGATGCGCACGTCCACCTTGTGCCGGTAGAGCTGGAAACACCACTCGGCAAAAGCCTCCGCGCGGGCGTCGTGGCCGCCGCCGGTGCTCGAGGTGAGGATGAGGATGCGGATGTCGGACACGCTCAGCGAATCCCGTAGTAGGCATGCAGGGCGGCGCGGCGCAGGGCAAGGGGGGCAAAGCGCGCGAGCAACGGCGCGAGGCGGGCCTGGAAAAACGAGCCGGAACGGACGACGCCACTGCGCCCGCGCAAAAGCGCACGGCGAAGATCGGCCGCCGCGCGGGCAGGCGGCGGCGCGGCCTGGAGGTTGGCTTCAAGGCGCCGCCAGACGCGGGTCGCGGCTTCGTCCGAGGCGGTGGAGGATCGATGCATGGCTTGGTTGAAGGAGGTGCGGTAGTCGCCGGGTCGAAAATCGATGACGGTGACGCCGGTCCCGCGGGTTTCAAAGATTAAACTTTCACTGAAGGCGGAGAGGCCGGCCTTGGCGACGTTGTAGCCGCTCATCAAGGGGAGTGGAAACTCGGCCGCGATGGAGGAGACGTTCACCAGGCAGCCGCGGTTACGTGCCAGCATCGGGCGCAAGGCGGCGTGCGCCAGGCGAAGCGTCGCGGTGAGCATGGCGTCGAGTTGCGCCTGCCACACGGCAAAGTCCGTCGCGGCAAACGGGCCAAAGACACCGTAGCCGGCGTTGTGGATGACGAGGTCGAACGCACCGCCCGCCGCGTCCGCCGCTGCCAGAAATTTCCCCTCGGCTGCCGCGGCGTCGGCCAGATCGAGGGCGACAGGGGAAAAATTTGCCCGCGCGGGTAGGCGCGCGGCATCGCGCGCAGTGCCCCAGACGTGCACGCCGTCGGCCAGGAGCATGTCCGTAAAGGCCGCACCCAGACCGGTGCGCGCGCCGGTGACGAACGCCGTGGGATGAAGGGCGGAGACTTTGGACGCAGCCACGTTTTAAGGGACGCGCCGGAACACGGCACAAACGTTGGCACCCCCAAAGCCGCTGCTGTTGTTGAGCACGACGTGAGGCTGCGCGGGAAGCGTGGCGCGGATGATGTTGAGACCCTCGCACGTCGGATCGAGTTTGCTGATGTGCGCGGAACCGGGCATGAAGCCTTCGCGCAGGGCGATGGCGCAGAAGGCGGTCTCCATCGCGCCAGCCAGCGAGAGGCCGTGGCCGGTGAGGGCCTTGGTGCTGCTGATCGCAGGACGGGTGCCAGGATTCTGGAAAACAGCCTTCAGCGCCTTGACCTCGGAGGCGTCGCCGATGGGCGTGGAAGTCGCGTGGGCGTTGACATAATCGACCTCCTCGGGCGTGCAGCCGCTGTTTTTGAGGGCGAGATTGATCGCGAGATGCAGACCGACGCCTTCGGGATGCGAGATGGCAACGTTATAACCGTCGGAAGCCTGGCCCCAGCCGGCGACTTCAGCATAAGGGCGGACGCCGCGGCGGGCCACCTCCTCCTCGCTTTCGAGCACGACGACCGCACCGCCGCCCGTGCCGACGAAACCGTCGCGCGCAGCGTCAAAGGGACGCGAGGCAAGGTCAGGATCGCTTTGCAGCGAAAGCGCGCGCATCCCGGCAAAGGGCAGGATGCTGTCGGTGTTGCAGTCCTCGGCCCCGATGACAAACATGCGCTGCTGGCGGCCGGACTTGATTTCCTCCCACGCGAAGCCGAGGGCATGCAGCGACGAGGCGCAGGCCGAGGAAAAGCCGCAGGAGGCACCGAGAATCCGGAAGTGCGCGACGAGGTTGAAATTCAGCGTGCCAGCAATGGAGGCGACAATGCCGAGCGGAGAGCAGCGCATGACCCCGACCTTGAGCATGCGCTCATGATAATGGTGGGTGAAAAATGGCGAGCCGCCCGATGCCGCGTAGAGACCAGTCTGCGGATTCGAAATATCGGCGGGCGCAAGGCGCGCATCCTCGACGGCCTGCAGCATCGCACAATAGGCAAAGAGCGAGTTGGGCGCGAGCCCGCGCAGGATTTCGCGCTTGATGGTGTATTTTTTAGGAAAGACCCAGTCTTCCTGGTCGTACGAATCGACCTGAAAGTCCTTGATGGTGCCGACCACCTTGACCGGGACGTCGGGCTTGTTGAAAGGCGGATAGAGTTCGAAGCCGTGACGCAGCTCGCGCAGGCTGCGCCCCGCAGCTGCGACATCGTTGCCGATGCTGGTGATCAGCCCAAGGCCGGTGATATAGACTTTGCTCACGTGCGTGGTGATGCCCGGCGCGAAAAAAGACGGCGGGGCTTAAAACTTACAGCACAAAAGCCCGCGCGCACGGCGGAGGTCAAGCGACGGGCGCTGGCACGATGGCACGCGCCGCGGTGGCGGGAATGGAGGCAGCTGCGGCCGCGGGAATGGCGGGGACGGCGGAAACAGCGGCGGCCTGGGGCGCGACCACGACATCCCGCAGACCGTAGGTCAGCGTGATTTCCTCGGCGAACGCAGCTTTCTCCTGACCGACGCGGATCTGGCCTTCAAAGGTGGCCAGGGGCATTTTCAGGCGCTTTGGCTTGATGGAAATCGAGAGTGTGTCCCCGGGCTTGCACACGCGATGTGCACGCACGCCTTCGCAACCGGTGAAATAAATGGTTTGCGGATCGGCCTGTTTACCTTCCTCCCCATGGCCGCCTTCGAGCAGGAAAAGTACCGCGAGCTGACCGATCGCCTCGAGCATGATGGAAGCGGGCATGACCGGGTTGTCCTTGAAATGGCCCTTGAGGAATAATTCGTCGCCGGTAATCTTGTATTTCGCGCTGGCGCCGTTGGAGCCGACGGTGGCCTCGTTGAGGAAAAGGAAGGGCGGCTGAATGGGCATGACCGCACCGATATGCTCGATGGGAAGGAAGCGCGAGGGCTTGGGCGGCGCCAAGCCGCGGACTTTGCAATCAATGAAAATCTTGATGTCGCCCAGTGTGCGGAGATGGCGTAGCTCGTCGTTGTTGATCGACATCTGGAGGGTGTCCTCCACGAGGATGACGATCTCCATCATGGTGAGCGAATCAATGCCGAGATCCTCGATGAGGCGGAGGTCGTCGTCAGCCTCGCGCAGCTTGGCGCGCTGGTCGGGCTCGGCAAAACGCTCGATGACGCCGATCACCACGGCGGGCACGCAGGCCGGGTCGCCCGTCTTGCGAAATTTTACCGCCGCCTCGACCGTGGCGGGAGAGCAGCGTTTCAAAGCCTCGATGAGGGCGGCTTCGTCTTCAGGAGTGAAAGGCTTGGCGGGAGTCGGAACCGGCGGTTTGCTGCCGTTTATACCCGGGCTGTGGTGAGCTACATCGGCCATTGTCAGCTCCTTGTAAATTACCGGCTTTTCTGTTGTAAACCTAATTCTTATGCCAAGCCTTCGCGCCGGCGCACGAATTGACGTATTTTGTTACCATTGAGCTTCTCCATCGTCATAAGCTTTGCAAAAAGGTTCCCTGCCTCCCGGCACATTTCGCGCCATGGTCAGTCTCAAACATAACGCATGAACGCCACTCAGGCGCCACGTCCCGTCTTTCTCATTACACACGAATTTTATCCGAAACGCGGCGGCATCGCCACATTTTCGGAGGAAATTGCGAAGGCTTCAGCCGGTCTCGGCTACGATATCGAGGTCTGGGCGCAGTCTGCCCCGCCTGGTGCGGAGAAGGCATGGCCTTTCCGCCTGCGCCGCCTTCCGCTCAAGGGCACGCACGATCTTGCCTGCCAGTGGCGACTTACACTCCAGCTCATCGCCGAACGCCGCCGCCTGCGCTACGCCACCATTTATCTGCCCGAGCCCGGCCCGATGCTCACGATGATGTTCCTGCAGTTTTTCAAAACCTTCCGCCCGCAACGCCTCATCCTCACTTTTCATGGCTCGGAAATTTTGAAATTCCACCGCAACCCAGTCACGCGCGTCCTTGCCCGCCGCCTCATCCGCCATGCCACGCGCATCAGCACGCTGACGCACTATACCCACCGGCTTCTTTGCGCGCGATTTCCCGAGGCCGTCGGCAAAACCTTTCTCACGCCGGGCGCGCTTCGCTCCGACTTTGCCGTCGTGTACCCCACTCCCGCCGAGGCAAAGGATAAAATCGTCATTCTCACCGTCGGACGCCTCCACCGGCGCAAAGGACAGCTCGTCACCCTGCGGGCGCTGCAATCCCTGGATGAACGTTTTCGCACGCAGATCGAATACTGGATTGTCGGCAATTCCAGCCGCGCACACTACGAACGCACCTTGCGCACCGCAGCGGCGGAGTCGGACTTCGCCGTCCGGTTCTTTGGCGACGTGCCGGACGATGAGCTTGACCGCATCTATGACCGCGCCGCGATCTTCGCCCTGACCAGCGTCGACCTCGACCACAGCGTGGAAGGCTTCGGCCTCGTCTACCTCGAAGCCGCCGCACACGGACTGCCTGTCGTCGGCCACACGGTCGGCGGTGTCAGCGAAGCCGTGGTCAACGGCGCCACCGGCCTGCTGGTGCCACCCGACCATCCGGCGCAGCTCACGGCCGCCTTCGAGCGCCTGATCACCGACCACGCCCTACGCCGCCGCCTCGGCGAGGCCGGCCGGGAATGGGCCCGGCGCAACTGCTGGCGCGAGGCGGCTGGCGTGCTCTTCAGCCAGGACACGGCCTCCTGAGCCCGCCCGGGCGATCACAAAAAATTTGCCCCCGCGTGGCGTTGCGCTTGCCTCGCCGCATGCTCCAATCGCGCACGCCGCTCACCGTCCGCTACGCCGAGACTGACATGATGGGCATCGTCTATCATGCGAACTACCTGCCATGGTTCGAGATCGGGCGCACCACGCTGCTCAAGGAGCAGGGCCTGCCCTACCGCCAGCTTGAAGCCGACGGCTACCGCCTGCCCGTACTGGAGATCGCCGCAAAATTCCTGCGCCCCGCCGTTTATGACGACGCGCTCATCATCGTGACAACCATGCGTGAAAAACCCACCCTGCGCATCAATCTCGATTACGAAGTCATGCGCGGCGAAGAACTCCTCGCCACCGGCCGTTCGCTGCACGCCTTCGTCAACCTGCGCGGCGAACCGGTCCGCCCGCCCTCCTCATTCACCCAAAAGATGAACAAGGCCTTTGCCTGAGCCTCAGCCGGCCGCGTATTCCGCCAGCACCACCGCATCCGCCTCCGCCTTACGCGCCCCGGCCAGAATCGTCCCGGCCTCCGCCCCGGCCAGCCGGAACACCGCCCAGACCGCGTGGGCCCGCACCACCGGCAGCGCGTGCGCAGCAAGCTTGGCCAGGAGTTCCAGCAGGCTCCGGTCGCCCGAATTGCCCGCGACAACGCAGGCGTTGCGCAACAGGCCAGCGAGCTTCACCCGCTTGATGGCCGTGCCACGGAAAATCTCCGCAAACCGCGCCGGCGTCAGCTCCAGGATCTCGCGCAACGGCAGTGCGGCGATTTCGCCGCGCGCTGCCAGCAGCAGGCCCCGCGCCGAGCGGGCAAAGCGGTTCCATGGACACACCTCGAGGCATGTGTCGCAGCCGTAGATGCGGGCGCCAATGCCCGGCCGCAGCTCGCGCGGGATGATTCCGCGGTTCTCGATCGTCTGGTACGAGATGCACCGCCGCGCATCGAGCACCCCCGGCCGTGGCAACGCCTGGGTCGGGCATGCATCCAGGCACCGCGTGCACTTGCCGCAAAGCAGGCCGATCCGGGTTTTGCCGCTTTCGATTTTCTTCCGGACCGGCGGATCCGGCGCCAGCTCCAGTTTGGTCAAAATCGACGCCAGAAACAGCCAGTTCCCAAACCGTCGCGAAATCAGCATGGTGTTTTTCCCGATGAAGCCGAGCCCGGCGCGCTCCGCCCAGCTGCGCTCCAACACCGGCCCGGTGTCCACATAGTAGCGGTAGTCCGTGCCGCCCGCGCCGAAAATCTCCTCGATCGCCTGCCCGGCCGACGCCAGGCCGGCCTGCAACGTATCATGATAATCCGAATACAATGAATACCTCGCCCACGCCGGGAGTGCCGCGCGCGGCGACTTTCCTCTTTCCTCCCGCCCGTAGTTCACCCCGAGCAAAATCACGGACCGCGCGCCAGGCAGCACGAGGCTGGGCTGAGCGCGCTTTTCCGCGGTGCGCTCCATCCAGGCCATGTCCGCCTGCAGGCCGGCATCCAGCCACGCGCGCAGCGCCCCGGCACCCGGCGCCGGGCCGTCCACCCGCGCAAACCTGACCTCATCGAAGCCAAGCGCGTGCAGCCGCCGCCTTAGCTCCGCCTGCCGCGCCTCCGCATCCATGGTCACTGCCCCGCTTTCCGCGCACCGGCCGTCTTCGCAAAGTCCGGAGCCTCGCGCCGGTACGCACGCAGCACATGGTTCACGATGTCGCCCAGCGGCCGCGCATCGGTGAGGATGAGGGTGCCCGAATGGCGGTATACCGGTTCGCGCTGCGCATAAAGCTCGCGCAGCCGCGCCTCGGGATTTTCCACGTTGAGCAGGGGACGGTGCGGATGCCCAGCGGTGCGCTTCAAAATCGTCTCGATGGAGGCGTGCAGACACACCACCACCCCTTTTTGTTTCAGCAGCTCGAGCATGCCCGGCTGCACCACCAGGCCGCCACCGCAGGCCACCACCGTGCGTGACACCGGATGCCCGTGCAGGATGAACTCGCGCTCCATCGTGCGGAATGCCGGCTCGCCATCCTCGACAAAAATGCGCGCGATGGCCTTGCCCTGCCGGCGCTCGATTTCCTGGTCGCTGTCGAGCAGCGTGAAGTCGAGCCGTTGCGCGACCATCCGGCCGACGGTGGTCTTGCCCGTGCCCATGAATCCGACGAGGTAGAGGTTGGCGTCCGGCATTTGCGTGCGTGCGGGCGCGAGGCAACGCTTTTCCACCCGAGTTGCCAAACTCGAAAAAATCGGGCCCGGCGCGGCATTTGCTGTTTCACTTCACCGCCTGTAGCCTACGCTTCCGCCAGCAGTCCGAATTTTCCCATGAAATTACATGTCTCCCATCTCACGCGCTACGACTATGCGCAAAGCGTCTCCTTCTCGCCGCACATGCTCTACCTGCGCCCGCGCGAGACGCCGCTCCTGCGCGTGAACAGCTTTGGCTTCAACATCGCGCCCGAGGCCAAGCTCGTCTGGACGCGTGATTCGCATGACGTCCTCCTCGCCTGGGCCTATTTCTGGGAGCCGGCCGCCGCGCTCAACGTCCGCAGCGAATTCGAGGTCGAAACGTTCGACACCAATCCCTTCGATTTCCTGCTCAAGGACTATGCCCTGAAATTCCCCTTCACCTACGAGCCGATCGAGAAATTCAACCTTTCACCCTACCTCGCACCACCCTTCGAAGAGACCCAGGCCTCCGTCCACAACTGGCTCGACGAGCATTTCGTCGACCGCCCGGCCGAGACCGTGCCATTTCTCTCCGCGCTCAATTCCCTCCTGTGTTCCACCCTGCGCTACACCCGCCGCGAGGAACGCGGCATCCAGCCCTCGCGCCGCACGCTTGAACTCGGCTCCGGCTCGTGCCGCGACTACGCCGTGCTCTTCGCCGAAATCTGCCGCACCCTCGGCCTGGCCACCCGCTTTGTCAGCGGTTATCTCCATGATCCCGAACTGGGCAGCCCCGCGCACGGCGCAATGCACGCCTGGACCGAGATCTACCTGCCCGGCGCCGGCTGGAAGGGCCTCGATCCCACGCATGGCATGTGGTGCGACGATTCGTTTGTCCCGGTCGCGCACACCGCCGTGGCGGAAAGCGTGACCCCGATCCAGGGCAGCTACTACAGCTCCGTGCCCATCCCCTCGAAGCTCACGACCAGCGTGTTGGTCGAGAAACTGCTCTAGGCCTGCGCATGCCCATCGCCGCGAACGCTCCCTACCCCGCCGAAACCTGGGGGAAAATCCGCACTTTCGGCGACGTGGTCGAAGTCTCGCTCGACCGGGCCGGTGTGCGGCTCACGATGGGCGGGGAACCGACCTTTGTGCCGCTCACCCCCGACGGTGCGGAATGGCAGACCGCCGCTCTCGGCCCAACGAAGCTCGGCCACGCACGCCGCCTCGCCCATGCGCTGATCGCCGACACTTTTCCCGGCGCGGTCATCCTCGAGACTTCCGGCAAGCATTACCCCGGCGAACCGCTCCCGCGCTGGGCCCTCCTGATCCAGCGCCGCGCCGACAGTTCACCCATCTGGCGCAACCTCTCGCGCCTGCGCGCCGACACCCGGCCCGGCGACCATCGCCCGGACCACGCGGAAAATTTTCTCCGCCGTCTCGCCCAAAAACTTTCCCTGCCCGCGGATTTCATCCTGGCCGCAGATGAGCCGCAAAAGCCCGGCACGCCGGCCGGCTTCGTCCTGCCGCTCGACCACGAGGGCGGCGCCTGGCGCAGCGACCGCTGGGAGGTCAAAAATCAAAAAATACCGGGCTCACTCGCGCTGCTCGCCGGCGACAGTCTCATCGGCCTGCGGCTGCCGCTCGGTGAACTTGCGGAGCAGAATCTCCGCCGCGCCGTCACCGCCGAACTGCGCGACGGCGCCCTCACTATTTTTATCCCGCCGCTTTTGACCGAGCAGTATCTGGCGTTGCTCGCCATGATCGAGGATGTCCTGACCGGTCTCGGCCTGCAGGGCTGCGTGCTCGCCGGCTATGCGCCTCCGCCCGACCCGGCGTTGCCCACCATCGGTCTCGTCAGCGATCCAGGCGTCATTGAGGTGAACCTCGCGCCCTGCGCCACCTGGTCCGGCTACGACCAGCAGCTCGCCCAGCTCTACGCCGCCGCTGAAAAAACGGGTCTCTGTGCGCGCAAGTTACAATTCAACGGCCGCGAGACCGGCACGGGCGGCGGGGCGCACCTCGTCTTTGGCGGCCCGCAGGAATCGACTTCGCCGTTCTTCACCCTGCCCACCCTGCTACCGGGCCTCATCCGCTACTGGCAGCATCACCCGGCGCTCAGCTATGTTTTCACCGGCCAGTACATGGGGCCGAGTTCGCAGGCGCCGCGCATCGATGAGTCGACCTTCGAGGCGCTCTATGAGCTCGAAATCGCCTGTGCCGGTGCCGAAAAGGCCGGCACACCGTCGAACCTGGCCCTCTTCGACCTGCTCTTTCGCGACCTGCTGATGGACCGCTCCGGCAACACCCATCGCGCGGAAATCAGTGTGGACAAGCTCTGGAATCCCTTCGCGCCCAATGGTCGCCTCGGGCTCGTCGAGCTGCGCGCGTTTGAAACCAATCCCGCCCGCGCCGCGCAGTCGCTCACCGCGCTTTTCGTGCGCGCCATCCTTGCGCGCCTCTGCACCGCGCCGTTCCGCGAACCCTTCGTGCGCTGGGGCGGCGAGCTGCACGACAAATTTTTCCTGCCCGCGTTTCTGTGGCAGGATCTCGAAAACATCTGCGCCGACCTCGCCGCGCACGGCCTGCCCTTTGCCGCCGCCTGGCTGCGCCCGCTCTGGGAATGGCGTTTTCCGAAACTCGGCAGGCTCGCGCTTGAAACAAGGCCGGCCCAAGGCAGCGGCAAAAAATTCACGATGACCTTCCGCCAGGCGCTCGAGGCCTGGCCGCTGCTCGGCGAGTCACCCAATGCCGGCACGGTCTCGCGCAGCGTCGACGCGAGCATGGATCGCATCGAGGCGGCCGTGGACGACGCCACCGCCCTCGAGCACGGCTTGCTCCTCGTCAACGGCTATCCGTGCGCCTTCCGCGCCGCGGGCCAGGGCGCGGCGACCGGCATCCGTTTTCGCGCCTTCTATCTTACCCCCGCGCTCCATCCCCATGTGCTGGTGCACACCCCGCTGCTGTTGGAATGGGTGGACCGCGAAACGCTCACGGTTATCGCCGCCGCCCGATGGCATGTGTGGAATCCGTGCAACCAACCCTACGTCACGCGCCCCGCCGATGAAGCGGAAGCCAGCGCCCGTCACGCCGAACGCTGGGAACCATGGCCACATGCCGTCGGCCAGTCGCGGCTCATCCCGCCCACCGACTTTCCTCCCGAGGGCCGGCACACGCTCGATCTCCGCCGTTATCCCGCCCAGGCACTGCCCTGAGTCCCGCTGGCTGTGGCCTTCTGCCGCCGATTGGCCAGGGCATCATCCACCCGCGGTCGTAAGCACCACCGGCGATGCGCCGGCGTCCCTCCCGGCCTGCGCCCGCAGCAACTCGTCCTCGAACCGGGCGACAATCCGGTCCCAGGTGATGTCCAACGCCGTGGCCCGCGCCGCTGTGCGCAAGGCCGGCCAGGCGGCGCGCCGCATCGACAAATCCGCCGCCGTCGCAGTAAACATGCCCGGGGCATCCAGCGGCACGGTCACGCCGTTCACGCCGTTGCTGACATGCTGCCGGGCCGCCGCGTAGTCGAACGCCAGCACGACGAGCCCGCTGGCCATGGCTTCGGTCACGACGTTGCCAAACGTTTCGGTCGTGCTGGGAAAAACGAACATGTCCGCCGACGCATAATGCACCGCCAGCTCCCGCCCGCGGCGCACCCCGGCAAAATGAAACTGCGGATATTTCCTTTGCAATGCCACCCGCTCCGGCCCGTCGCCCACGAACACGCCGCGCGCGCGCGGTTCGAGCTTCTGCATCAGCAAAAAAGTCTCCACGGCGAGGCCGAGGTTTTTTTCCGCCGCCAGCCGGCCGACATGGATGAAGACCGGATCGCCCTCCGCCGCGCCCCAGCCTGCCCGCAGTTCCCGGCTTCGTTTGTCGGGGGAAAACAAAACCGTGTCCACGCCGCGTGAAATCACCGCCAGCCGGGCAAAGCCGAGAACTGCGAGCTGGGCGCTCATCTCTGCCGTCGGCACCATCGTGCACCCCGTGCGATTGTGAAACCAGCGAAGGTAGGCCATGATGGCGGCGCGCAGCTTGTTCAGTCCGTAATGCCGGCCATAATGGTGGAAGTTGGTATGAAAGCTTGAGGTGACCGGCAGGCCGAGCCGCCGGGCCGCCCGCAACGCCGCCAGCCCGAGCGGCCCCTCGGTCGCCACGTGCACAACATCGGGCGGAGCCGCTGCCCAGCGGCGCCGCAGCGCACCCCACACCGGCAGCCCCATCTTCAACGTCTGATAAAACGGGATCGGCAGGCCGGGCACCAGCCACTCGGTCACGCAGCCGGCCTGGCGTTCGCAGCCAGGAACCCGCCCCTCGCCGTCCTGGCGCGGGCGCACGACCTCGATGGCGTGGTCACGCGCAGCCAGTCCGGCGACAAGCTGGCTGAGGGTCATGGCGACGCCGTTGACCTCAGGCGGATATGTCTCGGTAACGAGGGCGAGCTTCACGCGCAGCGATTGCGACCCATTCCTATCCCACCCTTATTCCCGCGACAACGAAAATGCCCTGCCTGAAAAGTTACGTTCGCGTGACACGCCGCTTGAAAAACAAAAAGCCCCCGGCGCACATTGGCGCCGGGGGCGAAAGAAAAAACTCGCAGGCTGGACCGATTACTTTGAATCGCCCGTGGGCGCAGCCGCCGGAGCAGCCGGCGGGGTGTCCTTGATGTTGAGCAGCTCCACTTCAAAGATAAGCGTGGCGGCCGGCGGGATGTTGCCACGCGCCTCGTCGCCATAAGCGAGTGAGGGCGGGACGTAGAGGCGGATTTTGCCGCCTTTGGAAATTTTCTGGATGCCTTCGGACCAGCCGGGAATCACCTGGTCGAGCTGAAACTCGGTCGGGCCGCCATGCTGAACGGAGCTGTCGAAAACGGTGCCGTTGGTGAGCAGGCCGGTGTAATTGACCTGCACGGTCTGGGTGGGCTTGGGGAAATCACCGGTGCCGGCCTTGATGATTTCATAGCGGAGGCCGTCGGGCAGTTCCACGACGTTCTTGTTTGCCTTCAGCTTCGCAAACAGCGCCGCGCCCTCGGTGGTGCTTTGCTCCTTGGCCTTAGCGAGAAAATCCTGCTGCTTCTTCTGGACAAAGGCATCGATCGCCGGGCCGATTTTCTGCAGGTCATAAGGCGATTCCTTGCCGGCGGCGGCAAGCTGGATGCCGCGCACAAATGCGTCCTGCTGTTCCTTAGTCAGCGTGAGATCGCCCAGGCCGGAACGCTTGCCGAGGAACCAACCCATGGTCTCGACCAGCTGCTCGTCGGTGTACTGCGGCGCGGCGGGCTGCGCGGCAGCGGCAGGAGCCGCGGCGGGTTGCGAGGAACCCGAGGTGGCGGCCTGGCCATCCTGGCCGGGAATGTTAACTTTGACTTCCTGGGCCTGAAGCGCGGCGGCGACGCCGAGCCCGAGCAGGAAAACGGGGAGACGGGAGGTAAGTTTCATGCGAGTGGTGACTGGGTGAGAAACGGCGCGAGGGAGTTTGTGCCGTGAATTTCCCACCTTGCCAGAGCACCCCGCGGAAAGCAACCAATTAGTGCCCTTGCCAGCCGGACAACCACGCGCCACGCTTCGCCCTCCCATGAATCCCGACCAGTTCTGGACCAGCCCCGACGGCCAGATTTTGAAAGTGAAGAACAAGGACGCGCAGACCGTCGCCCTCACCCTGGCCTTCTGGCCGCGCAATGGCGTCGAGCTGGAATTCCTGCGCGGGCACCTCGCGCACCTGCACTTCAGCGAGCGCAGCACACTGGCCCGGATCGGCATCGAGATGATGCCGCGCGGGGCGCCCGTGATCGAAGGCAGCCGCCTCGTGCTGGAGGCCGATGCCTTCATGTTCGACCAGAGCTTCCCCAGCGCCCCTTTTTTCAAAAAGCTCATGCGCCCCGGCGTGCCCGTCGGCCGCCTTTTCCACGCGCCCGACTCCGCCAAGCTTTCCACCGCCGAAATCTGGGCCGCCGTGAAGGACAACCGCCTCAAGCTGCCCAACACGATCTCCATCGACCGCCTCGGCCGCGTCTTCCTCACACCGCACCAGGTGCACTACACGCTCAATCCCCGCCTGCAGCGGCCGGAATTCGAGCGCCTCGTCAGCGGCGAGGCCGGCCGCGCCTACCTCGACAAGGTCCAGGTGCGCCACGAGACCGGGATGCTCTCGATCTCGCCCCATTCCGGCCTGCTCACCAGCTGCTCGATGTATTTGAAAAGTCATTACGTCGTGCTCAACCGCGGCGAGGGCAACTTCGGCATCCACACCGGCGCCGTGCTCCTCGACCCGATCAAGACCTTCGGCACGAATGTCATGCTTGAGATCTACAACACCAGCGAGCAGCCCGTGGTGAACCCCGTCGTGTCCGTCGAAATTTTCCGCGCGCCCGACGCCGCCGACCCCGAATTCAAGGCCCTCGGCAAAAAACGCACGCGCCTCTATGCCAGCGCCGCGCAGCTCTACCGGTGCCTCGACAAAAACCCGCCGCCCGACGATGGCCCGCCCCATCCCAAGACCAAAATCACCGTCAAGGGCCAGAGCGCCACGATGGAGAACCGCTCGCTCTTCTTCAAGGCCGGCCACGACCTGAAAGCCATCCTCGCCGACGCCGGCCCGCACTGCGGCCACCGCACACTCATCCAGGCGCTTGATGTCGCGCCCGACAATGCCGACACGCTCCTCATCGACTATTTCCCCAACCTCCTTGAGCACATCGAGCTGCTGACACGCCTCCAGCAGGTCAACCTCCGCCGCATCATTTTCCGCAAGCCCTCGCGCACGCACGGCTTCTTCCTCTCCGACAACGCCCATATCCGCCTCGAGAATTATTTCGCCGTCAACCTCGACGTCTACTGGCTCAACGCGGACATGAACGACCTCTTCCTGCACACCTACAAGAAGGACCACGGCTTCTTCATCCGCGAGGAGATGGTCAAGACGTTCGACGAGTCGACCATCCTCGCCTTTTACGGCTCAGCCGTCGGCCTCAACGATGCGCAGTCCAAACGCATCGCCACGCTCATCGACAAGCTCGCCGGCTTCATCGGCTCCAACGTCGGCGTGCTGACGGGCGGCGGCGGCGGCGTCATGCACCTCGCGATCGAAACCGCCCGCAGCCAGGGCGCGCTCACCGGCGGTTGCTTCCTCGAACTCGAGGCCCAGCCGCCCGAGCTCGGCGTGGATTTCTTCAACACCTTCCAGGAAAACTCGCGCCATTTCCGCCAAAAATGGTTTGAGGTCGCCGATTTCTGCATCTTCAACGTCGGCGGCGTCGGCACGCTTGAGGAAATCGGTATCGAGCTCTGCAACCTCAAGCTCGGCATCCGCCCGCGCATCCCCTATGTTTTCTACGATGCGAAATACTTCAGCGACCTGCGCCGGCAGCTCCGTGAAATGATCCGCACCAAACGCGCCCCGGCCTGGATGCTCGACTACATCCTCTTCACCGACGATCCCGAGGAGGTCGTCACCTTCTACCGCAAGACGCTCAAAGTGCTGTGATGCCCGCCGCCATGCCGCTGCCTCAATCCGTCCTCATCGTCGGCTCCGGCGGCCGCGAGCACGCGCTCGTGAAGGCGCTGCTGGCCTCACCTGCCAGACCGCGCCTCAGCGCCGCGCCCGGCAACGCCGGCATCGCCCTCGACGTGCCATGCTTTCCCGTCGCCGCCGACAATATCGCCGGCCTGCTGGAGCTGGTCCGGCGCGAAAAAATCGAATTCGTCGTCGTTGGTCCCGAAGTGCCGCTCTCGCTCGGCCTCGTGGACGAGCTCGCTGCGGCGGGCATCCCCGCTTACGGGCCGAAAAAAGACGGCGCCCGCCTCGAGGCCTCCAAGATCCTGACCAAGCAGATCCTGCTGAAATATAAAATCCCCACCGCCCCCGCGGGATTCTTCAGCGAAGTCGCACCCGCGCTCGCCTATCTGCGCACGCGCCAGATCCCGATCGTCATCAAGGCCGATGGCCTCGCCGCCGGCAAGGGCGTCATCGTCGCCCAGACTCCCGCCGAGGCGGAAGCCGCCGTGCGCGACATGCTCGAGGGTGGCAAATTCGGGGCGAGCGGCCGGCAGATTCTGATTGAGGACTGCTTGTTCGGCGAGGAGACCTCCCTGCTCGTCGTCGTTTCCGGCCGCGACTACGTCATCCTCCCCACCGCCCAGGACCACAAGCGCATCGGCGAGGGCGACACCGGCCCCAACACCGGCGGCATGGGTGCCTACTCGCCCGCCGAGGTCGTCACCCCTGAGCTCCTGGCCCGCATCGAACGCGACATCGTCCGGCCGTCCGTCAACGCCATCGCCGGTGAAGGCATCGATTTCCGCGGCACGCTTTTCATCGGGATCATGCTCACGCCGGAGGGCCCGAGCGTCCTCGAATACAACACCCGCTTTGGCGACCCCGAGACCCAGGTCGTGCTCCCGCGCCTCGCCACCGACGTGCTCGAACTCCTCTGGGC
>Ga0210388_10001361_pt1 | contig 19218 bp, 14 predicted proteins | sample IncBWC19OmetaG_FD_155485 | JGI IMG/M metagenome (GOLD analysis project Ga0210388, IMG submission 155485) | Forest soil microbial communities from Barre Woods Harvard Forest LTER site, Petersham, Massachusetts, United States - Inc-BW-C-19-O ... | reverse complement strand
CCCGAGGTCGTGTAGTCCGAGCGGCGGATGCCGGCATCGACCACGAGATCTTTCACCAAGGGCTTGCCCTGCATGAGCGGAGCGCGCAACTCGATAAACTCCTCGGTGACACCGATGCCTTGGTTAATGGGAGCCGAAGCGCCACCGAAGCCGGACAACTGACCGCCAAGTTCGGCCGCATCTGGCTGGAAGTCTTCCGTATCACGGCGATCTTCCGCCCCCACGTTGATGGCGATGCCATCGTTTGCGGTGGGTAGCCGGATGCCGTATTTACCGAGCTGACCGGTGATGTCGCCATGCACGATGCGTTCAGTCACCGTACCGTACGCCGTGCCGCTCAAGTACAGATACTGGAGCTGTTGCGGCGTGATCGGGCCGGTGCCGAAAATATTGTATGGCACGCAAGAGCCGCCGCTGATGCAGACCGGATTGGCAAGCGTGCCGGTAACCTGCAGGGCGTTATCGATATTTTGAAAATTCAGATAATTGTTGTTCGACGTGAACAGGGTCGAGTAGTAATACGATCCGTAGGCATCGTAGCTCCATGCGGTCGCGAAATCCCCCGTCGAACCCAGCACCGCACGGTAGTTCGTGTGCTCGAAGTAGGTATTGCGTCCTTCGCCCTCGACGTTGCGGCGGCCGATGCGCACGTTGGTGCAATTCGGCGAAAGCACCGCCGTACCGCCCGGCGGGGTCGTGAATGAGCATGGCGTGCCCGGGGCGGCGGCGGCCGCCGCGATTTGTGCCGGCGAACAAAGCACCGACGCCTCCTGCGCGCTGAGCAGCGGATTGTCGCAATTGATATTGTAGTTGCCGCTGATGGGATCATTCGGGTTGCTGTCCTTGAACAATGCCGACGGCGCGATGAATTGGGTGGTCTTGTCGTTCATGAAGTTGAATTCCATATAGGGCTTCACGGCATCGTTGAGATCGAGATGACCCAACACACCTCCGGTGTAACGCTGATCTTCGCGGGCGATGTAAATGTATGGCTGCGAGTTGAATAGCGCCGGTGGGTTCTGGCCGGCCGCCGGCCACGGTAGCAGTTGATTGCCCACGACCCCGAATTGGGCGCTGGCGTTGACCGGATTGGGAGTCCATTGGTTCGAGTTCGATGACCCGGTGCAAACAGCTCCAGTGAGCGTGCTGTTTGCGTCCAACTGACAAGCGCCGAAATCGCGCGCGCCGCTGGTCACGGGGTCGGAGCTCAAATATCCCAAATAGCCCGTGATATTACCTGCGCCGTCGGCGAAGTTTGTCCCCATGATGACATCGAAGTTGCGATTGCGGCCATCTTTGACGGAGCCCGTCGGCGGGGTGCTGCCGAATGCGGTATTCAGACCTTGCACGAACGAATTATTGTTGTTGTGCCAGTCTTCGCCGATCTGGCCATCGATCTGAATGCCTTGAAAATCCCTCTTCAATATGAAGTTGACCACACCGGCGATGGCGTCCGAGCCGTAGGTCGCCGATGCGCCGCCGGTAACCACATCGATCCGCTCGACCATGAACGTGGGTATCTGGTCGAGGTCAGGTGCCGGTGACGCAATGGCGGTGTTGGCATCACCCACACCCAAGCGCCGGCCATTGATCAGCACCAGCGTGCGATTCGGGCCGAGACCGCGCAAGTCCGCGGTAGTCAAGCCGCCCGCGGTCGTGAGGCCGCTGGTACGGCCGCTGAAATCCTGCCCTAGGGAATTGTTGAAGTTCTGCGGCAACTGATAGAGGATGTCGCTGATATCGTTTTTACCGGTCAGCAAGATATCCTTCGCGGTGATGACCTCGATCGGGCTCGTGCTTACCTCGTTCGGCGCCGCAATGCGCGATCCCGTCACCGTGATCTCCTGGATTTCGGCCGTTTCCGGTGTCGACAGCGCCGCCTGCTGAGACAGCGCGGGCAGGCCGACCAAAGCCATCGCCCCGCCCAAAACAATGCACTGGAAATTGCGTAGAGGCATGCTGTGATTCGTCATCATGAGACTCCCTATGCCAGGTCCTGCACGCGCTCCGATTGGAGTTGGTCCGCTCCAAACGACGGCGGCCACTGATTTGCGGCCAGAGCTTAGGCGAGATGATTACGGTTGCCGTCGCGATGTGATGAAGTCACCGAAAGCGTGACAGAGCTTGGTTGCGTAGGGATCGGCGCTGGTGCCGGAATCGACGAGCGGAATTACCGTGGAGGTCGAACGCTATGAATCACCGACGGTCGCTGCGGCGGAAGTGCGTTCGCGCGTCACGCTACGACGCGGCTATGACATTTCGGCAAGTGAATAGTCCGCGGCGATCGTCAATGCGCGAGTGGTGTAGGACGAATTTGAAAGTGCACTACCAGCGGCTTGGTGCCCTTGCCGCCTTCCTTGTGCCACGGGGTCCGATCCCCACTGGTGATCCAGATGCCGCGCCCCTTCCATCCCGCTGCGGCATCATCGATACGGCCTTCGAGACCCTTGGCATAGAAGCCGAGCGGATAGGGAATGCGCAGCGTCACGAATTTTCCATCCACCAGCGCATGCACGCCGTCGAATAGATTACCGGTGGCAATAGGCACATTCGCCCCCAATCCCAACGTATCGTGCTGATCCACCCAGGTGTAGTAGCTCGACTCGACGCTCATTTGCGGCACGTTCACGAATCCCGGCCCCGGCAAGCGATGGAAGCTCCAACCCTCGGGGCAGTGGTCACCGGTCGCGGTCGGGCCATTGAGCGGCCCTGAGCATTTGCGCCGGTCGAATTCCCCCAGGTGTCCGCTGGCGAGGGACACCCAGATCACGCCGTGGCGGTCGATATCCGCGCCGCGCACGCCGAAGCCGGGCGCAGGCACATTGTAGATCTCGCTGAGCCTGGTTCGCGGATCGAAGCGGACAATCGCACCCGGATAGCGAAACGCGACTGAGCCCCACACGCTGCCATCCGCAGGACTCGGCATGACGGCATAAAACCCGACCGCCAGACGCTGATCAAGCGTGGGGTCCGCGGGTTGGCCCGGTTCAGTCCACGCATCGAGTTTGCCGTTGCCATTGAGGTCGAGCACCACGGGCGCCCAGCCCTGGGAAGCCGCCGCATCGCCGGTCTGATCGAATTTCTTGGTATCGAACCAGCCCACCACATCACGAGCGCCGCTGGTCCAGAGAGTGTCGTTGGCGTCCTCGGCAAATTGCAGATGATGAGTACCGAAGCAGGTATCGACGAATGTGTATTTGCGGCTCTTCGGCTCGTATACCGCGAGTTGGCGCTCCGACGTGTTGAGGGGAAAGTCCTTGGCCGATGGATGACTCGATCCCTTCTTGCAAAATGACGGATTGTCGGCGGCGCGAATCCGCGCGGTGTACCAGACGCGGCCGGACGCATCGAGCATCGGGTTGTGGGCTATCGCCTGGGAGGCCCAGATTCGCTCCTCGCCCCAGTACGGCGAGGCGCCAAGCACCGGGTCGTCATGAGTGGTCGGCGTGTTCGCGTCGCGCACCGTCGCCTTGAACGTGCTGGCGAGGTTATGCAGAGGATCGAGCACCGGAAAATCATCGCTGCTGAGTTCCGGGGTACCGTAAAGCAGACCATAGCCGTTGACAGTTGGATTTCGCCGATCGGTTCCCGACAGGTCATGCAGATACGCCTTGGCATCCGACCAATCGCGCACCGTTGCGACCACATTGCGCTCGATGCCGGTGGGCCGCGCCGGCGCAGTTGCCGGAAGTTCGCCGGCTGCGATGCGATCGGTCCAATCCGCGAGATTGTGAATCGGAATACCCGCAAGCGCACCTTGTGCGATGCTGATCATCTGGCTGCCGGCTTGTCCTGACTGCAAGCGCTTGAGCCACGCCTCCTGCGATGACCTGAATGTGCCGAGGGTTTTTGGAATGGTGCGCGTCGCCAGATTGCCGAGCTGATGACAGCCGACGCAGCCCATGTTTTTCATCCACATCAGATAGCCGTTGCGGCCGCCCGGCAGCGCTGCAACTTGCGCGTCCTCGGGGATTTTCATCATCGCGTACCAATAGGCGGCGGGATAGATTTTGGCCGCCGCGGCCGCGTCCGGCGCGACGCTGGCGGCAAGCTCGACGCGCTGACCGGGTGTTGCATCGACTGCGGAGGAATCGGCGAGACCGTAACCGCGCACCCAGATGCTGTACTTTGCGCGCGGCAGTTCGGGTATCAGGTAGCGGCCGGCTTCGTCGGTTACGACGATCTTGGCGAATCGCGTCGGGAAATCGTGGGTTTCGGCGATGACCCAGACTCCGGCTTCCGCGCCGCGCGGACTGCGAACGATGCCGCCAATCTCGTCAGTCGCGATCCGCGGCTGGACGTCTGCGGCTGGCGCGCCGGCCATGCAGCACAGCAGCACTGCAGCCACACCGATAGCTCTGACCATACGTGCCGATCCCGGGCCCTTTCTTGCGATTCGCGCATCTTACGCGGGCAGCACAATGATCGTCGAGGTCTCGAGACTCTCGTCACGCAACCGCAATTTCCTGGACACTTGCACGCAATGATCGGCGGTTAGTCTGTGTTTTATCCACTTGGCGTCGGGTTGTCGGCGGGCGGGCTGATCGCAGAAAACGGATGGTTCGCGGTCAGCCCGCCCTGCGCGTCGCTGCACGACCATTCATCCCCATTCCCGGGGGATAACCCTGTGCATAACCAGATTGTGAAATCAAAACGACACAATCTTTCAGCCGCTTATGTTGATCTGTCGAAATTTTGACCACTCAAGTTTTAGGCCAACGGTCCAAACCCTTAGCGTTTCGATTTGCGGCGTTTCTTCTTCGGTTTCTTCTTCAGTTTCTTTTTGACCAATTTCCCCTTGACCACTTTCTTTTTCACTTTGCGCCGCATGCGCACCAGCGCATCGATAAGATCATCGACCGCTTCATGTTTTTTCGCCTTGCGTCGCATCCATACGAGAGCGTCGAGTAGATCGTCGACAACTTCCTGTTTTTTCGCCATGCAGCATCCTAGGCGAATAACCCTGCATCGCCAACAAATTTAGTCGGCCAGCACCTTCATCGCAATGCAGCATTGCTGGCAAATCCCGACCGGCAACGAGATCATCGCGCATTCAATTGAATCGACTTAATTTCCGATCTGCTGCGGCCGCAGGTGGACGCGCTCTAACAATTCCTGAAAGCGCTGATCCAAATGCAAACCGTAAAATACCGGATCCACGGCGAGATATGACATCCACACAGCGCGATCTGCGTAGGCAATTTCCAGCCATTTGAAGCTCTGTTCCTTGTCGTTCAGAGCGGCGTAAATTTGCGCCAAGCCGTACGGCGATACATAGCGCGCAGCAGAGATCGTTTGTAGCTGAGCAATGACCTGCAGCGCCTCGGTCTTGCGCCCCGCCGCAGCATGAGCGACCCCGACCTGAGCCAAATACAGCGGGCTGTTCCCGGAGAGGCTGGCTGCGGTTTGCAACTCAGCGAGCCCTTGCTCGTGCAGCCCTGCTTGAACGTAATTTTCGCCGAGCACAAGGTGAGAAGCTGCGAAGTTTGCGTCCAAGTCTACGGTTTTCCGGGTTTGTTCAATGGCGAGATCAAATTTTTTTGCCAGGTAGTAACGCAATCCAACCCAGGTGCCGATCATTAGGTTCAGCGGATCAATTTCCAACGCCTGCAGCGCCTCGCGCAGTGCCTCGTCGTGCCGGCCTGTCACTGATAGATTATCTCCGTACCAATGGTGTGCATTCGCATACCGGGGGTCCAATAACAGCGCACGTTTGAATTCGGTCTCCGCTCCAGACCATTCCCACGTGTGATCAAGTACCAGACCCAGTGAAGCATGAGCTTCAGCGGACTGCGGATCAATCTCAATGGCTTTGAGCGCCGCTGCATGTGCCTTGGGAAGCGCCTCCGCCGGAGACTTGAAACCGTGCCAGGCGAGTCCGCTGTTGCAGTCGGCCAATCCTGAATAAGCGGCGCCGTATGCCGGGTCCTTGTCAATTGCCTGCTGGAAGTAGATCAGGGCCTTCTGCAGGCCGTCTGCGGTCCGTTTGTTCCAGTAATAGCGGCCTTTCAGATATGACTCATAGGCCTCCGGATTCAGCGTGGCCAGGCCTGCCGTTCCCTTCTGTTGTCCCGGCGTCAGTGTAATGTGGATTTGGTGTGCGATCGTTCGCGCCGCGGAGTCCTGCAGTGCCAGCATGTCCTTGAGTTCGCGGTCATAGCTCTCGGTCCAAAGGTCGGTCTGGTCTCGCACCTGAATCAATTGCACGGTAATTCGCACTCGATTGGATTCGCGTCGTACGCTGCCTTGAACGAGGTAGTCGGCATGCAGCTCACTGCCAATTTGGTTCATTGCCAGCCGGCTGCCTTTGTACTTTGCGACCGAACCACGGGCAATGACGGTGAGCCGCTGCGGATTCAGCTTGCCAAGCTGAGCGATCATCTCCTCGGTCAAGCCATCGCTGAAGTATTCCTGGTCCGGATCGCGACTCAGGTTGTCAAACGGCAGAACCGCCAAAATCACTTTTTCAGTACGAGGTTTCGCAGGCATGACCGCATGCCACGCCCAGTACGCCGCCGCCGTGAGCAGCGCAGCGGCCGTCAAGCCGATCAATGCATTGCGCAGCGTACGCGAACCGCCTTGAAAACGAGGTTGGGATTCGTGCCCCGGCGGCGCGCTTACGGGCGCCACAAACCGATACCCGTGCCTGGCGACGGTCTCGATGAATCGGGGACTGTCCGCCGAATCTCCCAAAGCATCGCGCACTTTTTTGATTGCGTTGTTCAGGCCCTGATCAAAAGCGACATACACATCCGTGGGCCATACGCTCTTCTGCAAGTCCTCCCTGGTGACCACCTGACCAGCGCGCTCAACCAGCAATGCGAGCACTCGAAACGGCTGGTCCTGCAACTTGACCTTTATTCCTGCCTTATGGAGTTCGCGCGCTTTCAAGTCGAGCTGAAATAGGCCGAATTGAAAAATACTGGTGGGCGGACTCGGTGCCTGCATGGTGGGGTTGAGAGAAAACCCTGTGTTATGGCAAAAACGCTTGTCCAATAACTGCGCCGACAGGTTAGCCCATACCGCTATGCGTTTAAACAATCAATGACTTAGCCAGATATAAATAAGTTATGAATTGAGTAGCCGCGGCGGGAAATCTCGCCGTCGTGGGTTCCCAGGACGTAATCGTTTGTGTTGGACATCTTGAGTCTCGTCGCATTCGCGGGCGCAGAAGGTGTGCGCGACGCGCAATCTACAGCAACCCTGCAGGCCAATCTGGCCGCTGTCGGACTTCAGAATCATCCATATAATGCGCAATGTCGCGCTCGAACAAATCATTTGCTGAACTCTTTCTGCCGCCCAAAGGCAAAAACTCGAGGCCGCAACGCGGCGGATCAACCGCGGACAATCCCGCGATCCAGGCCATCTGGGACGTCGTTTGCGCCATCCCGCGCGGGCAGGTTTCAACATATGGAGCGGTTGCACGCGCCGCCGGCCTCCCCGGCCGCGCACGGCTGGCCGGTTTCGCGCTCAAGGTGGCCCCGAAAGAGATCAACCTCCCGTGGCATCGTGTGCTCGGCGCGGGCGGACGCATTGTGTTCCCGACTACGTCCTCCCCCTTCAAAGAACAGGCGAAACGCCTGCGGGCCGAGGGAGTGGACATCAAGAATGGCCGCGCGCGCCCCACTTTCATCGCGGATCTCGAGCAAATCTGACGACTCGGGCGCAGCCAGGACTGCCGACGCTAGCGAGGGCTGCTCACCAGGATCCACCCGAGGACCAGCAGGCCGAGGAAGATGGTTTCCGCGGCGATGAGCGCGAGCGCGGCCGAACCGACAGCCATCATTTCCCGCAGCGAGGTCTTCATGCCCAGCGCAGCGACCGAAACCACCAACAGCCACTTGGATACTTCCGTGAAGGCGGCGGCGACGGGCTGCGAAACCAAATCAAACCCGTTGAGGGCGGCAAGTATGAGGAAAACCACGAGAAAGCCCGGCAACAGCGCCACCTTGGTAACGTGAGGTCCGTTTCCCTGCGAATTTCTGGCGACCGCCACCGAGATGACCAAGACCACCGGCAATAGCATGGCCACCCGCATCAGCTTGACGATGGTTGCCGCATCCCCCGCCTGCGGCGAGGAAGCATACCCGGCAGCCACCACCTGCGCGACATCGTGAATCGATCCGCCGAGAAACCGGCCGGTCTGCAGCGGATCCAAATTCAGATGCGACAGCAGAGCGGGATATAAAAGCATCGCAATCGTGCTGTATGTCGTTATGCACGCGATTACGATAACGGTGTCGCGCTCTGAATCCTTGCGGGGCCACGCCACTGCAATGGCCATGGCGGCGGAAGCTCCGCAAATGCCGACGGCGCCGCCGGACAGCACGCCAAATCGGCCGTCGATCTTGAGAATTCTTGCCAGCACCCATCCGACGCAGATGGTGAGCGGAACGCTCGCCACCACCATTGCCGCAGTCGCCCAGCCGAGGCTGCCGATCTGACCGAACGTAATGCGCAATCCGAGTAATGCAACACTGATTCGCAGCAGGGCGCGCGCGGAAACATTGATGCCAGGCAGGTAACGCGCCTCGGCAGACAAGGCGTTCAATGCCATGCCGAGCAGGAGAGCGAAAATGATGGGCGGCGCGTGATAGTGGTCGGATAGGTAGGTCGCAGCCAACGCAACGATAAAGGTCGATATGACACCAGGGGCAATCGTCGCGGCGCCTGCACGAAAGGCGGCGAGACTCAAGCGATCGGAACGCGGGAAAAGTCGCATCGGCAAAAGTCCGTGAAGAATCAGGGTGGTATTCTACCTGTGCGGTCGCGGATTGGCCTTCAGCTATCGGACCGCGCAGCGCTAAAATGAGTGTGTCGGGAATTTCAAGGGCAATTCATGAAGCATCCAGCGTCGATAAATTTCTTGATTCTGTCACTGCTCGCTGCTTGCGCCGCTGCAGCGGAAAACCCTGGGCTGAAGGCGTACGAAAGCTTCTTCAAAGCCCATCCGCCGCAAAAAATTGCCGCGCCAGGAGATCTGAAAACCATTGCGCTCTCGGGCGCTGGATCACCCGGCTCGGTAATTTGGGAAACCGACGGCCGCTGGCGCACCGTGCGCGACGTCACCCAGCCGGCGCTGATCCCCGTGATGCCGCAGCCGGGCAGCGGCAACGGTTCGGCGCTTATCATCGCCCCGGGCGGCGGATTTCTGAATCTTTCCATGGACACCGAAGGCTTGGAGGTCGCCCAGTTTCTCGCGGCGCGTGGGATTGCGTGCTTTGTGCTCATGTACCGGCTCGATGACACGCCCGCCGACCTTGACGGCTACTGGAACGTCATTGCGGCGCGGTTCAGCAACATAGACTCCAAGCAGACCTTCAGCACCTTGTCTTCGCCGGCGGTTGCCATGGCGGAGGCGGACGGTCTCGCCGCGATTGAATGGGTGCGCACCCATGCCAATGCCTTTGGGATCGATGGGCAGCGCATTGGCTTCATGGGTTTTTCCGCAGGCGGCATCACAGCCATGAACGTCGCCACCGCCTACAACACGGCGTCGCGCCCGAATTTCGTCGGCGTCATCTACGGAGCCATGCCCAAGCGCAATGTTCCGCCCGATGCTCCGCCGGCATTTATCTTGGTTGCTGCCGATGATCCATTGCTGGCGTACGCCGCGACTCCGATATTCGATGCATGGCGGGCCGCCGGCAAATCGGCTGAGCTGCATATCTACGACAAGGGCGGACACGGCTTCGGCACGAAGAAACAAGGCAAGAGTTCCGATCATTGGCTTGAGGACTACTTCAATTGGCTGGCGGCCGAGGGCTTTGCCAAGGCGCAATAACAATGGTCAGCGGCCGCGTGATCGCCGGGTCGGCGTAGACTTGGCGCAATCCAGGTAACTGCGTTTCTCAGCTGCTTTGGCGAAAGCAGAAGGAATCCTAAATGTCCGTTCTCGATGTTCCCCAACCCGCCTTCATGAACGATCCGGACATTCAGATGTTCGCCGACTCCGCGGCTCGATTCTTCGATCGTGAGGCGCCGCCGGAGCGCGTCGCCCGCTGGCGCAAGGCAGGACAGGTTGAGCGCGAGTTCTGGAGTCAGGCGGGACAGGCGGGACTGTTGGGCGTCAGCGTACCGGCTGAATATGGCGGATTGGGCGGCGATTTTCGCCACGATATCGTGCTCGTCGAACAGACGATTCGCAAAGGCGTCGACGGCTTCGCGATCAGTCTGCACAATGTGATCGTGACGCCCTACATTCAGGCGCACGGTACCGAGGAGCAAAAGCGCCGCTGGCTGCCGAAGCTCGCGAACGGCGAGCGCGTGGCCGCCATCGCCATGAGCGAACCGGGGGCAGGATCGGACCTGCAGGCGATCCGCACAACCGCGAAACGGGACGGCGACGGCTATCGCATCAACGGCAGCAAGACGTTCATCTCGAACGGACAAACCGCGGATCTCATCGTGGTGGTCGCAAAAACAGACCCCACGGCGGGACACAAAGGCGTGTCGCTGCTGGTGTTGGAGACCGACGGGCTCAAAGGGTTCGAGCGCGGCAAAAAGCTCGACAAGATCGGCTTGGAAGCGCAAGACACCTCGGAATTGTTCTTCAATGACGTGTGGGTGCCGCAACAGAACCTGCTCGGCATGCAGGAAGGCAAGGGATTCTACCAATTGATGGCCGAACTGCCGCGCGAACGCCTGCTGCTGGCAATCAGCGGGGTCGTGACCATGGAGCTTGCGCTCGAGACGACCATCCAATACGTGAAGGATCGCAAGGCCTTCGGCCAGCGCGTCATGGATTTCCAGAACACCCAATTCAAGCTGGCCGAATGCAAGGCACAGGCGACGGTGGCCAAGGTGTACGTCAATGACTGCATCGAGAAGGTTCTGCAGGGCAAACTCGACAACACCACCTCGGCGATCGCGAAATATTGGGTGACGGACACCGAGTGGAAGATCATCGATGAATGTCTACAGCTGCACGGCGGCTACGGCTACATCAACGACTACCCGATCGCCCACATGTTCCGCAACGCGCGCATTTCGCGTATCTATGGTGGGTCGAATGAGATCATGAAGGTGTTGATCGCGCGTTCGCTATAGCGGCGGATTGCAGATAGCGCTCTCGGATCTCGCGTTTCAGCATCTTGCCGTTCGGCAGCCGCGGCAGTGTCGCGAAATCGACGCTCTTCGGGCATTTGAAGGCGGCAATGAGCGAGTGGCAGAAGCCGATCATATCGGCGGCCAGCTCGCCGCTGCCGGTAATGCCCGGACGCAATTCGACCACTGCCTTGACCTCTTGCCCGAATTCCTCGTTCGGTACACCGATAACGGCGACGTCGTGCACCGCCGGATGCTGGATCAATGCATCCTCGATTTCCTTGGGGTAGATATTTACGCCGCCGGATAGTATGAGATCGGTGCGGCGATCGGACAGATAGAGAAATCCCTCCTCGTCGAGGTGCCCGATGTCGCCCAGCGTGGTCCAACCGGACGCATGGTGAACAGATGCCGTCTTTTCCGGGTCCTTGTAGTATTCGAAATCAGTGCCGCCGCTGAAATAGACCACGCCGTCCTTACCCGCCGGCAGCACCTTGCCGTCCTCGTCCACGATGTAGATCTGACCCACGACAGCTTTGCCGACCGTGCCGGGATGCGCGGACCACGTTGCCGAGTCGACGGCGGTGAGACCATTGCCCTCACTGCCGGCGTAGTACTCGTAGACTATGGGGCCGAACCACTGGATCATCTGTTTCTTGATTTGCGGTGCACACGGCGCCGCCGCGTGGATGACCAGCTTCAGACTCGAAAGATCGTATTTTCGCCTTTCGTGATCCGCCAAGCGAAGCATGCGCACGAACATGGTGGGCACGAATTGCGCGTGTGTAACCCGGTGCGCCTCCACCAGGCGCAGCGCCTCGAGCGCATCGAATTTCTCCATGACCACGACCGTGCCGCCGACCCGCAGCACCAGCATGGTCCACCCAAGGGCCGCCGCGTGATATAGCGGAGCGGGTACCAGGTACACAGTATCTGGCCCCATTTTGTATGCGTACTGCATGTAAGCAGCCAGCGGCGAGAGCTGTCCCCAGGGAATTACGTCAAGTTTGTGCGAGATGCCCTTCGGCCGCCCGGTGGTACCCGACGAGTAGAACATGATGTTGCCTTCGTACTGGCCAACATCGGGACCGTCCGCGGCGCTTTCGACGATCCGATTGATGCTCTCGAATCGTCCAAACGGCGTGCCCGTGGTAAGCGAAACAGCAACGCCGTGCAGGGTTTCCGAGATGGATTGCGCGACCGCCCGGGTGTTCTCCGAGACGATGAGCGCCTTGGCCCCGCAGTTCTCGATGATGTACGCCGATTCCTTCGCCGCTAGATGCCAGTTGATTGGCGTATAGATGAGCCCTAGGCGCTGCGCGGCCCAGCAGACCATGAAATAGTCGGCGCAATTCTCCATCATGACCGCGATGTGATCGCCCTTCGCTATACCCCGGAAGCTCAGGTAGCGGGCGAGCTTGCGGGAGCGCACATCGAGATCCCCGTAGGTCAGCACTGCGCCCGTGGCGCCGCTGATGACCGCCGGACGGCTTGGGCGCTCCTGCGCAAATCGCGCGATGTGATACGGTCCTTGGGAGTCAGTGGCCATGTTTGTTGATTGCCGTAGCTGGACCCAGCGGATCAAAACAAATCGTCAAGTTCGCGTCAACATCGACCTCGGCAACGCACCAGTCATTGAAGATTTCGCGCCAACAAGGCGAACAGGCGTTCCCAATGCCGCTCGGCACTCGGCTTGTGATAGATGCCCGCGCGCTGTGGAAATGCGAATCCGTGCTCGGCGCCGGGATACCATTCCAATCGATAGTTGAGCTGGGTGGTATCGAAATGCGCCTGCATGGCGTCGATCACTTCCTTGGGCGCGTAACGGTCGGTTTCGGCGCAAGCAAAGTACATCTCGGCGCCGACTCGATCGGCCAGCAGATGCGGCGAATCCGCGGATTTGGTCACGAGGTTCGCGCCATAGATGGATGCGCCGCACTTGAAGCGCTCCGGGAAGTGCGCGCACGCCGCCAATATGAAAGGCCCGCTCATGCAGTAGCCAACGCCGCCCAGTGAGGTTGCTTTTGCGGCCGGTTGCCGATCGACGAACTGGAGCATGGCCCGGGTATCGCGCATCACCAGTTCGACCGTAACATGCCGCATCATCTCGAACATTCTCTTCATGCCTTCTTCGTCGCGGACCATGGTGAATTCGCGCGTCTTGCGGTAATACAGATTCGGCAGCACGACGTAGTAGCCGACGCTCGCGATGCGGCGCGCCATGTCGTGCAATTCCTCGCGTTTACCCGGCGCGTCCATGTAAAAGAACACCACTGGAAACGGCTGGCCTTCCTCCGGATGGACGATGAACGTGTTCATGAGTCCATCCTGCGTTTCGATATCGACATGCTGTTCGATCATGATTTCGACCTCGTCAATGCGGATGGACGCGCGCGCAATCGGCGCTAGGAATCGACTATCTGAAAATTGATCCCGCGCTGGCTCAATCGGGCGGTCAACGCGTCGCCCAAACCGGTCACGGGCGTCAATACACCGCCGGACCGCGGCATAGTGCCGGACATCGCGTTGTCCGACAGCGCCAGGACAAAGGCCGACTCACACAGGCACTTGACCGTGATCCGGTTTCCGGGATCACCCTGACCCTTGAGGATTCCGCGGACGCGCGCGCCGCTCTTCGCGACGCCGACAAATTCACATTGGAAGGAGCCTTCATTCATCGTCTTCTCCGAGGGTCCTTCGCCCGGTTTCGGCAACAGTGGCCTGACGAGCCAGCGGCCGATTCCCGACCCAGAAACCAATTCGAAGACTTTGCTTGCGATCGTGACCGTGCGCGCCGTTTTGGATCTGCGGAACTGCGCATACTCCTGATAATCGAATCGCGTTCCCTGCAGAGCCTGGGTCCGGCGCACCACTCGGGTGTTGATCGACCCCATCAGGAAAGCGGTGACCCATGCTTGAAGATAATCGTCGTAGCGGACGCCGGTCGGGTCGGCATTGCGCGCACGCTCCTCCGCGCCATGCGCCGCCGGATCCGGATCCAGCAGGAACGGATCGCGGACCATGGCCATCTGCCCAGTCTCGGCCATGTGAAAGAATGAGGCCACGGTGCCGCCGTTCAAACCACCGCCGCCGTCCATCCGGAAATACGCCGAGACCTGCACGCAGTCGCTCCGCAATGCTTCGCGGATATGGCGCGAGGTGAGCGAGGCGCCGTAGTCCGAGGGAATCGAATCGAAGCCGCAACAGGGCACGATTCGCGTGCCATCGGCCGCGGCTTGGGCATGGTGGCGATCGATCAGTCCGCGGATCCAAGGCGTCTCGCCGGTGATGTCGCAATAATGAGTGCGATTGCGGACGCAGGCTGCGACCAACTTCGTCCCATAGAGGCTGAACGGTCCGGCCGTGGTGGCGACGACCCGACTCTGCGCGGCCAAGCGGTCGAGCGCATCCTCATCCTGAGAATCCGCAACCAGAATGTCCACGCCGGCGGTGTTGGCGGCTTCGAGCTTCGCCCGGTTGCGTCCGCCGATGGCCCACCGCAACCCCGACGGCGCGAATTGCCTGCAGTACTCGACCGTTTGCTTGCCGGTGAATCCCGAGGCGCCATACAGCGTAATGTCGTATTTGCGATCCACGGGCATGGGTTAATCGTACTACGATTCACAGGCGCAGGTTGCTGGGCAAGCGCGCATCACGCAGACTACAAACTCGTGACCCTAAGCTCAGGCAACAACAGCAACCCGCGTCGCATCCGGCGCGCCGCGTCCGATATGCGGGCGCAAGCGCTCGCGGCAGCACGGCGGCTGATCGTAGCGGGTCCTGAACACGTTCTCACCATGCGTGCTGTCGCCGATGCGACGGGCGTGACTTACCCCAATCTCAGCCACCACTTCGGATCGGCCGCAGGGCTGCACGCGGCGATCGCCGAAGATCTGGTACGGGAGTTGTTGGCCGGTCTGCAAACACTGGGTCGGGAAATGGATACCAATGAGTTCGAGTATCGCGCCCTCGTGGATCGCGTCTTCGACCTCTTCGATCGCAATGGATTGGGTCGCGTCTTGGGATGGCTGGTGCGTTCGGGCGAGACCTCGCGCTTGAAACCCGTCAACAAGCTGCTCACCGAATTCATCGCCGGGCGCTCGCGAGGCCGCTCCAAGACCGAGGCGCGGCGCATCGCAAGGGCGGCGCTCATCGTGTCTTTTGGCGCCTTCGCGGAATCATCCGTCGGCCCCCTGCTTGGCGATGTGTTGGGCGCTTCCGCGGCGGCGCGGCGCAGGTATTTCGCGGAGGCGCTTGCGGCGCTGCGCAATTAACAATTTATGCATCCATCAATAATATATTGACGGATACATAAATAACGGCTAGTGTGCGAGGCTGCCACAGGAGCCCTGTCGATGGAACACGCGTCTTTTACCCCGGCCGATCTGGTGATCCACCCGCGCAACCTCATGATCGGACGCGGGCAGGCGATGATGCGCTGGTGGAACGGCGGCGACCCGGTCGCGACCGCGTTTTATAATGGCATGTCGGTGGCCTTCCCGCTGGGTGAGGCATTCTTCATCGATAGCGTGAGGAAGTTTCGCGATGCGGCGCCCGCGGCCCAGCAAGCGCAAATCGATGCCTTCATCAAGCAGGAAGCCGCGCACAGCCGCGAACACATCCATTTCAACAAGCAAGTTCACGAGGCGGGATACGAAGTCGAGTCAATCGAGGCCGATCTGGCCGAGCAGCTGGCAAAAGCAAGGGAATATCCGCCGGTGATCAACCTCGCCACCACCGTGGCGCTGGAGCACTTCACTGCGATCATCGCGCACGCGGCGCTCAAGAGCGATCGTCACTTCAAGGGCGCAACCAGCGATGCCGCGCGGCTATGGAAATGGCATGCCATCGAGGAGATTGAGCACAAAGCCGTCGCCTTCGACGCATTTCTGGCGGCCACGAAGAATCTGTCATCGTTCAAGCGCTGGAAATTCCGCAGCTTGGTGATGCTGCAGTCAACCAACCAATTCCTGCGGGCGCGCGTCCGCAACATGGCTCACTTCTTCGATCAGGACGGCATCAACAAGCCGACCACCTGGCTGCGGACCTTCTGGTATCTATTGATTTATCCGGGGCTGTTGCGGCAAATATTTCCGGCTTGGCTGGCGTTCTTCCGCCCCGGCTTTCACCCTTGGCAAGAAGACGATCGCGCGCTGCTTGCGCGCAGTGAAGCCAAGTTGCGTTTGCCGGGTTCGGATGACGCCGCCGCAGCGGCGCAATCCTAACGCATCGCCAAGCTCGAAAATTCGGCTGACCGCACTTAGCGCAGCGCAGTACCGCCGCACCACCCCACCCAAGCTTCGACCAGGCGTGCGTGCGGCGCTCATATCGGCGACAATGGCCGGCACAACTATTTAGCCCTTGGGGAGTTGCCGTGACTCATGCTGCAATCGTCGGCTGGGGCAAGTGCCTGCCACCGTCCATCCTTACGAATCAGGACTTGGCCACATTCCTGCCCACCGACGATCAGTGGATAACGTCGCGGACCGGAATGAAGGAGAGGCGCATCTCCCACGTACCGGGCATCGAGCTTGCCATCACCGCGTCGCTGCGCGCCCTTGCCTGCGCCGGTATTGCCGGCGAAGACATCGAGCTAGTAATCTATGGCAGCTGCAGCAATGACGAGACGGTACCCAACAGCGCGTCCGGAGTGCAGCAGCGCATCAGAGCGGCCCATGCGGCCTCATTCGACGTCAATACGGCATGCACCAGCTTCATGTATGGACTGTCGATCGGCTCGTCAATGATCAAAAGCGGCATGGTCAAGAACGCGCTTGTGATTGGCGTCGAACTGATCTCTCAGTACATGGACTGGGACAATCGCAATGTCGCAGTCCTGTTCGGCGACGGCGCAGCGGCCATGGTGCTGCAGGCCTCGGAGCACGCGACCGGAGTCATCGCCGAGAAGCTGCAGTGCTATGCCGACTCGCGTCAAATTCTGCGCGTGCGCGGCATGGGCACCATGTACGCCAACTTGGGGGTGCAGTTCGGCCAAACCCAGTGGGACTTCGACGGTCAGGAAATCTTTCGCAAGGCGGTGCAAGGCATGAGCGACGCCAGCCTCGACGTGATGCGCCGCGCCGGCGTAACGATGCATGACATCGCGCTGGTGGTGCCGCATCAAGCAAACCTGCGCATCATCGACGCTGTCGCAAAACGCGCGGGGGCCGGGCCGGAAAAGGTTTTTTTGACCGTGCAGAAATACGGCAACATGAGCGCGGCCACAGCCCCGGTCGCGCTGGTGGAGGCGGTGGAGGAAGGCCGCGTGCCGCCCGGCAGCCTGGTGCTGATGCCTGCTTTTGGCGGCGGCCTGACACTGTCCGCACATTTGATTCGCTGGGGCGAGCGCATCACGCCGCTTAACGCCTGCGATGCCGAACTGCCGCCCTGTTCGAAGACGGCGCTCGAGCTCGTGAACGAGATTCGCGCGCAGAAGAAGCTGGGCGAAGCCGAAGCCAAGCGCTTCGATACCCTGAGCTTCGCGGAGAACCGCGCCGGGAACACCTAGGGCGCCGCGTCCGGCGTGCGGGCACCCCGCGCGCCGCCGCATGACGAAGCGCTCACGGCAGTTTTATACTGTGGCGAGGATTCCGCCGGCCATCGTCGATCAGCTGGTCGTTGCCACTGCCCTTGTCGGGAAGGATGAGTACATGAAGTCGCTTCGGATGCTGGTTGTCAGCGGCGCGCTGCTGTTGTGCGGTGCCGCTGCATGGAATGTCGCGTACGCGGACGATGCCCCGGCGTCACCGGATCCCGGCATCTGGCAGAAACATGTCTACACCTTCCAATTTATGGGCTTTACGACCACCTACTCCTGCGATGGGCTTGCCGACAAGGTTAAAGTCCTGTTGATTGCCGCAGGAGCGCGCTCGGATTCGAAGTCCCAGCCAGGCGTCTGCTCGCGGGGTTGGGGACGGCCCGACAAATTTGCACAGGCGAATCTGACCTTTTATACCTTGGTGCCCGCGGCTGCAGGTTCGAGCTCCGACGGCACGCCGGTAAGCGGCACCTGGCGCCCCGTCAGATTCACGGTCCGCTCGCCGCGGCAACTCGGCCTCGGCGACTGTGAGCTCATCGAGCAGTTTCGTTCGCGCTTGCTGCCGATGTTCGCCACGCGAAACGTCGATAGTCATACGACCTGCGTGCCCCATCAGGAATCGGGATCCGTGATCAATCTAACGTTCGAGTCCTTCGCGGCGATGCCGGCGAAGCCCGCGAATGCGCGGGAAGTACCGGCGGCGGCTGCCGGTACTTGAGCGCGCAGGTCACTTGCCCGCGGTGTCGAGGAAATTCTCCAGTGCGGCTACGGTTCGCGCCGGGTCTTCTTCCTGCGGCACATGCCCGAGATCGCCGAATACAACGAGACGGCTGCCGGCGACGTCGCGGTGAAAATGTTCGGCGTTTTCGGGCGGAATCAAGCGGTCTCGGCCGCCCCAAATGATGAGCGTCGGCAGCTTCAGCGTGGCAATCCGGCTGGATTGGCTCCCAAAGTTGGTTTGTCCAAAGCGCTGTAGCAGCGCGCTGCGGTTTCCTTGGCGCAGCGTCATGTCGAAATAGCGGTCGACCAGCGCCGGCGTGACTTTGGCCGGGTCGCCATACACGTTGCGCAAACTCGACTCGATGAGCCCGCGGGGCAGCATGGTCTGCATCAGCCGATTGAGCCCGGGTATCCGTGCCACGCGAAAGCCGATGGGAACCGAAGTCGACACCGTCGGATAGCCGCCCGAATCCACCAGCACCAGCACATCGACCCGGTGCGGCAAGGCATATGCGGTCTCCAAGGCGATATTACCGCCGAGCGAATTGCCGGCAAGCACGCAGTGCTGGATGTCCAGCCGGTCCAACAACGCACGCATGAAGCGCACGTTGGCTTCCGCGCTGTAGTCGCCGGAGGGCGCAGGACCGGTAAGACCAAATCCCGGCAAGTCGAAAGAAACCACGCGGTGCCGGCTGCGCAATGCACTGGCCCAGCCTTCCCAGGTATGCAAGCTGGCCGAGGTGCCGTGAATCAGGATGATGGGCAAAGGATCGTCGGCGGGCCCTTCGTCGCGCAGATGCACGTTCATTCCCGCGATTTGCACGAACTTGGATGGCGGCGGCGCCCAGCGCGCCGCGAGCACCGATACCGGCTGGTCAGGCGCCCAGCTCGTGGCAACGGCAACACCGATGATG
>Ga0210388_10001360_pt1 | contig 19233 bp, 19 predicted proteins | sample IncBWC19OmetaG_FD_155485 | JGI IMG/M metagenome (GOLD analysis project Ga0210388, IMG submission 155485) | Forest soil microbial communities from Barre Woods Harvard Forest LTER site, Petersham, Massachusetts, United States - Inc-BW-C-19-O ... | reverse complement strand
GCATAAGCCCGCGTCGATTGTTTTGCGGACTGGCACCCGGAACCAAGATAGTTAACATCTCCCCTGCCGGTCCACTTCACCACCAAATCCTGAGCCCCACTGGAGGTCAGGTCGGGTCAATGCAGCCAAGAAACCCGACAGCTGTCCCACTCTTACCACTTTGATTCCCCTCCCACGCGCCCAAAAAGCAAAAAAACGGCCGCAAGGCCGCCCTCAAATAGAAGAAAAACCACGAACTGGCCACTGACCACTGGCCACTGATCACTGCCCTATACCCCCCGGCCACACAAACCGGAAAAACTCTATTCCCATCAGCAGGACATTATTTTCCTGCCGCGCTCCACACTTCTTCGCGATCTTAATCGAGGCGGTATTGTCGGGATGAATCACGGAAACGATGCGTCGAAACCGCATTGTGGAGGACGCATACTCGAACACTCGGGCCGCCGCTTCGCTGGCATATCCTTGGCCCCAGTAGTTTCGGTCAAAGGTATATCCAAGCTCTTGCTCGAAAATGACGTTCGCGTCCGAAGGTATTTGCGAGCGTTGATACCATACCCGAGGCAATTCCCCAGACGCCGTGTTCACCTCGAGTGCCATGTCGCTGAGGCCGCAGCGGCCGATCAGCACCCCATCTGACTTACGCAGAACGGCAAGAGGACCTAGCTCCAGGCTCTTGTAACTCTCAAAAAGCCTTTCCAGTAATGCCTGCGTCTCCTGAACAGAACGCGTCTTTCCGCTTCCAAGATATCTGGCAACAATAGGATCGGCATGAATGCGAGCAAAGAATTCGAAGTCCGCCTGTTCGATCCTGCGAAGGATCAGCCGCTCCGATTCAATCCGATCGGTATCGCGTGCTAACGTCATCTACCCGAACCCGCATGCCTGACCACTGACCACTGCCACTGATCACTGACCACTGGCCACTGATTCACCTCACTTCTTCCCGCGCAGCATCCCCGTCACCCGCTCATAATCATCCACCGTTGCATACTCAATCACAATCCTCCCCTTGCCATGCCGGTCCCTGATCCGAACCCGCATCCCCAAAGTCCGCTCCATATCGGTCTGCGCTGCCCGCACATTCGGATCCATCCACCGCGCCCCACCTTTTTTCTTCTTCTCTCCCGGCATCGTCTGTCCCGGCAGCATGGGAAACGATCCGTTGATCCGCATCACCCGGTCTTCGATCTGGTCCCATTTCAGTTTGTGGGTCACAATCTCTTCCGCAACCGCCTCGATGTGCTCTTCACTCTCCAGCCGCAACAGCTCGCGCGCATCGCTGAAGCTGAGCCGCTCCTCCAGCATGTAGCTCATCACCTTCTCCGGAAGCCGCAACAGCCGCATATAATTCGCCACCGTTTCCCGCGAAACTCCAATCCGGTCCGCAATCTGCACCTGCGTTAACTTGAACTGCAGGCTCAGCACCCGAAACGCCTCCGCCTGCTCAATCGGATTCAGATCCTCCCGCACCACGTTCTCGAGCACGGTCATCTCTGCCGCCTGCTGCGGCGAAAGCCTCCGCACCAGCGACGGGATCGTGTCCTTCCCCGCCATCTTCGAAGCTCGCAACCGCCTCTCGCCCAGCACCAGGATGTATCGCCCTTCCTCCTCCGCCGGACGCACCACCACCGGCTGCACCACCCCGTGCTCCTTGATCGAATCCCGCAACTCCTGCAACATCTCCTCGTCAAACACATACCGCGTCTGATAAGGATTCTTCTCAATCACCTCGATCGGAAGGTGAACCACCCGGTTACCAACAATGCGATCCTCAGCCACCGCCTGAATTGAAATCACTTCTCCTGGAAACACTTCTTCCGTCAACGGCTCGTGTGAGTCGGACACTCCTGTCCGACTTGCGGTCATCTCTTCAGAAGTGGCCAGCCCCCCACTCTTGTCATTCCGAGCAAAGCGAGGAACCTGCTGTTCGCCGACGCCATCACTGCCAGCCGTGCTCGCCTCACTGCCGCCGCCCTCGGCGGCAGCCACCCGCGCCTCGGTACTAGGAACCACCACCCGCGGCCCCGGCAGTAACGACTCCAGCCCCCGGCCCAAAGCCCGCCGCTTCTCCACCTTCTCCTCTTTCTTCTCCCCCACCCGCCCAGCCAAATTCTCCGCCGCCGATGTAGTCATCAATGCTCCCTTTCCTACTCTGTCATCCTGAGCGAAGCATGCGCTTGCGCAAGGCGCAAGCACATGCGTAGTCGAAGGACCCCTTGCATGCAAGCCACCACCGCCGGCTCCGCTGGGCGTTCTCGCGGTTCGCCGCCTGTCATATATTGACGTCTATCAATCTAATATATAGACGCACATCGATACAATATTAGGCGCTGATCGCCGCAGGCGGATCCCCAGCAGCCGCCAGATGCCTGCCCAGCAGCTCCTTAGCCAGCCGTATGTAACTCTCCGCCCCCTTCGACCGCGGATCGTACACCAGCGCCGCCTTGCCATGGCTGGGCGCCTCCGCTAGTCGTATGTTTCGCGGAATGGTTGCCGCACACACCTTGTCCCCAAAGAACTTTCTCAGCTCAGCCGTGACCTGCTGCGCCAGGTTGGTGCGCTCATCCAGCATGGTCAGCACCACGCCTTCAATCTCAAGCCCCGGGTTCAAGGACACCCGAATTCGCTCTACTGTGTCCAACAGCTCACTGATACCTTCAAGCGCAAAGTATTCCGCCTGCATAGGAATCAGCACTGAGTCAGCCGCCACCAGTGCATTCAGCGTAAGCAGATCAAGCGCCGGCGGACAGTCGAGGACGATGTACTGGAAGCGATCGCGCAGTGGCGCGATCGCTTCGCGCAAGCGATACTCTCGCCGCTCCGCCTCTACCAGCTCAAGGTTTGCCCCGATCAGGTTTTTGTGTGAAGGGATCAGCCAGAGCTGTTCCAGTTCAGTCACAGCCAGAGCTTCCTCGCCTGAAGCTGCACCCAGGAGAAGGTGATAGGTTGAGAGGCGTTCCGGATCTTTCATTAGGCCCAGCCCGCTGGTGGTGTTCGACTGCGGATCGCAGTCGATGAGGAGTGTGTTGACTTCTGCCGCGGCGAAGGACGCGGCTAGGTTGATGGCAGTCGTAGTCTTGCCTACGCCGCCCTTCTGATTGGCAACAGCGATGACGCGTCCCATAAATTGTGGAGGAGCCAGAGCTGTTGGCAGAATAGTGCGATTCGCGTTTCGAATGCAAGGTCGAATTACCATGTGTTGGTTGATTTATGTGCAAAACGTGTCCAATGTTCCAGCCGGAACATTCAAGCGGTTTGTCATTGGCTCGCTGCGGGGGAAATTCTGTTCGAATGTTCCGGTTGGAACATTGAGCGGATATGGCGGCGGGTGGTTCGGGTTTAGTGCAGGGTTGGTGAAAACATCGTGAGTGTTCCGACTGGAACATTGTGTTGAATGTTCCAGTCGGAACATATCGTCAAAATGTTCCAACCGGAACATTACGCTCAATGTTCCAGTCGGAACATTGGAGAGATCTTGGGGTGGCTGACAGTCGTTAAGATTGCCTAATATGATTGGCACTTACCACTTTCATCCGTCCGCAAGGCGCATAACTATCTCGGCGAGGCTAGTTTACTCCCCATGGACGTGCCGCTCGTCCCACTTGTTTATATTCTTGGTTCTGCTTGTCCGACCAGCAGGATGCGCGTTTGGGAGTTCGGGATGGGAATTGGGATGTCCCATGTCAGGTTGGGGAGGGCGGAGCTGGTGGGTTCCGCTTGGGCGGAGGAGATCAGGAGGGCCAGGCGGCCGTTGGGGGACAGGAGGGTGACCGCTACGGGGAGGACTTTGGGAAGGCGCTCCACGGCTCGGAGGGTTACTACGTCGAAGGTGGATGCGCTGAGGGTCTCGGCGCGGGCGTTTTGTATATTGATGTCCGTCAATGTTAGGGCGCGGGCTAGTTCGCGGAGGAAGGTTGCTTTCTTTTGATTTGATTCGATCAGAGTCAGGGCGATGTTGGGGGCCCAGATTTTTATGGGGACGCCGGGGAAGCCGGCTCCGGAGCCGAGGTCTGCTACGCGGGCTGCGGCTACTTTGAAATCAAACTCAGAGTCAAAATCTTTTAACACAGAGGACGCAGAGGAAGACACAGGGTAGACCTTGGGGAACAGGTGGCGGGCTGCGAATAGGGATTCGCCGAAGTGGCGGGTCACGATTTCTTCCGGGGTGCGGATGGCGGTAAGGTTGATACGGGAGTTCCAGTGGAGGAGTATATCGATGTATGTCGATATACTTTTAAGTTGGGCCGGGGACAGGACAGCAGATTCCTCTCCGGCTTTCGCCGGTTCGGAATGACAGGGGGCTGATAGGAATGGTTGCAGCAGTTCGACTATGCGGGCGGGGTGCATGGATTGTTGATTGTAGACAAGAGCCGTTGGCGGGCGCCAGCTGGAGGAGCTAGTTCGTTGAGATCAAAACCCCCGCCCTGTCTCTCCAAAGAACGGAGAGACAAGGACGGGGCAGCCTGTTTAAGGGGTCACTCACGAATGGGAGCGTGAGTCGCCTGCCGCGTTTAGCCGTAAGTGAGGTCGGTGCTCTGTCCGACTTCGATGATATAGCCGTCGGGATCGCGGATGTAGCAGCGTATCTCGCCGTATTTGGGGATCGGCTCCGTGATGAACTCGGCTCCTCGACTTTTCCATAACTTGTAGCACGCTTGAATATCCGCAACGCGGAAATTCATAAAGCTGTTGATGTGATTCGGGTCGGGGGTGCTGAGCGTTACCGTCGGCTTATCCGGGGTCGGGCCGCCTCCAACGTTCAGAATCATCCAGATATTCGCCAGCTGCAGGTACGGAGGCGCGTTGCCATCACCCATGGTCAGAATGCGAGCGCCGAAGACCTTTTCGTAGTAGTGAGCCGAGCGGTTGACGTCGGCGACGGTGAGAAAATGCGCGATGCTGATCCCTTCTTTCGGGGGCATCTCATAGCTCTTCTGGTCGATTTGTACGGCGTTCGTTGCGGCGTCCATGGGTGACTCCAATTTCAGTATGGTGTCCGCCGAATGTAGAGGTGCGGTTAGTGCGGCGCGCACAATTGCTCCCATCAGCGGCAGCTCGATTAAGCCACAGGCGCAACGAAAAAGTCTATTGGACGAACGTATCGCCCATACCAAAGTACTGAAAATAAATATTTCCTGGAGTCAGTCTGTTCTGCCGGCGATACGCCGGGTCTGTACCAAACTCGGCTTCCCCCATTTTGGCCTCAATTGCACGAATCGCCAGTAAACATGCGGGTTGCGGGCACATTACTTTCTTGCCAACTTGCAAGAGATCCTTTAGGGACCAGTAGCTTACGGGCGAAATCCTGACAACAAAGGACGTAGCGCTGTTTGGACGCAAGGTCAGATGTGACAAGGGAGCTGTGGAGAAGCTGAGGGTGGAATTATTTCGTCAGCTTGCCGCTTTCATTCTGCGCCTGCGAGCCCATATCGTATTGCGGCTTCAAGCGTATCGATGTTTATATCCTCTAGAGCTTTAAACCGAATGCAATATCCGGTCACGCTCGCCTTGCCTAGTTTTTTTCCGTACGTTTTGGCTAGGTACTTCTTATCCTTGAGACCAAGAATATAGACAGAGATTCCGGTTTTGTTTCCGCTCACACCAATTTGAAAAGACTCTCTACTTTTTCCATTGGCATATTTTGTTGTGTGAAATCCGTATCCAATCGTCGGATTGGAAACAGTATGATTTTTGCTGTCTTTACCATCGGAGAACCACAGTTTGCATTCCGGTGACACTTGAAGTGTGATCCGATGCAGCTCTCGCAGGTCACTGCGTTTTGGCGCTGGTTGGCTGGTAATGTATTTCTTGATTTGTTCCTGTACGTTCAAATGTTCTGCTCCCCGGTTGCGCGCACGAGATTATACGACGTTTAATCCCTTTGAACCGCTCTCCTTCTCTGTCACACCGGATACCAGGGTTTTGGGTCATCTTCCCTCCTCACGACAAATCAAATAGCACAGGCAGTACCGCCGCCCACCCTTGCAAGAAACGCAAGGATGGGGCACCCTCGGGTGGGAGTGGTGCGCGCAAAGATCCTTAAGGGCGGGCCACCCGCCAAGATTCTCGGCCACAAGGCGAAGAGCATGATCGCCCACTGAAAAACAGGAGGCGAGAAGCTGGGGGACAGACAGGACGTTCACTAATTTCCATTGCCGAAAAATGAAAAACGTCCCGTCTGTCCCTGGCTTCCCTCCGATTTTTATGCCGCTGAGACCACCTTCTTCTTCGCATCGAGTGCCGGTAGAAGAAGTTTCAGAAGCGCTTGATCAGAGAACGGGTTCTGGCCTGAGATGAGCTCGCGATCTTGAAGGACATAGCTCGACCATGGAGCGAGCACACTTACGTCCCCGCCCGCCGTACGCAAGGCGAAGTCCGGGTAGAAGAGAACTTTACCCTCAATCTCGAGCGGCTCCCGCTGCTGCTCTTCCGCTGTCGAAAAGATAGTCATCTTATACCCAGCATAGATCCACCCCTTCGCTTTTTCTTGCGCTCGAGCGGTATCGCCCGCCGCCAGCGCGGCGACAAACTCCGTCGAATTCGGAAGCGCCGAGAGAAGTGAAATGGGGCCATGGCAGAGCACAGCGGTAGGCTTGGATGTTTCGTGAAAGTGTCTCATCACTACGCCGGCATCGGGATCATCGAGAAGATCGATCATCGGACCATGGCCGCCGGGGACGAAAACAGCGTCATACTGATCCAGGCCCGATGCGATGACATCCGCGATGCGGAATGGATCTCTGAGCCCCTTCAGGCCGTCGCGGAATAACATATAGTCCTCAAGCTTGGCCGCGTCCCCGCCGAAGAAATCGGGAACCTCTGAATGCACATCCACTTGGGGCGTGTTGCCTTTGGGGTTGGCGAAAGTGATTTCGTAGCCCTCCTTCATCAGGGCGCGAACCGGAACCGTCAGTTCGTTCAGGTAGTAGCCTGCGCCCTTGTACCATCCGCCATCCTTCAAGGGCAAACCGCGACCGCTCGAGACCAGCACTAAGACTTTTCCTTTAGTTGTCATTTTGTTCTCCTTTTTTGAAATTGAGTCTGTTTCCGATATTGGTGAATAACTCCATCAAATCCGAGATCGGTGGCGCGTCTCCGTCTGTCCGCAGTTTCCTTCAAAGTGTGCAAGTACGGGCTACCGCGCTTGAATGCATATTATGCCGCCGGGAATCCGAACATCAGCCACGACTGATTGGCCACCCAATGCGGATACAGCTCCGTCATCTGATCGAACAGCTCCTGGTCGGATTTCGCTGTTTTCTGTAGCCGATCGAAATCCTCGAGGTAACGCTTGGTGTCCTGGATCGCCGAGGGAGTGTCGGGCGCGCCAGTCTTCTTGTGACCGGCGACAACCATCGTCGGGTTCAGTGCTGCTAACCGGTCCAGCGCCGCGATCCAATTCTTTCGGCTCTCGGGGGTGGTGTCGCCGACGTACATGCGGCATTGGTTGTACACAACGTCGCCGGCGACGACCAGGCCGATCGATGGAACGTAGAGAGACGTCGAATCCGGACTATCGGTACGGCCCTGCTTGATGATGCGCAATTCATTGCCCTCGAGAGTGAACGTGTCGTGCTCGTAGGGCTGCGGTGGAACTAACTTGGTGGCCACCTGCCCAGGAAACATCTGGCGGGCCAGCCGCTCGACCGTGGGAGTGAACGACATCTGCATGGCATTCACCGCCTCGGGCGTTGCTATCGCGCGAGCGCCCGGGAAACGGTCGAGCAGAATGCTCAGGCCGTAGAAGTGGTCGAAGTGGGCGTGCGTTATATAGATGGTCTCCAGGTTGCGGTTGTGAAGGGCGATCCAATCCGCGAGAGCCTCGGCCTCAGCCACTGTGCCCATTGCGTCTACTAGCACGGCGTCGTACTCGCCGAAGATTAAAGTCGACGTGATCGGGTCAAAGCCAAGCGCTTCACCGAAGGGCTTTGGCCGCTCGCCGACCATAGTCTTTCCCGGGGCCGTGAAAACGTTCACGCTTAGTGTGTTCGACTCAGGCGTGTTCGACACGACAGGGGTGGTCACGCGGGTGGTCTCTTTCAGTCCACTTTTAACGTCCATTTGGTACACCTTTCGATGTCAGAGCGAGTGACTGTTCGGGCCAAAAATAGCAAAAGCGCACCGATGAATCTATTGGACGAAGGTATCGATCGATGCCGAAGTATTGGCCGGACACGGCTGCCCGCAACAACAACAACGGATACATTCACGATTATGGTGTCGCGAGCGGTTTGTAAATAAGACCGATGACCATGCCGACGATGGTCCACTGAACGAAGTAAGCCACAGCCTGTCCCAGAGCGAGTTTCGGGCCGATGTTCAGGTTCACGTAGTTGTGCAGCACAAATCCGGAAACCACGAAAACGCCAATGAGGACGCCGAAGCGCGCACCTTCCGTGATGCCCGACCCTCCTTGAGGTATCATCGCGAAAATTATGGCGACAATGAGGATCGCGATGAAAGTTGAGATCATTCCAATTGGCATAACGGCCATCATTTTTTCTTTGGGTCGGAAGACGTCCGGGTACTTATGGGCTTCATTGATAAGAGCTGGCACCAGCCCAAGCAGTAGGAAACCAAAGGCAAAATACGCGACCACGCCACCGAGTGCCGCCAGCACGAGACGTGAATAGTTCATTGGCACTCCTTTACAAATTGCGGATCAAAGTCACAGCCGGTTCGGCAGGACTTTAATCCTCGCGAAGAGTCGGCCACGAGGGAAAGAATGATTGAGCAAGCGCGGCGGAAGACCCTTAGGGCTTTTCGGGCAGCGGCTGCCAGAGCTCAATCTTATTTCCATCCGAGTCGTAGATCCAGGCAAAGCGACCGTAGGATTCATCCATTCGTTTCGGTTCGATCTTGACTCCCTCTTGTTTTAGGCGATCGAGCAAGGCATCCATATCGTCGACGATGTAGTTGATCATGAACGGTGCGGGGCTGGGATCGAAATACTTAGTGGAGGCGGGAAAAACAGTCCAAACTGTAACGTGTTCCTTTTGCGGGTCGTCGTGTTCGCGCCACGGAAGCATCGCTCCCTGGCCTTTGTCAGAGAGTCCAAGATGCTTCGAATACCATTCGCGCGTCTGATCGCGATTCGCGGATTTGAAGAAGATACCGCCGATTCCAAGGATGCGCCCGCGCTGCTCCACTTTGACTGGCGGCTTCGACTTTTCAGGTTGCGGAGATTGCACGTCCTGTCCTCCTATTGAGCGGGCCGAGATGAGCAACAGGGAGCCGAGGGCAATTGTGCTCAACGATATTGCTTGCATCGGCGGATTATACAGAAGTTCCGAATCGAATGGAGAAAACGGGTCGCTGAGGGTTCAGCGGTGGCGGAGGCTTCGGGGAAAGCGTTCAGCGCCAGCGGTCGCCGCGCGCGGCGACAAAATTCCGCCAGACGTAGTCCCACGGCACGACGAACAGGAAGATCACGCTCATCAGGCAGGCGAAAGTTGTGTCCCAGGTGTCTGCGTCCATGGTGTGGTTCCGCCAGGCAGGAAGCGCGACCGCGAGAAGCCATGTGGACTTCCATATTATTTCCCAGAACAGAAGCGGCAGCATTTTCAGGGGATAGCGCAGTCCCAGGACCGCCAGCAGCACGAGCGCGAGCAGCATGGAATTGACCACGCCGTGCATTAGTTCCCAAGGCTTGTGATGAAGGAAGGCAGGAACCTTCTGCATTCCCATGCCGACGGCAATCAAGAGGTATCCGCCCCGGAGAAGATAAATTCGCCACAGCGCGATCTCGCGCGCTGGAGTTTCGTTCCGGTCCCGTGTGCCCGAGTCTGATGCTGGGGATGAATCGGTTTTCATTTGCGTCCTTCAAACCTGCGGTTGGCTAGCCACAGGCACGAAACGCGAGCGCCTAGTAGTGTAGGGCGGGATCGGCCGGAAAGCCAACTGTCGTTAAATCTCGATCACACTCATTGACTCAGGGTGGGGCTACCAATTTCTCAATGAGTGTAATCAGCTGTTATCAACTGCCGCATTCCGGCAGGCGCGAAGATTCTTCTGATACGAAAGTATGGGCAATACCATCGTCCAGTTGCGCAACCCATTTTGTTCTGGCCAAATGGTGACTTCGATCAGACTCCGGATGGAGGGATTCATGAAAGCAAACGTTACGTTCGGCTTCTCGATTGCGGTCCTGGCGCTGGCGACCGCCATTCATGGCGTGCGAATTTCCGCCGCCCCCAACCCGCAGGTCAAGTCCGGAGTCGACCGCCTCTATGTGATCGACTGCGGCGACGGCAGCGGCCCTGACGAATCGCGTTGGACGCCGGGAGTCAACGTCGGGAAACCCGTCGGCTTTCCTGGCCACTGCTACCTCATCCACCACACGCAGGGGTGGTTCCTGTGGGACACGGGCATTGATGATGCTGTGGCGCAATTGCCTAATCATGAAGAGGTGTTTCACGAGTGGGGGCCCGGCACCGGCCCGATCTGGCGCAAACCAATAACGCTCGCGGCTCAGCTCGAACAGATACACGTTAAGCCCGCGGACATCAAGTTGATGGCCGTGTCACATAGCCACCCAGACCACGCGGGGAACATCGAAATGTTCTCCAACACGCTGATGCTGGTGCAAAGAGTCGAGTACGAATGGGCTGGGAGCCGGCAGGACACTGTCGCCTTTAACAAGAAGCATCCGGTAAAGCTCGTCGACGGCGACTACGATATTTTTGGCGACGGGAGCCTCGTGCTGCTCTCCACACCCGGACACACGCCCGGCCACCAATCTTTGCTAGTGCGGCTCCCTAAAACTGGAGCGGTGATTCTTAGCGGGGATGTTGTGCATTTCCAGACAAGCTTCGAACATCGCTACGTCCCTGACAATAACTGGAACAAGCAGGCCTCGCTGCAATCCATGGACAAGATAGCGGCGGTCATGGCGAAGGAACACGCGCAGCTCTGGATTAACCACGATCAGTCCCAAAGCGACGCGGAGAAGAAGTTGCCGGCGTATTACGAGTGATGGCCCGGACGAGAGTCTCTCGTCGCAAATCTCGACCCAGTCTTCGAGTTGAGTTTGGGATGGTCTTTCCCGCTAAGTAATCGTCAGGACGAGGCTGTTGCTGGTCCCGCCGCTGACACAGCCCAAATCTCCGGAGTTCCCGCTCGGAGTGTCGACTGCCACATCGGCTGTACCCGCAGAGGAGATCACGGCAGTTGTGATCGTTGCCTGCAACTGCGTACTGCTTGTAACCACCGTGCTGAGCTTCGTCCCGTTGATAACGACGACGGAAGACGAGACGAACTTAGCACCGTACACGTCGAGGACAAAGCCCGGCTGCACTTCAGTGAGCGTAATCGTGCTGGCAGAAAGAGATCCGATGACCGGAGCCGGCCGAGCGCTGCCGCACAAGGGATTAAGTGAGTTGCATCCCTGGAACATTAGCGAGGCGAGCACAAGCACACTGAGAGGCCGCAAGAAGGCGCTGATTCGTTTCATATGGGATCGTACCATCGACCGGAGGGCAGAGCGCCGAAGATCTGCGCCGGAGTACGTTCGCTGATTGTTAGCCTGGCGATGTGCAGGTGATTGGATGTGCAGGTGATTGCAGAGGTAATAACCGGGAAATCGCTAGAGGGATGGGCTCGTGGAATCCCGCGTCTCGCAAAGTGCGCGAGACGTGGGGCAGCCGGCGGTTGCTAGGTTTTGGTAGTGCCTCAGTTTGAAATTTTGCTGCGTTTGTTGGCTTCGGAGAGTTCATCTCGTATACGCCCTAGGGCTTCACGGATGCGTGCAAGTTCAAGGGCAATCGTGCAAAGGGCTCCAAGGAGAACCAGATAAAAGATTGGGATGAGTAGCATCATGGGTAGATTCCTCCCTAAACTGTGCGTTTCTTGTAAGGGCCGCGCTTCGCTGGTGCTGGCGCATAGCTGTCGGCCATCTGCACGATTTCCTCAAGACTCCAAACGTGGTCGGAGAGGCTAGCAGCCATAGCCGGGGTGATCCGCAACGTCTTGTGGATTCTGGAGAAATTGTAGTGTACGGCGTAGATCGCAACCATTGCCTCGTGATTCTGAACTTTCTTCGAGAATGTATTGGTCAATCTGGTGAAACGCCTCATGCCCATTCTCATGCTCAGGTTGTGGCGCTCCACATAGCTAGTACTCACATGCTTTGGGTCTGGGTCGCCGCTGATAACTTTCATGTCGCATCCGATGCAGACCGCCGGAGAATAACGTGTGTCGTTCTCCGCTGGTGCGCCGTAAATCTTTTGCAGCATCGCATAGTCGCACGCTGCACCGAATGCCGTTTCTACAGCCTCTAGATATGCTTTGTGGCCGTCCGTCGTCACCTGTACGCGGCCTTTGATTCTGGCAGCGCAATCGAGCATTTCAAACTGAGGCACTACCTAGGTTTTGCTGGGCTGGCTATGTTTGCGGGGGTGTGGCAAGCTGGAGGGATGAAGAAACAAGCGTCGGACCAGGCGTTTCATGATCGGCGGCATCAGGAGCGGAAAAGGGCGGAGGCGGAGCGTAAGGTTCCTAAGAAGAAGGTGGCGGCCGAGAAGCCGAGCAGCGAGTCCCGAGTACCTGGTGCCGAGTCATAGCTCGGGCGGCTGAAGCCGTGGTCAGTTTTGCAGTTCTATTGTAGGAAGCGCTGAGCGCTGCCCACCCAGGAGCAAAGTCGACGTTGAATCGGTGCCGAGACCACTCCCTCACTTCGTTCGGGATGACAAACAAGCGGGAGAGATTGTTGACGCAGGGGTGATGTGTTCTGTAGATTCTGTTTGAACTGAAAGTACTGACATGGCTACTTTGACAGGGGTGCAAAAGGCTTACATTTTGCACTGGGGAGAGATGGGGACGCGGTGGGGGATTAACCGGACAGTGGCGCAGATTCATGCGCTGCTGTATTTGTCGCCGCGGGCTTTGCCGGCGGAGGAGATTGCCGAGACTTTGAGCGTGGCGCGGTCGAATGTGAGTACTTCGATCCGGGAGCTGGAGGGTTGGGGGATTGTGCGGGCGGTGCATGTTTTGGGCGACCGGCGGGAGCATTATGAATCGATGAAGGATGTTTGGGAGATGTTCCGGCTGGTGATTGAGCAGAGGAAGCGGCGGGAGATTGATCCTACGCGGGAGATGTTGCGGAGGAGCCTGGAGGAATTGGATCCGAAGGAAGCGGGGGCGGAGTTTACGCGCGAACGGCTGGCAGCGATGGCTGGATTTTTTGAGGCGGTGACGGAGTTGCATGATCAGATGAAGCGGCTGCCTACGGGCACGGTGAGGAAGTTGTTGCGGATGGGCGGGAAAGTCAGGAAGAAGTAGGTAGTCGCGAGTACCGAGTACATGGTTTCCGGTTTCTCGTTTCCAGTTTTACGTTTGGAAGCGGCAGACTAAAGGGCCTCGTATGGGAACTCCTGTTCGAGCTTTTGCTGGTGATTGCGGGTATGGGATGTTTCGACTGCGTGAGATCGTCCTTTGGACGATCTCACTTCGCTCAACATGACAGAGTAATTTTGGTCCGATGAAGAGGTGGGTTTGACGATGACGCAAGTGGGGGAGTCGAAAAAGATTTGGGTTACGTTGAGCGGGTTGCCGCTGACTATTTCTTTGGAGTGGCCGTTTCATCGGTCGACTTCGGGGGCGGATTTTTGGGTGTTGCATGGGGACATCCGGCTGGAGAATTCGGATGGGCTGCATGCGCCGGTGGCGGTGAATTTGTCGGCTACGGTGCGGGAGGTGGTAGCTTCGCTGGAGCCGGTGGATGTGGAGGCCCCCGTGATTAATGCCTTGCGCAAGGAAGTGGATCATCGGCAGATTGAGTTTGTGAAATCGGGGAAGCTGAAACCGGTGGCGTTTTCGAGCAGGCATTATGACTTTAAGCGGGGGAAGTGGGTATTTGGGAAGGCTACGGATGAGGCGATTGCGGAGTTTTTGGCGCGGAAGGTTTATTGGGGGACGAAGAGGAAGTCAAATTCCCCGCCCTCTCGCGAAGGACGCGAGAAGGACGGAGCACCCTCGGTCGAGGAGCGGGTTTGGATTGCGGATCCTACTGACGCGCAGTATTTGGAAACTACTCCGGGGCACCTCGTGGAAATTGCGGGGCGGCTGGATGGGGATGGGTTGGCACGAATGGAGGGGGAGTGGGCCAAGGCGACTGCTGGTTTGATGGAGCGGGCAGAACGATTTGAAGCTGCTATGCGGACAGCTGTGGAAGAGTTGGAGAAGAAGCATGCGTATGAGCGGGGGTAGAGCGGGCAGATTTGAGAATGCCGAGCAGAGCTACCGAGCGGCGGCCGGGACGTCCACGGTCATCTCCATCGGAATGGGCGTTCCGTCGCATGTGCCAGGGGTAAAATTCCAGTGCTGAACCCAGTTGAGGACGCTTTCGTTAGAATCCTTGCGCGCAGGCGGTAGTACTTTCGGGTATTGTGGCCGGCCTTTCGTATCGACGACCAACCACAATCGAATGCGCCGGTCGAACTCCAGCCGGAGGCCGGGCGGCAGGACTGGGAGACTCGGAGGGGCCGGAGGGACGGTTTTGCCAACGCACCGACCCAGTTCGATCGCACCTTTGGGCGCGTCGAAGAGGGTGGGGTCGGTGGGGGTCTCGATGGTAAGCTCCGCCACGTCGGCGGAGATGCTCTTGTGGCGATCTTCAAAGCATTTTATCTGGCGAGGAAACCAGTAATTGCCGAATTTTCGGAACGAGCCGTATTCGCAAGAAAAGGCGACGAGGTTCAGCGGACGTTTCTCGGGGACGACTCTTTCCAACAGCATGCCAGTTTCATTCTCGAAGCAGAAGGTAAAAAGCAAGTTTCCGGCCAAAGGTTTGGTAGTAACACATTCGGCTGTCACATTTCGCGTTTCACGTTCAGTAATCGATGCGAACTCGAAACCTCGCGAAGCCGGGGGTAGAACCGCCATCATGGCGGCAAGCTTGTTCGCCTGTGGTGGAAACCCATCGGAATCGACGAGCCATTGTTTGTCGGCTCCGCTGACTTCGATGTGTCGCAAATCTCCTATGACCGTTTCGCGGCGCCACTGCGAGTTCGACACCCAGACTTCGGTATAGGTTCCCTCGACTTTTTCGAAGTCCTTTCCAGTGAAGGAGAAAGTTGCCTTCAGGTGGAACGCGGGCGCGTTCGGTGAGCGGATGTCTGAGAGTTGACGAGCTTTATTGAGTAGAGCGTCGGCGCGTATCTGAACATCCTCAGGGTGATCGTCGGGCGCGTCCGCGTTCTGCGCTAAGGATGCGGGAGGAAGCAGTCCAAGGCAGGTAAGCGTAATAAAGACGCGGAGTTTCATCGGTCGGGAACATGTTACTCGCCGATACCAGATGTTGCATACTTGGTATTGTGAATTCGGTCTTCTGACGACTTGCGGGAGAAAAGTCCCCAGCAGAATCTTGGGGCGATGGCGTAGTTTATCTGTACCAGGGCAATCGCGGCGATCGCTTAATAGGTGTTGATGAAGCAGAGGGCGGCGCCGTCGGCGCAGAGGGATTGGGCGATTACCATATTTTGACCTGCAACGCGGTTGTAGAGCGATGGCATCTCAGGAAGTCTAGCATTGGGGGTTTTCGTGGTGGGAAGGGCAAAGGCTTTACCACAGAGGGCACAGGGGTCACGGGGTAGAGCTTGCTTTGTGCTTGTGATCGCGTGCTCACTGGTGCTTGGCGGGCGGGGCCTGGGCTTGGCGCAGGGGAATGAGCCGGTGAACAATCCTGTGCCGACTCCTGAGCAGGCTCCTGCGCAGAGTTCCGGGCAGGAGACGGGGAAAGAGCTGCCGGATGCTCCGAGTCAGAAGAAAGAGGAGAGTGGAAATCCAGTGCAGTTTGTTGGGCACAAGACCAAGCACGAGCTGCTGCGGGCACGGGATTGGGAGTCGGGATGGATCGCGGGAGAGTACATCGGAAGGAACCGGACGCTGGTCACTCCTACTCGGCAGGAACGGGAAGTGATTTATCTGCGACAGACGCTGATTACCCCGGAAGCTTACCTGAAGCGGATGTTTGCGGCGGGGATTGACCAGGCGCGCGGGGTGCCTTACCAGTGGGACGATGGATGGGGAGGGTATGCGGAACGGTTTGCGTCGCGGGAGGGGCAGTTTATTGCGGCGAACAGCCTGGCGGCCTTTGGCAATGCGAAGCTGGGATATGAGGTGCGCTATGACCAGTGCAAGTGCAGCGGGCTGTGGCGACGGACGCGGCATGCGTTTTTCAGGAACTTAGTGACTTACGATCGCAGTGAGGAGCATTTGAGGCCGCAGTGGGCGTTGTATGGAGGAGCGTTTGGCGGAGGGATGATTTCGACGGCATGGAAGCCTAGTCCGAAGAATGCGTTCACCAACGGGGGACGGGCGGCGGCGGAGCAGGTAGGGTGGGGGACGTTATTGAATTTTGTTACGGAGTTTTCGTGGGAGATTAATCGGAAGCAGGGAGTTAAGTAGGGGCGGGATCTTTTCGCCACGGACTTGCCAATGAATCCGGAGCGCCTAAGCCGGTCTGGTGATTTGTGCTGTCCCTGAAGGGACTCTGTTGCTGTCTCACTTGCTTACTCCGCACTTGTGTGCGGGGCTTATGAATGCCGTCGCTGGCGCGACTCCTTACTCTTTATCCCTCATTCGCAAGCTACTGGAGTAGCGTGCCTCCGTTGCCGTTGGGTTCTTCTTCTGGCGCCAGGACTACGGCGGCGGCTACGCGGTCGCCGGGTTCCATGTTCAGGAGGCGGACGCCCTGGGCATTGCGGCCGGATTCGCGGATGGTTTTGGAATCCATGCGGATAATTTTGCCGTACTGGCTGATCAGCATTACCTGGGAATTTTCGTCTACCAGCGCTATCGCTACTACTTTTCCTACCCGCTCTGTGGTTTTGATGTTGATTACGCCTTTGCCGGCGCGGTTGGTCAAGCGGTATTCGTCGGCTGGGGTGCGTTTGCCATAGCCGTTTTCGGTGACCGAGAGGATCAGGGTGCCTTTTTGAGTTAGGTCTACGGTTTCAGTGGGCGGGATTTCGCTTACCGCTTCTGCCTCGCTTGGGCTCGCTTCGCTTGCTGGACGGCCGAGGACGGCCGTCCCCACATGGTTCTTCTCTGCTCCTTCGGAGTCTGGTTTTGGGGTTACGGTCATGCCTACTACGTAGTCGCGCTCTTCCAGATTAATTCCGTTTACGCCGTAGGCGGCGCGGCCCATGGGTCGGACGTGATTTTCGTCGAAGCGGATGGCAGCGCCCTCGTGGGAGGCTATGAAGACGATTTGGTTGCCGTTGGTGATGCGGGCGGCTACCAGTTCGTCTCCTTCTTCGATGTTGATGGCGTTGATGCCGTTGGAGCGGACGTGCATGAACTCGCGGAGTTCGGACTTCTTTACCAGGCCGTTGCGGGTGGCGAAGAAGATGTACTTGTTTTCTTCTTCGAGATTGCGCACGGCTAGCATGGTGCGGACGGTTTCTCCGGGTTGGAGTCCGATCAGGTTGCCGATGTGCTTGCCCCGGCCGGCGGCGCTTACGTCGGGAATTTCGTAGACCTTGAGCCAGTAGACTCGCCCTTTGTTGGTGAAAATCATGATGTAGGCGTGAGTGGAGGCGATGAAAAGATGCTCGACGAAATCTTCTTCGCGGGTCTTCATGCCGGTGCGGCCGGTACCTCCGCGGCGCTGCATGCGGTAGGTGGAGATGGGCGTGCGCTTCATGTAGCCGGAGTGGCTGAAGGTTACGGCTACCTGCTCGTCGGCTATTAGATCTTCGAGGACGATTTCCGCGGCTTCGTCTTCGATGCGGGTGCGGCGCTCGTCGCCGTAGAGTTCTTTTACTTCTTCTAATTCCTTGATGATGACTTTGCGGAGCTTGCTTTCGGAGGCGAGGATGGATTCGTAGTCTTCGATGCGCTCGCGGGTTTCTTTCAGTTCGTTGGAGATTTCGTCGATCGAGAGCTTGGTGAGCCGGTGCAACTGCAATTCCAGGATCGCTTCGGCCTGGCGCGAGGTGAAGGGCTTTTCGGGAGCCAGCTTGGGAGCGCGGCCGGTGGTGTTGATGTCGATTTTCTTGCCGCCGAAGTAGGCGACCAAATTTTCGCGAGCGTCGGCGCGGTTGGCGCTGGCGCGGATTATCGTGATTACGTTGTCGAGGTGATCGAGGGCGTTGAGGTAGCCTTCGAGGATGTGCTCGCGGTCCCTGGCTTTCTGCAGCAGGAATGCGGTGCGGCGGCGGACTACATCGACGCGGTGATTGATGAAGTGCTTGATAGCCTGGATCAGTCCCATTTCACGGGGCTGGTTGTTGACCACAGCCAGCAGGATCATCGAGAAACCTTCCTGCATGGCGGTGTGTTTGTAGAGCTGGTTGAGGACGATTTGGGGCTCTGCACCGCGCTTTAGTTCGACTACGATGCGCATGCCGTCGCGATCGCTTTCGTCGCGGATGTCGGAAATGTCTTCGATGTCTTTGTCGTTGACCAGCTGCGCGATGCGCTCGACGAGACGCGCTTTGTTTACCTGATAGGGGATTTCGGTGACGATGATGGCCTGGCGGTCTTTGGAAATGTTCTCGATAGCCGCCTTGGCGCGCATCATGAAGCGGCCGCGACCGGTGCGGTAGGCTTCGAAGACGCCGGCGCGTCCGTGGATTACGCCGGCTGTCGGGAAGTCTGGGCCTTGCACGAATTTCAGGATTTCGGCTAGCTGGGCGTTGGGATCGTTGATCAGCGTGATGGTGGCGTCGACGATTTCAGTTAAGTTGTGCGGCGGAATTTTTGTCGCCATGCCTACGGCGATTCCGTCGGAGCCATTGATTAACAAGTTTGGAATTCTGGTGGGGAGAACGTCGGGCTCGACTTCGCTGCCGTCGTAGTTGGGGCGGAAGTCTACGGTTTCTTTGTCTAAGTCTTCTAAGAGCGCAGTTGCTACTTGCGCTAGTTTGGCTTCGGTGTAGCGATCGGCTGCTGGTGGATCGCCGTCTACGGAACCGAAATTTCCTTGTCCGAAAATCAGCGGGTAGCGCATGCTCCAGGTTTGCGCTAGCCGAACCAACGCGTCGTACACGGCTAGATTTCCGTGGGGATGGTACTTGCCCATTACGTCGCCGACGATTCGGGCGCACTTGCGGGTGGCGCGGTTGGGCTGGAGGCCCATCTGCTGCATGGTGTAGAGAATCCGGCGGTGGACGGGCTTGAGTCCGTCGCGAACATCGGGCAGCGCGCGGCCGATGATGACCGACATCGAGTAATCGAGATACGACTTGCGCATCTCGTCTTCAATGTTGACGGGCTGAATGTGCAGAG
>Ga0210388_10001359_pt1 | contig 19239 bp, 13 predicted proteins | sample IncBWC19OmetaG_FD_155485 | JGI IMG/M metagenome (GOLD analysis project Ga0210388, IMG submission 155485) | Forest soil microbial communities from Barre Woods Harvard Forest LTER site, Petersham, Massachusetts, United States - Inc-BW-C-19-O ... | reverse complement strand
CGGGCTAGATTCAGAGAACCGGAGGTCCAGGAAAAGACGGAATCGACCCGAGCAGCACAGGCGCAAGAGACAAAATCTTTCCCGCCCCACAAAAACCAACCTGCGCGAGACGTTTCTTCACAGCTTCAAACCGAAGGGATGCGGCACCCGGAAATTCAACTGCCTTTGTTTGGAAGTGTGGAAGGGTTGGCCACCCGCCACCCGGAAAAACTAGGCGTTCGCTTGGGTGGTGTGGAGGGGTTGGCCACCCGCCGGGCCATCGCCCGACGCATTAGGAGTCGAAATTCTTTTAGAGCTTGTGAGCAACTCGTCCTTTGATACGTTGTTTACTTGGATCCATTTATCGACCGCAGCGGTGCGGTTTGCGATCTTCCTGGTCTGTTCCTCGGAAAACACCGCCCGAAGATCCTGGAGAATTCGCTCGCGCACATCTTGGGTCGATGGTTTCGTTTGCTCAGGGTCGTCACGAACGATTCGGCAGATCGCGCGATTAAGCTCATAATAGATCCAGCCGTTTTCTTGCCAGGGGCCTCGTATCTTAATTGCCTTCGAAAGTGCCGCTTCAGCACCTTCCCAATTCGGGTCCCTGCTATCCTTCAGAGCATAGCCGAGCTGACCGTAGTTCCTGTGGTACTCGCTATCGGAATCGCAGTGGGTCAAAGCGAGAAATATTGGGATTGTTCTCTCCATCTTGGCTTTAGTTCTTTCCTCTTGCCAGTTCCTCCGGCGCTGGATTGGGGCGCGGGCGACGTTTTGCCCCGCGTCCCGTTTGACTTTGCCGGCGGCAGGCCCGCCTACGGCGGGCAGGTTCTCAGGGCAAAAGCGCGCTGCGGTTTTCTCGCGATTTCTAAATTCATGGGTATCAATTAGTGCGAGCGGCGCGCGCACTTTCTGCTGCGACGTAAATCCCGGCGGAGTGGCAAGTTGGCACTGCGATGCGCGGATGGGACAAAATTCAGTGCGCGCGTTGGCGCCGCGTATTTCGGGAACTTTTTCGCAGGGCGGAGGGAACTCTAAAGGGCAAGTGAAGAACGCACTTTAGGGAGAATAGATTATGGGAAATTATTCAAAGGCTGCATTTGTTGTGCTGGCGCTGGCGCTTAGCTGCTCGCCGCTCTTGGCTCAGGATGGTCCGCAGGATTCGCTTGGCCAGCGCGAAGGAATGCGGGATGGGTTCGGGTCACGCCGCGGGGCAATGGAGTCGGGCGAGGACCAAGGGCGATGGGGCCACCGGCAGGGAGGCTTTGGCCGGGACGGTCACAGAGGTGGGCGGCATTTCGGTTTCGCACGCCTGCTGAACGATCCCTCCATCCGGCAGCAAGCCGGCATCACGGACGAACAGGCGACTACGATTCGCAAGCAGGAAGCAGACTTTCGCAAAACGGAGATTCGCGGCCGCGCCGATCTTGAGGTGAAGCGCATTGATTTGAAGGATCTGCTCGCCGCCAACAAGCCGGATCGCGCCGCAATCAACGCCAAGCTGCAGGAAATCAGCGCGGCGCAATTGTCCCTGCAGAAATCCGCGATTGACTACCGCTTGACCATGCGCGACGCAATCACCCCGGCGCAACGCGAGAAGCTCCGGCAAGCGATGCGTGATCGCTGGCAGCGCGGCGGCGATCGCGCGGGCCGGCAAGGCGGAGGGCGCAACGGGCAGCGCGGTGGAGCTGCGGCGCCTGATGCGCAAGGCAAGCCGCAATCGAACGATTAGGTAAAGCAAAGCGGACGCCGGGAGTGTGCGCGGTGAAACGCAGACGGCACTGCGCTGAGCAAAGGCAGTGCCGTCACGCGCGGAAGATTATTTTCCCGCGTACACCACCCGCCAGATGGTGTTCGAGCCGTCGTCAGTTACGAGCAGCGATCCATCCAGCGCCACGGTGATGCCCACCGGACGGCCCCAGGCGTTTCCATTGGGAAGCACGAATCCGGTAACGAAGTCCTCGTACTCTCCGCTGGCGTGGCCGGTCTGGTGCAGCGGCACGCGAATCACTTCATAGCCGGCGCGCAACGATTTGTTCCACGAGCCGTGCTCCGAAGCAAAAATATCGCCCTTATATTCGGCTGGGAATTGCTTGCCTTCGTAAAAAGCAATCTCCAGCGAAGCATTGTGCGGCTGCAGCAATACGTCCGGCGTGATCACCTTATCCTTCAGTTCCGGATGCTTTCCCTCATGCCGCGGATCCTGGTGCCCGCCCATATACCACCACGGCCAGCCGTAAAATCCGCCCTTCTGCACGTGCGTGATGTAGTCCGGCACGAGATTGTCGCCGAGGCCATCGCGCTCGTTCACGGAGCACCAGAGCTCGCCGGTGTCGGGATTGAACGCGATGCCTCCGCCTGCGTTGCGTATGCCGTAGGCGTAGACACTCATTTCGCTGCCGTCTGGATTGAATTCCAGAATGTCGGCGCGATTTTTTTCTTCGGGAGTGGTGTCCGGATCGTCCACGTTTGAGCGCGATCCCACGGCGACCAGCATTTTCTTTCCGTCGGGTGTGAATTGCACGGAGCGCGTCCAATGTCCGCCGCCCTCCGGAACGTCAACAATGTGTTGCTGCGGGCCGCGCGCTTTTAGATCGCCATTCTGGTACGGAAAGCGTACGACTGCGCCGACCGTGCCGATGTAAAGCCACTGCGGATCGGGGCCCGGAGGATAAAACGCAATGCCGTACGGCCGCTTCAGGTCGGTCGCGAAGGTTTCTATTTGTTGCGGCTTGCCGTCCGTCGTGATACCACGAAAAACTTTTACGTTGCCAGGCTCAGATTCCGCCACGAAAAAATCGCCGTTCGGCGCGGTAACAATCAGTCGTGGATTATTCAGGCCGCTCGCATACTGTTGAACGCTGAAGCCTGGAAGCGCTTGCGGCCATGCATCGCTTGGGCGCGCTACCACTTTTGGGCCGTTGTTGGCAGACTTTGTCGCGAAAGGCTGCGGCAAATCCTGCACCGTGATTTTGCGAACGGTGCCGGGTTTTTCGAAACGATAGTCCGTAAACGGAGCGTTCGGAGGTGTCGCGACGAGCGTCGCGCTGCTGGCAGACGCAGCGGTGGCTTTTTCTGTCGGCAAAGGCGGATGCGTTCCACCCAGCGCTTTCAGATACGTAACGAGCTGCCAGCGCTGTTGTTCGCTCAGGCTCGCCCACGCCGGCATCCCGTTGTTGGGATTTCCCTGCGTAATGAACCAGAAAATCGCGCCATCAGGCGCGCTCTGCGCTGGCCCGTTGGCTAGCGCCGGAATGATGCCGGAACCCTCGCCCTTCGTTCCATGGCACGAAGCGCAATGTCGCGCAAACAAATTAGCCCCAGCCTGCGCTGCTGGGCGCTTGCCTGCGTACGGGTTTTTCGTTTGTTCGGCAGTGGCTGGCGCGTTATGGAAAGAAGCAGTCTGGGCTTTGATTGGCAACCGCGCGCCGATCGCTGCGAATAGAAATATTAGTAGAGATCCAATGAATGCGGGTTTGCTGAACTTCCAGATTGCACGCGTCACGACGTTCAAGGTTCCCTCCCAAGCATTTATGGATATATCCTAATTTTTTCGCCGCACCAGCTCTTTCTTAATGCTCGGCGCGCGTTCATTTTACATCTTCCACGAGTAAGAACGAAAAAGCCGCAGTGTCCACACGTTTCAGGATGCGCTGTCACCGCTTGCCAGCCCTGTTGCATCTTCGCGCCGTACGCGGGCCCGATGGCACCGAAACCGTCAATTGCATGCGAGAATCTCGGTGCGAAAGCTAGTTTCAGGGCATGCTATGCTGTTGACTATCTAGGCGCTTGCCGCGCGAAAACCGCGAATTATCGCTTTTTCCGTGCACTTTAGCCGTAACTGTGTTAGTGTTGTTTTGCGCTTAATACCTCGGTTGTGTTGTGCGGCCTCTGGTGAGCAGTTGATCTGAGATTACCCGCCCTTCAGTTCTCTCCGTAAGTCTTCAGCGTAATTTAAAACAAAGACTGGCAAGTCCAGTTTGCTGTGCCCGCACCCGATGTGTGCAGTACGTGTGTGCGCGCCGCGACGGCTTCCGCCAGATAGAAGGCAACATCCAGATGGATAGTATTACCGAAACATTTTCACAAATGGCGATCTCCGCCTATAGCAAAGAGCGGCTGGCGTTCGCCAAGTTCTCGATTCCCACGCCCGTGCAGACTGCGGCAATTCCGCAAGCGCTGGCCGGGAAAGATGTGCTGGCCACCGCGCAAACCGGAACCGGCAAGACGCTCGCGTTCTTGATTCCGGTGATGGAGCGCATGCTGCAGGAAAAAACGCCGGGAATCGCAGCGCTCGCGCTCGTTCCTACGCGCGAACTTGCGATGCAGGTAGTCGAACAGTACAACGCGTTGCGCGGCAAGCAGCTGGGCCCCGCAGCATTGGTCGTCGGCGGATTGTCCGAAGGACTGCAACTCAGCAACCTGCGCAAAGGCGCGCGGCTGGTGGTTGCGACTCCCGGACGACTGGAGGATTTCCTCTCGCGCAAGCTCGTGCATTTCCGCGATCTGCGCGTGCTGATTCTCGACGAAGCCGATCGCATGCTGGACATGGGATTTCTTCCCGCGATTCGCAGAATCGCATCGGTGCTGCCAAAAGAACGGCAGACGCTGTGCTTTTCGGCGACGCTCGAAGCTTCCGTCGTGCATCTCGTGAAGGACTACATGCGGAACCCGGTGCGACTGGCATTCGGGTCCGTGCTGAAACCGTCCGAGAATGTCCGCGTACAAGCTTTCGAAGTTGCGACCGATCGCAAATTGCCGCTCTTGCATCGCTTGCTCGCTAAGGAAACCGGCCGCTGCCTGATCTTCACGCGCACCAAGCGCGGTGCGGAGCGCCTGTCGATTGCCTTGAGCCGCGATGGATTCGCCGCATCCACGATTCACGGTGGGCGCACACAATCGCAGCGCACTGCGGCCTTGACGGGATTCCAGCAGGGGCGCATACGCGTCCTGGTGGCAACCGACCTGGCGTCGCGCGGGATTCACGTGCAAGACATCGCGCACGTGATTAACTACGACCTGCCAGACATCGCCGAGAACTTCATCCACCGCGTTGGGCGCACGGGACGCGCGGGCGGACACGGCGTGGCTTCCACGCTCTTTGGCCGTGAGCAGCGCTCCGAGCTGATGGCTCTGGAACGCACGCTGGGCATCAAGATGGAGCGCATGCGCGCGGAAGGCGACCCCGGCGAGAAACAACCGCTCGCGGTGCAAAGCGCGCTGGAACGTTTTCAGTCCAACAACAAATCACGCATCGGCCAGCTTCCAGGAGAAATCCTGCAAGCGCAGGTGTAATACCGGCCCCAAATCGGTGAGCAGCGCGGCGTTGCAAAACGCGGCTGCGTCCGGAGACAAAGCAAGGTTTTGATTTAGAAAGTTGCAGACGGAAAGCAGAAAGAGACGGCGGGCCCGCAAAACGGGTTCGCCGTTTTTATTTTTACAGCGCTAAAAACCTGGCGCGCCGGTGGAGGCGGGGCGGACTTCGCCGGATTCGACGCCGAAGCGCATGCGTTCGAGATAGGTTTGCGCGAGAGACATCAGGCCGGTGTAGAGGTAGCCCCACACGAAAAGCAGCAGGAATGGTACGGTGGCGTAGTTTTCGTTTTGCAGCGCGTAAACGACGGCTGCGGCGAAATACAATCCCAGCAGGACTTCAGCGAAGGGCATCCATCCGGCGCTCTTGTGATATTTTTTCTTGGCCCAAACGCCGTCGCCGTGCGCGCCTGCCTGCACGCTGTATTTCGGAGTGCGCACAAATTCCGATTTCACGCCCACGATCGCTTCGATCACCGCGAGAGCGTTGCGCACGGATAGACCAATGCCCACGGCCATCACGAACGGCAAATACAAAAATGTGCGTTTCCAGGTTTTCGGATAAAGAGCACGCTCGGCGGCCAAGTAGAAAGATGAAATTGAGCAGGTGGACGCGAGAAACAGCGGCAGATCAATCACCAGAACCTGAAACCATCCCTGATAAAAGCGCACAATCATCGCCGGCAGCAAAATGATGGACATGAAAACCATCAGCGGGTAGCTGATGTTCGCGGTGAGATGGAAGAAAGCTTCGGCCTTCACGCTGCCCGGAACGTTCGCACGCATTACGCGCGGCAGAATTTTCCGGGCCGTCTGCATCAAGCCCTTGGCCCAGCGCGCTTGCTGCGATTTGAATGCGTTCATTTCCACCGGAAGCTCGGATGGACATTCAATCTCCGGCAAATAAACGAAGTGCCAGCCGCGCAGCTGCGCGCGGTAGGAAAGATCGGTGTCTTCCGTGAGCGTATCGTGCTGCCATCCGCCGGCATCCTCAATCGCGGCGCGCCGCCAGATGCCCGCGGTACCGTTAAAATTGAAAAATAGCCCGGTGCGGAAGCGCGAGGAATGTTCGATGACAAAATGCCCGTCAAGCAGAATAGCTTCTACTTCGGTGAGCGCCGAATAATTGCGATTGATGTAGCTCCAGCGCGTTTGCGCCATGGCTAGCTTGGAATCGGCGAAATACGGCACGGTGCGCCGCAGAAAATCCGCCGGCGGAATAAAATCCGCGTCGAAGACGGCGACAAATTCTCCCAGCGCGGTATTCAGCCCTTCCTGCAGCGCTCCGGCTTTGAATCCTTCGCGGTTATCGCGATGGATATAGCTGATCGGCAGACCCAGTCCCTGGTAGCGCTCGACGCAATTGCGCGCCACTTCCTGCGTTTCGTCGGTGGAATCATCGAGCACCTGAATATCCAGCAGCTCATGCGGATAATCGAATGCGGCAATCGCTTCCACCAGACGCTCGATCACGTAGCGCTCGTTGTAAATCGGAAGCTGCACCGTGACGCGCGGCCATTGCGTGATCTGCGGAGGCGGACCGGCGACGCGCTTGCGATTCTTATAATAGTTGTAAACGAGGGCATAGCGATGAATGCCGTACATCGCGAGAATGCTCATCACGAAAAAGTACGGCAGCATGATCGCGAAATCGAAAGTGTTCAGCTGGTAGAGGCCGCGAAACGGATTCAGCTGCGCATCGGTGTTGCGGCGCCAATAGTCAGAAAGAGGATTGTCGGCGGCGGACGACGTCCAGGTAAGCGCGGAGCACACCGCTTGCGACGCCGCGTTGTGAAGCCAGATCACTTGGCACATACCTCCGGGGCCAACGACGATGTAGAACGTCAAAACGTGACAACGCTGGAACGGCCTGGGATTGCTGGGGTATCGCCAAGCTAAGCATATGATTATACGGTGGTAAAGCGCAGTGTCAACGAGGTTAATGTTGGCGCGGCGGTGATGCTGGGCCTCTGCGACACCGCGTTTTCTTGACATTTACGGCTCCTCCGCTACGATGAAAAGAGAATTTGCTCCCCTCCTGGAGGATTGAGCCGTGAACATCGAAATCCGCGATCCGGAACTTGAGGCCAGGCTCCGAAAGCAGCTGGAGGCAACCGGCTCGGGTAGCGTCGAGGAAGTATTGCAGCGCTTGTTGGAGACTAAGGAAGAGCAAGATCGTTGGCTTCTGGAAAACCGCGACACGATCAACGTGAAAATCCAGCGCGGCATCGAGCAACTCGTCCGCGACGAGGGCATCCCCGAACACCAATTGGATGCGTACCTGGCGAAACTGAAAAACCGAGTTTAAATGAGCGTGCAATTCACTCTTGCGCCGCAAGCCGCGCTCGATCTCTTCGAAATTTGGGAATACATCAAAGACCAAGCCAGTGTAACGACTGCAGACCACGTTGAATCGGCCATCCGAGAAAGAATCGCTTTTTTAGCGGCATCCCCCGAGGCCGGACACTACCGCAAAGACTTGACGGACGAGGACGTGAAGTTTTTCCCGGTTTACTCTTATTTGATCGTTTATCGGCCCACGACAAAACCGCTGCAAATCGCTTCCATTCTGCACGGAGGCCGGGACGTGACAGGACTCCTCAAAAACCGTTTGTAAAAGGCAGCGCGCGTTGACACGTGCATGGCCGCGCTCTTACCATGGCTGCGGTTGCGCTGCGTTGAAGTTTGGCTTGGCCCAGGAGAAACTCTCCGATGAATGTTTCCAGGAATCGTTTGCCGTTTGCGTTGCTAGTTGTGGTGATGATCGGAGCGGGTATCGCTTTGCTCGGCGCGCAGTTTCTGGCGCTTGGCGAGGATCACGCAACACATTCGGCACTTGCCACGTACGGTGAAAAAGCTGCGGGCATGGCGCCATCGGCGTCTTCGGCGTACGCGACATCGACTGCCTTCAACACGCTCACTGTGAGTGCGGCTACCACCGCTAGGGTGGCGCAACGTGGGTCGGATAATCCGATTCTCGCTAAGGCTTACCGGTTTGAGCGCGGGGGGTGGATTTACGTTCATCTGGAGGGGGCGCCGCACGATATCGGATACCAGCATGGATTTTTGCTGGCGCCGGAGATTGCGGACGGCTTTGCGGCGGCTAGCCTGGAGATGACGCACAACAGCAATCGCGACTGGGATTTTTTCCGGCGGGCGGCACGCGAGATGCTTTGGCCGAAGATTGATCCGGAATATCAGGCGGAGCTGCAGGGGATCGTGGAAGGGCTGCGGGCGCGGCAGGTGAAGCTGGACCTCTACGATATCGTGGCGCTGAACGCGTTCATGGAATTGGGCGATTACTACGTTCCGTGGCTCGACAAACAGACCAGTGGGCAGAACAAAGAGTCTGCTGCGCCAGCCACGCACGAAGGGCACTGCAGCGCTTTCGTCGCCACCGGAAGCTACACGAAAGATCACCAGGTCGTGATGGCGCACAACAACTGGACCAGCTACCTGGAAGGAGCGCGCTGGAAAATTATTTTCGATATCGTGCCGCAGACCGGCTACGCCATGCTGATGGACGGCTACCCCGGAGTGATCGTCAGCGACGATGATTTCGGCGTGAACTCGAGCGGCTTAATGGTGACCGAAACCACCATCACCGATTTCCACGGCTGGGACCCGAACGGCAAGGCGGAATTCGTGCGCGCGCGCAAGGCGTTCCAGTACGCTGGCTCGATTGATGAATACGTGAAAATTATGCTGGATGGAAACAATGGCGGCTACGCGAACGACTGGTTGCTGGCGGATCGCAAAACCAACGAGATTGCGCGGTTTGAATTGGGTTTGAAGCACAGCAAAGTGTGGCGCACCAAGGACGGATATTTCGTGGGCTCGAATTTCGCAAGCGATCCGGACGTGTTGAAGGACGAGACCACTTTTGATGTGACGAATCTGGCGGCTTCCGCGAACGCGCGGCATGTTCGTTGGGACGAATTAATGGCCGCGAACTTGGGGAAAATTGACACGACCCTGGCCGAAGGATTTTTGGCCGACCACTACGACAGTTACACGAAGCAGACTGGCGCGAACCGTCGCACGCTGTGCGGGCACGGCGATACGGCCACTCCGGGCGATCCTGGTTACGCGGCAAAGCCGTATAACCCATTCGGCGCGGTAGAGGGCAAGGTGATGGACGCGCACATGGCACAGATGATGAGCTTCGTCGCGCGCATTGGGCATCCTTGCGGAACGGATTTCAAATCGCAGCCATTTCTCGATCAGCATCCGGAATACAGGTGGCAGGCGGCTGTGTTGGAAGACATGAATGCCAGCCCGTGGACTGCGTATCATGCGGGCGAACACGCGCCGGACGCAGCGGCTACGCCAGAGCCCGGGGGCAATCAATAAGTTATCGGAAGCTGCCGCGCGCGTGGAGCTGGCAACGAGCGATCAATGCACTGGTGCGTTAAGGGCGGCCATTAATTCGACGAAAGTTTCGGCGTGCAGCGCTTGCTCGATCGCTTCCTTGCGACTGAACAATTCCCCGGCATCGAGCAGCAGATCGTGTTGGGACTGATTGTCTCCGGTAAGAATCAAAATAATCAGCTTGGCGAGCTTTCCATCGCGCGCGTCGAAGTCCACTCCTTGCGCGACCCGGCCCACCACCACTAAGGGCTCAAGCAGCCCGTTGACGCGAGCATGCGGAACGGCCAAGCCATTTTCCCATCCGCTGGTGGTCACGCGCTCGCGTTCCTGGACCAAGCGCAGGAATCGTTCCGGAGAATTGCTGGCGGCGTTGGCCGCGGCGATGCACAGTTCCTGCAGAACTTGTTCCTTGGTACGCGATTGGAGAGCGGGGAAGTAAAGCTTTGCGTTGACGGTTTCCTTCAAGGTGATCGTGCGGCGCCGGCGGATCAGGAATTTGATGGCGGGCGCGGAAACCAGCGAAGTGAACAGCGCCATGATCACCAGCGCCACAAACATGGTTTCGCGAATCAAGCCAAGCTGCAGCGCGAGAAGGCCCAAAATCATTTCCATGGCACCGCGCGCGTTCATGGCCAGGCCCACTCCCCACGAAGTGCGCCGGTCCATGCCGCCCAGGCGCGCGCCCATTCCGGCGCCGAGGAGTTTGCCGACGCAGGCGACGCCGATGATGGTGGCGGTGATAGGCAGATTGAAATTCGCGACGAAATTCGTGCGCAGGCCGATGCTGGCAAAAAAGAAGGGAGCGAAGACGTTCGTGACGATGCCATGGATCAGCTCGGATGTGCGTCTGCGCAAGTGTGTGGATTCGCCCACCGCGATGCCTGTGATGAACGCGCCGAATACCGCGTGAATGCCGGCGTATTCGGCGAAGGCAGCTGCGGCCAGAGTGAGAGTGAAGATGAAGCCGAGGACGCCGCCGGGCCAGCTGGTGTGCGCTTGAATATGTGGCAGGAGCTTGTCAATCAGCCAACGGACTACGGTAAGTGTGAGCACCACGAAAGCGATCACCAGCATGATAGTGCGCTTCACACCGTCCATGGATGTGCCGCCGCCGTTCATCATGCCCAGGATCATGGAGAAGAGAATCCAGCCGACGAGATCGTCGAACATCGCCGAGGACATGACTACGGTGCCCATTTCGCTGCGGAGCAGGTTCAAGTCCATCAAGATTTTAGCGATCACGGGCAACGCGGAGATGGAAAGCGCGGTGCCGACAAAAAGCGAGAAAATCAGGCGATCCGCATTGGGGGCGGCGCCTAGGAAGCGTGGGAACAATACTGCGGCGCCGAAGCCGAATGCGAACGGTATGATTACGCCGAAGAAACTTACCAGCAGGGCGCTTTTACCCTGGCGGAAGATACTGCGCAGGTCAATCTCGAGTCCGGCGATGAGCAGGAAAAATACTACGCCGAGAGTAGTAACCGTCTCGAGGGCGATGGGGAGATTACCGGTGCTGGGAAAAATAAATGCGTAGAGATCCGGCCTGAAATGGCCCAGGAGCGTGGGACCCAGCAGAATTCCGGCCATAATCTCGCCCAACACCGATGGCTGGTCGAGCTTTTGCATCAGCTCGCCGGCGAGTTTGGCCGCGCCCAGCAACACGGCCAGGGCGATGAAGATATGCATTATGTCGTGTGGAGCAAGATGCGGCATGCCGTAACGCCCCTGACTCGCGAAAAATGCGTCGCGTTCGTGTGTAACATGGGCTCGCGCGTATCGCAACAGAATGCGGCAGCGGACATGCAACGAATTTCGGCGGAGTCGCGACCCATTTCGGGACTAGGATTCGAGACTCGCTTGCTGACGGCTTCGCCATATGCATTACAGTAACTTGTGCCCAGCCGCCTGCTATCTGATTAAGCGCACCACGTTTAGCCGTGCTGGAATTCGTCTGGCCAAGATGTTACAAAACAATAAGGTTGTGAACAGGTGTGTCCGTGGCTGAAAATTGCAGTGCCAAAGGCTGTAAGGTCAACGTGCCCGCAGGGTTAGCGGCGGAGCATCTGTGCATCATGCACTTCACGCTATTTATTGAAAATGAATGCGCGGAGATGCGGCGGGAAACGGCTCTGGGTAATACCAACCACGAACGTCAGATGGAATTCATCACCAAGATTTCTGGGCGCGGCGAAGCGCTGGTGCATGTGGCCACCAGCGGATTCCCGATGTCCGACGAGCTGAAGGCGCGGGTACTGAGCACTTTGCTCACCTTGATGAACACGCGGGAAAATATGGACCGGGCGGCGATGCGCCAGTCCGCGCTGCGACGGTTTGTCGGCTGATCTGCTTCATTCGTTTTCAATCCAAACAAAAACTGGAGTGCTTCAAGCGCCGACGTAGCGTGCGTAAAGCGAGCGCGCGACGGCGGGATCTTTTGTGCCTTTGACAATGGCGCGGCCGTCAGCGAAAACGGTCATCTCGTACGTGGAAATGCGAAAGCGCAGTAGGAATTCGTTGTGCTGGACTGCGTCGGGGGAGGCTTTAGTGATGCGGCGGCCGAGCTCGTCCAGGTCGAGTCTGCGCCCGCGTTCGTGAATCTGCACCGAATCGCGGCCGCACATGGTGATGTGCGGTTGGGCTTCTCCTTCAAGATAAATGAATTCGCGGCGCACGCACGCGCGGCAATCGGGCCGGCGCGCCACGCGGATGGATTGGAAGCGTCCGCTCCACACGTCGGTGGAAACCAGGCGTCCGTGCAAAGCTTCCGGTTTTCCCGCGAGAATTTTGGTGGCTTCGGCGGCTTCGACGGATGCAATCACGCCGACAGCGGCGTTTAGCACGCCAGCAGTGTCGCAAGTGGCTTCGGCGCCGAGCGCCGCCGATTTTTCATCACCCTCGAGCAGGCAGGCGAGGCACGCGGTGTCACCGGGACGAATCGTCATGGTGACCCCGTAGCTGCCAACGGCTGCGGCATAAATCCAGGGCACGCCGAGCGATATCGCGGCGTCATTCAGTAGCAAACGCGTTTGAAAATTATCCGTGCCATCGAGGATCAGCTCGAAACCACCGAGAAGCTCCGCGCAATTTTCCGCGGTTAGGTCCCCGACGATTCCTTCCACTTGCACATCGGAATTAATAGCGCGCAGACGGCGTTCGGCTGCAACGGCTTTCGGCAGGGCTTCGCGCGCGTCGGCTTCCTCAAAAAGAGTCTGACGCTGTAGGTTCGAAGGCTCGACGAAATCGCGGTCTATAATGCGCAAGCGGCCAACTCCTGCTCGCACCAGCAGATTCGCCACCACGGTTCCCAGCGCGCCGCAGCCTGCCAGGACCGCGCTCGCGCCCAGCAGTTTCTGCTGACCCCCGTCCCCGATTCCGGCGAAGAGTATCTGACGTGAGTATTTTTCGCGCTGTTCGCTGTTCATTCTTGTAGTCTATTGGGGCGGAGGAACTGTTCTCAATTCAATATCATAGCGCCTTTTCGCATCCGGCAGGCAACGCGGCCGTGCTAACCTTTGCTCTTACCTCCAAGGCGAATGAGAATTTCGTGGAATCAGCTAAGCCCGCAAGCCTGTGGCTTTCAGCGGTCCGGGACTTGGGGAACGATTTTGAGTCTCGGCGCGCTGCTCTGCAGCCTCCTTGCCGGCACATCGCTGCGCGCGCAGGAAGCGCAGATCGAAGGGCAAAACGTCGCTGAAATTCGCATCGTAGATGACACCGGAAAGCCGGTGCCCGGTCCCGCAACTCCCCTTCCGCTGGAAATTGGCAAGCCTTTTGATTTTGGCATGGAACGGGAAAGCCTGCGCGTGCTCTATCGCACCGGCGACTTCTCAGACATTCGCGTGACGGCCGCGCCCGCGGTGCCCGCGACGAATGGTGTGCGCGTGGAGTTCACCGTGCAGCGGAATTTCTACAACAACGTGATCCGCGTGGAGGGCCTGAAGGAGCCGCCGACGGAAGCCGCGGCGCTGGCTTCGATGCGGCTGACGCTGGGAGAACCTTTCCGCGAGAGTTCGTTGCGCGAGGCCATTGACCGGCTGAAAGACACGCTGAGCAGCGAGGGCCTTTATGAAGCCGACGTGAAATGGAGCCTCACGCCGCACGAGGCGACGCGCCAAATGGACGTGACGATCACCGTGCAGCCCGGCCCGCGCGCGGTGGTGGGCAAGATCGTGGTGAAGAACCAGACGCCTTACCCCGACGCCGAGCTGATCACCCGCTCGAAAATGAAGCTCCAGAAACCGTTTACTTCGGCGCGGGTCACGCGGGCTTCGCAGCGTTTGAAAAAATATCTGGTCAATCAAGGCTACCTGGGCGCCGGCATTTTGATCACCGCCGAAAATTACGATGCGACTACCAATCTCGTTGCGTTGAACTACGAAGTGACCACCGGTCCGCGGGTCAGCGTGGCTGTCGGCGGCGCGCGCATCAGCCAGGGCAAACTGCGTCAACTGCTGCCGATATACGCCGAAGGCGCGGTGGACGAAGATTTATTACAGGAAGGCCGCCGCAACATCCGGGATTATTTTCAGCGCCAGGGATATTTCGACGCGGACGTCGAGGTGAGTTCTCGCGACGATCCCAAAGCGCACGTGCGGCTGATCAGCTACGAAGTTTCCCGCGGCGACCGTTCGCGACTGGTGGGCGTTGCGTTCCACGGCAACAAATATTTCAGCAAGGAACTGCTGGACGGACGCTTGTCGCTGCAGCCCGCGTCGTTTGCCTCGAGCGGGCGGTTCAGCCAGACGCTGGTGCGCGACGATACGGATTCGATTCGCGGGCTGTATCTTTCCAACGGTTTTCTGGATGTGAAGGTCACTTCCGCCGTGGACACGAATTATCAGCGAAAGAAGCAAAACCTGTTCGTCAATTTCCAGATCGTGGAGGGACCCCAGACGCTCGTGGAGGCCCTGCAGGTCGATGGGGTTCACGCCATGAGCAAGGATGCGGTGCTCAACGTAGTGGGATCTTCGCCGGGCCAGCCTTATTCCGCGGCAGCCGTCGCGAGCGACCGCAACAATATTCTGGCGATGTACTATAACGATGGATTTCCGGAAGCGCGCTTTGACGATACGGCTTTGCCGGGCAGCGCGCCCTACCGAATGCGGCTGACGTATAAGATTACCGAAGGCACGCGCATTGAAGTCTCGCAAGTTCTGCTTACCGGTTATCAATTCACGCGGCCCGGAATTATCCGGCGGCAAGTCGTGATTCAGCCGAATGGACCCCTGCGCGAAGGCGATGTGGTGGAAACGCAGCGGCAACTTTACAATCTGGGGGTTTTCACGCGGGTGCAAATCGCGCCGCAAAATCCCGCGGGGAGCGATCCGCAAAAAGTGATGGTGGTGGATGTGCGGGAAGGCGGGCGCTACACCATCGGATACGGATTCGGTTTTGAAATTCTGAAAATCGGCAACCCCTGTCCCAGCAGCCCGCCTCCCAATTCGCCGCCGTGTAATCCGAACGCTACGAGCATCGCGGCGAGCCCGCGGGGCATTTTCGAAATTTCGCGGGCGAATATGTTCGGGCGGGCGCAGACGCTCACGTTCAAGGTGCGAGCCAGCACGCTCCAGTACCGCGCTTTGGCGTCGTACACGGCGGACAATTTTCTGGCGAAGAAGTACCTGAGCGCGGCGCTGACGGTGTTTGCGGATAAGACGCTGGATGTGGCGACTTTCACCTCCGTCCGCTACGAGGCGCAATTTCAAATCTCGGAGAAGCTTTCGCCATCGAGTTCACTGCAGTACCGGTATTTTTTTCGGCGCGTGGTCGCCACCAACCTGAACGGCACGATTTCCGAGGACCAGATTCCGCTGTACAGCCAGCCGACGCTGGTCTCCGGAGTGGGCGTCACCTATGCGCGTGACCGGCGCGATAATCCCGCGGACCCAAAAACCGGAAACTTCAATACCGCCGACGTGAGCTATGCCGCAAAGGCGCTCGGTTCCAGCGCGAGTTTTTTCCGCATCTTCGCGCAGAATTCTTCCTACCATCCCTTTGGCCGGGCCTTCGTGTTCGCCCGTGCCACGCGCTTCGGCGTGGAAGTACCCACGGGCACAACCACCGGGAACGCACCCACGAATTGCGCCGTCACGACCACGACGGGGGCGATCATTCCGTTGCCCGAACGTTTTTTTGCCGGTGGCGCACAATCGTTGCGCGGCTTTAGCCTGAACGAAGCCGGACCGCGCGATCCCTGCACGGGATTCCCGATCGGGGGCCTGGCTATACTGATATTCAACCAGGAGTTGCGTTTTCCGATGAGGCTGCCGTTCATCGGCAACCGGCTGGGCGGAACGCTGTTTTACGATGGCGGCAATGTGTACAGCGACGTGGATCACATTAATTTGGCGTGGAAATCGGCTTCGCCGAACGAACTGAATTATTTTTCGCACACCATAGGATTTGGCGTGCGCTATGCTACTCCCATCGGTCCGGTGCGCGTGGATTTTGGCTACCTGCTGAATCCCGCGGAATATTCAGTGACGCCGCAGCCTCCGACGGTGCCGCCCACCACAAACTTTCGCGTCTCTCATTTTGGTTTTTCATTCAATATCGGGCCGGTGTTCTGATGCGCCGCGCGATTTTCATTTGCTTGTTGTTGGCGTCGTTGCTGGGATTCGCGGCAAGTCGCGCCGGCGCGCAGTCTGGCGCCGATTCGGAAGTGACGCCGGCGCCGGGCGTGACGGGCTCGTCAAATTCCTCGGCTTTGTCGGGCGCCTCGGGTGCGCAGCAAGTGGATGGCGTGGCGGCGCGCATCGAAGACGACATCATCACCGAAAGCGAAGTCCGTGAACTCGCGGCATTCCAGTTGCTCGTGGACGGAAAATCAAAACCGCGCGCGGAATTGATTCGCGAGCTCAGCGATCAATGGTTGATCCGCAGCGAGGCGACCGCGACGAGGTATGGACAACCTCCGGCGCTGGATGTGGATCGCGCCTACGCGGAATTCGTGAAACAGTTTCCATCGCCGGAGGATTTCCAGAAACGCCGCGCCGGCGCCGGATTGACGGAAGCAGCGGTGCGCCGCATCGTCGCCCAACAGTTATATCTTTCACGGTTCATTGATTACCGTTTTCGCCCGGAAGCGCAGGTGAGCGACGAGCAGGTGGAGACGTACTACCACGACGAATTCGCGCCGCAATTAAAAGCGCGCAACGAGCCCGTGCCGCCGCTGGACGACGTGGACGACACCATACGCGAAGTACTCATCCAGCGTGCCATCAGCGATCGCGCCGCCAAATGGCTGGGCGAATCGCGCGATAAGCTGAAGCTTGACATTGTGGCGCCGGGGAGCGGCTCGTGAAGCTTCGCTGGCCACACGGGCTGGCAGCCGTGGCCCTACTGATTGGCGTCGCGGCCGCGATAGTGTTTTGCGTTTTCGAATTTGGAATCGCGCAGCGCTGGGCGCGTACTGCGCTGGTCCAGCAACTGGAAGAACGCACCGGAGCGCGCGTGGAACTGGGCGGGTTTCATCTGCACGCGTGGCGCCTGCGCGCGGAACTCGATAACCTGACGCTGCACGGCCTTGAAACTTCCAGCGAGCCTCCGCTGTTCCACGCAGACCGCGTGCAGGTGGGCATCACCGTCCTTTCGTTTCTGCACCGGCAATTTAAAATAGACGAACTGCTGGTGGATCGCCCGCAACTGAACGTGCGCTACGAAAAAAATGGCTCCAGCAATCTTCCCAGCCCGAAAATTAAGCCAGCCGCCGGTCCCTGGCAGGACACTCTGTTCAATCTGCGCATCGGCAAAGTGGAACTGCGCGATGGCGGCGCGAACATCAACGACCGCCAAGTTCCGCTCGATATTAGGGGGCAGAATCTCGCGTTTCTATTGCAGTACGTGATGCCGGCGGAGGGCAACGGAGCGTATGCCGGAAATCTGAGCTGGAACCAGGTGGAATTGGATTTGCAGAAAGACGTGCCCGTGCGGTTCGATCTTTCCACAAAATTCGTATTGCACCATGATTCATTTGAACTGGACGAGCTGGTTTGGAGGACCCTGCACTCCGAGCTGAACCTGCGCGCCGAGCAGCCTAGTTTCGCGCGCGCGGAATGGAATATGCATTATCGCGGCCGCTTGTCGCTGGAAGACGTGCGGAAGATATTTCGCGAGCCGCTCACTCCGGATCTGATCGCCGATTTTTCCGGCGAAGCTCGCTACGCTTCTGGTGATTGGAGCGGCAGCGGCCACTTCGATGGCCACGACGTGAAAATGCCGTATGAGTGGTTCCACGCGACGAATATCGAAACCACCGGGAATTACACCATCGCCAAAAAAAAGGTGGTGGTGGAGAATCTGGCGATTCGCGCGCTGGAAGGCTCGCTGGATGGCCGCCTGGAAATGGATTTGCCCACGCTGGACTTCCGCACGCAAACGCATTTCCATCATGCCAGCCTGGCGGACGCCATTGCCGCGGTGAATAACGTGGACTTTCCGATCACGCCGCTGCATTGGGACGGCGGCATTGACGTGGACTCCTACAATACCTGGACCGCCAATTTCAAACATTTCCGTACCAAGGGCGAATCGCGCTGGTCGCCGCCGGCGGTGCTGACGCCGGGAATGATTCCGGTCACGGCGCGGATTTTGTTCGACTACTCTGAAGATTCCGGGAGCTGCGCGCTTACCGACAGCGAAATCACCACGCCGAACACCGAACTCGAATTTAGCGGCGCGCTTAGCAAAAACGATACCGCGCTGGAATTGAAACTCGAAGCGCGCAACGTGGCGGAATGGGACGATTTCATCAATCGCCTGCGCGGCGTTGATGCCATTCCCACACGCATCGCCGGCAGCGTCAAGTTTCGCGGCCGGATTCTGGGCCCCATCGCAGGACCGACATTTTCCGGACACATTCGCGCGGCAGACGCGCGTTACGACACGTATCAATGGGACGAGATTTACGGCGACCTGGATTATTCGCTGGATGATTTCAAGCTGACCAAGGCCGTGGTGCGGCGCGGGCAGGCTTCCTTCAACCTGGATCTTTCCATGAAGCTGGATGGAGACTGGAGTTTTGTTCCGCAAAGCACGTGGTCGCTCGCGGTGCAAACGGAGCACGCACCCAGCGACGACGTGCAGTCCATGCTGGGCACTAGTTATCCATTTACCGCTTCGATTTCCACGGTGTTGAACGGCAGCGGGACAAGCGCCGAACCGGTGCTGGATGGCAATTTCACCCTGGAAGATATCAAAACCAAGGGTCTCCACTTCGACCGGCTGGGAGGCGCGTTGCATTTCGCCCGCGACGAAGTGAGGCTCTCGCACGCGGAATTACGGCGCGATGCTGGGCGCGTCGCGGGAGATCTTTTCTATCGTCCGAAGGAAGAAGAGATTCAGTTCAATCTAACCGGCGCAGGAATACAGCTCGACAAGATTCAGGCGCTGCAAAATACCGCGCTGCCGCTCGCTGGTCGGTTGGATTTTGCGCTGCAGGGAAGCGGGCCCGTGCGCGGGCCCGAGGGCAAGGGCGAATTTCACGTGCTGGGTTTGAAAATCGGCACGGACGAGGAAGGCGATTTCCACGGGCAGCTGGATTCAGACGGACACAATGTTCACGTGGCGCTCAATTCC
>Ga0210388_10001357_pt1 | contig 19255 bp, 16 predicted proteins | sample IncBWC19OmetaG_FD_155485 | JGI IMG/M metagenome (GOLD analysis project Ga0210388, IMG submission 155485) | Forest soil microbial communities from Barre Woods Harvard Forest LTER site, Petersham, Massachusetts, United States - Inc-BW-C-19-O ... | reverse complement strand
CTCCGGGAATGAGATCGTTGAGCGCCTCGATGGGCCGCAGGATCGATGCGCCCTTGACCGTGTGAGACTTCATGATCTCGAATTCTTCGGGCGAAAGCGGAGCCTGCTTGGTGACGATGGCGTCCTCGACGCCGACGGTTCCAATGTCATGAACGAGCGCCGCGAGGCGGATCCTTTCGGCCTGCGCCGAATCGATCTGCATTTCCCGGGCGATCTCCCCGGCGTAGATGGCAACCCTTTCGGAATGACCACGAAGATAGCTGGCACGCTCGTCCACCGCCTTCGCCATCATGCCCATGAGGTCGGTCAGCGCAGAGTAGTTCTGGCGGGCCTCGGTCTGCCGGTCGAGAAAGGAATCCTGGAGGATGCGCAGAGCCTTGTTCCACTCCGCTGCCGCCTCATCATAGGTGGTTCCCTGCAACACCTGGCTCTGGCGCTCGGCGTAGTGCAGGGAGCGCGAGGCGATGGAAGCGGCCAGTTCACGGCTCTGCCGGGTGATGCGGCGGGCGAGCACGATACTGACGATGGCGGACAGAAGAATTGCGAAGAGGAACGGGAGAACCGCACTGCCGCGAAGGAGCAGCACTGCCCACTGAAGCAGCAGGGTTCCGACACACACACTGCTCAGGATTAGAAACGCCGATCCCAACAGTCTCCAGCGAAATGGATGCAGAGCTTTCATGAACGATTAAGTTGTTCGGTGGGGATCCGGTAGGGTTAGTGTACTTAATTCCGAGAAAAGCTCTAGTACCCCAAAAGTGTCAGTCGGTTGGTCACTTTACCCTTTACAACTATTCCTCTCTTCCGGGCCGGACCATCAGTTCCTGCATGGCCTGAATTGCACTTTTTCCCTGCAAGATGGCGGCAACCTGTTCAGCAATGGGCAGTTCGATCCCGTGCAATTGTGCGAGGCCGAGTGCGGCAGTGGTGGTGCGGACGCCTTCGGCGACCTTGCCCTGAAGATTGTCGAGGACCTCGGCCAGGGGCAGTCCCCGGCCTAATTCGATGCCGACTCGGCGATTGCGGGAGAGCGCTCCGGTACAGGTGAGCACCAGATCGCCGAGGCCGGAGAGCCCGGCCAGGGTCTCGCCTCGGCCTCCGCAGGCAATGGCGAGACGCGTAACCTCGGCGACGCCCCGGGTGATGAGAGCCGCGGTGCTGTTGTGTCCCAGACCGAGGCCGGAGACGACGCCGGCAGCGATGGCGATGACATTTTTAAGCGCTCCGCCGAGCTCGACCCCGATAACGTCGTCATTGGTATAAAGGCGCAGGGTTGAGCTTGAGAAATCGCGCTGGATGCGGGCGGCGACGGCTGAATCGGACGCTGCGATGGTGATTGCGGTGGGCGATCCGGCGGCGACCTCCTGGGCGAAGGAGGGTCCGCTGAGCACGGCGCAGGGTAGCTGGAGATTTTGCTGGGCGAGAACATCCGCGATGATCTCACTTACGCGGAGATAGCTGCCGTCTTCGATGCCTTTGGTGGCGCTGACCAGGAGCTGCCCGGGCCTGAGCCAGGGCGCGAAGCGCTGGTAGGAGGCGCGGACATGATGCGAGGGCATCACGCTGACCAGGATTTCGGCGGAGGCGATGGCCGGTTCGGGGTCGGTAGTGACGGCGATTTCTGCCGGGATGGTGAAGCCGGGCAGGAAGCCAATGTTCTCCCGGGTTGCGTGGATGGAGCGAGCGGTTTCCCCGGAATGGGTCCAGAGGGTGAGGCCGTGACCGCCGCGGCGCGCGAGGCTAATTGCGATGGCGGTGCCCCAGGCTCCGCCACCCATGATCGAGATTCTGCTCATGCGGGTGTGGTCCTGGAATTGTCGGCGGATTTGCCGAAGCGGTTTTCGGTGCCGTGCAGCAGGCGCGCGATGTTCTGATGGTGCTTCAGGATGATGATGACGGGAACGATGCAGATGACCGCAGTCAACAGGGGCGTCCGCGGTGCGTGAGGCAGGAGCCACGCAGCGATGGGGAAGACTACGGCGGCGAGGATCGAGCCCAGAGAGACGTAGCGCGTGAGGACAACGGTGAGGATGAAGACGGCCAATCCGGCAAGTGCGGCCCACGGCGCGAGGGCGAGAAAAACTCCAAGGGCAGTTGCGACTCCCTTGCCTCCTTTGAAACGCAGCCAGACCGTGTAGATGTGTCCGAGGATGGCGAAGAGGGCGGCTAACGCTGCGGCGTTCTGGTGGTCCACGGGAGCGAGCGCAGGGATGGATGCGAGATGGCTGGCGAGGATGACGGCGGCGTATCCTTTGCAGGCGTCGAGCAGGAAGGTGAGCGCTCCGAGGCCCTTGGAACCGGAGCGAATCACATTGGTCGCTCCGATATTGCCGCTGCCTTTGGCGCGGATGTCTTCCTTGAGAAAGAGGCGGACGAGAATGTAGCCGAAGGGAATTGAGCCCAGCAGGTATGCGACAAGACTGACCAGCAGGTACGTGAGAACGGGCATCGATTTATGAGTTTATCCGGTTTGCCGACAGCTCGTGTCTTTGGCGGGTACGCGGTGTTCCGAATTATTTGAGCAGGCACTGGCGCGATGTGCGGATGGCAATCCAGAATGGTGACGCTGCTGAACGATATCCCGGGAGAACGTCGATGATGGGAGGCCTTGCACTTCGCGCGTCGCTGATGGCGCTGGGGATCATCGCCGGGGGCACGGGAAGGCTGGCGACAGATCTGGATGGAAAACCGGTCAACGAACTGGCTCCGGCGGAGTCGCCGGCTGTGGTGCTGTTCTTTGCCGCGTCCGACTGCCCTGTTTCCAATCGATACATTCCTGAGATTCAGCGTCTGACAACCGAGTTCGGGCCGCGTGGAGTACGGGTGTGGTTTGTGTATCCGAATCCTGGAGATGACGCAAAAACGGTTCGCGCGCATGATGCGGAGTATGCGATCACGGGTACGAACGCGGCATTAGATACGCAGCAGACGTTGGTCAAGATGGCACATGTAACAGTTACTCCGGAAGCGGCAATTTTCGTGCCAGAGGCTGGCCGGCTGCGCGAGGTGTATCACGGGCGAGTCGATGATCGCTACATTTCCTTCGGGCAGGAGCGGCCGCGGGCACAGCATCACGATCTCGAAGACGCGATCCGGGCGGTGCTTGCGAAGCAGGCTGTTCAGCAGCCGGGCGGCCGTGCCATCGGCTGCTCGATTGTGACGTTGCATCGATGAGGAACCTTTACCGGTCTCGGAAATGGATCGTGCCGCTTGCACTGACGGCTTGTTTTGTAACAGTTTTTGTTACGAGAAACGGGGTTTATGCGGCGGAAAGTCCAGAGGCGGCGACAAGGCCGTCGCAGTCGGACGTTACATGGTCCGGGCAGATTGCTCCGCTGGTCTACAGGAACTGCACCACCTGCCATCACCCCGGCGGCGGCGGTCCATTCAGTTTATTGACGTATCAGGACGCGCGGCGCTGGGGCACGCAGATGGCAACGGTTACGCAATCGCGCTTCATGCCGCCGTGGCTTCCGGAGCATGGCTATGGCGACTTTGCAGATGAGCGGCGGCTGAGCGCGGACGACATTGCGCTGATCTCGCGATGGGTGAAGGCCGGGATGCTGGAGGGCGATCCTGCGGCTGCGCCGGCGGCTCCGAAATACAGCGCGACATGGGAGTATGGCAAGCCTGACCTGGTGCTGAGCGTGGAGCGGCCATTCAATTTGCCGGCGTCCGGGACGGATGCCTTTCGCAACTTCGTGCTTCCTTATCCGCTGCAGCAGACGCATTACATTCGGGCGATGGAGATTCGTCCTGGCGCGCCGCAGATTGTGCACCACGCGAATGTGCTGATCGATCGCACGGCGTCATTTCGCCGCGCACATCCCGAGCAGTGGAAGGATGGCGTTCCGGGGATGGAGCTGGAGGTGGATGCCGGGAACGACTTCGATCCCGACTCTCATTTTCTCTTCTGGAAGCCGGATACGGCCGTGCTGGTTGAGCCGGAAGGCATGCCGTGGCGGCTCGATCCGGGCAATGATCTGGTCCTTAATATGCACCTTAAACCCTCGGGCAAGGCGGAGGTGGTTTCGGCGGAAGTGGGGTTGTACTTCACCGATCATCCCCCTTCGAAACAGCCGATTCTGCTGCAGCTTGAGCACGACAGCGCGCTCGATATCCCGGCCGGCACCCGCGATTTTGTGGTCGAAGATGAGCTGAGGCTTCCAGTCGATGTGGAGGTGCTGGGGATTTATCCGCATGCGCATTATCTCGGCAAGACTCTGGAGGCGTGGGCAACGCTGCCTGATCAGAAGAGGCTCTGGCTGATTCGGATTCCCGACTGGGATATCGACCGGCAGTCGGTGTACCGATATCGCAAGCCGGTGCTGTTGCCGAAGGGGTCGGTGGTGCATATGCATTATGTCTACGACAACTCGGGGAACAATGTGCACAATCCGCATGACCCTCCGGTGCGGGTGAAAGCCGGGAATCGCTCGGAGGATGAGATGGCTCATCTCTGGCTGCAGGTGCTGCCGGTGAACACGCCGAAGGGTGGTCCCGACCCGAGGCTGCTGCTGGAAGAGGCGTGGATGCGGAGCAAACTCAGCAAGGATCCGGGCGACGCGCTGGCTCTGTATAACCTGGCGTCGGCGCTTGCCGGTCAAGGCAGATTCGCGGATGCGATTGCCGCGTATCGGCATATGCTGGCGCTGCATCCGGAAGATGCGCGGGCGCTGAATGGATTGGGGGCGGCGCTCGATGACTCGGGCGACTGGCAACAGGCACAGAAGACCTTTGCGCAGGCGATTTCGGCGCATTCCGAGAGCTGCGATGCGCGGTTCAACCTGGCTAATCTCGAATTGAAGCATGAGCAGGCAGCGGCGGCCGAAGAGCAGTTCCGCACCATGCTGGAGCAATGCCCTGCGGATGCCGGAGTTCATAGCGGGCTGGGCGCGGCTCTGGCCGGCGAAGGACGTGCCGCGGACGCACAAACGGAATTTCAGCGCGCACTGGCGATCGATCCACGCGATTTTACGGCGCTCTACAATCTCGGCAATCTCGCGCTTGAAGGCGGACAGCTTCCGCGAGCCGTGGAAATGCTGGAGGCCGCGACGAAACAGCGGCCTGACGATGTGGATGCACGCGAGCACCTTGCGGACGCCTACGCGCAATCAGGACGGCTCGGCGATGCGGCGATCCAGTTGCGTGAAGCGATTCGACTTTCGCCGGAGAATGCGGGGCTTCATGCGCTGCTGTCGCAGATACTGGACGCCACCGGACAACTTGAGGAGGCGATCGGGGAGCAAAAAATCGCGCTTCGTCTCGCAGGAAATGATGCGGATGGATGGAATAATCTCGGCGTGCTGGAGGCGAGGGCGGGCAAGAACACCGAGGCGCGCGCGGACTTTCTACATGCGCTGCAGATTGCACCGGATCACGCGCAGGCACGGGCCAACCTGGGGCATCTTCCGCCCGCATAAGTCGTCCCCTTATCGGCTGATTCAGATGAAAAAGAAGGGCCAAATGCGCATCATTTTGGCCCTTGAGTGTTTGCCACGGAGGTGCTTCGATACGGTCGCAGCTACGACTCGCGCCGAGCAGCGTCCGCTTCTTCTGCCATGCGTTGCAGCAGGGTGAAGAACTCTCTCGGCTGACCCTCAAACAAATTCATATCTGTGAGGAATGTCGCAGCTGCCCTTGCGCCTCCGAACTTGTCGGTGAGTGGGCGGATGGCGGCGCATAGAGGCAGCTTTGGACTGATGAACTCAGCGGGAACGGGGAAGATGAGGTTGGGCTGGAAGAGCGATCCTTTCAAAAAAAGATTCGGAAAGGTCAATCCCGAATCGGAAACGGGCGCGACCGGTGGCTGACATCCATTTCCTGCGAAGTCGACCCACTCGAGGAAGTGCGCGACCTCGTCGCCTCCAATGCCGATGGTGATGTGCAACACCTCTTCGCTGGTGACCTTGCGCGAAAGAGTGGAGTAGAGGCTGGAACCACCTTGCTCGATCGTGCCAAAGTGAAAAGCAGCGGTGTTCGCGATCACCTGAATGTGGTTGTCGACGGTGGGGTTGCCGGAACCGAAGTCGGCATCATTCCTGGGAATGGCGGTGCGGCCGGTGATGGTGACGGCCTGGGGGAAAGTGGCGCCGAAGTCGGGGTTGGAGGTGCTGCGATAACGCGTGAACCAGCTGGTGTCCACGTTGAGGTTCATGAGGTTGGTCAGACGGCCTGCGCCTGAGGATCCGGTGGCGGTGCTTCCCTTGAGATTGGCAAAGGGCGTGAGGTCGACAGGTTCTTCTCCCTTCGACTCCAGATAAGCATTGATAAACGTAGCGTGGCTGATCTCGTCGAGGGTGTTGCTGGAAATATACTGCGGCCCATCACCGTCAAGGTTCATGAATGCAGCCTGATAGCTGTTCATGGGTACAAAGTTCGGGTTGTTTTCCACCGGAACCTGGCCGGGCGTGAGGCCACCCAGTTCCGTGTACTGGATCCAGAGGTCAGATTCGATGATCTCAGCTGCCGCGAGGAAGCGCAGGATGGCTGCGTCCCCCCGCGTTAGTCCACCACGGCGCCGATCGTCATCCCTGTCCTGGCCAAAGGCCGGTTTTCCTGCACCTAGTAATCCTGCGCCGACTGCCACGCCGCCGGCGACCATGCCGCTTTTCAGAAACGAACGACGGCCAACCGCATTGTTCTTCGAGTTTTCTGGAATTGCCATACTGCGTCTCCTCCATCTCAGGTCAACGTTCAACCTGCAGAGTGAAGGTAGCCGCAGCGAACCAGGGCGCTTGTCACATGGGTGTCAGCGAATTGTCATTTCTGGCCGGTCAAGTTTGGTTAGCACGCCGGGGCAGAAATTAACACATCCGGCTTTCATGACGGAAAACGTAGTTACATCAGGCGGCGGCGCACGAGGTCGAGGGCCTGTTGCGCAGCGTAGTGGCGGATGCGGTGCCGGTCGCCGGTGAATTTTTTCTCGACGACTTCCGTGGTCTCTCCGTCACTGACTGCGATGTAAACGAGCCCCACCGGCTTCTCTTCGCTTCCTCCGCCGGGACCGGCGATGCCGGTGACGCCTAGGCCGAACGTGGTATCGCAGCGCAGACGGATGCCTTCGGCGAGCGCGGTCGCCACTTCCCTGCTGACCGCTCCGTAGCGCTGGATGAGCGCGGACGGCACTCCGGCGAATTCTGTCTTGAGCTCGTTGCTGTAGACAACGGCTCCGCCAGCGAAGGAGCGGGATGCGCCGCTGATGCTGGTAAGGCGTTCTGCGATCAGGCCTCCGGTGCAGCTTTCGGCGACTGAGAGCGTCTCGGCGCGCATTCCGAGGTAGTAGAGGACTATCTGCTCCAAGGTTTCGCCCTGTGACGAATAGATAAGATCTTCGAGCTCTTCTTCGATGCGGCCGGCGAGCTCGTCGACACGCGCCTGGGCAGCGGCAAGGTTCGACTTGCTGCTGATGAGGTTGAGCTGAATATCGCCGAGGTGGGCGAGGATGGTGGTCTCAACATCCTTGTATTGCTGATAGATAGGCGCGATGCGGGAGTCGGCTGCTGACTCACCGATCATGGCGGCTTTCAGAACACGGGTAGCGATGAAGCGCTGCGGCAGCAGCTCCCTGAGGCGCGGGATGCATTGCTCGTCGACCATCGGCTTGAGCTCGGAGGGCGGACCGGGCAGCAGCATAACCAGCTTGCGATGCTCGCCGTAAACGGTGTCCAGCATCTGACCCGGGGCGGTGCCACGCGCATTCTCGAGGATGATTGCGCCTTCGAGGGTATCGGCCTGCTTCTCGTTGTTGCGGGTGATCTGCATGCGGCGGGCGGCGAATCGGGTGTACAGCTCAGCGATGAGGTCAGGATTGCGCTTGAGGGGAATCTTCAGGGACTCGGCGACGGCTTCGCGGGTCAGATCGTCCTCCGTGGGTCCAAGACCGCCCATGATGATAACGATGTCGGCGCGGCGGAGCGCATTCCGGATGGCTTCGACGAGATGTTTCTGGCGGTCGCCGACGATGGTCTTGAAGATGACATTGACGCCGAGGTGGTTCAGCCGCTCGGTGACGTAGAGGGAGTTGGTGTCCTGGCGCCACGGGGTGAGCAGCTCTGAACCAATTGCAACGATCTCCGCGTTCATCGAGCGCCGACCAGCCTGGGTGTTGGATTTCGATCTTCGAGGATCACCGTATTAGAGGCGCCATCCTTCAATGCCCAAAGGTACATGATAAACGGAGCTGCCGGTAGCGACGAGGGCATTTCCGCCGGGGATGAAAGTGAAACCGACGATTCCCGATCCGGCAACAACGAGGGAGGCGTCGTCCGGCTGGGTCACGCGGATGACCCCGCGGCGGCCACTCAGAGAGGCTGCGACGTAAACGGCGCCGGCGACGTCAACAGCCAATCCCTGCGGACGGCCCAGCCCGCGATAAAAGACGGTGGTCGCACCGTCGCGGTCGATGGCGTAGAGGTTGTCGTAGCTGGAGGGAGTTGGTCCAGTGACGTAGAGAGTTCCGTCGATTCCGAAGGCCAGATGGTAGGCTGCGACGCTGGGTTCGAGCGTGGCAAAAACGAAGATCTGGCGGTCAGGGGCGATCTTGAAGATGGTTCCGCTGCGGTCGCCCACGTAGAGATTGCCTTCGGCGTCGAAGGCCATGCCAGTGGCGATGCCCATGCCCTCGGCGTAAACCGAGGCAGCTCCGGCGGGTGTTACGCGGTAGACGGTGCCTTCCTGGCGCGAGGAGACGTAGATGTTTCCGTCTTCGCCGACCGCCAGGCCGGTGGCGTTCATGATGCCGCTGAGAAAGGGGCGCATCTCGCCATCGCGCTCGATGCGGAAGACGGAGACCGGTGTTTCCTGACCGCGCGAGCCGGAAAAGGTGATGTAGATGTTTCCTTCGCGATCGACGGCCGGGCTGGCGACGGCATGGACTCCGGTGGCGAGGAGCGAGGCCACTGCCAGATCGACGGAATTACTCTGGGCTCCGTTTTGCAGGATGCGGAGGCGGCCGGATTCGGCCTCTTCAGGGATGCGCAGCACGATGCGTTTGTTGCGGCTCATCAGCACCGGCGCGGCGAGCTCGCCAACCATCGCGACGGGACGCCGATAGGAGACGGCTCCCAGATTGGCGCCAAGCACCTCGATCTCTGCGCCAGGAAGAGCTACGTCCGGCTGGATGGATTCGATGCGAGGGGTGTTACTCGATTCGGATTTGATGAGCGGCGTCATTTGTCCTGAGAAACCCTACCACCAATGATGCACGATGAGGCATGCGAGGAGAGCGTAAACCCCGGCGGCGACATCATCCATCATGATACCGAGGCCGCTGTGAAGGCGCTCGAGCTGGCGAGCAGGGGCGGGTTTGGTGATATCAAACAGGCGAAAAAAGGCGAAAGCCAGCAGAACGTGGCGAATCTCCACTGGCGACAAGGCCAGGGCGATCCACTGACCGGCCACTTCGTCGATGACGACATGTCCAGGATCTTCCCGTCCGCTTTCGCGGGCGACGATGGAGGCGGCAGGGATTCCGATGAGGGTCGCAACTGCCGCGGCAGCGAGGGTTGCGATTGCTATGGCTGTCGTATTGGCCTGTGCCGCTCGTGCTGCGACGAACCAGATGACCGTGGCGGCCAGAGAAGCCCAGGTTCCGGGGCCGGGTCGGACGAGGCCGATGCCGAAGAAGGTTCCAGTGAGCCAGGCCCAGGTGGTCTGTCCCCAGCGGGTCTGCGGACCTCCAGCGTGCGCGCCGCTAGTGACGGCTGTGTTCATCGTCGTCTTCCTGCGGACGGGGCATATTTTCCAGTCCTTCCAGCACCTCGGGATCGAGGATGGGCGACGAGATTTTGTAGGCTCCGCTGGCCCACTTGCCGAGGTCAATGAGACGGCAGCGGTCGCTGCAGAAAGGGAAATATCCGTCACCCGCGGTGACGAGGTTGCGGCATGTAGGACAGCGTAAAACGCGTTGCGGGGTCATCTTCTTAACTCGTCCTAATTGGATGCCGAAGCGCTCGAAATGACGCGCGCCACGACATCGTAGTCGTGGGCTTCGGTGATCTCGCAGCGATAAAACTTGCCGGATTCCAGCTGCTCATAGGGGCCGAAGTCATTGATATAGACGGTTCCGTCGATCTCGGGGGCGTGGAACTGCGTGCGGCCTTCCCACAAGAGCGCCGTCTCTTCCGATTCGCCTTCGACGAGTACGTCGAGCTCGCGGCCTACCCACGCGGTCTTGGCCTTCTTGCTGATTCCCTGCTGAATCTTCATCAGCTTTCGCTTGCGCTGCTCGATGGTGCGCTGCGGAACTTTCTGGTCGAGCGAGAATGCCTTCGAGCCGTCTTCGTCGGAGTAGCCGAAGACGCCGAGCCAGTCGAATTTCGCCTCGCGGACGAAGTTACAGAGTGTTTCGAAGTCCTCTTCGGTTTCTCCAGGGAAACCTACGATGAACGAGGTGCGCAGAGCAATGCCGGGGACAGTACTGCGAACCTTCGCGATGGTCTTCAGGAAGATCTCGGCGTTCGCTCCGCGCTTCATGCTTTTGAGAACGGGGCCCGAGGCATGCTGGAGGGGTACATCGAGATACTTGCTGATGTTGTCGTGCTTGGCGATGGTCTCGAGCAGCTTGCCGGTGATCTTGTTGGGATAGGCGTAGAGGAAGCGAAGCCAGACGAGACCGGGAATCTGCGCAAGGCTGTCGAGCAGTTGCGCCAGGCCATCCTTCATACCCATATCTTCGCCGTAGCACGTAGTGTCCTGGCCGATGAGCGTGATCTCGCGGACTCCCTGCGCGACGAGGCTTTCGGCTTCGGCAATGACGGATTCGAAGCGGCGCGAGCGGAACTTTCCACGCAGATTGGGGATGATGCAGAAGCTGCAGGGGTGGTCGCAGCCTTCGGCGATCTTGATGTAGGCCGATGCTTTCTTCGTTGCGAGCAGACGCGGTGTCGTGTGGTCGTAGAGATATTGCGGAAGGTGCGCCTCGGCTCCGTCCCAGTCGTTGCGGGAGAAGCGACCCTGCGATTCGCGGAGATCGCCTTCGGCGCGGGCTGATTGAGCAGCGGTGAGGATGGTGAAGGGCGATGGCCCTACAGTCTGCGGGGCTGGCATCGCCAGTCCGGCGGCGGAGAGGATTTCTTCCAGCTCGCCAGTGCCTACAACGGCATCGACTTCGGGAATATTTTTTCGAATCTCGTCGCGATAGCGCTCGACGAGGCAACCGGCGACGATGAGCTTGCGGGCGGTTCCGGCGGTTTTGTGCTGGGCCATCTCGAGGATGGCATCGACGGATTCCTGCTTGGCGGCGTCGATGAAGGAGCAGGTGTTGACGACGAGGATCTCGGCAGAGTTCACATCGGAAGTCATTTCGGCGCCAGCGCGATCGAGCAGGCCCATCATCACTTCGCTGTCGACGAGATTCTTGGGACAGCCGAGGGAGACGAATCCTACACGGGGACGCGCGGCGGAAAGAGCGGATTTTGGGGTGTCGGCGAGACCTATGGCAGGCTCGTCAAGGAGAGAATGGGTCACATCCTCTATTTTACCGGATGCCTGCTCCGCGCTAGTCCAACAGCGCCTTAATCTCGTCGACTGCGAAGTAAATTGGCTCTCCGGGTGCGCCAAAGCTCGAAGCGAGATTCAATTGTCCGTGGCGGAATTGATAGGACTTTCCGGTTGCGGGATCGATGACCCAGATGTGCGTGACACCCATGGCGGCGTAGTCATCGAGCTTGCGCATGATGCGCGTCATGGTGTCTTCAGGCGAGAGGATCTCGAAGACTGCGACGGGCGGATGGGTGATGATCTGCTCGATGGGCAGGCTGCGGTCCAGGACAGTGACATCGGGAACGCGGAAGCGTGTTGGTGAAACCTGAATCCTGAGTTCAGGCTTTACACGAATGCCCCATTCATTCTCGTGCTGCCAGAACCACTTCATGATCGCTTCCTGCCAGGAAGCATGGTCGTACTCGCCCATAGGTCTTTCTTCGATCCGTCCATCCACGTATTCGGCGTCAGGCTCATAGGAGGAGCGCAGGTAGACCTCGACGGAAACGTACGTTTGCGTGGTGGTAGCAGCCATGGCCGGCCTCTGATGGAAGTCTACACCGCTGCGTTTCGGTGCATGCTCGTCCGGTGATATGATGAGACATGTGCCGGGCCCTACGCGGCGCAATCCCGCCAATCCCGCCAGGTCCGGAAGGAAGCAACGGTAACGGGCTAGTGCGTGCGCAGTGGGTCGCCCGGTACATGTAATTCCTCCCTCCATCCGCCGGTTACAAACCCCTTACAGGCTCTGAATGGACAGCCGTCTCCGGCCTCGGCGACAATAGGCTTTTTGAATTCACTTTCGTTGGAGAATGTCATTGACTCTCGCTGTGCGTCCACCTGTGGCCCGACGCGCCAAAATTAGTGCCCTTGGAACCTATGTTCCCCCTCGGTTACTGACCAACAAAGACCTCGAAAAGATGGTGGAAACCTCCGACGAGTGGATTTACTCGCGGGTGGGAATCCGTGAGCGCCACATCGTGGAAGAGGGGATGGCCACGAGCGATATGGCCGTCGAGGCCGCGAAGCGCTGCCTGGAGAGCCGCGGAATTGCGGCGACGGATGTGGAAGCCATCATCGTTGCGACAGTGACGCCGGATATGCTCTTCCCGGCGACGGCCTGCCTGGTTCAGGACAAGCTGGGAGCGAAGGGCGCGTGGGGCTTCGACCTTTCCGCAGCCTGTTCGGGATTCGTGTATGCGCTGCAGATGGGCACGAAGCTGGTGGAGAGCGGAGCGCATTCGAAGGTTCTGGTGATTGGCGCCGATACCATGTCGTCGATCATCGATTACACGGATCGCACGACATGCGTTCTTTTCGGCGATGGAGCGGGCGCGGTGCTGATCGAGCCGGCCGCCGAAGGCGAGGTCGGCATGATCGACTTCACGCATGAAATTGACGGCTCGGGCGGACACGCGCTGAACATGCCGGGCGGTGGCAGCCTGCATCCCTCGACCGCGGAGACGGTTGAAAAGAAGATGCATTACGTGCATCAGGATGGGCAGGCGGTTTACAAGTTTGCTGTGCGCAAGATGGTCGAAGCGTCAGAGAAGGTGCTGACGCGGAACGATGTTTCCGTCGCTGAGCTTGGCTGCTTCATTCCCCACCAGGCGAACAAGCGCATTATTACTTCAAGCGCGGAGCGCATGGGCATGCCGCTGGAGAAGGTCATCATCAACATCGATCGCTACGGCAATACGACGGCCGGGACGATTCCTTTGGCGATGGGCACTGGAGTGGAAGAGGGCCGTCTGCACAAGGGCGACCTGGTGCTGATTGCGAGCGTGGGCGCGGGATTCACAGTCGGCGCGACGCTGCTGCGCTGGGAGATCTAACTTACGGCGGGAGCTTCGGCTCCCGTTTCCGGGCCCAGCCGGCGCTTGTCGTGCTTGTACTTCCAAAGTCCGAAGAGAACGGCCGCAATGAGGAGTCCAATGAACGTCCAAAGGATGATATCGGACCATCCCGCGAGATAGCGTGACCACAAGCGGATCATGCTGCGGCCGTAGACGGCTCCGAGCCATGCCACGATGCCATAACGAAGCGTGCGCGCGGCGGTAAACGAAATCAGAAAAGGCTTTCGCTCGACTCCGAGCGCACCCGCGCAGAGCAGAAACGGGAGCAGCGGAATGGGCGGCGGCAGGATGCATGCCACGCCGACGGTGAGCATGCCGTTGCGCTTCATCCATCCCTCGATCTTCCCGACGAATCTCTCCGGCACGTAGCGCTTCACCATGCTCATGCCGCCCTTCTTTGCCGCGGTCCAGGTAGTGTAGGCGCCGAGCACGCTGCCGCTCATGGCGGCGAAGGCCAGCAGCCAGGGATTGCCACGATGAGCGGCCAGCAGCAGCACCAGCAAGTCTGTGCTGCCAGGCAGTGGCAGGGGAATCAGCGATGCATCGAGTGCGGAGACTGCGAAGACCCCGATCAACCCAAGGTGAATGAGCCAGTGCGGCATGAGGTGCGCGTGAGCAGCATGTCGAGGGGCTTGGGGCACGCTCATTGGACGCTCAGAGCGGCGGTTAAGTCGCCGCGTGATTGCATGTTACAAGAATTTCAGCTGCGGGACCGATGGGAGCGCACCGCATTCGACGGCGTAGCGATAGAAGAGATTCAGTCCTTCGAGACAGTCTTTATCGAGCAGGTAATAGATGTTCTCCGTGAGATAAGTGCGCAGAGTCTGGGCCGGAAGCGCAATTCGTTCGGACCACTCTGTGACCAGTTTTTCGGTGTGAATCAGACCGTTGTCGCGCGAGAGGATGAAATCCTCGACGAGCTGCGCGGGCGATACGGTGCCGGGCGCGAAGGCCGCATCGCGGACCGACCAGAAGGCTGAGATCCAGGACGTGCCGGTCCACTGATGCCATTCGTGGGAGAGATCAATGTAGTCAAGCTGCTCTCCGGTGCGTTCTTCGCGATGCTCGCGGTCTTCGAGAGCCAGAAGAGCGGGATCGCCGATCAGCACGGCGGCATCGGCTTCGGCGAGCATCTCGTCCAGGTTGGCGGTGTGCAGTTTGAAGACTGGAGATGTCTTCCAGTATTTGCTGAAGAGGATGCGGGTGTAGGTCGCGGTGGTGAGCGATGCGGTATCGAGGGAGACGCTCTTCACTGCGCGTACGCCCTGATTGCGGCGCACGACCAGGATGAGCGAACGGATGTAGTCGAGAGAAGCAATCGCGCAGCCGCGAACGATGCTCTGGTTTCGCGCCGTGGCGTAGGAGGCGACGGGAACGAGACCGATATCCGCGGCGCCGGACTGAAGTCTGCGCGCGCACTCTGAAGGAGTGGAATAGACGATGGAGTAACGCTCGGCAAGCTCGCGCTTGCGGGGCTCGTGCTCGAAATCCCACATCAGCGGCGCCGGATTTACGAAATCGATGGCAGCGACGACTAACTTACTGGAAACCTTGCTCACTTCTCAGTGTAGCAATGGCGAAGACTCTCTTCCGTAATGGCGCGGTTGCGGCATGGGCTTGACTTCTTCCAACGCCTGCTACTACTCTCCGAGCAAATCTTCTTCACAATTGATCGACAGGGAATGCATGACGACTGCACCCGCGGGTGAACTGCTGGTTCCCGCATTGAACGATGAGCGGCTTGCGTGGCTGGCGCTGGCGCTGACACCTAAGCTTGGTCCGCGCCGCATTCTGCGCGCTGTCGAGCGCGCCGGTAGCGCAGCCAGAATTCTCGAAATGCATCTGACAGAGCTCGAAGGGCTGCAGTTCCCTGCCGAGAGCGTGCAGTTCATTGCAGACGGACAGACGCGCGTTGCCGCTGACCAGCAGATCGACGGACTTGCGAAGACGGGCGGTGGATTTCTGACGTATGCCGACGAAGCTTATCCGGAGCGATTGCGCGAGATCTTCGATCCGCCGGCGCTTTTGTGGGTGCGCGGCGACACGCAACTGCTTTCGAGGCCGTCGATCGCTGTGGTCGGTACACGGCATCCGACGCCTTACGGGACCGGGATGGCGGAGATGCTGTCGCGCGATCTTGCGGCTCGCGGGCTGATTGTTCTCAGCGGGATGGCGCGCGGCGTGGACACGTCGGCGCACAAGGGCGCGTTGTCGGCGAAACGACCTACGGTTGCGGTGTGGGGAACGGGCATTGATGTGATTTATCCGAAGGAGAATAAATCTCTGGCCGAACAGATCGTTGCCGGCGGCGGCGCAATCGTCTCCGAATTTCCGCTGGGAACGTTTCCTGCGCCGCAGAATTTCCCAAAACGCAATCGAATTCTGAGCGGGATGAGCGTAGGGGTTCTGGTGATCGAGGCGGCGGAGTACAGCGGCACACGCGTGACCGCTCGCTGCGCGATCGAGCAGAATCGGGACGTTTATGCGGTGCCGGGGAACGTGACGACGAAGAACGCGTGGGGCCCTAACACCTTGATTAAGCAGGGCGCGAGGCTCACGGCAACATGGGAGGATGTGTGGGAAGATCTGCCTTCGCCGATCCGTTTGGAGTTGGAGGAACGGGAGGGACTTGCATCGAATGAGCCCTCTGCTGCATCGTTATTTAGGGAAGAGCCACTTCCACCTCACGAGGCACGGCTGCTTGGCATTCTGCGACCGGATGACGCGCTGCAGATTGACGAGATCATGGAAAAGCTTGAGGCTGAACTAAGTTCGTCCGAGATTTTCACAGCTCTTTTCGAGCTGGAACTCGCCGGCCGCGTGCGGCAACTTCCAGGAAAGAACTACGTTAAAAGCTTTTGACGTTTCTTTCCCGAGCGAAAGTTGCAATCGCTGAAAAGCATGCCCCGCGGACTGGATAAAAAACGGGGCAGGTAGATTGAAAGTGGTAATGCGTGGTAGCTTCCAGAGAAATTGGCAGTGCGCGATCGCTTCCGGAGACGCGTCTGTTAGTATGCGATCCGGTTGCAAAGGAAAATAATGAGTAAATCTCTCGTGATCGTCGAGTCGCCTGCAAAGGCCAAAACGATCGGCAAATATCTCGGTAAAGACTTCACTGTTGAAGCCTCGGTTGGTCACATCATGGATCTGCCGAAGAACAAGATCGGCGTGGATCTGACCGACGGCACCTTCGAACCGGAACTGATTGTGATTCCCGGCAAGGAGAAGGTTGTGGACCGGCTCAAGAAGCTGGCCGCGAAATCGGACAGCGTGTATCTTGCGCCTGACCCTGACCGGGAAGGCGAGGCGATCGCCGCGCATCTTGAAAATGTGCTGAAGGGATCGGTCAAGAAAAACGCGATCCATCGCGTGACCTTCAACGAAATCACCCCGAAGGCGGTCAAGGCGGCCTTCGAGCACGCTCGCGATGTCGATCAGCACCTGGTGGACGCGCAGCAGACGCGGCGTGTGCTGGACCGCATCGTGGGCTACCAGATCTCTCCGCTGCTGTGGGATAAAGTCCGGCGCGGGCTGTCGGCGGGACGTGTGCAGACAGTTGCGCTGCGTCTGATCGTCGAGCGCGAAGAGGTCATCAAGGCGTTCAATCCTGTCGAGTACTGGACGATCGATGCGAACCTGCATCCTTCTCCGAAAGGCCAGGAGTTCACCGCGCGCTTCATCGGAGTCGATGGCGAGCGGGCTCGTGTGGAAACCGTCGATGCGCCTTCCCTGCCTGATCAGAAGCTGACAGACAAGGCTGTTGCGCAATTGAACAAAGCCGTGTGGTCGGTGCGCGACGTCGAGCGCAAAGAGCGCAAGCGTAACCCCGCCGCTCCGTTCACGACGAGCAAGCTGCAGCAGGATGCGTCTCGCCAGCTCGGCTTCAACGTGAAGCGCACCATGGGAGTGGCGCAGCGTTTGTACGAAGGCATCGACGTGGGAAGCGAAGGCACGGTCGGTCTGATCACCTACATGCGTACCGATTCGACGCGTGTCTCGCCTGAGGCCATCACGGCGGTGCGCGGATGGATCCAGTCGAAGCTTGGCGATAAGTACCTGCCGCAGACGCCAAATACCTTCAAGTCCAAGAAAGACGCGCAGGATGCGCACGAAGCGATTCGTCCGTCCAATCCCGAGCTGCTTCCGGATGAGATCAAGAGATATCTCTCCGATGAGCAGTACAAGCTTTACAAGCTGATCTGGCAGCGCTTTGTGGCGTCGCAGATGATGCCGGCGGTCTTCGATCAGACTACGGTTGATATTGTCGCGAAGGCCGATCACAGCTATGACTTCCGCGTGACCGGATCGGTGATTAAGTTCGATGGATTCCTCAAGGTCTACGAAGAGTCCAAGGAAAAGAAGGACGAGGACGACGAGTCTCTTTCGAACAAGCTGCCGGCGCTCAATGCGGGCGATAAGCTGACGCTGAAGGAGTTGAAGCCCGAGCAGCACTTCACCGAACCGCCTCCGCGTTACAACGAAGCGTCGCTGGTGAAGGAACTGGAAGAGCGCGGTATCGGGCGGCCTTCGACGTATGCGTCCATCATTAATACGATCCAGGACCGCGAGTACGTGCAGAAGATGGGCGGGCGCAATGGGCGCTTCGTTCCTACGGAAATCGGCACTGTAGTCACAGGCCTGCTGGTGAAGAACTTTCCATACATTTTCGATACGCAGTACACGGCGAAGCTCGAAGAGGAGCTCGATGACATCGAAGACGGCAAGGAGAAGTGGACCGACCTGCTCGGAGGCTTCTACGGTCACTTCGAGAAAGAGCTGAAGGTTGCCGGCAAGATGATGGAAGACATCAAGCGCATGGAGATCGCCACGGATCAGACCTGCGATGTCTGCGGCTCTCCGCTGGTGCTCAAGTGGGGCAAGTTCGGCACCTTCTATGCCTGCAGCGCTTACGACAAGAAGAAAAAAGGCAGTTGCACTTTCACCAAGGAAAACTTCGATGCCAAGCCGAATCTCGCGCTCTCCGGCGGCGAAGAGGCCGAGACAGAAGAAGAGTTTTGCGAGAACTGCGGGCGCGTGATGGTGCTGCGCAACGGGCCGTGGGGTCCGTTCATGGCATGCCCCGGATACAACGAGGATCCTCCGTGCAAGACGGTTCGACGACTGAATCAGAAGGTGCAGCAGAAGCCTCCGCAGCCGCTGGATGAGAAGTGTCCGAAGTGCGGCGAGCAGCTTTTGCTGCGCAACGGGCAGTATGGCGAATTCGTTTCGTGCTCGGGCTATCCGAAGTGCAAGTACATCAAGCAGAACACGATCGGCATGAAGTGCCCGAAGTGCAATGTGGGCGACATCGTCGAGAAGAAAGCGCGGCGCGGCAACCTGTTCTATGGCTGCTCGGAGTATCCGAAGTGCGACTTCACGGCGAATTACAAGCCGGTCGATAAGAAGTGCCCGGAATGCGGCAATGCCTACCTGATGGAGAAGACGCTGAAATCCGGCGTTTACCTGGTGTGCCCCAACAACAAGAAGCCCGCGGCGGATGAAGACGCGGCGCCGAAGAAACGGGCGAAGAAGGGCGAGGCCGAAAGCGACGTGGCGTGCAGCTATACCAAGCGCATCGGCGACGCTCCCCCGCCCGAGGAAAAGCCGGTTCCAACGGCGAAGACTCATGGTCCGGTGCTGGAGAAGGAAGTCGAACAGACGGTCGCCTGATTCGGGCTTTCGTGATTGCGAAAAGCGGGGTGAAGGCAGTTGCCTTCACCCCGCTTTTTTTGCTCCATCTGGTTCCGGGTGTTCAACGCAGGTTCTTCGACTCGCTTCGCTCGCCCAGAATGACGACGTTGGTGGGAAAGCATTTGTTCATCGGGTGCTCCTTTCACTCCGCATCTAATCCCTGTAAACTCGTGCCCGGAGCCCCCAAATGTTTGAATCCACATTGGCCACGACGCAGGATGCTG
>Ga0210388_10001356_pt1 | contig 19255 bp, 15 predicted proteins | sample IncBWC19OmetaG_FD_155485 | JGI IMG/M metagenome (GOLD analysis project Ga0210388, IMG submission 155485) | Forest soil microbial communities from Barre Woods Harvard Forest LTER site, Petersham, Massachusetts, United States - Inc-BW-C-19-O ... | reverse complement strand
CCGTCCGCGGTAATCCGAAGCGTGCCTGCGATAGTACAACGACCAGTTGGTGCCGACGTAGATGCCGCGGGAGCGTATGAACTGCCTACGATGCTCACGCCAGTCGCATTGAGGGTGCCATTGGTGAAGTAGATCGGAGTCGTACCCTTTGCGTCAGTCGGATCCAACCGGAGCCCTGTTCTGTTGCCTCGGACGTCGGCAAACCCACCAACATTCCCAATTGAGGCGCCCGGTGAGGAGCCAGTGCCAGTTGTCACCGTAAGGAATAAGGCCGCTCCATTCATCAAGACCTGAGCATGTTGTCCGCTGAAGGCAAAGTTACCCTGCCCATCATGAATGCGACAACCCCAGAAGTTGCAAGTGGTGTTGGTAAGAGAGGCGATATTTCCCCCTGGAATGTAGTAAGGCAGGTCCGTTATAACGAGCGAGGCGCTTCCTCCGCTACCATTCCAGTTGACGGCGTTGGCAACGCTATGAACGGCGTACAAAAATGTTCCATCAATTTTTAATGTCGGATTGAGAGTTGAGTTCACATAGAACATTTCAGCATCAGTGCCAGTAGTAGCCTGTAGGCTTGCCCAACCACCGAATAGCTCTACATGTGGCTGCGAACTCCCGGTTATCGTAAGAATGATCCCTGAGGACTGCTCGAAATGTTCTCCAAAGAAGTGCGCGGCGTTCACATTGCCGCAAGTGATGGTGTTGTAATCACAACTTCCACCGTAGAAATAGAAATCGGAGAATCCTACTAGATTCATACCAATGTGATTGTTCTGAATTCTGGTGTTTCCAACACTCATTGACTCACCTGAATCACCTGTACCTCCTACATCTTTAAACGCGGGGAAGTAAAGTCCCACACCATTATTAGAGATGAGGCTCTGCGAGATGGTAGTGGACCATGCATTCGTGCCCCATTGGACGGCAGTTCCGAAGTTCAGAATCCTGACTCGGTTGAAATTCTGATGATCGGCATAAGCGCTCGACGGGATGGGAAGAATCGGGCACCCTTCCGGCATATGGGATGCTCTGCAAGGTACTCCATTGAAATAGACGGATATGGTTGACCCCGTTGGATCGCCGCCGATGTAGGTTCCGATTGTCGGTGTTGAGATTCCAGGTCCACTCATGGTAATATTAGCGACTTCCCCTTCCGGGTAATTATTGACCCCTGCCGAGTCTTCTGACACCATTGCCGTTCCGCCTGTAGGGGTCCAAATCAAGGTGGTTCCGAATGCGCTCTCGCCATGTAACGTGGTACATCGGGGCTTGATAATCGTTGTGGTTTGGGAGTAACTCCCTGATGGGACAATCACTTCGCCACATCCGTTTGGCAGGTTTGCGATTGCCGCGTTGATTTTTGCTCCGATGTCCTCGCCGGAAAAGGACGCCGCGTTCAGAACGCCGTTCACAGGCTGTGCGGTCAGTGTTTCGGTCATCGCGCCGACTGCGGCGACCATAAGCAGGGTTGCATGGATTATCTTTTGCATGGACCCTCCGTGGTGAAATAGAGTGCTGAGGATGGCATCCGCGTGCGCTGCCTACAAATAAGGGATGGAAAGGTTTCTATCGTCGATACAAGTTCTGTCTGCAGGCCACCTGTCGATCACGAGGCCGGCTTATCCTTCATGAATTCGTGGGCCGCTCGAGAGATAGCGTGATTCGACTCGAGAGAATTGAAGTCGTGCGCGAAGTGTTTACGAGAAAGCGCTGCTTGAAATTCTTAGGTGTTGTAGCTTTACGACAATGTCGTCCAGATCAGAGTGCCAGCCAAGACAATTGGATTCCGGTCGAGTGCTCCATGGCAAGCTGTCAGTTTTGTCAGGCGGGATTGCATGTGTGACCACCCGCCGCTCCGAAGATTAGACGGTGGTGCTCCTTGCGATCTGGAGAGGCACCCTTGATGGTTTTCGGGAGGGGAGCAAATTTCATTGAAGGTTTAACCTGGGCCACTCGCCGAACTTCACCTCAGCGACGACGGAGTGGCGCAATTTTTTGTGGATCAGAGGGGATTCGATTTTGGATGGGCTGGGTGAGCCCGCATGAATGGGGCACCTAGGATATGGGTTGGATTTTGTGTATGGGCCACCGCCACCCAAGATGTCAGTTAGATTCTATGTAGGGGGCAGCCTATTTTTGAGTGAGGGTTTAGATGCGGTCGACCCCTAGCGAAACTCCCTGTAAGGCTCATCGGGGCTGCGGGGAATGGAGCCAGGAGGCGGTTTGAGAACGGGCGGAGTGTAGACTCCCAGGCGCTCGGATTCGCGGACGATTCCGCCGAAGGGATCGTACACGTGGGTGAGACGATCTTCCCCGACACTGTCTCGGACAGGCGGGACGTCTGGAGGGATCAGATCGGGTCTTTCCCAGATCAACATGCCTCGCGTAAACTCCTGCCGATGCGTCTTCAGTAGCCTGTAACCGATCCGATCGCTCACAAGGCAGAAAGGGACGGAGATGATGAGTGCGAAAGACAGGATTGCAATTTTGGTTTCTTGCGGGCGACCTGATGTCCAGACGGTTTGGGCCACAAAGATGAACGAGAGCGTGAGAAGTGTGGCACTGTAAATCCGATAGTGGGAGTCCAAGGCTTCATATGCGCCTAGCTTCGACCGCAGGAGTGCCACGCCTGCCGCTGTAATCAGCAGAAATGCGATGGAGTAAAAGACCGCAGGATTGACGCGGTCATATCGACGTGCTGCGGCAACAACAAAGAGTGCGGTCAAGCCCATGCCGAACACGATCGCCGGTGCGAGGATGTGCGTATTTGTAGCTGGGGAACCGAGAAAGGCGAAGAAATAAGACACGACTACTAAGACTCCATGATGTTCAGCCCGCAATCTTTCCGGCAGTAGAATATGGTTTTCGATTTTCTGATGCGGATTGTACCTCCACGCGTAAGTGGCACCCGCGATTGCCACCACGAGCAACAGGGCCGGAATCCAACGATATCTTCGTTGCTTGATGAGGAGAATCGCGATTAGTGGCACAACGGCAAATCCGTTGGTCGATGCTGCGATTGCCAGCAGTGTGGATACGCAGGCCCCGGTAAAGGCTGGAGCGGTGTCTCGACTGGTGAGCCAAAGCGCCAGAATCGAAAAGAAGATGACAGGCACGTGCTGCAGCGAAGTCATCGCCCAATCAACCGCGCCGGCATATTGCAGTTGAAACATGAGGAAGGCAATTGGAACGACGAGCAGCCATGACCGCTTATCTTCAGGAACGCCGCCGAGCGCCGTCCTAGACAACAAAATCACGAGAGCAGTGATAAAGAGGCTTCCAAAAGCGACGAGTCCGATGAAGTTGATGTGCCCGATGACGCTGTATTGGGTGATATAGAGGACATGCTCGAAGAGGAGTTTGTATGGGCCGTGCTGGTTGGTGGCCAGTACCGTGAGGCGACCTTTGATGCCGTGGCTTTTGGCGTAAGCATTCATGAAATCGAGGACGGCGTAATAGTCGTCCTGAATCGGAATGTTTACAAGCTGGGGGATGAGCAGGATGTAAAAAACGATGCCAGGGAGTGCCATCACCAATAGAGGCAAGAGCTTCGAGATGGGTCTCGGGGAAGGGGGAGATTGCATGAACGGCCGTGACTCCTAGGAAGACTGGAGTTGATCCAGGAACTTCTGTGGGAAATAGATTGGACGTAACCGTCAAATTATCACACGGAGAACTCAAGAGCAGGGTGGTGATTGCGAAGATTGCAACGCGCTCGATTATAGAACGCCGGAAAAGTTCCGGCTGAATGCAGGTATGCAGATGTGGAAAGTAACCAACGCTTCCCACATCCGCGCAGCCTCGACTATGACGGCTGCGAGATAATCTCAAGGCAAAACCAAAACGGAGAAACTCCAGTTATCCCTAGGTGAGAAATCGGGGGGCAAGTCAGAGGTTGGCTTATCGGGAAGAGAACAATGGTATATCCTCGGATTTGGAGAGCGTGTTTTGTCGACCAAACTTCGTTGAGGTGTTGTCGATGCATCTGTGTCTAGTTCCGAATGGGCCATAGTTGCAAAACCGTCTCTAAATGTTACCAACCGGATTTGATGTGGATCTAAAATCTAACGCGTACTCGGGCAAGCGTGCTCTTATTGTGAAGTTCGGTGCAATCGGTGATGTGATCATGGCCATCCCGGCGGCCCACGCGCTTTACCAGCAGGGATTTGATATCAATTGGGTGTGCGGCAAGGCTGTTCAACCGCTGCTTGAGTGCTACTCATGGATTAAACTGGTTCCCGCGGAAGACAAGGCAATACTTCTTGGGGGGACATTCGAGCGGGCCAGGAATATTGCAGCCTTATGGGGCAGAATTGGCTTCAAGAAGTATGACCTTTGCGCAACGTTGTACTACGACCGACGCTATCGAATTCTGACACTCCCTATTCGTGCCCGGCAGAAATTGGCCCTGAGCCGGCAATCAAGGGAGACGACACTCATTGCGGGTCGTCATCATACCGATGAATATGCTCGTGTGCTGTTGAAAACGGATGACGGCTATCACGAACAGAGCACCTCGCCTGTCCGCCCGGATCGGCTGCCACCGTCTCAGTGGCCTTCCAAGGACGCGCCCCAGCGCATCGGGATCGTTCCCGGTGGCGGCAACCATTTGATTCGAGAACAAGCTGCGGGTCGTTTACCCGAGCAGGTCTTGCGCCGATGGCCAGTGGAAAGCTACGTGGCGTTGGCAAATCAGCTGGTTGATCGGGGCTGGGAAGTGGTTCTCCTTGGGGGAGCGGAGGATGCGTGGGTCAAGCCGTACTTCGAGCGATTGTTAGTTACAGACTGCATCGGTAAGTTGTCGCTCCCGGAGGTGATTAACGCATGCGATGCATGCGACGCTGTTGTTTCGCATGACACTGGTCCATTACATTTAGCCGGGTTGAGTGCAACGTGCCTTGTAGGAATATTCGGGCCTACCGACCCTGCAACCCGTGTTCCGCGGAGACCGCACGCAGCAGGGATATGGGGAGGGCAGGGTTTTGCCTGCCGGCCTTGCTACGATGGTCATGGCTTTGCGGCGTGCCAATTCAATGGATGCATGCATCAGGTCACTCCGGAGCGCGTAGTTCGCGAATTGGATAGGCTGCTCAGCGATCGATCACTGGGCATCTCCAGTCCTTGGCGGGTCGTCTACCCAGACGACGGTTCATCACCAGATAACAAGCCTTTGCCTGTTCTGAGGTAGGCCGAGAATTTTCGCAATTTTTATTTGATATTTTCTTCAAAAAAATCTCCAGTTGCGTCGAGGGACCGGGTGCTGCGGATCTGCGGAACTAGTCAGTGGGTCAGTGGTTTTCATGACTTTGTATGCAGATACGGTCGGCGTCCATGGATACGAGAAACTGTCTGATTCTACGTTTCTTGGCGAGCCATTCTGAGGGCGGAACGCATCTTCATAGATATAATGCAGAAGTGATCTAATAAAGATCGACGGAGGCTCCCCTAAATGCGCGTTCTCTTCCTCAATCCGCCCTTTCATCCACGATTTTCCCGAGAGCAACGCAGCCCTGCCGTGACCAAAAGCGGAACCCTGTACTACCCCAAGTGGCTGGCCACGGCCGCCGGAGTCGCGATTAAGAATGGACACGACGTTGACTTAGTGGATGCCCCTGCAGGCGGTTTCTCGGTGAAGGCGGTGATCGACCGGATTGCGGCCAAGAACATCGAAGCGGTCATTTGCGACACGTCGACTCCCAGCATTCTCAACGACATCAGCGTCGTTGAAGCCATGGTCGCCGCGAACCCTTCCTTGCATGTCCTGATGGTCGGACGCCATGTATCTTCGCTTCCGAAAGAGACGCTTTCGATGTCGCCTTCCCTCGAGGCCGTGGCCATGCGGGAGTACGAATACACGGTGCGCGATTGGCTGGAGGCCAAGGCATGTGGTGCGGATCTCTCCAGCGTCGACGGTCTTGTCTGGCGTCGCCCCGGAACCGGGGAGATCGTCACCAACAAGCAACGTGAAGCGATCAAGGATCTGGATGAGCTGCCATTCGTTTCAGAGGTGTATAAGCGCTTTCTTCACACGCCGGATTATTTTTATGGTCACTCATTGTGGCCGCTGGTGGTTTTCGACACGAGTCGCGGATGCCCTTATCACTGCTCGTTCTGTGTCTATCCGCAGACATTCAGTGGGCACACCATGCGCTACCGCTCCGTGAGCAATGTGGCGGATGAGTTTGAGTTTGTCGCTCGCGAGATGCCCGAGATCAAGACCGTGATGTTGGAAGACGACACCTTCATCGTCAGCAGGCCGCGGACGCTTGAGTTGGCAAATGAGTTGATCCGTCGTGGAAATAAACTGCCGTTTGATGCCAACTGCCGCGCAGATATCGGGGCCGAAACCGAATTGCTATCGACGCTGCACAAAGCTGGCGCCCGCTTGTTCTGCGTTGGATTTGAGAGCGGGGATGTTGAAGTGATCCACGGCATGAAGAAGAACAATGATGACCGCCGCGACGCGAAGTATCACGAAGAGGCCCACAAGTTTGTCCGTCGGTGCCAGGATGCCGGCATCATGGTGCACGGGTGCTTTATGGTCGGGAACTTGAATGAGACGCCCGCGAGCATGGAGAAGACATTGAGCTTCGCCAAGAAGCTGCGACCGGATACGGCGCAGTTCTTTCCCATCATGGTTTATCCCGGCACTGTCGCATACCAGGAGGCCAAGAAACGGGACTATATCCAGATTGAGGATTGGGGCGCGTGGCTGACTAAAGATGGCCTTCATAATAGCGTCGTCACGTTGCCCAACATCACGCACGAGCAATTGGTCAGCTTCTGCGACAAGGCGCGGCGGAGTTTCTATCTCGCGCCGTCGTACCTGGCCTACAAGTTGAAGCAATCCCTGATGGATCGCCGGGAATTGCAACGCAACGTCAAGGGATTCGTCACCCTCTCGAAGTATCTGCTTCGTGGAAGCGAACACGATAAGAACGCAATTCCGGATAAGACCGTGACTCCGACCAAGACCCAGGGAGCAACGGTATAACTCGATTCATGACTGACTCAAAGCAGTATTCTGCGCCGGACACACGAGGCGCCCCGTCAGCATCGATCGTGATCCCGACGTTCAATGGCGGGTCCCGCATTGGAAGCTGCCTTGATTCCTTGGTGAGGCAGACGACAGGCCGGGACGTTGAAATTCTGGTAGTCGATGACGGTTCAAGTGATAACACTGCCAGCGTAGTCAGTCGCTATTCTTCAGTGCGTCTGATCTCCCAGTCGAATGCAGGGCCCGCAGCGGCGCGGAACCGTGGGGCCCTTGAGGCACGAGGGACGATCCTCTTGTTCACAGACGACGATTGCGTGCCGATGCCGGACTGGCTCGAGGCGATGCTCGGTCCCTTTGAGGACCCAAACGTGGTTGGAGCGAAAGGCGTCTACCGCACCCACCAAAAGAGTCTGGCTGCCCGTTTTGTGCAGATCGAGTACGAGGACAAATACCGGTTAATGTCGGGTCTTTCCAGCATTGACTTTATCGACACGTACTCTGCGGGTTTTCGCCGCGATCGATTCCTGGAGATGAGCGGATATGACACCTCCTTTCCGGTAGCATGCGCGGAGGACGTCGAGCTCTCTTATCGCATGTCGGCACGCGGATGGAAGATGATATTTGTACCTGCGGCGATCGTCTACCATACGCACCCCGACACGTTCTGGCGTTATCTGAAGAAGAAGTACAAGTTCGCCTTCTGGCGTGTACTTGCGGTGCGTAAAAATCCCAGCAAAGGTGTGAGGGACAGTCACACGCCGCAGATCATGAAGTTTCAGCTTCTTTTTGCACCGGCACTGTTGGTTGCGGTGGTTCTCGATATGGCTGTGCGGCCGAAGGTGCCTGTGTCCGCGCTCGTAATCGCTGGCTTTTTGATCAGCACGGTGCCATTCGCAGTGCGGGCAATCAGGAAAGATCCGATGGTTGGGTTACTCTCCCCTGTGTTGCTCGCAGCACGGGCCTGCGCGCAGGTGCTTGGCGTTGCAGGTGGCCTGATCTATGCCCGCCGCAAGCCGATCGAGCAGACGGGCAACTCGAAGCCGACTCCTGATTGCGGAGCCTGAGACGTTTTCAATGCCTTCTGGCGGCGAGCGAAGACGGTTGAATCCTCTTTAACGATGCAGGTGCAAGTCCGGGTTCCAGACGAGCTCTAGCCAGCCGCTTGTATTGTGTTGCGATCCGCTCATGTAGGAGGGGATGAGAAATCGTTCGTATTGAGTGAAGAGCTTGGCTTGCCAGTGGGAATTGAAGGCGTAAGAGGCATTCAGGAAGCCGTCCGTGATCGTGCCGCCACCGGGAAGGTAAATTGCGCTGACCTTGTTCTGGCGATAGCCAGCCTCAACCCGGGTGCGCGCGGAAAACCAATAGCTTGTGCGGCCTTCAATAGCGCGGCCGTCACGGCCAATTGCGTTGCCGAGCAGGAAGCCCTTGTTTGTATTTGAGTCGAGGTACTGGTCGTTGATGAAGAAGTGCTGGCCGCCATAATCGTGCGCCAGCCCTTCGGAACTGACAGCCTCCACGCGCAGATCCATATGCTGCAGAAAGGGTAGGCGCGCAAAATAGATGCCCGGGTTCCACACGGCCCGACGAGGAGCGTCGATCGGACTCGGGTCATCATCGGAGTAGGCGTCGGCGTAGAGGGTGACGAGCTTGCTGAGGAAGGGCAGCCTCCAGGTGAAGTCGAAGTTACTCTTGCGATCGCCGGGATCGGCTCGATCTCCGTACTGGCCGCTTCCTTCACCGCCTGCACCGCTGCCGGTTGAATTGAAGCTAAAAACATTTTCCTTGAAGCTATGGAAGGTGATGGGATGTCCGACACCCCAGAGTACCGACCAGCGAGTGAAGCTGATTTCGAGGTTGTCTCCGAAGTTGAAGTCGGCTTTTTGTCCGTTGTACCACGGGCGGTCCGGGTATTTATGTCCGGACAGCTTTCCCAGAACGATGTCGAAGCGGTAGGTTCCGAGGGAGGGGAATAATGGAAAAGGATGCGGCCGCGTCGAGACAAACCGCAGGTTGTACGTTGGCTCTGCGTTACTGGAGAAGGCGATTGGCCCCATAGTCGTCGGGCCCCAATAGAGCTCTTGCTTGCCGAGGGAGAGTGAGTTACCCGCGAAGGCGATGCCGCCGTAGAGTTCCATTGCGCCTTGGCGTTCAAATGCGGAGCGTTGGGGTATTGGCAGAATCTCGGGATCATTGGGACCGAGATGATCCAGTGTATTGATGAGTTGATTGACGGCAGGCGTCTCGGCGGGATTACCGGGACTGTGTTGGTACTCTTGCCTGTCGAAGAAGAACCAGCGCCCGTCGTGGGCGCGAAACGAGAATCCGGCGATGGCGCTGCTGCCTCGCCCGAGTGGACGGCCGAAGTCGTTCCACCAGGTCTGGCCAAAGTGATAGCTGTCGGCCAGTGCGGGGCCAGCGATTGTTCCGTATCGTGCGTAGACGGACTCAGCACTCAACGACTCGCGGTATTGAGGCGTCTCGAGTTCGGTGTGAAGATCGGCCATCAGAAGGTGAGCTTGCGCGAGCAGGCCGGGGCTGTAGGCGTCTTTCAGCTCGGCTAAATCTTCTGCCACGCGAAGTTGACGCAGGCACTCCTGACGGGTCCAAGGGCGGATCGCGGAGCTCTGGCCGGGTATGAATCCCATTGCGCCGAGACGCTCGAGGGCTGGGTAGATCCAGCTGTCCATGGGTACGTTGGTTGAGCCGATGGTGTCGGGATCGGTGTCTTCGGGCAGCGGCTTTGGGGGTAGGGGGTGGATGTTAGGGACGGGTTGAGCGGGTGAGAGATTTGTGACCGCCTGGGGGGTGACGGCGGGTGAGGCAGGGACGGTGGATGAAGGGGCGGGTGGACGCGAGGCTCCGAAGTCATGCGGCAGGGGTCTGGCGTCGAAGGGGTTCAGGGTGTAGTTGTGGTGGGCGCGGTAGACGTAATGGCCGATGAGCCAGCCGGTGGCGCTGCCTATCAGAACATCGGAGGGGAAGTGCTGGTAGGAGAGGACGCGGCTGACGCTGATACCTGTGGCGAGGCCGTAGACGGCGGTTCGGGTGAGCCAGCCAGGGTACTCGTCGCCAACTACAGCGGCGATGGACCAGGCGGCGGCTGCGTGGTTTGAAGGGAAGGAGCCGTCGAAGGGGGCGGAGGTGAAGAACTTGCCTCTGGCGTTGTCGACGCTGGGGCGCTCGCGCAGGGTGACGAGTTGGATTGCTTCGCTGACTGCGAGGCTATCGACTACGGCTTCGCCGCTGAGAATGCCGGTTTCGCGAGCCTGCGGAGCGTCGCGGCCGAGGCTCCAGAGATACATGCCGGTAGGCATGGCGGCAAGTGCACCGAGTCCGGCGTCGGAGAGGGTTTTGAAGTGGTTCTGATCGTTGGGGCTGATATCGATCAGATCGTTCATAGTGTGTTGGTCGCTGCCGATCATGGTGCCGGTGACGGCTGCGAGCGGCAGAAGCCAGAAGGCGTCCATGGGTCGAATGTGGAAGGGACTGGTCCAGATGGCTTTCTGGTCGAGGAGAATTCTCTTTGGTGTGCCGGCCAGGGTGATGGGTTCTGGTTTTGATGGCGGCGGCAGCGGTGCGGAAGCGTCGTTCTGAGGCTGAGGAGCGTCGGGCAGGGTGTCGAAATCTGAGGAATGGATGGCGTTGGTGGCCGGAACGGCGGTCTGTGCGGCGCAGAGGAGGCTGGAGGAGAGGAGAAGGCTGGCCGTGAGGGGAAGAAGAGGTCTTCGTCTGGGGTGGGTCACAGGCATTGGCAGGTTCGGGCTACAGCGGACTGCACCCCCTTGCTGGAGGCTACCATAGCCGGGCCTCCGAGCATAAGCATCGGTTGGTTACATGGAGTTGGGGATTGGCTGTCCGGTGTTTTTACAGGCGGTAGAAGTGGTTGGCGGTCAGCACGAGGAGGAGTGTAACGGCGGCGATGGCGACTTCGCCGAGGGCTCCCACGAGGAAGGGACGTGTGCCTTGTTTGAAGAGGTCTTTGAGGTTGGTGCGGAGGCCTACTCCCGCGAAGGTCAAGAGGAAGGCCCAACGGCTCAGGTTCCCTAACGCGAGGAGCTGGGGTTTGGTGAAGCCCAGTGTGGCGACCGTTGGGTTCGATGAGGCGCCAAGCGTGGCGAGAAGTGAGATGACGAGGAAGCCGAGGACGAACTTCGGGAATTTCTGCCAGAGGAAGGCAGCTTTGTTGTCGAGTTGTCTGGTGGCGGCGCGACTGGCTAGGCCTTTGCGTGCCCACTGGATGGCGTAGGCGAGGACGACGAAGCCGATGAGGGCGTTGCGGCAGGTCTTGGCGAGGACGGCGTACTTGCCGGCGGCGTCGGAGTAGAGGGCTCCCGCGGCGGTGGCTTCGGCGGTGTTGTCGACGGCGAGCCCGGCCCAGATGCCGTAGGCGTGGTCGCTCATTTGAAGCAGGTGGCCGATGGCGGGAAAGGTGAAGAGCGAGAGCGCTCCGAGGGCCAGGATGGCGGCGATGGCGGTGGAGGAGTCCTCTTCGTCGGCGTCGATAGCGCCTTGCGTGGCGATGATGGCGGAGACTCCGCAGACAGAGGAGCCGACGGCGAGGAGGGTGGTGAGTTGCGGGCTCAGCTTGAAGGTGCGGCCTAGCCAGGTCATGAACGTAAGTGAAAAAGCAAAGGCGATGAAGACAAGGATGAGGGAGATGCCGCCTAGTTTGAGGACATCGCCGAGGATGAAGCGGGCGCCGAGGAGAATGATGCCGGTCTTGAGCCAGAAGTCGTAAGTGGCGACGCCGGGGCGGAAGATTCGGGCCACGCCGATGGTGTTGGCGATGACGATGCCGAAGAGGATGGCCCAGAGGACGTATTCGATGTTGGGGAAGGTGATGTGGTGGGCCTTGGTCCAGGTGTTGAGGAAGTGCTCGACGAATTTCCCGGCATAGCCAACGACAAAGAGGAGTGCAATACCGGGGAGCAGGCCGATCAGAGTCGAACTCTCGGCGGGGGATTTGCCGGGGGCGTGAGGAGGGTATTCGGAGCGCAGGTCAGGCAGATGAGTCGACGCGGCCATGGAGTTCTCCTTCGTGCGGACGGTTAGCTGGATTTACCAGGCGATGGTTCGGAGCAGGCCGAAGCGGATGAGCAGGCCGAGAGCGGCGGCGAGGAGGATGGCCCAGGCGTCGGTGGAGAGACGGGTGCGAAGGGTGGACATGGTGAAGTCTCCTTGGATATCGCAATGCACACGAAAAAATGTGTAGGGATGCGGCTGATTGGATTTTTAAAGCAGGGGTGTGGCGCAGGTGAGACTAGCTACAACAACAGCGAGTGGGCATGAGGTGCAAGGTCGCGGATTGGCGGAAGACCGTCATGTTGGGGTTTAGTCTACACCAGCCTGGGCGGGCACGGCGCAGATTGTGATGAGAAGTTGTTGTGCAGCGGCGAGGGCCTGGCCGCGAAGACTATCGGATTTATCGTGAATCTGTTCGGTGATGGGGCTTTGTTTGGGAAGAGTTGCTTGGGCTTCTTCGAGGAGGAGCAGGTAGTCATGCCAGGCACCGAGGGTTTGTTGGGCGCGCTCGAATCGGGCGGCGAGGGCGGCGGCAGCCTTGGAGGTTTCGGCTCCGGTTTCGGCTATGTAGCGGGCGGTCTTGCCGGCTTTGCGGATGGCGTGGAGCTGCTCGTCGTGTTCCGGATCGAGGGAGCAGGCGTTCTTCGCGAACCATCCGCGGGTGATGTGGATGAGTTCGTTGCCGCTGAGATCAAGATCGAGCGCCGGCTTGAGGGCTACTTCCATAGCGTCGAGGGATTGACGAACCTTCTTCCGATTTTCTTCGAGCGTCTGCGCGAGTTTGCGCGCGGCTTTGTTCCGTGCTGTGGTCAGTTCCTCGTCCAGGTGTTTGGTGTCGGCGTTTTTGCCGAAGGCTTTCAGGAGTTCGCGATGGACGTCGAGGTCGCGAACGGTGCCGGCGGCGCGGCGGAGTTTGCCGAGTGTCTTGCGGAGGGGCTTCGCCTCGCGGTCGATGGGAGTGTCGGTGGAGATGGCGGCAAGGAGCTCGAGCGTGGCCTCGATGCGGCGGGTGGAGGTACGGAGTTTGTGGACGGGTTTGGGCGATGGCTTCTTCAGGCAGTCCGCGATTGCGGCTTTGAGGGCGAGCGATTGACGGAGAAAGGCGGTGACGGGTTGCGACATGAGATTTCGCTTCCGGCGAAAGTTGCCATTCTATCGATTTTGCAGGGTTTTGGGGTGTGCTGACACAGCGGCTGCAAAATAGTTGCGCGCAACAGCCATGGGGAACGGGGGTTCAGTGAGTTGTAAGCAGGAGGTTGTTATGAAGCTCACAAACTTGAAGTCGATGTTCGCGAAGGTTGCAACGGTTGGCGTGGTGGCAGGGGCGATTGCGATGGCGGCTCCGGCTAAGGCAGATGCGCAGGTTGTGGTCGGTGTGGGGTTCGGCTATCCGCATCCTGGCTACTACTATGGGCCCGATTACTACGCCCGGCTGCGCATGGAAGAGGCGCGGCGGCATGCGGAGTGGGTGCGGGCGCATGAGCGCCCCTACTATGGATATCGCGGGCGCTGGTAGTTCAGGCGCGCACGTCAGCTAGCAATGTTCGCAGGCCGGTGACGGAGGGGTTCCCGTACCGGCCTTGCTGTTTGCGGCTAGCTCTTCGGGCGAGAGCGGCCGGTAGTAGCGGGCGTCCCGGTCAGCGCAGGCCTCGCAGAGGGTTCTGCCGTCGCGATGGACCTCGCGGTCGTAGTTGATGCCTTCGCCGCATTGTTCGCAGGTGATACGAGGGGATTTGTAGCCCGGCATCTCGCGCGGGTGAATGGGGACAGCGACCCACTCTTCGCTGAAGAGATCGGCGTCGGACATCTCGCGGTAGGCGAGCATCTGCTGCTGGTTCTTGTTTTCGATTTGGGGGTAGAGCTCGCGGGCGCGCTGTTTGGAGGATTCGAGCGCGGCGACGCGGATGGCTTTGAAGACGGGGGTTTCGCCCTGCGGCGGGAGTGGTGCTGCCAGGTCGACGAAAGTGGCCGCCATCTTGCCCCAGTCTCGGAACTTGATGGCGCGTTTGCCCAGGCGACAACCGGTGACGACTCCGATAGCGTCGGTGGCGCAGCGGTCGATCTCGATGAAGGTGACGAGACGCTTGCGGTCTTTTGGATTTATGAGACCTTTCGGGTCGTCGATCCCGAGGCGCTGGCAGCCGAGCATCGCCATGCGGACGCCTAAGATCTGGCCAGCGCAGAGATGGCCGTGAGCGATTTCGGCTTCGCGGAGGAGAGTGTCGAAGAGCTGCATGGGTTGATGATACTGCTGTCGAACCAGCCTTCGGGAGGGAGCAGATTCATGCGATGAAACGGGTGGAATTTGGCTATGCAATTGCGGAAATAAAAGTCGTTGCACGGCGTTGCGCAGGCGAGTTAGTATTCGAGGCCCGAGGTGGTCTATGAGTGATTTCGAGACGACGATTGCCATGGTGTTGAAGCAAAAGGGCGGAACGATTGCTTCGATACGGCCAGACGCGTCGGTCTATGCAGCGATCGAGATGATGGCGGAGCGGCAGGTGGGTGCGCTGCTGGTTATGGAAGCGGGCGTGTTGATCGGGATTATCTCGGAGCGGGACTATGCGCGCAAGGTGATCCTTCAGGGCAGGTCGTCAAAGGAGACTCCGGTGAGCGATATTATGTCGAGCCCGGTGATTACGGTGACGCGGCAAAGTACGGTGGGCGAGTGCATGCGCATCATCACGGATCATCACATCCGGCATCTTCCTGTAGTTGAGGCTGGAAGCGTCGTGGGGGTGGTCTCGATCGGGGACCTGGTGAACTCGGTGATCTCGGAGCAGGAGAGGACGATCCGGCACCTCGAGGCTTATATCTCCGGGACGGCTACGGCTTAGATCCAGGCGCCTCGCCTTTGTTGGGGAGGGCTTGCGGGTAGGCTTTGTTGTAGGCTTCGACGGCGTCGTGCAGGTGGTTGAAGACAAGTGTGGATCCAATGGCTTCGCTGAGGTGGTGGCGTCGAAAGTCGGCGCGCGTGCTCCATGGGACTCGAGCGAAGCCGAAGGTGATACCCGCGTCTGTCAGGGTCTTCTTCACGTCAATGACAGTTCGTGCCGCGCTGTAGTCGACGTTGATGATGGCTTCGGCGTCGACGATGAGCCAGCGGACGGGCGAGGGAACTGGCCCGATGATCGCCAGAACCTCGTCTGCGAAGCGGTTGGCATTCGCGTAAAAGAGAGCAGCGCCGAAGCGGTAGAGGACGAAGCCGGGCTCGGTAAAGGTTCCGGCGACGGGTGGCGACAGCATCCATGTGCCTTCGGGGTCGGCAATCATGACACCGCTGCGGGGATGGTAGCTGTGGTGAACGATACGAAGCAGCGACAGGATCATCGCGATGACAATTCCCTGTTCGACACCGGCGATGACGACGCAGACGGCAGTGAAGAGCGCGAGGGCATACTCCTGCGGGCTCTCCTTGCGAATCTCTTCGAGCGTGCGGAGCTTGATGAGTCGGACGGCCACGATAAAAACCAGGGTGCCAAGGACGCAGTGAGGGAGATACTCAAGCGGTTTGGTGAAAAAGAGCAGGACGAGCGCAACGATGGCAGCCGTGACGACCTGAGCGATCTGACTCTGACTGCCGGCACTCTCAACCATGGCGGTCTGGGTTGGGCTGCCGTTAACGACGAAGCCTCCGCTGAGGGCCGCAGCGGCATTCGCGGCGGAGAGTCCGACGAGGTCCTGGTCTGCGTCGAGCCGCTGCCCATAGCGCGTGGCGTAGATGCGAGAGGTCGCCGAGCTCTGGGTAAGGATCATGACCGCACAGGAGGCGGCGATTGGAAGGAGCGGCGGAAGATCGCCCCAGTGGATATTGGGAAGCCCGAAGTACGGCAAACCTCCGGTTACGGGGCCGATGGTTGAAATGCCGTGTCCGGTAAAGTTCCAGATGGCGCTGGCTGAAGTTGCAACGATAACGGCAAGCAACGAACCTGGCAGCCTGGGTGCGAAATGCTGGAGCGCAAGTACGGCGGCAAGTACTGTGACGGTGAGAAGCACTGTAGGCAGATGGGCATGTGGCAATCCGCGGCAGACCTCGTAGAACTGGACTATTGTTCTGCGGGAGTCGGTTTCGATGCCTAACATCTGGCCCAGAACGGTGATGCCGACCTGAAAGCCGATCCCGGTAAGAAACCCAGCGAGTACGGTTTGCGAAAGGAAGTCGGCAATGAATCCGAGTTTGAGAAGTCGTGCCAGCAGGAGAAATCCGGCAGTAAGCAGAGCAACTGCGCCGGCAAGAGCGATGTAGCGCGCGGTGGCTGCGGGCGCCATGTTGCCGATTCCACTGCGAAGGATCGCGGCGGTGGCGGAGTCGGCGGCGACGATGAGATAGCGTGAGGAGCCGAAGGCCGCGAAGGCCAGCAGAGGAAATAAAAGAGAATAAAGGCCAGTTTCGATCGGCATGCCGGCGATTCGGGAGTAGCCGAGAACCTGCGGAATATCCATCGCGGCGAAGACGACGCCCGAGAGCGCATCGCGGATTGCGGCGGCTCGCTTCACCGGCCTGATGCCCTGGAACAGAGTCAGCAAATCACGAGCTCCTCGACGGGATGACGATTTCGTAATGCGAATCGAGGTTGATGCTAAATCAAATCCTGGCGATTTTTTGGAGAATGCGTAGCGGTCAGTTCGGGTCGGAGTCGCCTTCTTCCACGATGGAGGCGGTGCCGACGACATCGTAGGTCGCCGCTTCTCCGCCGGTGGGCTTCAGAGTGACGCGAGTGGGAAGACGTTGCCATTGCGCAGGCTGGCAGACCGGGATGAAGTGATTGGTCTGAGGCCACGGTCCGACCTGTTTTTGAACGACGGGGCGGCGGGCTCCGAGTTGGGCTACGATGGCGAACAAGCCTCCCTTGGCCGTGGTCGAGATTCCACAGTAGGCGGCGTAGTCGCGGAACCAGACCACGTCGGAGACGGCGGCGTCAAAGTCCGGCAGATGCAGCGCGGTGATGTGCCCGGTGACGCGATCGACGGAGAGCCAGGGGCCGGGTTGCCAGATCCAGTGCGGCGCGGCGTCGGTGGGCAGGGCGTCGTTCAGCCGCAGGGCACGGCGGACGGTAAAGGTGCGGTCGGTGATGTCATGGACCTCGCCGGTGGTCCACTCTTTCTGGCGGTCGTCGACGAAGAGAGCGCGAATCTTGAGCGTGGTGGTCTCGTCTGTCTTGGTGTCGGGGGTGGCATCGGGCTGGGTGTAGGGGACTTTGCGGTACGCGCCTAGCGTCACGGTGTGGACTTTGGGCGCGGCGGCGAGAACGTTTCTTCCTGAGGGAAACGTGGATAACGCTAGTAGAAAGAATGTCGAAGGGGCGAAGAGGCGACGGAGTGCGGGGCGCGGAGTCAGGCTCAAGAGGTAGGGCTCGCTGATAGAGATCGATTGCTGCCATGCTACGGGAAGGCGCGTGTTTTCTGAAGACGAACTTAGCAGAAAGGACTTAACACTTTTGGGGAAGGGGAAGAAATGGCAGGCTGGGCGGAAGAAAATTCAGGCTGGGTGGAAAGTAATGCCGGGGTATTGAGAAAGGTACGAAAACTGTGAAATAGATTGTGGATTCGCGGCTCTGCGAGGGCTCGCGCAGAGTAGTATCGTGGAAAGAATACGTGCTGCCGTCGTGGTAGCGCGTGCAAGCAGACCGCGGCGAGACCATTTTGAAGCAGTACGAAAGGACAAGGATCAAAATATGTGGAAACCGAACCAGACTGGAACCAACACCCCTTCAACTCCCGAACCGGTACGTCCGTCGACGCCTGTGTCGAACTTTGAGGCGAGCCCTGCACGGCCTACCGTTGGAGCGGGCAATGCGGCTGGCGCCGTGCCGACGGGGGAGCAGGCGACGATCGGCAAATCGCTCATCGTCAAAGGCGAGTTGACGGGCTCCGAATCGCTGTACATCGACGGCAAGGTGGAAGGTGCGATTAATCTGCCGGGCAATCGTGTAACGGTGGGACGCAATGGACAGGTGGCAGCGAATATCGTGGCGCGCGAGATCGTGGTGCTGGGTAAGGTTCGCGGTAACTGCCAGGCGAGCGATCGTGTCGACATTCGCAGCGAAGGTTCGTTGACCGGCGACGTGATCGCGGCGCGCATCTCGATTGAAGACGGCGCTTTCTTCAAGGGCGGAATCGACATCCGCAAGCCGGGTGGAACCGACCTCAAGGGTGGCACGGCTACTCCTGTGGCGGAACCTGTCGCAGTCGAAGCGTAGACTACGCAGCGAATCTCCTCGAACGATGACGGCTCCGGCTAGTGCTGGGGCCGTTTTGCGTTTCGCTAGAACGAGGGAAGATTGCGGATGACTCCAAACACGAGAGTTATGCCGAGGGCTGCGTAGACGGTTGCGGGCGGAAGAGTAAGTGGGCGGATGGGCTCGCGCTTTAGAAATCTCGAGTAGGCAAAGATTCCGTAGGCAGCAGCCAGGGGAAAGAACGCGGTTGCGAGGGCGTTGAAATTAATCGCCGCGGCGACATCTCCGTGAAGCAACGCGGCGAGTGCGCGCGTGGCTCCGCAGCCTGGGCATTGCAGGTTGAAGAGTTCGTGAAACGGGCATTGCGGATAGAAGGCGTATCGCTCCGGAGGGAATCGGAAGAGAATCGCCATGGCGAGGCCGATCGCCGCAAGTGGCATGGCCGCGCGCAGGACACTGGCCACGCGGCCTCGAGGTGAGGGTCTCATTGCGCGACAGACCGGTAGCGCATCGCCTGCTTGATCTGGTTAATCTCGTTGAGCTTGTACTGGAAGTAGATGCCGCCGAAGAAGAACGTCATGACGGCACTAAGGCGAAGGCCAATGGGTTCGGCCGTGTTGAAGTGCTGCTCGAGGGTATCGCGGAGGGTGAAGCGAGCGATCAGGCGCATAATCCATGTTGCCAGGCCGACGAGGTTGCCAAGGAGGTGTGGCTGTGGTGGCACCCCGGAGTGGTGGCTAATGGCAACGACGACACCCCACGAACTGCCTGCGTTTATCAAGATAAGCACGGTCGCGATGATGTAAAACATCAGGGCTTTGCTTGCTGGTTGAACGCGGTTCGCCCATGAGGCGATGACCAGGTTCCACACGACGACGAAGATGTAGCAGGTGACGAAGCCGAGCAGTAACTCGAGGGCCCAATGGAGGTTGGGCGGGTCAGGATACGCTGAAGCCGACTGCTGCGGATATGCCGGAGCCGCCGCATAGACCGGGGCGGCTGCCACGGCGCTGCCAAGAATCTGAGACACGGGAAGCCACTCGGGCATGTCTTC